>Ga0070737_10005511_pt1 | contig 12058 bp, 13 predicted proteins | sample Coa_R1_10_FD_66438 | JGI IMG/M metagenome (GOLD analysis project Ga0070737, IMG submission 66438) | Surface soil microbial communities from Centralia Pennsylvania, which are recovering from an underground coalmine fire - Coalmine... | ecosystem: Environmental > Terrestrial > Soil > Unclassified... | reverse complement strand
AAGAAATATGAGGGAAGTTTTCTAGAAATCTATCGTGTCATCCAGTTGGTCTGCTTCCAGAATGTCATGAGCCCGTATAGCGTTGTGATGAACAGTATGCCCATGGCAAGTGCGCCATATCCGAGGGTCCTGAGGCGCTGCGACTGGATTCTCCCGACAACCGTCACTAAAAACACACCGGTGCCAAAGAAGTTGACGATGTAAATTGAAAGCCTAATTAAGGTGAAGATAAAGGTTCTTGCAATGAAGAGGGATATGAAATCGTGGAATAAGTCCAGGAATGCCACGTCATTAGGATGGAAAGCAAAGAACTGGTAAGCTCTGAGACCGAGGGCAAATACGCCGATTAAAGGAAGCATATAGGTGTAAACAAGCTCAAATGTGTAGAACCTTCCCCTCTTTATTGCATTTCCGCTCCCGAGGTCCATTCCAAACCTGACCCATTCAGATCGGGACCATCTGATGCTCTGCTTCATAAACTTCTTAAAGTTCTTCTGAGGATAACACTGCACTCTCACTGAATAGTCCTTCACAAGCTTGAGATCGTGCTTCAGTGTGTGAAGCGCCAGAAGCCAGTCCTCTCCGAGCAGAGTTGTCCTTCCCATTATCTTGAAATCAGCAAACTCCTCTGAGAGTATGAAGGGCTTGATTAAATCAGAGCGGTACATTACACAGGCCCCGTCCAGGTGCATGACGCTGCCATGGGCAGACATTGCCCTGTAGATGACCTCCCTAGCGCGTTCGACGAATTCAGCCCCATATGCTACCGCTGTGCCTGTGTTCTTTATTGTAATGTTTGGTCCAACACCGCCGACGCCATCCACAAAGTGGGACACCATGCTCCTGACGGCGTTTTGCGGGAGTATTGTGTCGCTGTCCATCAGAAGAACATATGGAGTTTCGATATACTTTATTCCAGTTACAATAGCCTTCTTCTGCCCCTCTCTGTTTGGCTTATGAATGAATGTACCTCCGTGGGATTCGACAATTGAACGGTAGGGCTCATTGCTGGAGTCACCGACCACAATGAACTTGCAGTTCTGTTGAGAAACTGATTCAATGCATTCCCTGAATATGTTCTCATCCTCATTGTAAACAGGAATCAGTATTGTTACATCTTCCGGCCCTAAGTCGTTTCGAATGTTTTCTCTGGAGAACCTTCGGGAGTAGAATGAGTTCACAACGTAATATATAAATGTTGTCACAGTCAGAACTCCAAGGATGAGATAGAGAAGGAAGAATATGTGCATCTTTTCTGCTCAAGATTTCTGGGGCTTATTAAATTTTATTGGTGCAAAAGATCACAGTTTTCGCTCCGTAACGCCGAAATAGCCAAAAAATTTGTATGTTCCGGACATTACAGGAAAATGAAGATACTGGTTACCGGCCACAGAGGCTTTGTTGGTAGCGTTGTGTTTTCTCTTCTCAGGAGGAATGGCCTGGATGTAACAGGGTTTGACATCGGTGATAAACTTGTTCCAGAGAAGTACAGTTATATAGTTCATCTTGCAGCTAGGACCCTAATAAGAAAATCCATTGAACTGCCATTCCACTATTATGAGGATAATCTGCATCTCTCCATGAGGTTCATCGAAATGGCACGTCTCGATGGATCAGACATAATATTTCCGACATCCGGATCTGTTGCTGAAGCCACTAATCCATATTCGCTTTCAAAGAAGCAGACGGTTGAATGGATCAGCCTGTACAGAAAACTCTATGGAATCCGGGCGCATGTCCTTAAGTTCTACAATGTTTATGGCCCGGCCTCCAGAAAGGGTGCTGTCTATCTGTTCATAAAAGCAGCCCTGAAGTCTGAACCTGTCACTGTCTATGGAGACGGAAACCATGTAAGGGACTTTATCCATGTGGACGACGTGGCCAGGGGGATTCTTGAGATCATAGAGGGGAAGCATCCACCCGGGGATTACGAAATGGGAACTGGTGAAGGTACCTCTGTCAACGATCTCCTGAGTATCGTGGAGGAGATCGCCGGCAAGAGGCTTGAAGTCCTGAGGAAAGACTACGTTGTTGATGAGGCTGAATCACTGGTGGCCTCCAGGCCAATGTTGAAGAATACAAAACCGCTCAAAAAAGGGGTGGCTGAGATCTACGAAGAATTAAGCCACCTGGATCCCAAGCTTCTCCCGTAGGACTTTCTTGTCTATCTTTCCTGTGCTTGTTTTTTCGAACGAATCGACAACGATATATTCGTCTGGAATCCAGAATTTCGCTATACGGCCATTCTTGACGTAGCTCATAAGGTGTTCCTCCATCTTCTTTCTGTCCACCGTTTTAAGTCCGGAGATAAAGGCGACCGGACGTTCCCCCCATTTCTCATCCTTTCTGCCTATGACAGCAACTTCAGCAACACCCGGAAATGTGCTGATCGCATCCTCAAGAATTATGGTGGGAATAAATTCCCCGCCGGATTTAACCGCATCCTTCTCCCTGTCAACGATGCTGATGTAACCATGCTCATCGACGACCGCCAGGTCTCCTGTGTTCAGCCAATCGTTCTTCCAGAGCTTCCTGGTGTTCTCCTCATCCTTTACGTATTCTCTTGTAAGCCATGGAGCCCTTACTACGATTTCACCAATGGTTTTTCCGTCCCATGGGACCTCCTTAAAGTCCTTGTTCACCACTTTCATGTCAACCAGAGGCATGGGCACGCCGGTCTTTAAGCGAAGATTATCAAGCTCCTGTTCGCTGAATTTTCTGGTCTCGGAGGTCAGGGTTCCCAGAGTAAGAATCGGTGCAGTCTCAGACATGCCGTAACCCACGGCGACCTTTATGCCCAGTGCCTTTGCCTTCTCTGCAAGACCCTTGGGAAGCGCACCTCCTCCGATGGTTATCCTGAGGTTTAGTCTCGACAGCGTCTTTGCCCCCTCCGGGTTGGAAATGAGCAGGTAAAGGATGGATGGTACCATTAGACTGACGGTAACGCCTTCCTTCGCCATGATCTCTGGTACCTTCTCAAAATCATACCTTCCTGGAAGAACATATTTCATTCCCTTCAGGATTGAAAAATAGGGAGAACCCCACGAATGCACATGGAACATTGGCACCAGCGGCATGATGACATCCACGTTCTTCAGATTAATTGGCTCATCGCCAAGGGAAGCGGCTGATGCCAGCGTGTGCAGCATTATCTGCCTGTGAGTGAAAGCCACTCCCTTTGGAAGACCAGTTGTCCCTGATGTGTAGAAAGTAGTGGCTAGGTCATCCTCGCTGATTTCTGGAAGCTGCGTTGACTGCTGTTTCACCTTCAGATCATTGAGAAACACTGACCCAGGAATCATATTAACCGGCCTGTCTCCGTCAGAGCTCACAATCCAAGTCTTTACGAAATCGAACAGACTCAGGCTCCTTTCAATCAGGGGAATAAATTCATCCCTGATCACCACAAACTTGTCCTCCGCATGCTGCATAGTGTAGAATATCAGTTCCGGAGAATATCTTATGTTTACAGTGTGAAGGACTCCTCCTGCGATTGGAACTGCATAGTAAAGCTTCAAGTAGTTCAGTGAGTCCCAGTCAAGGACAGCAACCCTTTCACCTTTTTTCAGTCCAAGCTTTACAAGCCCCCTGGCGATCTCGTAAACCTCTTCCTTGAACTCCCTGTAGGTTAGGTGTTTCTCCCCCTTATAGGATATAACTTGGTTAGGGTTATTCCTGACTGACGATGTCAGAATCTTATCTATTGTGAGCTCGTACTTTTCTTTAAACATTAATTATTAAATGTATCTACTCATAAATTATTTTCGAAAGGTTCAGTTTATTATGGATTAATTTTTGCGGGACATTCAGGTCTGCTGAAGCCTCACTGCGGAGAAATAATAGGTGAATTCAGCGAGGTCAAGAGGTGATGCGTCCAATGTCACTTTCAGAGTGTATCCTGAATACGTCACTTTGAAAGGAAGCCCTTTGAAGAACCATGAGCCCTGAGAGAGTATACTTCCCTCAGGTACCGTTGAGCCGTTATAAGCACGATAGAGTCCGAGATCCCATGATGAAGCATATTTTGATGTAATTGTATAATTAAACTGTGATAACATTATAAGGGAAACAACAGCAATGCTATTGTTAAGGCTTGAGATAGACCCATTGATAATCTGATACTCCTTGAAAACATTAAGGAATGTCAGCTGGATTGGATTCTCAGAGCTAATGACAGAAGGAGGTCCCTGTATTCCGGAAATTAATGCTCCCAGGGATATGTTTCCACTGGAATCGGTGACGGAAATGGGCAAGGGTCCAAGAAAAAGGTTTGAATTGTTTGATCCGCTGACTGCAATGACGCTTCCGTCCTGCATTACATAACTGGAATCCGCTACGTACTGAAGAGACGCCAAGGATTCTATCTGTCCTGAAACACTGGCGTTTATTATTATGTTATACCTGCTCATGACATTTGTCGAATTTTTCAGACTAACGGTGACCTTGGAGGATATCGAAGCCAGGGTCAGGTTTGGAGATAATGAAAGTTCAGTTCCAGCAGGCTGCGTGATTGGCGGTGTCCCGCCTATTCCCATTGGGAAAGTTGCGCTTAAGGAGGTGAATTGCTGGTCGGAATGTAACGAACCAGCCAGCGACATAAAAGCTTCCTCGGTGTTCTGAAGATATTCAGTTTCAAAGTGTGCCTGCTGAACGGGGATGTACCATGCGAGGAAACTTGTGACTAGAGTTATGACAACTGCGAATATCAGGATGGTGCCAATTACCTCGGCAACCGCACTGTCTTTAGTGAGAAAGTTCACTTTCAGGTTAATTTCCAATATGTTATTTATATATTTCACCAGTTGGCGTTTTTTCGCAGAATAAGCGGGAAGGTGAAATAACGTAAATTCCCAGGCAGATTGGCCCATTATGCTTTGGGTGAAATTATCCCTGTCGTTGCAAATTATTTCATACCTTGACAAAATATACCTATGTGATTATATCACCACTGGACTACCGGTACGGAAGAACGGAAGTCAAGGAAATATTCAGTGAGGAGCGACGCCTGAGATACATGCTTGAAGTTGAGGCCGCTATAGCTCAGGCAGAAGCTGAATTCAACCTGATCCCTCGCGAAGCTTTCAAGTCCATACGAGATGCAGTGGATTCAGGCAGGATCAAGCCTGAAAGAGTCAGAGAGATTGAGAAGGAGACAAAGCATGATGTGATGGCTCTTGTTAAGGCTCTCTCAGAACAGGCTGGCTCTGGTGGTGCATATGTGCATTTTGGTATTACATCCAACGACGTTCTTGATACTGCCACAGCCCTGCAGTTGCGTGATTTCTACCCTGTTCTTATGAAAGATATTCAGGATCTTCAGGAGGCATTTATAAGACATGTCTCAGAACACAAGAACACACCTATGCTTGGGAGAACCCATGGACAACATGCAAGTCCGATAACTTTTGGCCTGAAGATGGCGGTGTATCTGTCCGAGGTGAACAGACACCTTGTCAGAGTAAAGCAATGCAGAAGAAGAATACTGGTTGGAAAGGTGATGGGTCCGGTTGGGACAGGCGCTTCTCTGGGTGATGCTGCACTTGAAATACAGGACCGCGTGATGGAAATACTCTCAATATTTCCTGAGCGTGCCTCATCTCAGATCGTCAACAGGGACAGATATGTTGAGTTTCTTTCGGTCATTGCCGGTATTGCGACTTCCCTTGAGAAATTTTCCACTGAGATAAGAAACCTCCAAAGACCTGAGATTGGAGAGGTACAGGAATTCTTTGATCAGCAGAACCAGGTCGGTTCCAGCGCCATGCCTAGCAAAATGAATCCAATAAGCTCGGAAAACGTAACAAGCATCGCCAGATTCATAAGATCATTCGTTACACCGGAACAGGAAGCCGCTGTCACGTGGCATGAGAGGGATCTGACAAACAGTGCCCTGGAGCGTTTCGTCATTCCCTATGCATGTGTGCTGATCGATTACGTGCTTGTCAGATTCAGGGAAGTCCTGGATAAACTGATTGTGCACAAGGATGTAATGCTGAGCAACCTGCTAAGGGATGATTATGTTCTCTCGGAACGCATTGTCACCGAGCTCACTGAGAGGGGAATGGGCAGACAGGAATCCCATGAGTTCGTGAGAAAGAGTGCAATGGAAGGATATGCCAGGGGCATAACACTCAGAGAAAGCATGATACAGCATGGGATACTCAAGAAGATTTCAAAGGAGGAACTTGATCTGATCATGGACCCAAGAAGATTTCTTGGACAGTCTTCCAGAGTTTGCGACATGGCAGTTGAAGAGTCCAGGCGAGCCAGGATCTACGCCTTCGGAGGTGAATCCAGTGAGTTCTAGAATCGACAGCGAATCGCTGAAGGAGCAGATAGTCACCTCTCTGGCAACTGGGGAAAATTCCATAGTAGGACTTCAAAGAATTCTCAAGGAAAAGGGCTTCACGGAAAACAGGATATATCTGTCAGGTTACCTGAAAGCGCTCGTACATTTGGGCATTCTGAATGAGCGGGAGATAAAGCCTTCTAAAGTCTATTCCCTCAACTCATCCAGACCCAAGGATATTTACGATCTGGTCGGCGAAGTGTCAAGGTCATCCCTTACCGGTGATCCTGGTGAGAATGCCCTGATGCTCCTTAATTTTCTTTTCAACAGGCCCATATTCTTCAGGGAGCTTGAGAAATGCAACGTAGATCCTCCGGCTGTTTATAGGAAGGTCATGCACCCCAGGAGAATAGAACTTGTGAAAAGACTTGCAAACACTGGATTAGTGGTTCCACAGAATAATGTTCTTGTTGAGCCTGAGTCAAAAGACCTCGCAAGGGTAATGAGGCTGTTAAGAAATCTGGTAATAAATGGGTTGAGCCTGAGACCTTATCTCCTTGATGATACTGAATTCCGGCAGGCTACTTTAGACTGAACTGGTGGGCCTTAGCTCGGCCTTCTTTATAGTCATAATTCCTTCGGAACCGGTCCACCTTTTTTCCGATTCCTCAATAACTATACACCTGTTATCCCAGCCTATAACCAGGGATTCGTACTCACCGCCTTCCCCGGCCATGTTAATGCCATATTTCCTTGATTTCTTGGCAATATCCTCAATGAAGCTGTCATCTATGAACCTTCCAAGGTAATCCGGGCCAAGACCGTCGGCGGAAACTGAAACTACAATTGCCCTTATTGCCCGGTTTTGCAGCTCTTCAAGTATCCTTCTCTGATTCTTGCGCCACAATGGTGCGTAACAGACAATATTGTTCTCTGTGCACATTTCTTCCAGCCTAGTTTTCTGATATTCTGATGCAATAGCACCAGTAACCATGGCGCTGTAGCCGCGCTTAGACAGGTCAGAAATGGCTGCTGCCACCCTGCCTTCCTCAACCCTTAGATTTGGAATGCCCAAAAGTTCTGACACCTTTCCCGCCATTTCGTGGTTTGGAAAATGGTACATGAAAGAATGCTCTGACGCCATGACCGTCAGGCTCAGATCAACATCAAAACCCTGCTCCATTGCAATTGTCGAGGCCAGAAACGAGTCCTTGCCACCGGAGAGGAGAGCAAAGGTTTTCACACCTTCAGTATCACTATCATTTTATATAGTTATTCAATACAACCCTGATATAAATGGCTGTGAACGTAGGAGACAAGGCTCCGGATTTCAAGGGAATAGATTCCAACGTGAAGGAAAAGAAGTTATCAGATTACAAGGGACAGAAGGTCGTTCTGGCATTCTTCCCAGGCGCGTTTACCTCAGTCTGCACAAAGGAAATGTGCACCTTCAGGGACTCAATGGCCAACTTTAACAAGCTCAATGCAAAGGTCATTGGTGTAAGTGTGGACACTCCATTTTCATTGGCTGAGTTTGCAAAGGTGAACAAGCTGAATTTTGATCTGATCAGTGATGCGAACAAAGAAATAACAAAGAAGTACGATGTGCTCTATGATAGTTTCCTCAACATCCCGGGACTCCATGCAGCAAAGAGGGCGGTATTCGTAATTGACAAGAACGGAGTTGTCAGGTACAAGTGGGTCAGCGAGGACCCTAGGGTTGAGCCGGACTACAAAGCTGTAGAGGCAGAAGTAGCTAAACTCAATTGAAACAATATCTCCTGATTCCCTTTGCCGTATGCCCTGCAGGCGGAAAGTAGAATGAATAAGGACCTAGCCAGAAAAATAATAGCAATTGCGGCATCTTACAGGAAGGGCGGTAACGGGCTCTCAACCCAGGATTTTGTGGCGGCCCTTTCCTTTAAAAGGTCCCTTCTTGACCCGGACACAGTAAAGGAGTTCATCCTTCAGGCAGTGAATGAAGGTCTGCTCGTCAAGAGGGGTGATCTCTATTTTCCAAACTTCAGCACCAGCGGTGTAGTGGTGCCATTGGATTTCATTGTGAAAAAGGAGGAGCTGTTTGCTAATACGAGCGACAGGCCACTTGTAGACAGAATGCTTGATGCTGTCTCGGCTTCAGGCAGACTGACAAAGAAGGAGGCGATCGCAAGGGCGAGGGAGCTGCAGGCGTCCATGAAATACATAAATTTTGAAATAGCGCTCCTCAGTGTGCTATCTGAGGAGTGCATAGAGCATGAGCAGTTTGTTCAGGAATTGAAAAAAGAGATTTTCAATACCGGTTCATAATAAGGTTCACTCGGATTTAGACCTCTGCGCTATTTTTATTGCCATATCCACGTCGTTCAGTTCCATTGCAATATCAGAAGCCAAGTCATACATGAAGTCCAGGTTTGACTTGAAATCCTTTCTTTCCCTCTTCGATTTTATTCCCTGTGCAATGGAGTCTATCAGGTCAAGTGATTTCAGGGCCATATTCAGGGCTTCTTCCTCATTCTTTTCCCTCACTATTGCAATCTTGCCTCTCAGTGCCTCAAAGTAATTCTCCCAGTCCTTGGCCTTCTCGGTCTCCTTTATGACCTCCTCATATATCCCGAGGGCGTCATTCTTTCTTCCCTGTGTATCTCTCAACTCTGCCAATGCATTTAGAGATGTTGCGACAAGGAACCCGTCCCTAGTTTCCCTTGCAAGTTCCGCAGCCCTGAGCAAATACTTTTCAGCTTCAGATAGTTTCGAGGCATCTATCTCAATATAACCCAGGTTCAGCAGGTCCATCACCTGCATTTCCCTGAGGTTCAAATCACTGTGAATTGAAAGAGCCTCCTCGGCAAATTTTCTGGAGTTCTCATCGTTCTTCGGCTCAAGACCATTGTAAGCCTGCGATATTCTGTAGCACAGGTCAGCCAGTTCCTCACTCTTCTTTCCGGAAAGCAGCTGATATGCCTTCTGATACTCCCTAAGGGCATCAATGTATTTTTCCTTCTGCAGAAAATTGTCCCCAACGTTCAGATACTGCTCTATTTCTTCCATCAGGTTTCTCTCCCGCTTGAATCTTTTTGCAATTATTAATTGTTTCTTAGCTTCTTCAGTAGCTCAGCAGCATAGGAGACAGATATCCTTTTTGCTGCTATCATCGCACCGGCTATCTCCTCAACCTCGTTCCCCTTGGCGCCAGCTGTGATTGCGACATTGCGCGCATGGAGACTCATGTGGCCACGCTGTATCCCTTCCGAAACAAGTGCCCTCAGAGCGGCGAAATTCTGGGCAAGTCCCACGGATGCAAGAACTTCGCTGAACTCCCGTGCGGATTTCACACCAAGTATTTTCCTGAACAGAGAGGCCTTTGGCACAGCATTTGTGGAGCCTCCGACTGTTCCAACGGATATGGGTATGTTAATTTCACCCATAAGGTCCCCTTCCGGAGTTGCCCTGTATCTCGTAAGCGATAATGAATCTGATATATGGGTGTACGTATGGGCATTGGCTTCAACAGCCCGCCAGTCATTCATTGTGGCAAGAACAACGGCATCAATGCCATTCATTATGCCCTTGTTATGGGTTGCGGCCCTGTAGGGATCCACAGATGCCATGTCCGAAGCAAGTACAATTCTGGAAACAACATCCTCTCCCCCTATGGCATCCTTAGGGAATACCGCTGAAGCATGAGCCATCCTGTGGGGAGTAAGATTGCTGAGAATTCTAAGATTTGTCCTGCAGTGGCACTTATCCTCTATAACGGGCGCAATGGCTTCACACATGGTGTTTACTATGTTGGCCCCCATGGCGTCCTTGACATCAACAAGGATGTGAAGAACAGCGCTCCTGGCCCTGTCGGATAATCTTCTCAGCTGGATATCCTTTGCGCCGCCATTCAATTTTACCAAGGTGTTGCTCTTGGAATTCGCTATATCCAGGATTTCAGATTTCATATTCAGTATCTTTTCCTGCAGTTCTGTGAGGTTCCCATAATCATAGATCTGAATCTGACCTATCATTATTGATTCAGTTGCTGAGGCGGTAAACCCGCCGCCGAGCCTTGCCATTCTCGCCGCATTTGAGCAGGCTGCAACAACGGAGGCCTCCTCAATGGCCATCGGGATCAGGTAGTCTTTACCGTTGATTAAGAAATTGACTGCGATTCCGACAGGGATTTCCAGTGTGGAAACAACGTTCTCAATAAGCTTGTCGGCAACATCAATGTCTAAAGAACCGGTTTTTTCCAGCGTCTCTATTTCCTCAAGCGTCAGGCCGGAAAATTCTGAAAGTATTTTTCTCCTTTCATCAACGGGAAGCTTGTAGAAACCAGAGATACTTGAGGTTTTCTCACTCATCCTATCCTTATAGTACGGGCTAATTTAATTTGTGTGCCGCTTGTCCTCTGCTGTGACTACTTTGTTGGTCGGAAGTCAGATTTCTAATTCACATATGTCCACACAACTGACCCAAAACAAAGCATATTTAGCTTCCAAGAGTTATCCACCTGATGTTGGAAGGCAGAAGCATAGTGTCCATGGAGGACCTGGACAAATCTGAAATTCTTGAGGTGCTTGAGGCTACCTCTTCTATGGAACAGGCACTTACTTCAGGCAGGAGATTGCATATGCTTGACGGAAAAATCATGGCTACGCTTTTCTTTGAACCAAGCACACGTACCAGACTTTCCTTCGAAAGCGCAATGCACAGGCTTGGCGGCTCAGTAATCGGGGTAGCGGAGGTCAAGTCATCATCGGTGGCAAAAGGTGAAACCCTAGCTGATACTATAAGGATGGTGGAAGCGTACTCCGACGTAATAGTCATAAGGCATCCGCAGGATGGGGCTGCAAGACTTGCAACCAGATTCACCAGCAAGCCAGTAATTAATGCTGGAGATGGGTCTGGCCAGCATCCAACCCAGACACTGCTCGACCTGTACACCATCAGGAAAGAGCTGGGATCAATCGATGGTCTGAAAATATCCCTTCTTGGGGATCTCAGATTCGGAAGAACTGTCCATTCACTCCTTCTGGCCCTTGCTCATTTCAAGGTAAAGGTAAATCTCGTGTCCCCTCCAATACTTAGGGTGCCAAACCATATCCTTGAGAAATTTCCAGACAGCAAACTTGGAAGTGTCACCGAAAATCTCAACGAGGTAATCGAAGAATCGGACGTTCTCTATGTTACACGCATTCAGAAAGAGAGATTCACGGATGAGGCTGAATACCAGAGTGTTATTGGTTCCTACTCAGTTAACGGCGCCCTAGTACAGACAATGAAGAAAAAGTCCATCATAATGCATCCGCTGCCAAGGGTGGATGAGATATCACCTGAAGTAGATACCGATCCAAGGGCTGCCTACTTCAGGCAGGCCGCAAACGGGGTCCCTGTGAGGATGGCACTTGTGGCGAAAATTTTGGGTGGTGAGTATGGAACAGACGCTTAAAATATCAAAGATTAAGGATGGCACCGTAATAGATCACATTCCTGCCGGAAAGGCCCTCAAAGTTCTGTCAATCCTGAGGACTGAGGAGGGTAATGAGAACTCTGTGAGCATTGGAATAAGAGTGCCCAGCAAGAAGATGGGATTCAAGGACGTGATAAAGGTCGAAAACAGGTACCTGGAGCGTTTTGAAGTCGACAAAATAGCGTTCGTTGCTCCCGATGCGACTATCAGTATTGTGAAAAATTATGAGATCACGGAAAAGTTCCAGGTGGAGCTGCCGTCAAGGATTATAGGTATAGTGAAGTGCTATAATCCAACTGCATAAGCAATTT
>Ga0070737_10005510_pt1 | contig 12060 bp, 9 predicted proteins | sample Coa_R1_10_FD_66438 | JGI IMG/M metagenome (GOLD analysis project Ga0070737, IMG submission 66438) | Surface soil microbial communities from Centralia Pennsylvania, which are recovering from an underground coalmine fire - Coalmine... | ecosystem: Environmental > Terrestrial > Soil > Unclassified ... | reverse complement strand
CGGCCACTCGTTCACCGGGGCCGGCGCCTACGTGGCCGCGACCGCGGTGGCCCTGATACTGAACGTCGGGCTGTTCTGGGTCGCGTTCCGGCTCGGCACCGCGTCCGAAGTGGCCGGGCGCAACCTCTGGCTCGGTGCGATCATCAGCGCGATCGCCTGGCAGATCCTGCAGAGCGTGGGCACCTACCTGCTGCGCAACGACGTGTCCAAGGCCGGGGCGGCGACCGGCACGTTCGCGGTGGTGCTCGGCCTGCTGGCGTGGTTCTACCTGCAGGCCGAGATCACCCTGTACGCGGTCGAGGTCAGCGTGGTGCACGCCCGCAAGCTGTGGCCCCGTAGCATGTTCCCGCCGCCGCTGACCGAGCCGGACCGGCGGGCCTTCGAGATGTACGCCAGGGTGCAGCAGCGCCGCCCCGATCAGGAGATCGAATCCAGGTTCCCCGCGCCGGACGCTACGTCCAAGGGATCCCGTTGGCGAAGTCGACGCTGAACGTGGCCCGGATCGACAGCCCGATGGACGGGTCGGCGATGGTCAGCCCGAGTTCCCGGTTCGCGGTGAGCGAGGTGCTGGAGAAGTCCTGCGAGCCGATGAAGACCTCGGCGGCCGAGGTCCCGGTGTCGGCCAGCACGACCTCGCCGTGCACGGTGAAGCCGGCCGAGCTCGAGTAGTAGCTGATGTGCACGCCCGCGGCGGCCAGCGTGGTGTACGCGCTGTCGTACTCCCCGTTCTGGTTCTCGCCGACGACCTGGACGTCTACCCCGCGCGCGGCGGCGGCGGCCAGGTCGGTGACGATCGTGGTGTCACCCATCTCGGCGGCGTAGATCTGCAGGCTGGTGGTCGCGTTGTTGATCAGGTCGGTCAGGTCGCCCTGCGAGCTGGTGGGGGACCAGATCAGGTCGGCCCCGGCGGCCGGGGTGACGCTCTCGTGCGCGAAGTCGGAGTTGAACACGGTCACGATCGCCGTCACGTCGGACGCGTTGGTGTCCACCACGGCGAAGTCCCGGTTGGCCGCGTAGCCGCCACTGATCATATTCAGCGTCATGACGTCGGCGGTCGTGTTGTCGAACACGATGGACTTCTCGTGCGTGTAGTCGTACTCGTCCCAGGACCAGACGACGTTGACCCCGTTGGCGCTCAGGTAGTTGTAGGCGGCCCGGTTGGCGCCCTGCTCGCTCCCGTCGAGTATCACCCGCACGTCGACCCCGCGCGCTGCCGCGGCCGCGAGGTCGGCCTCGGCGGTGCTGTCGGACAACTCGCCCATGGTCATGTCGATGCTGCTGGTGGCCGCGTTGATCTGGTTGTAGACGAAGCCGGTGCCCGCGGCGGGTTCGGTGTAGAGGGTGTAGTCCGACTGGACCGACGCCACCGCCTGACCGGCGCCTGTGGCCAGCCCGGTTCCCGTGATCGCCGCGGCGGTGGCGAGCGCAGCCACCACGGCGAGCAGGGGCTTGGGGGGCCTGAGGGAAGACATGGGTGTTGTCCCCTTCTGGCGACCGCTCGCCCGCCAGGGCCAGCCCCGGGCGGTGTGGCCGCTTTCCCTCTTATCCTCAACATTGGTGAATATTTCACAAGACCCTACGAGTAATCATCTCGTGACGTTCGAGTTACGAAGGCTGAGCAGGTACGGCGAAGGGCCGCCCGCATTCGGTTGCGGTCGGCCCCCGCGCCGGTTCAGCGGCTAAATCCGGCCCTGGGTCCGGGCCGGGTCCGGGTTGGTTCAGATGGATTCAGCCCGGTTCACGTCCAGCGAGTCCCGCCGTTGAAGTCCTTGGTGAAGTCGGTGTTGATCGAGGACTCGATGGTGGAGTTGCTGATGATCAGCCCCAGCTCACGGTTCTCGGTGAGCGAGGTGCTGGAGAAGTTCTGCGAGCCGATGAAGATCTTGGCCGTCGAGGTGCTGTAATCGGCCATGATCACCTTGCCGTGGATGTAGAAGCCGGTCGAGCTGCTGTAGTAGCTGATCTGCACCCCGGCCTTGGAGAGCGTGCTGTACTCGCTGTCGTACTCGCCGTCCTCGTTCTCACCCACGACCTGCACCTTGACCCCGCGCTTGGCGGCGTTGGCCAGGTCGGTGGTGATCGTCGTGTCGTCCATCTCCTCGGAGTAGATCTTCAGGCTGGTCTTGGCGTCGTTGATCAGCCCGGTGAGCTTGGCCTGGGCGGTGGTGGGCGACCAGACCAGGTCCGCGCCCGCGCCCGGGGTGACGCTCGAGTGCGCGTAGTCGGCGTTGAAGACCTTGGTGATGGCGCTGATGTCGCTGGCGTTGGTGTCCACCACGCCGAAGTCCCGCGTCGTCGAGTAGTACTGGCTCTGCAGGTTGAGCGTCATGATGTCGGCGGAGCTGCCGTCCACCACCATGCACTTCTCGTGCGTGTAGTAGTACTTCGACCAGGACCAGACCACGCCGACGCCGTGTTCGGTCAGGTAGTTGTAGGCGGACTCGTTCTCGCTCTTCTCCCGCTCGTCCAGGATGACCCGCACGTCCACGCCGCGGGACTCGGCCGCGGCCAGGTCGTCCTCGGCGGTGGTGTCCTGCAGCTCGTACATGGTCAGGTCGATGCTCGTCTTGGCGTCCTTGATCTGGGTGTAGAACCAGCTCATCGAGCCGGGCAGCGTCTTCAGCGTGTACGTGGCCGCCTGCGGCCTGACCCCCGCCGGACTGGCGTTGGCCGCGCTGGCGTGGGCAGGCACGCTCAGGGCGACCGTGCTGCCGGCAGCGGCCGTGACCGCGAGCAGGGTGAGCGGGAGTTTGCGGTGGAACATGCGGGGGTTACCTTTCGTCCGGTGCCCAGGCCGCCCGGTAGAGCGGTACCAGGCCGATTGGAATCGCTCCCCCCTACATCGTGCAGATCCGCCGGGCGTTGGCAAGCAGCAGTTCGTGAGCATCTGGTGACGCTCAGGCGAAAAGATTTCTATCCTGCACGGGCCCGACGCCACGACATCGCTGCGGCGCGCGCGGCAAATGAACCGGAAAACCGCTGCCCGGCCCAGTCGGCCGGTCCGGTCGGCCGGTCCGGTCGGCCGACCCGGTCAGCCGGCCCGGTCAGCCGGCCCGGTCAGCCGGCCCGGTCAGCCGGCCCGGTCAGCCGGCCCTGGGCCGGCTCCGGCACCCGGTTCAGGTCGTCGAGGAAGGTGGCCGCCCAGTGCTGCACGTCGTACTCCCGCACCCGGCGGCGCATGGCGCGCATCCGCCGCCTGGCCTCGGCGGCCGGCATGGCGGTGGCGCGGACGATGGTGTCCTTGAGCCCCTCGATGTCGTGCGGGTTCACCAGCAGCGCGCTGGGCAGCTCGTCCGCGGCGCCGGTGAACTCGCTGAGCACCAGCACGCCGGTCTCGTCGCCCCGGCAGGCGATGTACTCCTTGGCCACCAGGTTCATGCCGTCCCGCAGCGATGTGACCAGCATCACGTCCGCGGCCAGGTACAGCGCCGCCATCTCCTCCCGCGGGTAGGTCTGGTGCAGGTAGTGGACGGGGGAGGAGCCCAGCTCGGCGTGCTCGCCGTTGATCCGGGCCACCGTGACCTCGATCTCGTCCCTGAGCTGGCGGTAGTGCTCGACCCGCTCCCGGCTGGGGCTGGCCACCAGGATCAGCACCGCGTCCGGTGAGATCAGCCTGCCCTCGCCGAGCAGCTCACCGTAGGCGTTGAGCCGGTGCCGTATGCCCTTGGTGTAGTCGAGCCGGTCGATGCCGAGCAGCACGACCCGCGGGTTGCCCAGCGCCTCCCGGATCTCCCTGGCCCTGGCCCGGACCGGTTCCTGGCGGGACAACTGCTCGTAGGCCGCGGTGTCGATCGAGATGGGGTACGTGCCGACGTGCACCTCACGGGCCGGGCCGGACGGTGACGGCACCCGGACCAGCGTGCCTTTGGTGATCAGCTTCGCGCCCCGCCGGCAGGCCTGCAGGAAGTTCACCGCGTCCCCGTGCCGCTGGAAGCCGAGCACGTCGGCGCCGAGCAGGCCCTCGATGATCTGCCGCCGCCAGGGCAGCTGGGCGAAGATCCCCCAGCCCGGGAACGGGATGTGCATGAAGTGGCCGATGCGCACGTCCTGGCGCAGTTCGCGCAGCATGCCGGGGACGAGCTGAAGCTGGTAGTCGTGCACCCACACGGTCGCACCCTGGCCCGCCTGGGCCGCGGCCGCCTCCGCGTACCGCCGGTTCACCGTGACATAGGCGTTCCACCAGGACCGGTGGAACCCGGGCGGGGCGATGACGTCGTGGTAGAGCGGCCAGAGGGTGGCGTTGCAGAAACCCTCGTAGTACTTCCTGATCTCCTCGGCGGACAGGCTGACCGTGACCAGATGCAGGTCCGCCGCGTCGAACGGCTGGGCCGGGTCGCCCGCAGCGCCCGACCAGCCGATCCAGACGCCGTCGGCCTTGCGCATGACCGGCTCGAGCGCACTGACCAGGCCGCCTGGGCTGGTCCGCCACTCCGATGTGCCGTCTGGCCCCTCGACCTGATCCACGGGCAGCCGGCTGGCGGCCACCACGAAACCGTAGTCGCCGCCTGAGCCGCCGCCGGTGTGAGCCAAGCGTTCGCGCCCGGCCATGTCCATGCCCTCCCTCGCGGATGCCGCCCTTGGCCCATTATTCAGGTCGTCCCGAATGCCGACCGACAGGCCCCGCGACGGTAGAGCTGCGTTACCGGGCACGCAAAAAACGTTAACGCCCGGTGGTAACCCAGATCAGCCAGTGCTTTCAGGGTCAGTGCGCGGCTTCGTACTTCGCCACTACCGAGGCGGGAATCCGCCCGCGTTCGCTCACCGCAAGCCCTTGCTCTGCCGCCCAGGCACGGATCGCACTGGAGTCCTTCCTGGCCGTTCTTCCCCGGCCAGAACGCACGGAACTCGTCCGGCCAACCCGGCGCCCGGAGTCGATGAACGGCTGCAGGCCCTTCTTGAACTTGTCGAGGTTCTTTGCGCCCAGGTCAATCTCGTAGTTCTGCCCACCGAAACTGAACGAGACGGTCTCGGCCCCGTCAGAACCATCGATGTCGTCGGTGACGGTCACAACCGTAGTTTTTGCCATGCCTGGATGATCCAGTTCACCGGGCAATTTGTCAAAGTGACTCGCTGTAGACACGCGATACCGTTCTGAGCGGGCCGGCCGCAATGCGGTCACTTTGCCTCCGTATCGTCGTTCTGGATCCGGCCCGGTAATCTCGGCTATTAGCCCGCGTGAAGAGGGAGTGTCCGCATGTCGAACGGCTCGAAGGACTCGAACGGATCGAAGGGTGAGTACCGCCGCGATCAGGAGTACATAACCACCAGGATCACGGCCGACGGCGCGGACGGCTACCCGGCCGAACCGGGCCGTTACCGGCTGGCGGTGGCCCGGGCCTGCCCCTGGGCGAACCGGGCCATCATCGTCCGCCGCCTGCTGGGACTCGAGGACGTGCTGTCCATGGCGGTGGCCGGGCCCACGCACGACGAGCGAAGCTGGACATTTGATCTGGACCCGGGCGCCAAGGACCCGGTGCTGGGCATCGAGCGCCTGCAGCAAGCGTATTTTGCCCGTTTCCCAGGGTACCCGCGGGGCATTACCGTGCCCGCGATCGTGGACATCCCGACCGGTCAGGTCGTGACCAACGATTTCGCCCAGATGACTCTGGATCTTTCCACTGAGTGGCGGGCCTACCACCGCGACGGCGCGCCCGCCCTGTACCCGCCGGAATTGCGGGCCGAGATCGACGAGGTCGCGGCCCTGGTGTTCACCGATGTGAATAACGGGGTGTACCGATGCGGCTTCGCCACGACCCAGGACGCGTACGCCCACGCCTACCACCGTCTGTTCAGCCGGCTCGACTGGCTTTCCGGCCGGCTGGAGCATCAGCGCTATCTGGTGGGGGACACGATCACCGAGGCCGACATCCGGCTGTTCACCACGCTGACCCGCTTCGACGCGGTGTACCACGGGCACTTCAAATGCAATCGGCACAAACTCACGGAAATGCCGGTGCTATGGGCCTACGCCAGAGATCTCTTTCAGACGCCCGGCTTTGGCGACACCGTCGACTTCGACCACATCAAACGGCACTATTACGAGGTTCACCGCACCATCAACCCCACCGGTATCGTGCCCGAGGGCCCCGACCTGTCCGGCTGGCTGGAGCCGCACGGCCGGGAGAAACTCGGCGGCCGGCCGTTCGGTGACGGCACCCCGCCGCCGGCGCCGCCGCCCGGCGAGACCGTCCCGCCCGCGCACACCGCGGCGGCCATGCGCGGCTGAGCACGGGCCCAGGCTTAGACCCCTGTTCCCTGGGTAGCCGAAGGTACCTGAGTGAGGGCAGGGGAGCGGCAGTGAACCCGATCCAGCGCGGACTGCGGGGGGTGGACAGGGCGCAGCAGCGGCACACCCCGTTCGCGTTCGCCGTCGGGGTGGGCCGGAAGTACGCGGACGACCATGGCGGGGCGCTGGCCGGGAACCTGGCGTACTCCGCGTTCGTGTCGGTGTTCCCGCTGCTGCTGGTCCTGGTCACCGTCATCGGGCTGGTCTCCTCGCTGGACCCGGCCCTGCGTGGGCAGGTCGAAGATGCGATGAGCAACCAGTTCCCGCTGGTGGGCGGGCAACTGACCGAGAACGTGGACACGCTGCGGCGGTCCAGTGTCATCGGGCTGGTCATCGGCCTGCTTGGTGTGCTGTGGGGCAGCACCAGGCTGGCCAGGGCCGGCCTGTTCACGATGGCGCAGGTGTGGAACCTGCCCGGCCCGGCGCGGCCGGGCTATCTGCGCCGGCTCGGCCGCTCGCTGCTGTTCCTCGGTGTGCTCGGCATCGGCGTGATCGCCACCACCCTGATCACCGTTCTGGGTGTGTACGGCAAGCACATCCCCGGCCTGGTCGTGCTCACCGAACTGCTCGCCGCGGTGGCGAACGTCGGCCTGTACTTCATCAGCTTCCGGGTGCTGACCGCCCGGGGTGTGCCCAGCCGGGACCTGCTGCCCGGGGCGGTGGCCGGCGGCGTGGCCTGGACCCTGCTGCAGCTGTGCGGCGGCTACCTGATGCACCACTACCTGCACAGCGACTCGGTCTACAACGTCTTCGCCACCGTGCTCGGGCTGGTCGCCTGGCTGTTCCTCACCGTGCAGGTGACCATCGTCGCGGCCGAGGTGAACGTGGTGCTGGCCCGGCGGCTGTGGCCGCGTACCGTTCTGCAGCCGCCGCTGACCGAGGCGGACCGGTCCTCGATGGCGCTGCAGGCGCTGCAGAACCAGCGCCGTCCCGAGCAGCACGTCCGGGTGACCTTCGGTGACCGGCCGCCGGGTGGGTGGGCCAAGGCCACGGCGCCACGGACTCCCGCGCAGGTCTCACCCCCGGCCAGCCCTCAGGCCCCGGCACCGGTGAAATCTGAGATACCGCGGCCGGGCTCGCCGCAGGCTGGGCGGGAAAGTACCGATACGGGCTGATTGCACTGTTGCCACTCCGGTAGCGCAGCCTAGGGGCCCAGTAGTAAGTATTGTCGCGGGGTATACCGGCCAGCCATGGCCGCGAGATGGAGGGCAAGTCGTGACCGTTCCGGCGGGCGTTCCTGCGCTGCGGCCTCAGCGCGCCGGCGAGGCCGCGGGCCTGGAGCAGAGCCTGCGTGGCGACCAGGGCCCGCGGGACGCGTGGCTGGAGGATCCACAGACGCTGCTGCTGGTCGAGGACGACCCGGGTGACCATCTTCTGGTCGAGGAACTGCTCGCCGACAGCGGCATCCGCGCCACCCTGCGGTGGGCGCGGTCGCTGGCCGAGGCCAGGGACATGCTGCGGCGCGACAGCCCGCCCGATGTCATCCTGCTCGACCTGCACCTGTCCGACGCGCACGGGCTGGAAGTGGTCACCGCGCTGCTGGCCGCGGCCCCGGCCGTAGCCGTGGTGGTGCTGACCGGCCTGGCCGAGGAGAACGCGGGGCTGGCCGCGGTGGCCGCCGGGGCGCAGGACTACCTGATCAAGGGGCAGTCCGCCCCGGACGTGTTCAGCCGCGCGATCCGCTACGCCGCCCAGCGCAAGCACGTCGAGCAGGCCACGGCCGCGCTGCAGGTCAGCGAAGTCAGGGCCGAGGAGAATGTCCGGCTCGAACGCGGCCTGCTGCCCACCCCGCTGCTGCGCACCAGCCGGATGGAGGTCGTGGCCAGGTACCGGCCGGGCAACGAGCAGTCGCTGCTCGGCGGCGACTTCTACGACGTGGTCGAGACCCCGGACGGGACCGTGCACGCGGTCATCGGCGACGTGGCCGGGCACGGTCCGGCCGAGGCCGCCACCGGGGTGTGCCTGCGGGTGGCCTGGCGATCGCTGGTGCTGGCCGGGATCGGGACCAGGTACATGATCGAACTGCTGGAGCAGATGCTTGTCGCCGAGCGGGAGGGCGACCGGGTATTCGCCACCCTCAGCTGCCTGTCCTTCCGGCCGGACCGCAGTCAGGTGCGGGTGCTGCGGGCCGGGCACCCGGGGCTGCTGCTGCGCACGGCCGGGCGGGTCGAACTGGTCGAGGGCAAGGTCGGCCCCGCGCTCGGCCTGATGCCCGGCCTGGACTGGCAGGAGGAGGACCTGCCGCTGCCGCCGGACGCGAGCGTGGTGCTGTTCACCGACGGGCTGTTCGAGTGCCGCACCGGCCCGGGCAGCGAGCGGCTCGGCGAGGACGGGATGGTGGCCGTGGCCAGCGGGCTGGCCACCGCGCCCGCGGCCCCGTTCGTGGACGGGCTGATCGAGCGGATCGAGACCGCCGCCGCCCCTTACGGCGGCCTGGCCGACGACGTCGCCGTCGTGCACCTGGGCTGGCGGGGCGGCGCATGATGGCGCTGCGCCGCGACGGTGGCCGGCGGTGGGGGCTCGCGCTGACCGTCCAGGGCTGGTTCCGGGTGGTCTTCATGGTGCTGGCCGTGCTGGTGGTGGGCGCCGCCCTGACCATCGCCCAGCTCGTAGCGCAGGAGCAGTCGGTGTCCTCCGACCTGGAGAACAGCATCCTGCCCGCCCAGGCCCAGGCCTACCGGCTGCAGGGCGCGCTGGTGGACCAGGAGACGGGGGTGCGCGGCTTCGGCATCACCGGCCGATCCGGCTTCCTCCAGCCGTACACGGCCGGGCTGGCCACCGAGAGGTCCGCGGCGGCCGAGATCAGGAGGCTGGTCGGCCGTGACCGGCGGCCCGCCGCCGACCTGGCCCGGGTCGAGAAGGCGGCGGGCGCCTGGCGGCACTCCTTCGCGCTGCCACTGATCGCGCTGGCCCAGCGCGGCCCGCTGAGCGGTAAGGACCTCGGCCTGCTGGACGCGAGCAAGACCTCCTTCAATCACCTGCGCTCGCTGTTCAACACCCAGAACGAGCATCTGGCGGCGGCCGCCGCCCACGACCGGGCCCGCCAGGGCAGCATCCGCAGCGAGAATGACGTGGCGTTCATCATCATCGGCATCGTCTTTCTGCTTGCCGCCGGAGCGCTGACCGTGGTGCTGCACCGCGCCGTCGTGCAGCCGCTCAGCCGGCTGCGCACCGCGTCCCGGCACGTGGTGGACGGCGACTACGGGCATCGCATCGAGCCAACCGGGCCTGCCGACCTGCGCGCGGTCGCTCTCGACGTCGAGGCGATGCGCAGCGAGCTGGTCAGGAACCTGCAGGACGCCCGTGCCGCCCAGGACGTCGCGGCCCGCCAGGCCGCCGACCTGGACGCCCAGGCGGCGGAGCTGATGCGCTCCAACGCCGAGCTCGAGCAGTTCGCCTACGTGGCCTCGCACGACCTGCAGGAGCCGCTGCGCAAGGTCGCCTCGTTCTGCCAGTTGCTGGAGAAGCGCTACAGCGACCAGCTCGACGAGCGCGGCCTGCAGTACATCCACTTCGCGGTGGACGGGGCCAAGCGGCTGCAGATCCTGATCAATGACCTGCTGACCTTCTCCAGGGTCGGCCGGGGGAACCGGGCTCCCGTCCCGCTGGCCCTCGACGAACCGCTGGAGGCGGCGATCGCCGCGCTGCAGCCGGCCATCGAGGAGTCCGGCGCGGTCATCGGCCGGCCCACCTCGCTGCCCACCGTGCTGGGCGACATCAGCCTGCTGACCATGCTCTGGCAGAACCTCATCGGCAACGGCATCAAGTTCCGCGCGCCCGGCCGTACCCCGCTCGTGCAGATCACCATGGCGGAGCGCCCGGCCGAAGGCGACGACGGGGCGATGTGGGAGTTCTGCGTCCAGGACAACGGGATCGGCATCCCGCCCGAGTTCAGCGAGAAGGTGTTCATCATCTTCCAGCGGCTGCACGGCCGGGACGCCTATCCCGGCACCGGGATCGGGCTGGCCCTGTGCAAGCGGATCGTCGAGTTCCACGGCGGCAAGATCAGCATCGACCCGGCCAGCTCCGAAGGCACCCGCATCTGTTTCACCCTGCCCCAGGCCGCGGCGGCCGGGCCGGATCAAACCGGGGACAGCTCCGGTACGTCAGCACCCAGCGTGGAAGGGATCCCCGCATGATCCGCACCCTGCAGCACATCGAGGTCCTGCTCGTCGAGGACGACCCCGGCGACGAGCTGATGACCCGGGAGGCTTTCGAGGACAACAAAATAGGCAACCGGCTGCACGTGGCCCGCGACGGCGAGGAGGCGCTGGACTACCTTTACCAGCGCGGCGAGCACACGGATGCGCCCAGAATGGACCTGGTCCTGCTCGACCTCAACCTGCCCAAATACGACGGCCGTCAGGTGCTGGAGCAGATCAGGTCCGATCCTGAGCTCACCCACACCCCGGTGGTGATCCTGACCACTTCCTCGTCCGAAGAGGACATCCTGCGCAGCTACAAGCTGCACGCCAACGCGTTCGTGACCAAGCCCGTGGACGTGAACCAGTTCATCAGCGCGGTCCGGCAGATCGACGACTTCTTCCTGTCCGTGGTCCGCCTGCCCCACCAGTAACCCGGGCTGCCCACCCGCACCCGGGCTGCCCGCCCCGCACCCCGGGTGCCCGCCGCCCTCGCCCCGGACACCCACCGCCCCACTTAATCCCACCCGTCACTCCAACCCCATGCGTCACAGGAGTAACTTCAGGCTCACACAGAACGGCACCGGCTGGACCCTCGCCCAGCCGGTGCCGTTGCTCTGGGTCAGGCCAGGGCGCCCGCCAGCTCATGCACCGGCGCGAGCGCGATTTCCTCGTTTTCCTCGGCGGTGGCCTGCGCGGGCACGGCGGCCTTCGCCGGTGCCAGCAGGCGCTGGTAGGCCGTCATGGTCTCCCGGCCGATCCGGTCCGCGTCGTACCTGGCGCCGGCCCGGTCCGCGGCGGCAATCCCGAACGCCTCAAGCCGCATCGGCGTCGCCAGCAGCCGGCGGACCCGGCGGGCCAGCAGATCGGGCCGCCCCGGCGCGATCAGCAGGCCGGTGGTCTCGTCCAGCACGGCGTCCCTGTTGCCGCCCACCGCGGTCACCGCGACCGGGGTACCGCACGCCATGGCCGCGATTGTGATCGCGGCTTGCGGTTCGTGCGGGGCGGCGCTCACCAGCAGGTCCGCCGAGCGGAGCAGGGCAGGCAGTTCCTGGTATCGCACCTGCCCGGTGAAGGTGAGCCTGCGGTGCACTTTGAGGCTCCTGGCCAGCCGCATCAGCGCCCGGTACATCTTGTCGCTGCGCAGCGCGGAGGCGGGCGGACCGCCCGCGATCACGAGCTCAGCCTCGGGGATGCCGGTCAGCGCGCGCACCAGCTGATCCAGGCCTTGCCCGGGCTCCAGCGGCGAGACGGCGAGCAGCCGGGGCCGCTCGCCCCGCTCCGCCACCGGGCCCTCAGGAGAGAACTTCGACGTGTCCACCCCGCTCGGCACTATGGTCATCGCCGACCTGGGCACTCCCATCCGGACCAGCTCGGCCGCCTCGGTCGTGGTACCGGCCAGCACGAGGTCCGCGCTGCGGGCCACACAGGTCTCCAGCCGGCGGCGGGTCTGTGCGCCGTCCTGAGCCGGTTCGTGCCGGTCGGCCGCGCTGGCCAGCGAGCCGAAGGACTGCACCACGCGCACCTGCTTGTCCTGCGCGGCCACCAGCGCGGCCAGGCCGCTGGTCCACGACTGGGCGTGCACGATGTCCGGGCACTTCTGCGCCCAGCGCTTGGCCATCGCGTCGCCGA
>Ga0070737_10005507_pt1 | contig 12064 bp, 8 predicted proteins | sample Coa_R1_10_FD_66438 | JGI IMG/M metagenome (GOLD analysis project Ga0070737, IMG submission 66438) | Surface soil microbial communities from Centralia Pennsylvania, which are recovering from an underground coalmine fire - Coalmine... | ecosystem: Environmental > Terrestrial > Soil > Unclassified ... | reverse complement strand
CGTATTGCCGTTGCTGATTCCATGGACGCCGGTCTGACCTGGACGCAGGCCCGATTTCTCGACCTTCCCAATCCGAATTCGGGCATCGATGCAGTCCGCCTCCGTGACGGACGCATCGTGCTCGCCTTCAACAACAGCTACGATGCGCGCACTCCGCTGAATCTGGCCGTCAGCCGCGACGGCGAGCACTTCGCCATCTTCAGAACACTTGAAGATGGTCCAGGGCAGTACTCCTATCCGGCGATCGTGCAGGCCGCCAACGGGGACCTGCTGATTACCTATTCGTGGCGGCGCGAGACGATCAAGTTTGTGCGCCTGCCGCTGCGCGAGGTGCCTGATGCAACTCGGCTCGGTTCAACTCAATGAGCCGGAAGCGGGGCTCCTGCCGCGCAATCGCAGGCGCGGTTTACCTTCAAATCCATCGTTCGGCAGAAATCCCGCCGCTGCAGACGAGGGAAAACCACAATTCGGCGGCCTACGCTGGAAGACAATGCTCTTTCCCTTTTTTGTAGAACAAAGGCCCTTTCCTCGTTTAAAACAAGGCCGCTTCCTCAGTTTTTTATTCCGCTTCCCGTCTGCCGCCACGCTCTCCTTTGGGAACGTATTCCGCATCCCGGACTTTCGGCGATTTCCCCATAGACGAACAAACAGGAAATAAATGTATACTCTCGAAAATAAAGTGTCTTTCTATGCTCGTGACCTCGGCCATCCCGGAACGCGACCCGTCTGCACAGCTCCCATCGTCCCCGCCCCGCGTTCGCCTGCTCGCCGACGACCTCACCGGGGCATGCGACGCCAGCGTTGCCTTTCTGAGCGCGGGGATGGCGGTTCGGGTCTGGACCGGAGACCGGGCGCTCTTTGACGATCGGGCTCCGGTACAGGCTTTTGTGACCGCGTCCCGCGAACTCGATGCCGAGGCAGCGGCAAGGGCCGTAAGCCGCGCCGCCACAGGACTCCGCCGCGATGATGGAACACTCCTCTTCAAAAAGGTCGATTCCACCCTCCGCGGGCCTGTTGCTGCTGAATTGATTGCGGCCCGGGACGCGCTGAACGCGCGCGCCATCCTGCTCGCTCCGGCCTTCCCCGCGATGGGCCGAACCGTGCGCAGTGGCAGCCTTGAGGTTCACAACGCCAGCCGGCTTCGTATCAGGGACCTCTTTCCATCTGCCCTGCAGGACCGCATTGCGCTCGTCGCACACGCCGAAGCGCTGGTTGCGGCTCTTGATTCGGGCAAAACGATCCTGATCTGTGACAGCGCGAATCAGGACGACCTCGACGCGGTGGCCCGCGCCGCGCGACCGTTGCAGGGGCTGCTCTACGCGGGCTCGGGAGGGCTGGCGCGGGCGGTTGCCGGGCTCTATCCATCTGATACGATTCCGGTCGAGCTGCCCGCTGCCATGCGTACACTTCTGGTGTGCGGAACCGAGCACCCGGTGACGGAGCTTCAGCTTGGCCATGTGTATCACGCGCGCCTGCCAGGCGTCACGGTTCTTCGTATCCGCTGCGAGAGCGGCGATGAGGAGCGCGTGCGCAACGCGTTTCTCTCCGCCGATCCGCAGGCGCTGGTGCTCACCGGCGGCGAGACGGCCCTCCTCGCTCTGCGCGCTCTCGGCGTGCATTCGCTCGCGCTGCGCGGCGAATTTGCGCCGGGCATCCCCTGGGCAACGGCGCAGGGCGGAGCGGCGCAGGACAGGACGATCGTGACGAAATCGGGCGGCTTCGGAGCTGCCTCTGCACTCAACCAGATACTCCACGCACTTGCAGGGACAGCATGACCCGGACGCCTCGCATCGCCATCAGCATTGGAGACCCGGCCGGCGTGGGCGCCGAGATTGCTCTCAAAGCCCTTGCCGACCCCGAACTGGCTTCGCTCGCCGACTGGTTCCTGATCGCCGACCATGCCGCGCTCGACGCTGCCGGACGAATCGCCGGCATCGACCCCGCTCTGCTGCCCTGCACCGTCGTCGAAACCGGCGACCTGAACGCAAATCAGGCCATTTCCTTCGGCCAATTGCGCGCCGAGTATGGGCTGGCCGCCATCGCTTACGTGCGCCGCGCGGTCGAGATGTGCATGAGCGGCGAAGCCCATGCCATGGTTACGGCTCCGTTGAATAAGGAAGCGGTCACGCTTTCGGGCCGCGTCTTCTCCGGGCACACCGAATACATTGCAGAGTTGACCGGCGTCACCGAATCGCGCATGTTGCTGGTCTCGGAAAAACTGGCTACAGTCCACGTAAGCACTCATATTCCGCTCGCGCGCGCCTGCCGGCTCGATGTCCGGCGCATCGTGCAGACTATTGAACTGGGCAACGAAGCGCTGACGCTCATGCTGCAGCGTCCGCCGCGCATCGGCGTCTGCGGCCTCAACCCACACGCGGGAGAGCATGGCCTCTTCGGCGCCGAAGACGCTGAATTCATCGGCCCGGCCATTGCCGAAGCCCGCGCCCGCGGCATCGACTGCTCAGGACCGTGGCCGCCAGACACGATCTTCGTCCGCGGGCTTGACGGCGAATTCGATCTCATCGTGGCCATGTATCACGATCAGGGCCACATTCCCATGAAGCTCATCGACTTTGCGGGAACGGTGAATGTTTCTCTGGGAACGCCGATCATTCGCACCTCGGTCGATCACGGCACCGCGTTCGACATCGCCGGCCGCAACCTGGCTGACGCCACCAATATGAAAGCTGCGATGCGCCTGGCGGTGCGTATGGCCAGAGGCAGACTGGCGCTGGGCGCATCCGCCACGAACTCTGTCGCAAACCCAGCCGCCGCCGGAGGCAGCCGCTAGTATGCATTCGGTCGACGCCATCGTGATCATCGCGTATCTGCTCACTCTGGTCGCGATCGGCCTGCGTTTTTCCGCTCGGCAAAAGACCACCGATGCCTATTTTGTGGCCGGCCGCTCCGTGCCCGGCTGGGCCGCGGGGCTTTCGCTGCTCGCCACCACCATCACCAGCGTCACGTTCATCGCGTATCCGGGCGCAGCCTACGCCGGCGACTGGACGCTGCTTGGCCCGGGCATCCTCTTTCTGCTTGTCATCGTGGCCGCTGGACCCATCGTGGTTCCCTTCTTTCGCCACGCGGTCTCGATGTCGGTGTACGAGTACTTCGGCCAGCGCTTCGGCCGTCTGGTGCGCATGTATGCCGCCTGCACCTTTGCATTAGGCAGCTTCGCCAAAATGGGGTTCGTCTTTTACCTGCTGGCGCTTTCGATGGCCAGTTTCACCGGCTGGCCGATGGGGCTGCTTATCGCCGGTCTCGGCGTCATCTCCATCTTCTACACGCTGATGGGCGGCTTCTCCGCGGTTATCTGGACCGATGTGGCTCAGGGCCTGCTGCTATGGACCGGCGTGGCCATCACGATCGTCATTCTGATCTTCTTTTCCGGCGCCAGACCCGCCGCGATGTTTCATCTCATCGCCGCCAGCGGCAAAATGAGCCTCGGCAGCCCGCATTTCGATCTATCCCGGCCCACCTTCTGGACGCTGGCAATTTACGGGGTCTTCTTTTACCTGCAACGCTACACCGCCGATCAGAGCGTGGTGCAGCGCTACCTTGCCGCAAAGTCCGATCGCGCGGCGCTGCGCGGAATGGCCATGGGCGCGGCGCTCTGCCTGCCTGTCTGGACAGCGTTCATGCTCATCGGATCTCTGCTGTGGGCGCTCTATCGCATCACCGGCCAGGCGTTGCCCGCGGCCGTCACCCGCGCCGACCAGGTCTTTCCCTACTACATGGTGTCGCACATGCCGCCGGGCGTCAGCGGCGTGTTTCTGGCCGCGCTGTTCGGGGCGGCCATGTCCATGCTCGCCTCCGACCTGAATTGCGTCGGTCTCATTCTCGTCCAGGACTTCTACGCGCAATTTCTGCCGGACAGCACCGATGCGCAGCGCCTGCGCTTCGGCAAGCTGGTGATTGTTGTCTGCGGAGCAATGGCCATTGCGGTCGCCCTCGGCCTGACCCGCACGCGCGGCTCGGCTCTGGCCCTCTATTACGCAGCGACGGCCATTCTCGCCGGAGGCCTGGCCGCGCTCTTTTTGCTTGCTTTCCTCTGCCGCCGCGCCGGCCGCGCCGCAGCTCTCATCGGGATCGCCGTCAATGTGATCTTCACCACCTATGCCACCCTGACGCTGGGTGGAGGAAAGTTCGTCAACCTCCACGGCCTTAATTATCCGTGGAGCGAATACACCATCGGCGCCTGCGGCAACGTGCTGTTTCTCGCTGCCGGCCTCGCGGGCGCGGCTCTGTTTCCAGCCCGGGCCGACGGCAGCCTTCGTCATACTCTCTGGGATTGGCTTGCCAGCCGCAAGCAGCTCCCCATTCCAGTCATTCAATTAGGAGATACATTATGAACCGCTTGCAGCAGGCTATCCGCAATAACGGCGGGAAAACGCTTCTCGGCGCTGCGCTCTACTTCTACGATCCCATCTTTCTCGAGATCTGCGCCGAACTCGGTTATCAGGCCATCTGGATCGAGATGGAACACGGCCACATTACCTTTGCCGAGGCTGCCGATCTTTGCCGGATGGCGTACGGCACCGGCATGCTGACGATGATCCGCATCCCCGACACGCAACGCGCCAACATTCTTAAAGCGGCCGAGTGCGGCCCGGACATTCTCGACGTGCCTATGATCGAGCGGCCAGAGCAGATACACGAGCTGCGCAAGTATGCGCGCTTTGCGCCGGAGGGCAGCCGCGGCATTTTCTCTGTTTCCCGCGCGTGCCGCTACGGCGTGCCGGGGACGATCGTAGCTACGCAGAAGGCCATCAACTCCGAGCTTTGCCTGATGGCGCAGATTGAAACCGGGACCGCCCTGGATCGCGTCGAAGAGCTGGCGGCCGTCCCCGGCGTTGACCTCTTCATAGGCCCCGCCGATCTGGCGGCCAGCCTTGGCTACACCGCACAAACCGGCCATCCTGTGGTGCAGGCGGCTGCGAGCAGGATCGTGCGCGCCGCACGCGCCCACAACAAGTGCGTGGCCACGGCCTGCGCGCCAGGCGAATACGGATTCTGGATCGAATTGGGCGTCGATCTGCTGTTCTGTTCAAACGACATCTCCTGCCTGAAGCAGGCCGCCGGCGACAACCTGGACAAAGCCAGGAACCTGCTGGCGCAGACCACGGAAGTTGCAGCACAGGCGCTGGCCGGCGGCAACCGGTCTGACAAACACTGACGGCTGCCGGAGAAAAAATGCCGCTGACTTTGCAGCAGGTTCCAAAACTGGTGTTCGGCGCCGGCGCGCTTGAGAGCGCCGCAGAGCATCTGCGCGCGCTCGGCTCGGCACGGCCCTTCGTGGTGGCGACACGCAGCAGCCGCGGTCACGCCGCGCAGCTGCACCCCGATGCGCAGATCGACGCGAGCATCAGCCGTGAACCCACGGTTAAAGATTTTGAGCGCGTCCTTGCGGCTGCCCGCGCCTTTGCCCCCGACGCCGTTGCCGGCATCGGCGGCGGCAGCGCATTGGACGTAGCCAAGCTGGTGGCTGCGCTCGCTGGCAGTTCGCAATCTCTCGCGGAAGTCTGGGGCATCGGCAATCTGGCTGCGCGCAAGCTGCCGCTCGTCTGCATTCCCACGACTGCAGGAACCGGCAGCGAGGTCTCGCCCAATTCAATTCTGCTCGACGACGAAACCGAGACGAAGAAAGCCGTCATCAGCCCGCATCTGGTTCCCGACGCCGCATTCGTCGATCCGGCGCTCACCATCACCGTACCCAGGCACGTCACCGCCGCTACCGGACTTGACGCGCTCACCCACTGCATCGAGGCATACGCAAACAACTTCGCGCATCCGCTGGTGGATACGTGGGCGCTGGACGGCGTTCGCCACATCGCCGGGCATCTGGCAAAGGCCGTGCGCGACCCCGGCGATCTCGACGCGCGCACGCATCTCGCCCTGGGCAGCCTCTACGGCGGGCTTTGCCTGGGGCCGGTAGACACCGCGGCGGTGCATGCGCTTAGTTATCCGCTGGGCGGCCGGCATCACATCGCGCACGGCCACGCCAACGCCATCCTGCTGCCGCATGTGCTGCGCTTCAATCTGCCCGCAGCGCCGGAGCGCTACGCCGCCATTGCCCTGGCGCTTGGAGCCGGCGAGCACAGCACTGCGATGTCCACCGCATGCGCAGGCATCGAGCGCATAGAGCAGATCGTCGCGGAGACGGGCCTTGAGATGCGGCTCTCGGCGTTTGGGATTCCGGAATCGGAGATCCCATCGCTGGCCGCCGATGGCCTGGCCGTTACGCGCCTGATGCGCAACAATCCCCGCGCCATGTCGCAGCAGGACGCCGAAGGCATTTATTACGCCGCTTTTCACGGCGGCGGCAAGGGGTAGAAAGACTTTGCAATGAAGACTCCGAAGGTTTCTCATCCTTGTTTCCCGGACATTGTTCGCGCGGCCATGCGAGCGCTCTGCGCGACATTGACTTTGGCGATCTTCTCGCCCTTCCCTCTGGCCGCGCAGAGTAACAGCGGCAACAGCGTTTTCACGGTATTGAGCCCGGGCGACTATCGACATTACGCAACGCAGTTTGCGGCCGACGAGCGCGAGGCTACCGGCAAGTCGCCCGACGACGAGTGGCCGTGGATGGCGGCGAATATCCCGCTCTTTTCTGGTTCCGATAAACAGTTCGAGGAGATGTACTACTTCCGCTGGTATGCGTGGGAGAAACATCTCGTCCATACGCCGCATGGCTACATCATCACCGAATGGCTGCCTAAGCCCGCCGACCCCGAGGGCTACTACGGCGCTCTGCCCGATGCGGCTCCGTTTCATCTGGGCGAAGCGCGCTGGCTGCGCAATCCGAATATCGCGGCCGACTATGCGCGGATGTGGGCCGAACCCAACGCCGGAACGCGCAAGTACAGCTTTCCGTGGGCAGACAGCGTGCGCAACGTAACCCTTGCCACCGGCGATGTGAAGCTGGGAACCGATCTGCTGCCCGCGCTGATCGCCAACTACAACGCCTGGAGCGACCATTTCGACCCTTCCGTCGGCCTTTATTGGCAGATCGACACCCGCGATGCAATGGAAAAATCCATTGGCGGCGACGGCTACCGCACCCCGTTAAACAGCTACATGTACGCCGACGGCGAGGCCATTGCCGGCTTCGCGCGGGACAGCAACCAGCAATCGATCGCCGAGGATTACGACTCCAGATCCGCAACTCTCCGCAATCTCATCGAGGCAAAACTCTGGAATCCGAAGGACCAGTTCTACGAGGACCTGTCGCCGTCGGCCGGCTCCGGCATTCGCGCGGAAAAGAGGTTTAAGGATCCGGGCACGATCCTCAGATTCGCCGGCGTGCGCGAGCTGATCGGCTATATCCCCTGGGAGTTTTATGCCCCCGCCGCAAGCCACAATATTGCATGGGAGCAACTCTTCGACCCCCACGGCTTTGCCGGAAAGTATGGCCCCACGACCGCCGAGAGGCGCAGCCCGCGTTTCCGCTTTGCCTCCGACGATCAATGCACCTGGAACGGTCCGTCGTGGCCCTACGCCACCACGCAGACGCTGCTCGCGCTTGCCAATCTGCTCAACGGCGCGCCGCAGCCGTTCATCGGCAGGCAGGATTACTATCGCCTCTTTTCGAGTTACGTGCTCTCGCAGCACCTCAGGCTGCCCAGCGGCCGCACCATCGACTGGATCGACGAGGATCTCGATGCCGATACCGATGAGTGGATCGCCAAGGACATTCTGATCCAGAAGCACAAGCAGGTGGGCCGGGGCAATTACTACAACCATTCGGGCTTTGCCGATCCGCTGATTACCGGACTCATCGGCCTGCGCCCGCGCGCCGATAACAGGATCGTCGTTCACCCGCTGCTTCCGCCCGGCACGTGGACATACTTTGCCATCGACGGCCTGCCCTATCACGGCCACCTGCTCGCCATCGTCTATGACCAGACCGGCGCAGAATATCATCGCGGCCGGGGGCTCACGATCTTTGTTGACGGCAAGCGAGCCGCCGCGCGCGCCGATCTTGGACCGCTGGAAGCGGCGCTGCCCGCACAGCAGACGGAAAATTCAAAAAAGTAGACGCCTTCGGATTGTGCAGCGCGTCGACTTCATCGAGGGAACATGAGCGTATCCGGATTGAAAACGATTGCCTTGTTGCTGCTTTGTCCTCTTGCCTCACCGCTGCTGGCGCAAAACGCCCCCGCCATTGCCACTGTGCGGATTCCCGCCGGCGCCTTCCGCATGGGAGCCGACGCACAGCAACTGTCAAGCGCTGTGGTCAACGGCTTCGGCGTCAACTCCGATCGCCCGGCGCATGGCGATTTCGACGAAGTCCCCGCGCATAAGGTGACGCTCACGCATAGCTTCGCTATCGCCACGCATCTCATCACCGTTCAGGAGTTTCAGCAGTTCGATCCTTCCTACAAAGGCGTTGCCGCATTTCCCAACTATGCGGCCGGCGTCAGCTACGACCAGGCTGCAGCATTCTGCGCCTGGCTGACGAAGAAAACCGGCAAGCCGTGGCGGCTGCCGACCGAGGCCGAATGGGAATACACGGCCCGGGCCGGCGCGCAAACGCCTTTCTTCACCGGCGATGCTCCGCCTGCGCCGGGCCAGGCCAATCGCTGGGGCGTCGTCATCGGCGAAGGAACTCCGGAGTGGGTCGCAGACTGGTATGGGCCTTATCCGGATTCGCCGCAGGTCGATCCCACAGGTCCGCTGCGCGGCGATACGCGCGTGGTGCGCGGCGGCGGCCTCGACTTCCGCAAGTCAAAGTCCGGCGGGTTCTATCCGGCCATGGCGCCTTACTTCGCACGTTCCGCCAATCGCGCCAGCATGGCGCCCAGCTACTCCTCGCCTGCTGGCAACATCGGCTTCCGCGTAGTGCAGGCGCCCATGCCCGCGCCGAATCCATCTCCAGGCTGGAACTACTTCTTTCGCACGGATGTAAAGCAGACTCCGGTCCGGACCGGCGAAGGACCTGATCCGGCAAAGCCCTTTTACCGCGTGCACGAACTCTTTCCAAATATCGGCGACCGCTCGATGCCCGATGTGGGCTGGGCCATCGGCCTGGCCCGCGGTTTAGGCATCAACTACCACAACTCCGCAATCCAGGTGCTGGCCAATGGCGATCTCGTAGCCGCCTACTACAACGCGCCGAACAAGGAAGACGATCCCGATCAGACCGTGCTGGTCATGCGCCGCCGCGCCGGCGCAGAAGACTGGGACATGCCCGAACCCTGGCCGTACTTCGCCGATGCTGCCTGCGCCGCTCCCGTCTTCTGGAACGACCATGGACACCTGTGGCTGTTCTTCGGATTTCCGCGCCTCATTGGAGCCCCGCCCTTCGCCTTCGTAACCTCCGACGACAACGGCGCCACCTGGTCGGCCATCCATTTCCCGCACTTCACCGCGCCGATCGGGCGGTACGTCTCGCAGCCCATCAACTCGATCGTCCGCGCCGCGGACGGCGCCATCTATCTACCGACGGACGCGACGGGCCGGGGCGCAGGCGGACTCAGCGCAGCCTCGGCGGTGTGGGCCACGCGCGACAACGGCAGGACATGGTACGACACCGGCGGACGCACGGGCGGGCGGCATACGACCATCGTGATGGCGAAGAACGGCGACATTCTGGGCTTCGGCGGAAAGAACTCCGAGATCGAGGGCCACATGCCGCTGTCCATCAGTTCCGATGGCGGCAAAACGTGGCGCGTAACGCCAACGCCATTCGACGAACTCGAGAGCGGCGAGCGGCCAAGCGTCATCCGCCTCGCAGACGGCCGGCTTTTCTTTGTCGCCGACTTCAATCCGAACCATCAAAAACACATTCACAAAGACGGAGCCTATGTGGCGCTCTCCGGCGATGACGGAAAAACCTGGAAACAAAAGCGCCTTCCCGCCGATATCCTCACCGTCGGCTACACCACGGCGACGCAGGGCCCGGACGGGATCATCCACATCGTCACCTCAAAGAACACGGTGAACTACGAGATCGAGCTGAACGAAGCCTGGGTTCTCTCGGATGATGAAGCCGCAACCGCGGATCCCAAATCGATCGGCAACCTCGCCGAGCATCGCGAGAACTGGCCCGACGGAAAACCGAAAGCGGTCTGGTCCACCGGCCGCGCCAACGACGGCGAAATCCTGCTCGAAGGCGCGCAGACCTTCTACTTCGAGAATGGCAGACCGCAATGGATCGCCCACTTCCACCTGGGCAGGAAAACCGGCGACGAAGTCTTTTACCGCAGCGACGGATCGAAGCTTTGGGAAAAAGACTATGCAGGCGACGGAACCTGGACGTGGCGCAACTTCGATGCCGCAGGCCGCACGGCCTCCGAATCCCACTGGCGCGGCAAGACGCTGCTCGCTTACACGCTGGGCGCAGGCGCGGCGCAACGGGTGGGGCAATGAGACGCATTGTGCTGAGATGTGCAGCTCTGCCGATCGCTCTGGCTGCGTGCCTGGCGATGGCCGGTGCGCAGGCGGACGCTAAAGCGCAATCACATGGCGCCTGGCTGTTTATTTATTTCAAAGAGCCCGGCAATCAGGGCATCTACTTCGCGCTCAGCCGGGACGGCTATCATTACACGCCGCTCAACGGCGGACAGCCATGGGTCGCGCCCGCGCAAAGCGGCGAGGTTATGCGCGATGTGTTCCTCACCCGCGGCCCGGACGGGCGATTCCAGATGGTTTGGACCTGGGGCTGGCATGGCAACGCGCTCGGCCACGCCTCTTCGCCCGACCTCCTCGCCTGGCCGGCGCAGGACAAGATCCCCATCATGGCGGACTTTCCCGCAACCAACAACGTATGGGCGCCGGAAGCCTACTGGGATGCGAGCAAGCGCCAATGGCTGCTCATCTGGTCAAGCTCGATGAAAGACTCCTCCGAGGGCAACCGCATCTGGTACTCGCTCACGCCGGACTTCAAAAGCTTCTCCAGGCCGGCCATCTTCTTCGATCCCGGCTACGTAACCATTGATGCGACGATCTTTCACGGCAAACGCGGGCCTTACCGGCTCATCTTCAAGCAGCAGACCTACGATCCGCTGACCTATCAGGAGCGCGTAGCCACCGGACCGACTCTCGAAGGCCCATGGAGCAATATCTCCGGCCCGATCAATGAGAGCTGGTCGGAAGGTCCGTCGGCCATCCAGGTCGGCCATCGCTACATCGTCTTTTACGATCATTACCGCCCGCCGCGCGCCCGCTACCAGGCCGTAGCGACCACCGACTGGAAGCACTGGCAGGACATCACAGCGCAGACCAGCCTGCCCGAGCACGCCAAACACGGCAGTTTTTTGAAGATCACAGACGCAGAGGCCGAACGCCTGCTGCAGCGTCACGATTCGCCGGAGCAATCGGCAGCGCCGTCCGCTCGCTGAGTTCTATTCAAACAGCCAGTCGAGATTCGGCGGCCCGTCTCCGCCGTTCTGCGCAAAGTTCACCCGCGCGGCCACGTGATAGTCCGCGGGGATGAATCCCAGCACCACGTACCGGCCCTTGCCGAGATCGAGCTCGTTCTCACCGGCCGAGAGCGGCCGGGCCCAAACCGCCATGGACGGCATCTTTGGCGCGCTTACTGCATTCAGCAGCACCAGGTTCCACTGCTCTGTCTCGGGATCGAGCACGGAATCCTTCCTGGATGCGCTGCGCGTAAAACCCACCAGAATCTGCGCGTCCTGCGCCAGACGGAAGCGCAGCGTTCCGCCCTGTTCCGGCGCGATGCGGATGCCCTTCATCCCAGCCAGTTCCGGAGCCAGTGCGGAGATCGCCACCGGCGAACCTGTGAACAGATCTGCGCCCCTGGCTACCGTGAACACTTCGCCGGCGCCCGGCCTGAGCGTGAAGGCGACCTGCGGCAGCGTCTTCGCGGAGTCCGTCCCGGAAACCGCCGCGCCCGAGCTCAACTGAGCGATGCGCTTGTCAAATATCGCCAGCTCCTTCTCGTACATCGGCAGGCACTGCTGCCAGCCTGGAAAATCTTTCATCCCGCCGCGAAACGGGATCTGCCGCTGCGTCGTCTCCATGCCCGTCGCTGTGCGGTAGGCCGGCCCGGCTACGCCGGTCAGCTCCCGTAAGCGTTCCACGCTCTCGGCGAGCAGCG
>Ga0070737_10005506_pt1 | contig 12065 bp, 14 predicted proteins | sample Coa_R1_10_FD_66438 | JGI IMG/M metagenome (GOLD analysis project Ga0070737, IMG submission 66438) | Surface soil microbial communities from Centralia Pennsylvania, which are recovering from an underground coalmine fire - Coalmine... | ecosystem: Environmental > Terrestrial > Soil > Unclassified... | reverse complement strand
CTCGCAAAAAGCAAGAGCAAGCTGCTCCTGCAACTTCACCGTCTCGCACCGGCAAGCGTTCCCCTCAACGGGCTAGACGCGCTATCCGTGCGACCATCGACGAGTACATTCTCGATCACCGCAGCCAGAACCACAGTCCAAAGACGATTGAATGGCATACCCTCGCGCTCGGTAAGTTTGCCGACTTCCTCGAAAAGCAGAAGATCACCTACATCGACCAGATCGAGCGGGTGCATCTGCTTTCCTGGCTTGATGCTTTGAAAACGGAACCGGGGGCCAGAGGGAAAAAGCTCACCGAGCGTTCGGTCAATTGCTATGCCCGCTCCATGCGCGCCTTCTGCAACTGGCTGGAAGCTGAGGGCTATGTCGAGTCTGCTCCCTCAAACCACGTCAAGATGCCCAAAGTTGGCAAGCCATTCATCCGCATCATCGAATTTGAGGAGTTCGAGCGCATGCTTAAAGCTTGTGCTCCGCCTCACGAGTTCGGCCCTACCACCGATTGCAACGCTGCCCGTAACCGCGCTATTCTCTGGGTGCTCTGGGATACGGGTATCCGGCTGGCCGAACTATGCGATCTGCGGCTCTCCAACCTCGATCGGGACAAGGGGGCGATCATTGTTCACGGCAAGGGCAATAAAGAGCGGCGTATCGCGCTCGGTCGCAACGCGCTGCGTGCTCTGCTGCTCTATATTGACCGCTATCGCCCTGATAGCAAGATACTGTTAGAGCTTGGTAACCCCAACGAAGATCACGTCTTTCTCAGCGAGGGCGGCTTTTCTCTCACTCGGCGCGGTGTGGACATGCTGTTCCAGCGTATTCGCAAGCGTGCCGATCTGCCAAAGGGCAAGCGCATCAGTCCCCACATCTTCCGCCATACCTTCGCCGTGCGCTATCTCATGCTCGGCGGTGACATCTACACTCTGCAAGAACTGCTTGGGCATGAGGATATCGCTACGATCAAAAACTACATGCACCTTAATGACACGCTCGTCCAGGAACAGAAACGCAAGTTCAGCCCTGGCGATAACGTCCCATTTAAGGGCTCGTCCGGGGGGCGTAAGCCTCGTACTGATTTCCGCGAACCGGCAAAAGGGAAACCTCGCGCTGGCCGGGGAAAGAAACCACATGTAGATCAGTAGAATGAAAAGAGCATCCTGGTACTATCTTCCCTATCGCAAAAAAGAATCTGAAGAAAAGGAAGAGATGTACTAGGATGCTTGCTGAGACTTGCCACGAAGGGATGGTGCCATATGCAAGAAGTTTCACATCATGGGCAGGTGATTCGTGAGTATCGAGAGTCGAGGGCCGGAATCACGCAAGAGGAGCTGGCCCGGCGTATCGGGAAGAGCCGTCGTACAGTGGTCTCACTTGAGCAAACGGCGCGTATCGCTGATCTTAAGTTGCGTCGTACCCTGGCCCTAGTGTTGCAGATTCCGTCTGAATTATTAGGGCTGTCGGATATCATTGTGCCTGAAGCTGTGGTTCTGACGCCGGTAGAAACCTCATCTGAAGGTCGGAATCTGAGCAGGATGGTATTGGAGACGTTCACTGAGAACTTGGGCATGCGTCTCGACCTGTACTACCTCAGTGCTGTCTCTGCTGACAAAAATCTGAACGCACAAATTCAGGCGCTAACTCAACTGCTTAAGAAGAGCAGTCAGAGAGACCGGGATACACTTCTCAAGCTGTTAAGTCACAACTATCAGATAAAGGGCATGATCGCCCGCGACCAGTTGGACTTCAAGACTGCTGAGCAATGTTTTAAGCAAGCGTCTTTGCTGGCGCAAGAGGCCGGATGTGCCGAATTGAACGCGCTAACGCTATCTCGTCGAGCGGTGATGTACTGCTGGCAAGAGCGATTCGAGGAATCTGCGCAATTGTACGAAGCTGCACGAGAGATTGCGAAGCGTGGTTCTCCTGCTTTGCGAGCGCACATGGCTACTGGATATGCGGAAGTTCAGGCAAGGCTCGGCGATCAGAGGTGTTTGATCTCGCTGACAGAAGCTCGTAGTCTGCTCCGGCGTGTTGATCTGGAAGATGACCCTCTATTACTGCTCCATTCTACACGCGCTTCGGAACGGGCAATCAATGACGGTTGGTCTCAATGTCACACCTTCCTCGGTAAGCCAGAAATCGCCCTAGAGAGCTATGAGAAATCAGAGCAGTTGTTAGAGCCGAGCCTGGCACGCATGAGAGCGCGTCTCTATATTCAACAAGCTGAAGCTCTTTATGCCAGCAAGGATATGAGTTGCTGCTTCTATGCAGAAGAGGGCTTGAAGCTGGCTCGTGCTGTCGATTCGCAGTATAACATCTGGCGAGTGAGGCAATTGGCGACAAAGCTCGGCTCTAAGTTTCCGGCTGATGAGAGGGTGAAAGGCTTATTAAAGGCAGTTAGTAGCCTGGTATCATTACCACAACCTATACACTAGGGTAGGTTGTGGTAATGATACTAAGCTACCTACTCTAAACTTCCTAATAACATGTTAAGTTCAGGGAGTTCTCTGGCAAACTCCGATATCCTACCTGTTGTTTCTCTAATAACATCACTTTCGTTCAATAACGAAGAACGCCATTTTATCTCTAGACAATAAATGTCGGTATCGGTAATCACTGCTATATCTGTAATAAGTGAACTCGTTTCGTTTAACGGGACTTCTGTAGCAATTCGAAATCCTGGCTCCTTTAACCAGTCCCTGAGGGTAGCAGCAATAGCTCCATTAAGGGCTTTATCGTCTTTAATGGCAAGTTTGACAATTTCTTTGAACAATTCTTGCTGCTTAGGTCCCAAATTCCCTCGTTTTGATGGGTCTCTATCGATAAAACCCTCACCTCTCAGAAATGCTCCTATTGCTGTATTAGTTAAAGATTCCTGAGCGCGTGCTCTAACTGCTTCGCGTTTAATAACTGGACCGCCCTCTTCTGAAGTTAAAGCCTTAAGATACTCTAACAGTTCCTTATGTCCATAAGCAGTTACAATAGCATTAGCTGTCCTTAAAGGTAGATACATTATTCTTAAGTCGAGATAATCAGCAATTATTCCAAATGTCTCTTTTCTGCTTTCCCAGAATCTAACTTCTTTTGAGTCTCCAGTAAGTACACGCCTCACTTGAACATGTTGCAGGTCACCAACAGTTAAAGAGCGAATAATATCATCATTTCTTCTTGAATTCTCCTCCATTGAACAAAATATCATCCAAAGATGGATACGTTTTCTACTGATAGGAGCAGCAAATTGTTCGAGCGAGTCACGTTGCCTTGTTATTTCATTGTAACAGCTTCCCATAAAGGCTCCTATGGAGGAAGCAGATTCTGCTAAATCTTTTGCTATTTCGTCTGTAACTCCATAGTCAAGAAGTGTTCTAGATTCATTTAAAGCACGTAATGTATTATTCGTAATATTAATATACTCATTTCTGGGTGGTCCATTAAATACATAGAATGGCTTGTCTAATGATGTCATACCACCTATAGAGGCTGCTCGTTCGCTTACCTGTTGAGCAACAACTGAAGATGTCGTTGGTATTACAAATATTGTTCTCCTGCCCACATCTCTTCTGAAATCCATGTTAAGCGTTGTTAAAAGAATATCTATCTCCTCGTTTTTAAAGGAACCCGGCGTTTCCTTTCCCTCTAATACTATTATCGAGATTTTATCTTGTTCTCTCCTGAGCGTCGCTAGTGCATTTTCAACTGTCTCACGTCGATCTATTGTCATCAACTTAATGTTATGCACGCCGATCCCATCGATAAAAAGCTGTAAAGAATTAAGAAAAGTGGTTTTACCACTGCCCGTGACACCGCTGATAATAAACAGCTTTCCTGTACCTGTTTCTTGTACTCTTCGTATTTCTCGTTTTAAACCCATAATTGCATCTCGTACAGGTGTTATCAGGGGTTTCAATGGAACTTTTCTCTTACTTGCTTCCGCTTGTAAAGCTTCCCATCTGTTTGGAAGAATAATGGGAGGAAAGTTTGGAGGGGTTTGAAAATCGGAGAGAATATTGACAGATGTTCTAATCTGCAATTCACGACTCTTCACAGCAGCTAAGGTTTCCTCGTAATCTTTTATTTCCTCTTCAAGTTCAGGGAATAAAGGTTGATCATATTTACTTGCCTTGTGGCCTTGTCTTCTTTTTGCCATTTTATTACCCTCAGATCAACGATAAATTCTCAAAGATGTTTTTTTACTGTTCTTGAGAATGTAAAGGTAACACAAAATACCTTTCTAATCAAGAGGTTTACTAACCTTAGCAATATGAGCGGTACTTCCAGCTTTTTGCGCTTAAAATTAAGCAAGCAAGTGCAAACCATGTGCAAAGTGCAATCCTCGCGCAAACTCCTCAATTTGACCCCTGGTCATTCCTCGAAAACAACTATCATTGCCTCAGACAGTTGGATTTGCCTACTGCCGCACGAACTGAAGTGAATACGAGATTTGTACTGGCTTCCTGTGTGAGCGGCTTATACACAGTTCTGTGCGGCATGTAGGCGGCTCAATTCAGTAGAGGAGGATAAGATTGGCACAGAGAAGAAAGTCTCTTGTCGATCGGTTCGGGAAACTGCCTGCTGGCATGTCTAAGGCCGATGCGGAAGCTGTTTTGCAGTTTCTGTATGGCGCTTTTGACCGGCACATGGCGAAGCAGGTGCGGATACTGCATCCCTACCTGGATGGGGAAGAGGACGATGCAGTGCCTCCCGATCTGACCGTGTTTGAGTTCTGTCGCTGGCTTGAGGCTGTGGCGGCGTAAAAATGGTGTTTGCTCCAAATGCGAACAGAAAGGAGGGGTATGAAGCTGCGAGAGGTGATTGCAAGCCTCATTGTCCTGGCCTTCATCATCCTGGTGGTTGTGCTCTACAACGCCGGGGTCTTCGGCCATGTTGGGCCGCGCTAGTCGTCGTAGTGCGTTTATAGAATGCAATCTGGCCCTTTGAGGAGGTATGCATGTCTGCGGTGCTCGCTCTTCTGTTGTTTGTGGGCGCGTTGGTGGGGTTTTTGCTCCTGCTGCCTCGTGCTCGTTGCCTGGGCTGGATCGTCGGGCTGGTCTGCCTGCTCGGCTTTTTGGTCTTGATTGGTTTCCTGCGCTAAAGGTGCGCATGTCTGAGGAGTTTGTGGAGTGCGTTTTGTAGGAGTCCGACTCAGGTGTTGGCGCACCTGAGCCAGCGATTGATTGAATCCTAGTTTCCGTTGCGACGTTGGCTAGGCCCTCGGCTCTATTGTGGCTTGCGAGGGCCTGGCTGTCAAGTCTTCTTGCAAGCCACAATGGAGGTGCCTATGGCAGCTATTCTTACGGGAATCGTGCAAAGCATGCGTGAAGTCGAGGGAACGGTCAAGGAAGGCCCGCGTAAGGGCGAGACCTGGCAGTTCCTTTCTATCGAAGTCAGCGACACGCGCTTCGGCCACGTCTGGTCGTGCCAACTGCGTCATGATGATGAGCAATATCAGCAGGTGATCGGCTCTGACCTGGTCGGTCACAAGGTCAAAGTCACCATCAAGTCGCAGTCAGCGGGTGAGCGCCAGCTTCAGGACGGGCGCAAAGTCATGCAGATTCGTTCTCAGGTGACGAACCTGCGTGACCTGGGAACCCCGGATGATGAGGAGTAGCCCTCATGGCTGCGCTTCGTTGCTCTCTTCTTACATCTCATGCGGCAACGGGATGGGATTCCCCCATCGCGCTGCCGCGTGCTGTTTTTGGCGCTGCCTGGAGGTGGCAGCATGTTTGAATCGGCCCTCTATCCACCGGAATGGCGTGCCATGCGCAAGCTCAAACTGAAAGAAGCGGGGTATTGCTGCCAGGAGTGCGGGGCCAAGCATCGCAGCAAGGGCTACAACCGGCACGGGGAAGAATACACCGTCTACCTCTCCATTGCGCATCGCAAGCAGTATGAAACCTGGAAGAAGGATGCTGAAACGATGGTCTTGTGTCAAGCCTGCCATCGCCGTTATGATCGCCGCTTTCGTCGCAAGGCCGGTCGCCGGTATCTCACCCCGGTTGGCTATGCCGCGGTCTGTCTCCAGCAAGCTCCGGTTCCAGTACTGATGGGCATGGCTCGCACCTTTGACGAGCTGCGCGACATGGTGGCCGCGCTGCCGGATTGCTCCCACTTTGAAGTGCAACTGGTCATCAACGGGGCCATTGTTGGCAATGGTCTCTACCACAAACAAGACGATGCGATCTCAATTCTGCGTGAGTTTGGGGCCTGTCAAGGACTGCCCCTCTAACGAAAGGATGATACCCTATGGGTTTACGCAACAATATAAGCTCCTGGATTGTCAATAAGCTCGTGAATGGGCAAGGCAATGCCGACGATGACGCTGCTGGTGCTGTCAGAGTGCCTGCTCGTCCTGGGTCGCGCCCGCTCTCTTCGGTAGGTGAATTGGTAGACGAGGACGAGGTTCCCTATGCTGATGATATGGTCAACGTTCACGTGCCTGGTGCCAACAATCACTTTGAACGCTATCGGGCGCTCATCGATAGCTTTGACGAAGATCGCGAGACGCTGCTGGAAGCCTTGATGCGCCGCTTCTTCCTGCTGCTGGCGTATGTCTTGCCATTAGCGGTGGCCTATGCGATGGGTCGAGAGATTGGCGACGCCTACAGCGGCGCGTTCACCTGGTCAGATGGCTGGTCGTTAGGCACCCATGTCGTGGCGATGGCAGGCGAGTTCGCCCTGGCGATGATGACGCTTTCGGCGGCTACTGCCCTGCGCAAAATGAGCACAGATCGGGGCTACCTGCCCAAATTGCTCGGTTCGCTTGTCTCCTTCCTGCTCTTCTCGCTAGCCTCCGGCCTGGCACAGTGGTTTATCGCTTCTCACCACGTGGTCACGACCGATAAGAGCGGGCTGGCGGCGCTGATCTTCCGCGTGACAATGGTGCCTGCTGTCGATATCGCCTCCCTCTTGTTCCTGGCGGTGATGCAATTCAAGTCGCTCAAGAAGTTCGTGACCGATCAGCGCATCCGCGCCCAGGCCATTCGCGACATTAACGAAGCTGAACTGGAAATTCAGCGCGCCCAAGCAGCGGCGTCCAGGCGCGAAACGGAAGAGCGGCAGGACCTGCTGATGAAAGAACAGCGTAACCAGGTCTGGCTTGAACTCGACCGGCTGCATGCCCAATCGATGATTGCCCACGCCAGGCGCCAGGCGTATGGTTCTCTCTCCACGCCTGATGAACCGGATGCGCTGCCTGCGCCTGTTGCCGACGCGCCAAGCCAGGAAGTCAAAATCCGGCGCATTGAGCGCAATGGCTAGCCATGCTCTTTGCGCGCCACGCGCCCTCGCGCTGGTTCTGCCCTCGCGCCTGCTCTCTGTTCTGTTGAGAGTGGGCGCGGGGTGTCTGCCTGAGAAGGATGGGAAGATGCTGACGATCTCGCGTGCTCAGTTGCAAACGTATGCACGTCTCTTCGTGGGGCGGCGCAACGATTACGCTCTCCAGCAGCCCTCCGGTCGCTACCGGCGTGCTGGTCGCCCGCTCAGCTATGAGGCGCTGCGGCTGCACCTGCTCGGCATGCATACGCTCGGCACCTATGTCATCGACGAGCAAGGCACCTGCCGCTTCGCGGTCTTCGATGCCGATGGCGACGATGGTGTGTCAGTGCTGGCCACTTTGCAGCAGCAGTTGCAGGCCGAAAACATTCCCTCGTACCTGGAAGCCTCACGGCGGGGCTGTCACCTGTGGGTATTCCTCTCGCGGCTGCTGCCTGCCTCGCACTTGCGGCGCTGGCTGCTACCTTTCTGCCCTGTCGGTATTGAGTTCTATCCCAAACAGGACGAGGGAGCTGGTTATGGCTCTCTCATCCGGCTGCCGTTAGGGGTGCATCAACGCAGCGGGCGGCACTATGGTTTCTTCACTTGGTCGGCTGCTGATCGGCGCGTGCTGCCGATAGCTCGTTCTCTCTCGGAAACTCTGACCTGGTTCTCGACCATCGAGCGGGCGCAGGTGCCGCAAACTATCCCGACCAGCTCGCCATCACCTAACCAGGTGACGGATACCGACCAACCACAATCGTTAGCAAAAACCTCCGTCACCGTACCGACAACGTTGCCTCACGAAAGTATCCGCGCTTGGTGTGTCTCTCAAGACCCCTTCCGTATCATCGGACACTACGTCAGGCTGGATAGGTATGGCCTGGGCTGCTGCCCCTTTGGTGAGCATCACTCCGATGGCAAGGACTCCCATCCCTCCTTCCGGGTCTATGCCCCGCGCACGGCCTCAGCCTCCTGCTGGTACTGTTATGTCTGGCAGCGCGGTGGCACGCTCTTCGACTTTCTCTGTCTGTGGTATGGCCTTGATGCCCGCGAACTCTGGCATCGTATTCTCAAAGGAGACACGTTCTGATGCAACCACAAGAACATGACGAATTTCAACGGTTCGACTCTGTCGTGGGTTTCCCGCCCCACTATCGCATCTTTGGCGACTTTGATGTCGAGATTGCCACGCTTTCGCCCACGCAAGCTAAGCAGCTCCTGCTCTGGCTGCGTGACCATGAAGAGCAAATTGAAAAGGATATGCTGCTGGAGCAAGCCTGGCGCAAACAGCGAGAGGAGTGGAAATAATGGCTCGTCGTCTTCCTCTCAACCAGATGGCCTCTGATGAAGTGCGCCAGTGGCTCCAGGACACACGAACAGCCTTACAGCAGAAAATGCAGCGCGAACAGGCCTATCTCAAAAGGCGGGCTGCTCGTGGGGTGCATACCCCAACGGATGAGGTGTATGAAGCCGATCAGGTCTTAGAAGCGGATTTGTTGGCGCTCCTGGATGAGATAGAACAAACACTGGAAGGATGGCTGCCATGATCTTTGATGTGGCTCTCTGGCGGTACTGGCCTTCGCTCATGCCTGATTGTTGCGACTATATCGAAGCCGCGACGTCGTTTGCTGCTGTCGAGTTCCTGATGCAACGCTGCCGTATGCCCTATGCAGCGCGGGTCTCGGCTCGTGCGATTGATGGCTCTCTGATCTATCGCGGCTTTGGTGTGGATGTGTTGGTTACCGTATGTGATCGGCGGCAGGCAGAAGAAGAGGTAGGTACGGATGGCTAACGATGGGTGGTTGGCGTGGCACCGGCTACTATCAGGTGCCATGCCAATTACCTTTCTCTTTGTGGAGGACTGATATGAAATACTCCAGATTTGTAGCTCTTGCTAGAAACATCTCGGTATCGTCATCCCTGGCGCTTGGCTGTGTTCAGCGCCCGCAGCAAGCGGGTAAATGCCTGTTGGTAGGCATTAGGGTCTTTCCACTGAGTGAAGTCACCAATGTGCCGTGTGCCTCGAATGTCCTGAACCCAACTGGCAGTACTGTGCATGACGGCATCATCAATTCGGATAGGGTACAAAACGTTGGGAACGCCTGCTGGCTCTTTATTAAGCGCTCGCTCCACTTCATATATTACCCATGTACTCTCGACGGAGGCTTGCGAGAGGATAAGTACCAGTTTGTCATAGCTGCCAATAGACTCATCTATACGCAATCTGATCTTATCCCCGATGTCCATATCCTCTGGAGCAAACCAGCAGCGGACGCCCTGCCATTCGAGATCGGCATGCAAGCGTTTAGCGAAGCTGCTATCTCTGCTGGAATAGCTGATGAAGCAGGTGTAGTACTCGATGGAACGGCTTTTGAGCGAATGGGCATAGGCTATTGCGGCATCCGACAAGCCAGCGCTCCGCAAAAAGATTTCGGGAATGTCTCCTTCCGACTTTTCCAGCGTATCTGTCCCAATGTTCGAAGGAGCTATGTGTACTATCGTTTCCAGCCCTTTTACCCATCTCAGATCGAGGGCACCAAAGAAGGTTTCGCCTACAAAAGCTTCACTGAGATCAGCACCACTGAGATCAGCTCCGCTAAGGTTGGCTCCGAGAAGATCGGTTCCAGTGAGGTCAGCATCGCCGAGATTGGCGTTGATAAGGCGGGCTCCACCGAGGCCAGCATTGCTGAGATTGGCTCTAGTGAGGTTGGCACCACTGAGATTGACATTGCTGAGGCGCGCATACCTGAGATTGGCACCACTGAGATTTACTTGAAGGAGATTGGCACCACTGAGAAATGCTCCACTAAGGTCGGCATTACTGAGGTCTGCTCCTCTGAGGCTGACCCCACTGAGATTGAATGCGGCGAGGTTGGCATCGCTGAGGTTGGCATCGCTGAGGTCAACATATATTTCTGGATGTTTTGTTCTCCAAACACTCCAGATGTACATTCCTTGTTTGAGCCGGTCAAGGTGTTCTTGCTCTGCCATTGTGTCTCTCTCTTATGTGATGCCTTCATTATAGAAGATGTAAATATGACTCGCAAGGGTTTTGATTGGAGCAGTGCCGCAAGTAAAGCGCACTGCTCCAAATACATCGGTTTAGTTCTCTCTTCTTCCAAATTGGAGGTGTGCTTATGGAAAGTTCAGTCAAAATTGTCGGGGCTGGTGTAGATACGCTGGTGCTCAATATCTATCCGACGGATAGTGAGGGTGAGGTGGTTAAGCGGCGGGTGGATGATGGGCTGCAAGAAGAGTTACGACTACTTAAGGAACGGGCGCAAGAGGAAGAGGAAGACGTGGTAACACACATCGTCTTCGATGGCGGCAATCTATTCATGCGGGCAAAGGGCAGCGAGGGCTTCAACTGGATACTGCATAACCAGAATATCACGCTGGCGGTCAATCGCAGTTCAAAGATGAGCCTGCTGGGCCAGGTACGCTTGTCGTCAGAATACCTATGGTCGGTCGGAAATCTGGATAAAGCGATTTCGGATGTTCACCTGTTTCTGATGGCGCTGTTTGGCGACGATATCATGTTGCAACCGTCAAGCATTGACCTGGCGGTTGATGTGGTTGGTCTGGATGTTGGTTCGGTTCAGGATGTGAAGGAACACTTTATCACACGGGCGCAACTGGACGATCAGATGCCGGTAGACGCTTCTGACGATGGCATGATCGATGGGCCTGACCACATTAAGCGGCGCTGGCGGCGCATTACTGGCTTGCCATTTGGGGCGCGCAATGGGCAAGTCTCGGCCTTGCTCTATGACAAGACGCACGAAATCAAGTACAAGTCGCCTAAAAAGGTCTGGTTTCATGACATCTGGAAAGCGGTCAAGGATGAGGCTGGGATGCCGGTATGGGATGGGGAGGCTGCGGTCTGGCGTATCGAGATGCGCTTTAAGCGGCGGGCGCTGCATGAGTTCCAGCAAGAAGGTGTCTTTCACGGCATTGAAAATGCTTATGATCTGATGGAACGGCTGCCGCTCCTCTGGTCGTATGCGGTGGGTCACGTAGACGGTGGTGCTGATGGCTTGCCTGATGGCTGGCTACGCTATGTCGTGCCAACGGAAGATACCAACCGCTCGCGCTGGCCAGTGCATCCTGATTGGCAGGTGATTCAGAAGGCCTTCCAACCGCCTGAGACAGATGAGCAGCGAGAAGCGAGGGAACGGGAGGAACTGCTTCAGCAAGTGGATGAAGAACTGACTGCGCGACCGATGATGACATCCTTTACGTGTAAGAAGGAAACTCAGCCCATAGCTCCAGCTACTTCTGGCTCAGAAGTGGTAGCAGGTCAATCGCTGGTGGCGACAAAGTTTGTTCCGCTCCATCTGCGCCCGATTGTTCGCAAGCGGCATTATGAGGTCAACATGCGACAGATGGTGGCCCAGGTGGCCGGATGTGTTCTCACTACAGAGGCATGGCGTCCGTATGCTGACGGAGGAAAACCAGATGAAGAAGAGGACGCTGATCTATCGGTCACATTCCACTTTCTCTTTGAGCGGGTGCTAGACTACTTGGAAGAGAAGCAGCAACGCAAGCCGAATTGGAGCTATTCCAAGTCGATTCATCGCAAGCGTGTTGTGTACCAGTTAGAGCCGGATGCTGTAGCCTGAAAATTGGAAGACCTGTTAGAGGTCGTGGCTCTGTAGGTAGGGGATGAATGGTTCTTGTGCTATCGCTTCGGCCTTGATTAAGGTATACTGTGATAATCATGGATGTGCGAGAAGGGATAGCGATATATGGATAACTCTGTGCTTCGTATCGGATTCAGCGGTCATCAGCAGCCTGGCGACGAAACTACTCAGCAG
>Ga0070737_10005504_pt1 | contig 12066 bp, 9 predicted proteins | sample Coa_R1_10_FD_66438 | JGI IMG/M metagenome (GOLD analysis project Ga0070737, IMG submission 66438) | Surface soil microbial communities from Centralia Pennsylvania, which are recovering from an underground coalmine fire - Coalmine... | ecosystem: Environmental > Terrestrial > Soil > Unclassified ... | reverse complement strand
CTCTCTTCTTCTCCTCCACTTTTTTCCTTCTCTTCAGTCGGAAAGCAGGTTTCTTTTTTTCCGTAGCACAACCCCGTCATAGGATATACAAAGAAACAAAGAAGGAAGATGGAGGAAAAAATTTCTGGGTCAAGCTAGCGCGTGGTCCTGTGCGTTGAGCTCTGCGCCGGCTCTGGTTTGATATTTATCCTCCCCAAAGACAGGATGTTCTCCCTCATCTTCAAGGCAACTTCCTGAGACATGCGGTCTGCCTCAAAGACGGAGATCCTCCCGTCAACGCGGATGTGCATGTCCACGGCTAGAAACGGCCCGTTGCGCCTAATCCTGAGGTCATCAATGGTTTCGATCCCTTGCACGCTCGTGGCTATCCTCTTGATCGTTTCGAGCATCTCCGGATTGTTATAGGCGTCGGCGAGGATCAGCGAGGACTCTTTCACTGCAAAGTACCCAGCCACCATCACGAATACTCCAATTATGAGCCCCGCCAGCGAATCAAATGCGTAGAACCCAAACCAGGTCGCAGCGATTCCCACCAGCGCGATCACCGAGGCCGAGGCGTCCTTCACCGAGTTGTACGCGTCGGTTCGCAGGGACACGAGCCCGCTCCTCTTGGCCAGCGAACTCTTCGAAAGAGCGAGGACGACCGCCACGGCGATCGATACTCCCGCTATGCCCCCGGCGGTGAACGATATCTGGTGGTGCGTCTCCGGTTTTAGGTACTGCGTCACACCGATGTAGCTTATGAAAACTCCCGACGCGACCATTATCATTGCGGCGAACAGCGAGAAGATAGCGTCGAACTTGTAATACCCGTAGTGGAACCTACCATCGGCGCGCCTGTTCGAAAAGACGATCCCAAACCACACGGTGAGCGACACCACGGCGTCGACGAACGAGTGTATCCCGTCGGCGCTGAGCGCGAGACTCCCGAGCGCGTAGCCGAACGCGACTTCGAGCACTCCGATGACGAGGTTGGCGCCGAAGGAGATGATGGCGATCCGCTCACCGTTTACGATCTCGGCGAGCACCTTCGTGCGATATTTCTCTCTCGTGGGGTCGACGTGGAACAAAGTTCTTCTGATTTCGCTCTCTTTCTCTCGCTTTCTTTTTTTGTGTGAAAGAAGATAAAGAAGCGGAGATCTTGCTTAAAAAGCCCTATTGCTTCCCCTTTTCCAAGTTCCGCGTATCGTCTTCCCTTTTTTTGTTCTTTATCTCATCGACGCTCTTCATTATTGTTGAAGAAATGAGTGCGTCGCGATCAAAGTATTGAGCGAGATCGTAGTTCGCAGCGAGGCGCAATACCCACTTTACCTTGAACTTTGCTTCGGTATCATAGTTACCTGACTCTCGTACGATTATGTGATTGAGAGGAACTCCCAGATTTGCGAGCCTCGCCTTGGTCGCTTCATAGACCCGCTCGCCCCTGGACGGTGAGATACCGAGCGGGACCCGCCCGAGTTTGATCTCGGCGCTGACGCGCTCCCTCGCGCTGTCCATCAGCTGATCCAGTTCAACGAACTTTGGGCTCGCCAAAAGCTCCCAGTACTTCTGCTTGATGCTTTCATCGTGGATCTCCGTGACGCGCATGGACGGCGGGAGGCCGAGCTCGAGGAGTATGGCTCTCCTCTTCTGCGAAGTGTCAAGGAGGGTGCTATCGATGTCGAATAGCGAAATCTGCGAGCCCTTCGGGATTGAATCTATGAGGAACGGGTTGCATCGCTGCGAGTAGTTGCACCGCTCGCACTGGAGGTAATCCCTGTTCAGAGAGGCTTCCTTCGAAGGGTATGATCCGTTCTTCATCGCTTCATGGAGTTCTAGCACCCTTTCCCTGAGTACCGAGTACATCACCTCCTCCTTTGTAATCGGAAACGCTTTCACCACTCCGCCGCGCTTGACCCAATAAAGCAACACTCCCATGGGGTAGTTTTCAGCGAGCAGGTACGTGGAGAGCTGGTAGTAGTGCGACGGTTTGGGTTCGTCGGGTAGCGAGCTCGCGCTCTTTATTTCGAGCGGAACGAACAGTTTGAAGTTCTTATCATCTTCTTCACTGGAGAGGCGTATCAGCAAAAGGTCGTCGATCCTCCCGTGAAGTTTTGCTTCTTCGTTGAACTCAAGGTCGACGACCACCTCGCTCCCCTCCACCGCCACGAGGCCGGATCGCCTGAGCGCGAACGCAATCAACTCGTGGATGGCCCTCCCTTCTCCGAATATGGCGAGCTCCTCCGCCGTTGGCGCCTCGGGATGAAGGTAGGAGTACGCTTGCTGGCGCAGACACCTCTCAATCATGCTTGGGTAATATGAGCCGACCCTGAACTTGTGGTTGACCGACTCTGCCTCCCACTCGGAGAACATCCCCCGCTTGAGGGCGTCCTCGACCATGGCGGATATCTTTGAAGGATCAGAGAGGATCTTCGCCATCCACCTTTCGAATCTTTCTCTGTCCTCCGGGGCCATCTTCGAGTGGTCGGTTGGATCATGAAGAAAATTGTCTAGCGAGGACAAAAAGGCGTGTTTTCCCCTCCAGTGGATTTGCATTAGAAAAACGATGCAGGAAGATTATTGAATCTTCTGGCTTTCAGAGGGGAGAGCACTAGCAGATACCAAAGAGGCCCGGTTAGTCGCAGTTGATTCCTGTCTTTGCCGAAAATAGCTTGGTTATGGAGTCCACCATCAGCAACTGATCCGTGTCGCTGAGGGAAAAGTTCAGATCTTTTATCCTGGGGAGTCCCGCGAGTATCGGCTCGATCTTTTCCAGTTCGCTTGAAATTGCTTCCCCGTCCGAAGCCCTCTTGATCGCCGACTCGATCTGCCTTGATGGGAACGGTTTCTGCGCCCACTCGGACGCTATCTTGTAGTAGGCTATCCCGGCCGTACCCCAAAATCCCATCCGCGTGTGGAGGCTAGTCAAAGCATCGCTGGATTCAAAGCGTAGGACTATCTCCTCCCTCCGCGCTTCAGATTCGCTGGGAAAGAAGGTGAAGAGGAGCCAGTTCGAGTACACCTCCGAGACCACGACCACCGCGGAGTTTGCGTCAACGATGTACTTCGGATCCTCCTTGCAGCAATCTCTCATCGCGCTGAGCGAGGCCGCCTCGATCGTCCGAAAGCCAAACTCATCCAATTTCGCCCTGCACAACTCGTGGAATACGTCGGCTGGGTCGAGAGTCTCGGCGCTAGAGTAAGCAATCGTGTGCTTCATCGTGACCGAGTTGGTCGATGTGGCGAGGAAGACTCCTTGTCTTGTTGAAACGCGCTGGAACTCTATCTCTCCTTTTAGATCCAGCCGCCTGCGGCCTATCGACTGGAGTTTCTTTAGATTGGGAGGCATGATGATGACGATGGTATCTGATGGGAGAAAAATTCTTCTTTTTTGCTAATAGATGGGTTGGAGGAGTCAAATACTGTTCGAGTGCGTAGCTCCGTTTTTCAGGCGCCCGATGGCTTTGGTGCTTCACCCTGCGATGTGTGCGAGTCCAGATGCTTGATGATCTCTTCCAATTTGAATGCCTTCGAGCACTTGGGACAGATTACGATATGCGTCGCTTTCTTGGTCATCTTTTTTCGGTACCCGATTCTCTCTCTGCGTGTGTGGAAAAATGTCGTGCTGAAATTGAGTTAATGAATCTTCTTGTCCCCCATACTCCTCATGCTCTTCTTCCTCTTTTCTCTTGGATGAAAAGAAAGAAAGAGACAGAGGATGCAGCTACTTTATTCTTCTATTGCGAATGAGCGCTGCGCTGGTCACAACGATAGCGATTCCGACCGTGATGACTATGAGATACATCGTTCCGTTGTCGATCGTCTGCGGCTGGGAATCAAGCGAAGACTCTAGATAGGAAAGCGAAGAGGTATAGTTGTTGGTCAGTATGGAGTACGTCGGAGTATTCTCGGTGGTGTTCAGCGTAACGTATTGGCCACCGTAGTAGTAGGCTTGAAGGTTGTATGCTCCTTCGGCCGTGTCCGTTCCGAAGGGGTACACCGATGGGAAAGCTCTGAGGCTCTGATTATAGTAGAAGAGGGAAAGCGTGACCTCTAGAGAGGAGAAAACGGTGCTCCCGCCCCCAAGGTCTCCTCCAAATACAAATTCTGCGTCGTACTGACTTCCGAGCGAATTACCGGCTCCCACCGGAGTGTACTGCGATCCTGAAATCAGAAAGCAGGCGCTCGATACGTTGGGGTCCACAATCAATGCCTTATCAAACCAAAACGTCTGCGGGGAGAGCATCGAAGAATTCTCGAGCACTCTCACTCCCGTGTAGACCCATACGCCGATCCCGCTCTGGACCGTCTCGTTGAGATACAGGAGGAACGCGAAAGGCAGATCATAGTTGTACAGATCCGTCGTGTTGTAGTTCCCGTAATAGTACCCACTGATCGGGGTGCCCGTGACGTATCCGCTTCCGATGATTGATCTGTTGCTCAGCGTTGCTCCGTCTCCGGTCATGTTGAATATGTTGTTCCTGTACGTCACGAACCTATCTGATGAAGAGGAGCTCGTCGAAAAAACCATGACGTTCTGCGGCCAGTACACAAATGTGGAGTTGTCATTGTTCTTCACTTGGAGAACGGAGTTCATCTGGAGGTTTGCGTTCGTATCTCCGGTAAAGTTGGGGTCGCTCGCGAGCATGGATGATATCTTTGCAAAGCCGACGATCGAGCTTGACTCTACCGTGTAGGGCGTCACGTTGCCCGATTCGTTGAGGAGACCCATCGCCGCGATCCCCGTCGGAGCGGGGGGCATCCCGTGGTATATCGAGGATAGATACGGGTCGACGTATCGCGGCAGAATATGATAATCAAAGTAGACGTACGCGGTCGTTGGTTCGTATGTGTTGTCAAGAGTTAACGTGTAAAGGCCCCTTTCCAGAGTTACGTTGTATCCGAGGCTCAATTTGTTCTGGGCGTATGAAAGGTTCGTAACCGTCTCGGGCCTCTGCGAATAGAACACCTCGGAACCGTTCATCTTGTCGTTGACCGAGTAGTAGATCGTTTGGTTTGAAACCCCGAAAAATTCTAGCTGCGAGGGTGAGCCGAGAGTTTCGTAGTGTATCGGAATGTCCAGTTTTGAAAACGGTGGAATGGTGACAAACTCTCCGACGTACGTCGTAGAGTTGAGGTTGGCCACCCTGTCCTGTTTTATGATGTACGTCACGTTCGCTGGCCCGCGGTTTGCATCCATTATGAGAAAGTACACCCCCCGCGTGAGAAGAATCGCGTTCAGCCCCTGCGTCCCGTTCTGGTCGTATATCGAACTGGACACAACCCCTGTGAGCGCAAAATTTGCAAACTGCTCGCTAGACATGAGCGCCGTTGAAACTGAAACGTTGCTCGACGAAGCGTAAACCAGGTACGAGGAACCCGTTATGTTGATCTGCACCGGTTTGTATATTCGAGGAGCGAGGATAGCCCCTCCGCTCATGTTTTCCAATCCCTGAAACGTTGCAACGACGCCGGGCGGGGTTGGAACGACGTAGGCACTCGCTACGTTTGTCGCCAAAATCGGGGGTGAAAGTAGGATGAGCGAAGAAAACGAGAGAATGAAAATTGCAAGAACCTTGCCTAACTTGATCTCCTTCTCACTCTCCCCTTCTGCATACTCGCAACGGCGTTATCCGCGCGCCACGGATCCGTCTCCTTCAGAAGGATCATAGAGCGCCTCCGATTTTATATCCCGTTCGCTCTGAAAACGGGGACATTTTAGTTAGTTAATTAGTTGTTGCACCTGTGAACGGCCCGCAACAAGGAGGTGCTAGAGTTCTGGTCTTCTTCTACTACTCTTCTATCGAATATTTTTCCATCCTCAACTATCACGAGCGAGCCACACGTCGAACACCTTGCCTTGCAACGGTGCTCCAGCCCGTGGATCAAGGTGCCGTCGTATGCCTGCAGTAGACGATCCTCCTCATCCCTTTGAGCTTCAAACGGCCGCCAATCTGCGCTCTCGGGTGATTGTACGAGGATGATGAACCTGCCGCACCATTCGCAGTCGGTGGGTCGCTTGTTTGGCAATTATCCTGATACTAAATCAGCCAATTATTATCGTGTAGATAATATTTTGGCTTGATGCCCGTGAAGAAGAGGATTCATTTCTTGCTCTAAACTTTGATCATTTAGTGAACTCCAGAGCTACGCTCGCCAGCGAAGCGGCGCCGATCTTCAGGACATCCTCATCCACCTTGAACTTTGAGCTGTGGTTGGGGTATACGCACTCCTTGGCGGCGTTCCTCGTCCCCAAGAAGTAGAATACGCCGGGCGCCTTTTGCGCAAATCGCGAAAAGTCCTCTCCCCCGAGCCTTGCTTCCACGACCTTCGTCCTTGAGATTTTCTTCAGTACCTGCATGACTCTGCCGGTGGTCTCCGGGTCGTTGTACGTCACGGGGTACGCGTCCTTCTTGAAGGCGAGCTCGCACCTTGCTCCAAAGGCCTTGCAAACCGAATCGCTCACTTGTTTCAGGAGCTTCTTTGCCCTGGCGCGCGTCTTCTCATCCAGCGTCCTGATCGTCCCTTCGAGAAACGCGTCGTCGGGGATGATGTTATCCTTGGTACCGGAGTGGATGCTGCAAACAGAAATCACAAAGGGCTCGGTCTGCTTGATCATGCGGCTCGAGATTCCCTGGATTGCAACTATCAGCTGCGCGGCCACGAATATGGGATCGATCGTCTTGTGTGGTTGCGAGCCGTGTCCCCCCTTCCCGATTACTTTCAACTTGAACCCGTCGGGCGCGGCCATCGTGGGACCTGGCGTTAGGGCAAACTCGCCGGCCGCGTGGTCGCCCTCGATGTGGAGCCCGAAGACGTAATCGACCTTGGGATTCTCCATCGCTCCGGCCTCGATCATCGGTTTCGCCCCGCCGACGCCACCATCCTCCTCCGCCGGCTGGAAGAGGAATTTCACAGCGCCGTGGATCTCTTTTTTGTGATCAGAAAGGATCTTTGCGGCGCCCAGGAGCATCGCGACGTGCGTGTCGTGGCCGCAGGCGTGCATTACACCTTCCTTCTTTGATTTGAAGGGGAGATCCACTTCCTCCTTTACAGGAAGCGCGTCCATGTCGGCGCGGAGTGCGACCACCTTCCCGGCCTCTGCGCCCCTCAGGAGTCCGACCACGCCGTTTCCGCCGACGCCGGTCTTTGCCTCTATCCCCAGTTCCCTCAACTTTTGCGCAACAAATTTAGATGTCTCAGATTCTTGGAAGGTGAGTTCCGGGTTTGCGTGGACGTGTCGCCTGTTCTTGATTATTTCGTCCTCGATGGATTTGGCTTCTTGGAGGATGGTTTGCAACGTTATCCCCCAATTCCGCTCAATATTGGTAAAAGAACGTTTCTTCCTTGGCACCGATAGATGCGTTTGTAATCAAAAAATGCTAGAAGAATCCTACCGCTGAAATATCACGAGTCAGTCACCAGATTACGGTTAGTAATATGTCGCAAGTATTTAATGTGGAATCTACGGGCAAGGGTGTAACGGGAGCAATCACAAAGCCGACCAAGTTCAAGAACAGAAGCAGGATGGAGATCGTCGCAAACATCCTCGACATCGCAAGGATGGGAGCTCTCAAGACTCACCTGATGTACAAGGCAAACTTGAGCTACATGGTGGTTTCTCAGTACCTTGATTTTCTGACCAAAGCGGAGCTGATCAAGGAGACGTTCGATGACCAAGGAATGGTGAAATTGTATCAGACCTCCCCGAAGGGTTTGAAATACCTCGAAGTTTACGACTCGCTTCAAAGCATAGCCGGGATCGATGTACAGAGGGGGATGCACCGCGCACCGGGCGAGCTTTTCGGCTAAGAAAAGAAAAAATTAGTGAAGACGTTTCAAGACAAAAGGAGGGAAAAATTGGAGTGCGCTTTCCTTCCTTTCCTTCTATACTTATCCCCTCCCTCTGATAAAGCAGAGGCAAATTACATAGATTTCCTATAATAGATCGATTTCGCACGGGTTATTTTAGGGCGAATATGAAATAAGTTAATTCGGGATGGCTTTCTCGCCCTTTCGCGCGCTAGGGTTTATCCTCCTTTTTTCTGGATGTTATGCACTGTTCGAGGTGTACGGGAAACCATGCCTGCTTCTTCCTTGGTGCGGCGATGTGGCTCTCGGCCTTGCACTTTATCAATACGCGTTCATGTTTCCGCTCTTCATACTCGTCGCGATACTTCCAGTAAGAAAGGAGTTTTTCAAGAACCACGCCGCAAAGGTGTATGCTCTGGGCTTGTTCTTTGTGGCAGTCCTTGCGGAGGACTGGTTTTACTTTGCGTTCCAAATACGGTTGATTCAGCCGGGGATCTACACGACCCAGTGGGGATACCTGGATCTGATGGGGTGGATGATAATTCCGTATTGGTACTTTCTGTTCATCGCAGGGTCTCTTGTTTCATTTTGGGCTTGGCGCAATCTCAGCTAGGGAATGACTTTTTTAGCGATAGTTAAGAAATCCAAACTCCATTCACACATGAACAGGGCTTTGATAAAATGGATTTGAAGAGAAGCCGGGCTTTTGTAGTCGAGGAACCTTCTCCTCAATTCCGTTGTTAGATGACAGTGTTGTCAACCTTCAACTATTCCAGCGAAGACAGCGATTCCAGCGACATTTAAATAAACCACTAAATCCTTCCGGCTAATTTTCAAAACATAGAAAAACGATGATACTTTCGAAGACCCTTTTGTGGCGCGTTATTTTTTCTTCTCAGCTTTTTCTTCACAGTTGTAATATCAATATGATATCGGTTATTCATTGCCTTTTGCAGTAACGTCATCCTTTGATCTTGTATGAAATGATGCACAGGTCAACAATAACTAAGTATATCATGGGCTAATCGAAATGGGGGATTACGTCCGAGTTCCAAATGAGCAAGCGTAAGGCACAGGTTGTAAGCGGAATCACATTTTCGGGGCTGAGAATTTTTTTCCTCTTGGTTTCGTTCCGCTTTGCCGCATCGATGGGGTGTATTTTGAGTAATGGTTGTGCTGTCCCATTGAGTATCCAAATTTACGTGATTGGAGTACCGCTAATCGGCGGTTTAACTTTTGTTGCTTGCGGGCTGTTCATGGTAGTTAGGTCACTTCGGACCGGAACTCTAACTGTTCTTCTTTGACCTTATCTTTTATGAGCCTTTTTGCGAATCCATGTCCCCTCAGAGTTTCAGACTCTTTTGAAGAGATGACGTCAAGATCCGCTCATTGCGTCTAGAAGTGGGGGCAGATCATGAGGAAATCATGTTGTTGAAAGGAGGATAAAGGGCTCCGAAAATGTCGTTTGAATCTCTACGCACAAAACACGAATGAATATCAAGTGCTGTATGCGCTACACGGTTAATGCAACATAACATTCTAGAATGCCTTTTTAGCGAAAGTCAGGAAATACAGGTTTCGCATTGAAGGCCGCACTCATTGTAGATGACATCCTGCACGATTTCGTCTATGGCAAGTTCAAGAATGAAAAGGCTGCCAGGATCATACCACCGACGAAGAGGCTTGTTTCTTCGGCTAGGAGAGCGGGGATTCCCGTGATCTTCGTTTGTGATGCTCACCTGCCAAGCGACCCCGAGATCAAGCTATGGGGGCCGCACGCGATGAAGGGCTCCGCCGCCGCGAGGGTCGTGGATGAATTAAAGCCGGTGAAGGGGGACTTTGTCCTCGAAAAGAGGGTTTACAGCTCGTTTCAGGGGACGGGGCTCGATCTTCTGCTCAGAGACCTGAAGGTTGACACGCTGATCATCGCGGGACTGTACTCGGACATTTGCGTGAGACACTCCGCCGCCGATGCGTTCCAACACGGGTTCAAGGTGAAGATTCCATCGGACTGCGTCAGTTCCCTTTTCGAGGACGACAAGTCAAGCATGGAGTACCTGAGGAAGATATACGACGCCGAGATCACGACGAGTTCAGAACTGATCAAGGCTTTGGGGAAGAGGAGCGGCGCCTAATCAATCCCGGGTATCTGCGAAAGCATCTTCCTCGCCTGTCCCAGCGCCAGCGCGTAAAATACGAACGCCAAGACCAAAGTTATCACGATGCTCACGGCGAATCCAAGAGTGACGTAAAAGGAGGACATTCCGGTTACCAGGGTGAAGAGAAACGGAGCTAGAGAGCTTCCCATGACCACGAGCCCGAGCGGGAAGCCGATCAACCCAGCGGACTGCGACATGAAACTCGACCTCGTGGACTCTGCGAAGTATGGAAACTTGGTTCCCATCATCATCCCAAAAGCGGTCATCTCCAAGACCAATGCTACTCCGGCTACGAGCAGCATCACTACAAAGGTCGGGAAAAGCGAGTCTAGCACTCCGGCCGCGATGAAAAAGGCGAGCGCGAATATCGAGCCGAATATTGCTGGCGTTGCGGCCTTTCCGATGATGAAATCCTTCGCCGTGAGCGGGAACTGGTAGAGGTTCAGGATCGACTTGCCCTCGGAGCCGAGCTCCGCGAGCGAGATGAAAAGCGTGGTCATCGTGAGTATGAAGAACCCGAAGATGTATAGTCCGCCAAATCCGGACCTCGACATTCCAAGGTATATCGAAACTAGGAAGACGAATGGGAGCGAGAGGAGCCTGACCATCTCCCTCCTCCGAACCAAGCCGCGCAGGTCCTTCCTCGTGATTGCAAGCTGGCTAGCATTCAAGAATCCAAGAAGCGGCGAGCCGCTCCTCGGAGAGTAGGCGGCGCTCGTGATCCTCACCGCCGCGGGCATGGGCACCCAGTATTTTGTCCTAGCCGCCACAGCAAAGTAGAACATCACCCCGACCAAGAGGATAAACAGGAACGCGAAGGACAGCGCGAGTACTACTTCGTCGGTCAGCAGCGCGGCGACGCTGACCGAGGACCAGAGGACGGGGATGAACCACGCCGGCCCAAACTTGGCGGTGATCGTTCCGATTATTCTCTCATAGAACGTTGGATAGAAGAGTATCTGGAGGATGACAATGACCAAGACGCCGAAGATCGCCCTCACCGCAAACGCTCCCCTTCCCCCTCTTTTGTAAAACGTGCTCGAGAATCTGTTCAACACCGCTCGTATGATCTCAAGGACGCTCGAGGAGACGAGCACCCCAAGTATCGACAGCGCGGCCGCGAGCTCCCACGCCTGCAAGACCCCGAAAAAGTACGAGAGCGACATAGTCACGCCCAGGAGGATTGAGGGCACTATCGAGTAGTATGTGACGAGCATCAGAATCGATCCCAGAACGTAATCATCGGCCGAGACGGGGAGCCAGTTGATCGTGTCGGACGCCGCGGCCTGGGAGCTCCCGCTGACCTCCAGCACGAGCCCCAGCACCAGGAATATTGCGAGGATGAGAGCCGGCAGGGTGATTATCGCGCCGGTGAGAAGCGGCTTGACAATCGGTGCGACGGTCGGAGACCTTGAAAAGTTGTACCCAAAAAAATACCCCAGCGCGTCGGACCCGAGGAAGAGGCCGATGGCCAAAACGACCAGCACCATCGGCCTGCGTATGAGCGAGCGCATGCTGGTTCTCGAGGTTGCAGACGCCCTGAGCTGCGAAATTAAGAGGATCTGGGCTATCCTCCACGCCTTGAAAAAGTTCAAGAAGCGGTCAGTTCCTCAACGACGGCCCTGACATCCGAAGAGCCGGTGAGATTCAGGAAGACGCTTTCAAGAGTGGAGCCTCCGGCCCTCTTCTTCAATTGATCAATCGGGCCCTCCGCTATGATGTTTCCGTGATCGAGTATCGTCACGTTTTTGCAAATCGCTTCGGCTATTTCGAGCACGTGTGTGCTGAACAACACCGTGACCCCACCGGAGGAGAGTTTGATGAGCGTGTCCTTCACTATCTTTGCCGAACGCGGATCTAGTCCGTTCAACGCCTCGTCCATGATCAGCACCTTGGGCCTGTTTATCAGGGCGGCGCTGAGCGCGATCTTCTGCTTCATCCCAAGAGAGTAGCCCGAGATCAGATCGTTCCCCTGCTCCCGGAGCCCGAAGGCCGTGAGAAATTCATCAATCCTCTCCTTCTTCACATCTCTCGGCAACCCGTACAGGTCCGCCACAAAGTCAAGATACTCTATCCCCGAGAGGTAATCATACAGCCTCGGGGTCTCGGGGACGTA
>Ga0070737_10005501_pt1 | contig 12071 bp, 10 predicted proteins | sample Coa_R1_10_FD_66438 | JGI IMG/M metagenome (GOLD analysis project Ga0070737, IMG submission 66438) | Surface soil microbial communities from Centralia Pennsylvania, which are recovering from an underground coalmine fire - Coalmine... | ecosystem: Environmental > Terrestrial > Soil > Unclassified... | reverse complement strand
CGGGAGGGCTCGCCGCCAACGCCTTCGGTCCCGAACCGAGCGAGGGTGCCCGCCGCCTGTTCGACTTCATGAGCTCGCCGTCGAAGGAAACCATGGCCGCCTGGGTGGACACGATGGTCGTCAACAAGACAGTCGTCGACGACCAGCTGATCGAAGAGCGCCTCGCCAACGCCATGGCCCCCGGAGCCATGGAGTCGGCGATGGCCATCTTCACCTCGCTCGTCCAGCACCCAGAGGAGGTGCCGTTGTGGGGGCGGCTCAGGGAGCTGCGGGTGCCCGTTCTCGTCACGTGGGGACGCGACGACCGGATGTTGCCCGTGGAGGGCGCCTTCTTCGGCTACCGTCAGCTACCCGACGCCGAGCTGCACCTCTTCGCGCGGTGCGGGCACTGGGCGCAGGTGGAGCGCAAGGAGGAGTTCGAGCGGGTGGTGCTGGAGTTTCTCGGGCGCGGCTGAGGTCTCGTATCCCGGGGTCGCCGGCGGGCTTTGCGGGCGGGGCCGTTTGGGGTGCTTTTCGGGGCGTTTCTTGGGGGCGGGCCTCGGCGGGTCGGGGTTTTGCGGGCGGCCCTGGGGGGGCTATGAGGCGTGGTCGCTCACGCTTCGGGTGACGTGGCGTGGCGTGCGGCCACCCAGCCGAAGGCGATGCTCGGTCCGATCGTCGCCCCCGCGCCGGCATAGTCGTTGCCCATGACCGACGCCGAGGTGTTCCCAACGGCGTACAACCCTTCGACCACGGACCCGTCCTCGCGCAGCACCCGGGCGTGCCGGTCGGTGAGCAAGCCCCCCTTGGTGCCGAGGTCGCCGGGCACCACCCGGGCGGCGTAAAAGGGGGGCCTCACCAGCTCGTTGAGACACGGGTTGGGCAGGGTCGGGTCTCCGTAGTAGCGGTCATAGGCGCTGTCGCCTCGGTGGAAATCCCCGTCCCTGCCGGCTCGGGCAGCGGCGTTGAACCGGGAGACCGTCTCCTCGAGGGCGTCGGGCGGCACGCCGATCGCGCCGGCGAGCCCGGCGAGCGACGGGGCCTCGTAGAGCGTGCCGATCGCCTTCCACGAACGCGGCAGCGGGCGCGTCGGCGGCACCCCGGCGAACTGGTAGCGACGGCGCGCCCGGTGGTCCATGACGAACCACACGGGGACGTGGCCGCCCTCGATCGCCTCTAGGCGCAGTTGGTCGTGGATGAAGTCCACGTAGGGTGCGGACTCGTTGGTGAAGCGGCGGCCAGCCTGGTTGACGATCAGCGAGCCCGGCATCGACCTTTCCGACACCAGGGGGAACAGGCGTCCCTTGGGTAGCTCGATCGCCGGCATCCACCACGCGTCGTCCATCAGGTCGAGCGCGGCGCCGACCTCCTCGCCGAGCAGGATGCCGTCGCCGGTGTTGGTCGGCGCACCCATGCTCCAGTCCCGGGTGATGTCGGGGAGGTACTTGGCGCGCATCTCGGGGTTGTGGTCGAAGCCCCCGGTCGCGAGGATCACGCCGCGGCGCGCCCCGATCTCCACGTCCTGGCCGTCGCGGCGGGCGCGGACCCCGCCCACGCGGGGGCCCCGGGTGACAAGGCCCGTGACAGGGGTGTCCAGCCACACCTCGACCCCGGCCTCGGCGAGAGCCAGGCGCAGCCGGCCGATCAGAGCCTGGCCCGTGGTCGCCATCCGGCGCCGCAGCACCAGGTTGGTCGCCACCCGCCACGCCGCCCGGGCCAGCGCCCGCCGCCCGAGCCACGTGCGCGTCGCCTGGCCGAGATCGTGGAAGTCCGTGGCGGTGATCCACAAACCGGCGGGACCGCCGATGCCGGTTTCGAGCAGGTCGGACTCCATCGGGCCGAGCTTGCGTTTGTCGAACGGCACCGCTTCGACGGACCGGCCTTCGGGACGCCCCCCGGGGTACTCAGGGTGGTAGTCGCTGTAGCCGCGGCACCAGAAGAACCGCAGGTGGGGGCTCTGGCGTTCGAGGAACTCCAAAGCCCGCGGGGCGGCCTCCACGAAGGCGTCGACCCTCTCCTTTGGCACCCGGTCCCCGACGACGGCGTAGAGGTAGCGACGGACCTCCTCGGGGTCGTCACCCCTGCCCGCCCTCAGGAGGGCCGGATTGTTGGGCGCCCAGATCCCGCCCCCCGACAGGGCCGTGCTCCCCCCGTAGCGCGCCGCTTTCTCCAGGACCACGACGCTCGCTCCCGCAGCTTTCGCCGCGAGGGCTGCGGTCATCCCGCCCGCGCCGCTGCCGACGACCACGACGTCGAAGTCCATCCGGCGGATGGTAGGGGAGGACAAGGCGGCTCGGCCGCCCCCGGTTCCGGCAGTCGGGACGGCCCACCTGGCCTTCTCAACCAGCGCCGGAAGCGTGGTCGGCTGTCGCGGTCGTTACATCTTGGTTTGCCGTAGTCGTTACATCTTGGTTTGCCCGCGGTCGTTACATCCACTCGCCGGCGGTTTGCTCGAGCCACTCCCACCACTGCTCTGCGTCCCAGCCCGAAGGCTCCGACGGCTCCGCCACCTCGTCGCGGTTCTCTGCCCTCCGGCCGAACAGCTGGTTCCAGATCTCGGCCGCCGCCCGGCGCACGTGAGGGACGACCCTGCTCACCTCGACCTTGTGCACTGGTCCGCTCACCGACACGGCGGCGATCGCCCGGCCGGACCCCCGGATGGGCGCGGCTACGCACCGCAGGCCGGGCACGTTCTCCTCGGTCTCGAGGGCCCAGTGGGCGGTGCGGACCGTCGCCAGCTCCTGACGGAACAGCTCGGGCACGACGATCGTCCGGCCGGTGCGCCGCTCGAGGCCGCCGGCGATCAGATCGTCTATCGCCTTGTCCGGCGCGAAGGCGAGGAGAGCCTTTCCGGCGGCGGTGGCGTGGGCGGGCATGCGGCCACCAACCCGGGTGGGCAGCTTGGCGCTGCCGTGACCCCACAGTTTCTCCAGGATCACGACATCCCTGCTCTCGAGGATCCCGAGGTGCACGGCGTGGCCGGTAGCCACCTGCAGGTCCTGCAAAAAGGGCAGGGCGCGCTCGCGCAGGTGGGTGCGGCTGGAGACAAGACCGCCGACCTCGAAGAAGCGCAATCCCAGCCGGTAGCCGGTTGGAGCACGCTCGAGCCACCGGTACTCAACCAGCTGGTCAGCCATTCGATGGACCGTCGATTTGGGCAGGCCGGTCCGTTCCGTCAGCTGGCCGAGGCTGAGCGTCGCCGAGTTGGCGTCGAAGGCTCCTACCAGCATTGAGATCCGGGCTGCCACCGACTCGCGGTGATCCTTCTCGACGGACGTCACCACCCGCCAGCGTACCGCTGGGTGGGATGTCGGGGCTGGTCAGGTGGGGCCGGTCAGCGGCCCCGCCGCGCCGATTGGTGGCGGGCTCGCCCCACCCAGCAGCGCTGGCCGCAAGGGGCCGTTCGACGGGGCCGGGCTGTCAGATGGGGGCCGGCTCTACGTCCTCGGTTCTGGAGATGACCTGTTCGGCGTAGCGGTTCAGCGCGTCGACTTTCATTTGGAGGGTCTCGGTGTCAGGGTCCCGGCCGTAGGGGTTGAAGCCGCTGAAACCTCCGACGGCGTGGGTGACCCCCAGTTCGGCGAGTCGCTTGACGCCGTCGGGGTTGAACGACTCCATGCAGATGGCGTGCACCGCGAACGGCAGGTGGTCCCGGCCGTAGCGGCGGCGCAACTCTCGGATTGTCCCCAGGGCCGACTCCATCTGCTCGAACGACATGCCCGCAGGCAGCCACCCGTCACCGAGGCGGGCCGCCCTGTCCAGGCTCTTGTTGTTGTGGCCGCCTATCAGGATGGGGATCCTGGCGGGGGGGTTCATCTTGACCGCCCGGAACCTGTAGAGCTCGCCGTGATGCTCTACGTAGTCGCCGGTCGAGAGCTTGGCGACGATCTCGATGCACTCCTCGAAGCGCCTGCCCCTGCCCTCCCAGGGCACCTGGCAGACCTCGTAGTCGTCGGGCCAGGGGCTGATCCCCACCCCCAGGTCGAAGCGCCCCCCGGTGATCGCGGCGACGGACGTCACCTCCTTGGCGAAGATCACCGGGTTGCGGATGGGCAGCTTCAGCACGGCTGTGTGGAATCGGATGGTCGCGGTCGCCGCGCCCATCGCGGCCGCGCAGACAAGAGGCTCGACGAACGGCTTGTTCTCGAGGAACTCCCTCGTGCCGTCGGGATTGTAGGGGTAGGTCGAGTCCGACTCCTTCGGGTAGCAGATGCTGTCGGCCAGACCGATGCTCGAGAATCCCGCTTCCTCGGCTGCCCGGGCCAACGGCACGTAGAACGACGGGTCGACCATCGAGAACATCGTCGAGAACTTCACCGCCGGAGTATCGCTCACCGGAACGGACCCTTGCCGCCCGGCGGCGGGGGAGTCCATCCTTGTCGACATGGAAGAGTCGACATGGAAAAGCTGACCGCGGCGATCGTCGGGTCGGGCAACATCGGCACCGACCTCATGTACAAGCTGCTCCGCTCCGAACGGCTCTTGCCGCGCTACATGGTCGGAGTCGACCCCGAGTCGAAGGGACTGGCGCTTGCGGCCTCACTCGGTCTGGAGGCCAGCGCCGGCGGCGTCGACTGGTTGCTGGAGAGGCCCGAGCCGCCCGCGCTCGTGTTCGAAGCCACGTCGGCCTACGTCCACCGCCAGAACTGGCCGCGCTACCAGGCTGCGGGGATCAGGGCGATCGATCTCACGCCGGCCGCCGTCGGGCCTTACGTCATCCCGCCTGTCAACCTGGAAGAGCACATCGGCGAGCGGAACATCAACATGGTCACCTGCGGCGGCCAGGCCACGATCCCCATGGTCCACGCCGTGTCGAGGGTGGTCGACGTCGACTACGCCGAGATCGTGGCGACCGTCGCGTCGGTGTCCGCCGGTCCCGGTACGCGCCAGAACATCGACGAATTCACCCGCACGACGTCGAAGGCGGTGGAGGTGCTCGGCGGCGCCAGGCGTGGCAAGGCGATCATCATCCTCAACCCGGCGGACCCGCCGATCGTGATGCGGGACACGATCTTTTGCTCCCTGCCGCCCGCTGCCGACCTGGACAAGGTGGACCGCTCCATACGGCAGATGGTGGAGGCCGTCCAGTCGTACGTGCCGGGCTATCGCCTCCGCTCCGATCCCCAGTTCGACGACGCTGTCCCCGACGGCCGGGGGGGCACGGTCGGGCGGGTGGCGATCTTCGTCGAGGTTGAGGGCGCAGGGGACTTCCTCCCCCCGTACTCGGGGAACCTCGACATCATGACCGCCGCAGCCGTCAAGGTGGGCGAAGAGGTCGCCCGCAGCCTCACCGCTGGGACGGTTTGACATGCCCTACTCAGCCGATCTCGACGTCCGCGTCACCGACACGTCCCTGCGGGACGGCTCGCACGCCAAGCGCCACCAGTTCACCGAGCGGCAGGTCCGCTCGGTGGTGTCAGCCCTCGACGAGGCGGGAGTCCCGGTGATCGAGGTAACCCACGGCGACGGCCTCGGCGGAAGCTCGTTCAACTACGGCTTCTCGCTCGTCGACGAGAGGAAGCTGATGAAGGCAGCCGTCGAGACTGCCCGCCGGGCGCGTATAGCCGCTTTGATGCTGCCCGGGGTGGGCACCAAGGAGGACGTACAGGCCACCGCCGATCTCGGCGTATCCGTCGTGCGCATCGCCACCCACTGCACCGAGGCCGACGTTTCGGAGCAGCACTTCCGCCTCGCCCGCGACATCGGCTTGGAAACGGTCGGGTTCTTGATGATGGCGCACAGCCAGCCTCCGGAGATCCTGGCCAAGCAGGCCAGGATCATGGCCGACGCCGGCTGCCAGTGCGTCTACGTCGTCGACTCCGCCGGGGCGATGGTGATGGAAGACGTTTCCGACCGCGTAGCCGCCCTCGTCGCCGAGCTCGGCGGCGACGCCCAGGTGGGTTTCCACGGTCACGAGAACCTCTCGTTGTCGGTCGCCAACACCGTGCTCGCCATCCGGGCCGGGGCGGTCCAGGTTGACGGCTCGACCCGGCGTTTCGGAGCCGGGGCCGGCAACACCAGCGTCGAGGCCCTCGCCGCGGTGCTCGAACGGCTCGGGGTCCGAACTGGGATCGATGTGCTGAAGATCGTCGACGCCGCTGAGGACGTGGTCAGGCCGGTCATGGACGAAGAGTGCGTGCTGGACAGGATGGCCCTCCTCATGGGCTACGCCGGGGTGTACTCGAGTTTCTTGAAGCACGCCTACCGTGCGGCGGAGCGCTACGGGGTCTCCGGCGCTGAGATCCTCCTCGAGTGCGGCCGCCAGCGACTAGTCGGCGGCCAGGAGGACCAGATCATCCAGATAGCGGCCGAGTTGGCGAAAGGCGCCGCGTAGCGGCGTGCGGGTGGCGACGCGCCGGCTGGTCGCGTGGGTGGCGACGCGCCGGCTGGTCGCGTGGGTGGCGACGCGCCGGCTGGTCGCGTGGGTGGCGACGCGCCGGGTGGCGACGCGCCGGCTCGTGGCGCCAAGCTGCTGCCGCTGGTCGCGCGGTTGGCGACGCGCCGGCTGCGGGCGTCTCGAGCAGGATCACAATTCGCGCGAAGCGTGACCGCGGAACGACGACGAATCCCGATTTGTGAACGAATCGCGAGTTGTGTGCTGTATACGTCATTAACTCGGGTCTCGTACACAAATCGGTATTCGTGATGTGTCAACTTCCGTATCTGGAGCGGTTCCAGGACGAGTATGGCGAGACGGCATATTCGGGCCTGCCGGACCGGAGCGACGACCTGGCGCCTCGTTAGCCGGCCGTTCCACTCCCGATTAGTGCACCATCCGCTCCGCGCCCTCCCAGTAGCGCGCCCGCAGGGCCTTCTTGTCCGGCTTACCGAGGGCGGAGAGCGGGATCTCCTCGACGAAATCCACCGATTTGGGGGCGGACACTGACCCCTTGCGCTCCTTGACCAGCGCTATAAGCTCGGCCTCCCCGACCTGCGCCCCGGGCCGGCGGACGACCACCGCCTTCACCGCCTCCCCCCACTTTTCGTCCGGGACGCCGATGACGGCGGCAGCCGACACGGCCGGGTGGGAGGACAGGACGTCCTCCACCTCGCGGGGGAACACGTTGAACCCGCCGGTGACGATCATGTCCTTCTTGCGGTCCACGATCGTGTAGAAGCCCTCGGCGTCCTCGCGGGCCACGTCCCCGGTGTGCAGCCAGCCGAAGCGGAATGCCTCGGCGGTCTGCTCCGGCTTGTTGAGGTACTCCTTCATGACCAGCGGCCCCCGCACGCATATCTCTCCAGGGTCGCCCCGCTCGACCGGGTTTCCCTCCTCGTCGAGGAGGGCGACGTCGAGCCATGGGACGGGCCTCCCACAGGTGGCGAGACGGTCCGGACGGTCGGCGAGGTGTTCCTCGGTGCGCAGCACGGTGATCGTCATGGGGCATTCGGCCTGACCGTAGAACTGGAAGAAGACCGGCCCCAGCCTCTCCAGGCCTTCTGCCAGGCGCGACGGCGACATGGCCGCCGCCCCGTAGTAGAGGACTTCCAGGCTGGACAGGTCCGCCGCGCCGAGCTTGGGGTGGTCGAGCAGGACGTAGATCATGGTCGGCACGAGCATCGTCGCCGTGATGCGATGACGTTCGATCGTGTCGATGAGGCGCTCGGGGTCGAAGTAGGGCATCACGTGCAGCGAGCCGCCCCGCAGCAGGGTGGGCATGAAGAAGGCCGCCCCGGCGTGGCTGAGAGGCGTGCACACAAGGAACCTCGTCTCTTTCGGCCACTGCCACTCCGCCATCTGGATGGAGGTCATCGTCGAGGTGCTCCGGCACGTCCCGACCACGCCCTTGGGCTGGCCGGTGGTGCCTCCGGTGTAGGCCACCGAGTAGGGCGTCTCCGGATCCTGCGGCTCGACCGGTCGCAGGCGACGGGGGCCGAAGCGCGCCGCCCTCGTCGGGAGATCCGGGGCGGCGTCGGTCGGCGCTAGGGCTATCACCCGCCGCAGCCCCGGCACCCGCTCCTTGAGGGCCATGGCCCTTTCCTCATAGGCGGCCGGGTCATAGAACAGGGTTTCGATACCGGCGTCCTCGAGGATGTAGACATGGTCGTCGAGGGAGCCCATCGGGTGCAGAGCCGTGCCCCTCGTACCGGCGACCATGCCGGCACCCATGTTGAACAACACCTCGGGCCGGTTGGCGGAGATCGTCGCCACCTTGCTTCCCTGGGTGATCCCCCAGCTCTCATAAGCCTGCACGTAGCGGCTTATCTGGTCGGCCATCTCGGCGCAGGTCAGCGGGCGGTCGCCGAGGTGGACGGCGGGCCGGTCGGGATGGCGGGCGAGGCCCCGGGCAAGCAGGTCTCCGCCATAGGCGGGTCGGTAGAGGAGGGTCATGCGGTCGTCCCTGTCTGGTTTGCAGTTAGGCTCGTATCTAGAATCTGATTCTTGCCTGATCGGCGAGAGGGAGACAACCCGAGGACCGTGGCTGCGAAGGACGCCGAGATGAAAAGCGATCTACCTGCCGCCCCCTCCGCGACCGTGCCCGGGGAGACCGTGCTCGCCGTGCTGAAGGCGGCGGCGCGTGCGTGGCCCGACGCCGAAGCCGTGGTCGAGGGGGAGACGCGGGTCAGCTTCGCCGGCCTCGAATCGATGGTCGCTGCTGCCGCCGCCGCCCTCCGGGCGTCGGGGGTCAACAAGGGTGACACAGTGGCGCTGTGGGCCCCCAACTCCCTGCGCTGGATCGTCCTCCAGCTGGCCGCAGCCGCGATGGGGGCGGTGCTCGTGCCGCTGAACACCCGCTTCAAGGGGCCCGAGGCCGCCTATGTGCTGAACCGCAGCCGGGCTTCGCTGCTCGTCACGACCTGCGACTTCCTCGGGCAGGACTACCGGGACCTTCTCGCAGGCGAGCACCTGCCGCACCTGCGCGAGGCGGTGCTCCTGGAGGAGTGGGAGGGTTTCGTCGCCAGGGGCGGTGGGTCCTCCGACTGCGTGGGGGATACGCCCGTCGCCGCCGAGGACTGGCTGGACCTGATGTTCACCTCGGGGACCACCGGCAAGCCCAAGGGTGTGCGGTCCAGCCACGGCGTGACCGTGCGGTCCTACCGGTTCTACGCCGAGAACCTCGGCCTGCGCGCCAGCGACCGCTACCTCCTTGCCAACCCCCTCTTCCACACCTTCGGCTCGAAGGCGGGGGTCGTCGCGTCGCTCCTCGCCGGGGCGACCGTGTACCCCGTCCCGGTCTTCGACCCCTCCGCGGCGGCGGAGCTGATCGCCCGGGAGCGAATAACCGTCTTCCCGGGGCCCCCGACGGTGTACCACTCCCTGCTCGCGCTGGCGGACGAGGACAAGCGGGGGCTTCGCTCGCTGCGCCTCGCGGTGACCGGCGCCGCTGCCGTCCCCGTCGAGCTGCTGAGGCGGATGCGCGAGGAGCTCGGATTCGAGGTGGTGCTCACCGCCTACGGGCTGACCGAGACCGCCGGCCTGGTCACCATGTGCAGGGCGGGCGACCCCCCGGAAGTGGTGGCGTCGACGTCGGGACGGCCGATCCCGGGGGTCGAAGTGAAGACGGTCCGCCCGGACGGCTCCGAGACGGCGCCGGGTGAGGCGGGCGAGGTCCTGGTGCGCGGCTACCCGGTGATGGACGGCTACTTCGAGGATCCCGCTGCCACCGCGGAGGTGCTCGACGGCGAGGGCTGGCTGCGCACCGGCGACGTCGGCCTCCTCGACGCGAGCGGGGGGCTGCGGATCACCGACCGGATCAAGGACATGTTCATCGTCGGCGGGTTCAACGCCTACCCGGCGGAGATAGAAGCGACCCTCGTCGAAGCGCCGGGGGTGGCCCAGGCGGCGGTCGTGGGGGTGCCCGACGAGCGGCTCGGCGAGGTGGGACGTGCCTTCGTCGTCCCCCGGCCTGGGGAGGAGGTCGACGAGGCGGCGGTCATTGCTTTTGCCCGACGCCGGCTCGCCAACTACAAAGTGCCGCGCTCGGTGGTGGTCGTCGACAGCCTCCCGGTCAACGCCGGCGGCAAGGTGATGAAGCACCTGCTTCGCGAAGGGAGTTGGACAACGTGATATGCGAGGGACGGGTGGTGGTAGTGACAGGCGCCGGACGGGGCATCGGGCGCGCCCACGCTTTGGAATTCGCCCGTCAGGGCGCGCTCGTCGTCGTCAACGACGTCGGCGCGGCCCTCGACGGCCAGGGCGCGAGCAGCCGCCCTGCTGACGAGGTGGTGGAGGAGATCTGCGACATGGGGGGCAAGGCGGTGGCGGACAGCGGCGACGTTGCCGACTGGAACGGCGCCCGGCTGATCGTGCAGCGGGCAATCGACACCTTCGGAGGCCTGGACGTGGTCGTGAACAACGCCGGCGTGGTCCGCGACCGCATGTTCGTCAACGCCACCGAGGAGGAGTGGGACACGGTGCTCCGGGTCCACCTGAAGGGGCACTTCTGCGTGGCGCGCTGGGCGGCCGCGTACTGGAGGGACCGGGCCAAGGCAGGGGAGCGAAACGACGCCCGCATCGTCAACACCTCGTCGGGGGCCGGCCTGCTCGGCAGCGTCGGCCAGGCGGCGTACTCGGCGGCGAAGGGCGGGATCGTGTCGCTCACCCTGGTGCAGGCCGCCGAGCTGGCGCGCTACGGGGTGACCGCCAACGCCATCGCCCCCTCGGCTCGAACGCGGATGACGGAGGAGGTCTTCCCCGACGCCATGCGCGCCCCCGACGAGGGGTTCGACGCCATGTCCCCGGACAACGTCGCCCCGTTCGTCGTCTGGCTCGGCTCTCCCGACTCGTCCGGCGTCACCGGGCGGGTGTTCGAAGTGGAGGGCGGCAAGATCGGCGTGGCCGACGGCTGGCAGCACGGTCCGACGGTGGACAAGGGCGCCCGCTGGGACCCCGCCGAGATCGGCCCGGCGGTCCGCTCGCTGTTGGCGTCGGCTCCGGCGCCGGCACCCGTCTACGGATCTGGAGGAGGCGCTTGAGCATCCCGGAGTACGTCCCCGGTCACGGCCTCCTCGAAGGGCTGACAGTAATAGTGACAGCGGCAGCGGGGACGGGCATCGGCCAGGCGACGGCTAGGCGCTGCCAGGAGGAGGGTGCCGCGGTGGTCCTCAGCGACGCCCATGAGCGCCGGCTGCGCGAGGCCGCCGACTCCCTCGGTGGGTCGGGCCCGAGGCCGCTAGCCGTGCCCTGCGACGTAACCGTGGAGCAGGACGTCCAGCGGTTGTTCGACGTCGCCCTGAGCGAGCACGGCCGGGTGGATGTTGTCGTCAACAACGCGGGACTCGGGGGCACCGCCGAGCTGGTCGACATGACCGACGAGCAGTGGTCGAAGGTTCTCGACGTCACCCTCACCGGCACCTTCCGCTGCACCCGGGCGGCGCTTCGGGCCATGCGGGCCCAGCGGTCTGGGGTCGTGGTCAACAACGCATCGGTCCTCGGATGGCGAGCCCAACCCGGCCAGGCCCACTACGCGGCGGCGAAGGCGGGGGTGATGGCCCTCACCCGGTGCGCGGCGATGGAAGCCGCCGACTTCGGGGTGCGGGTGAACGCCGTCGCGCCGAGCCTGGCGATGCACCCCCACCTGGCGCGGGTCACCACCGAGGAGCTCCTCGGCCAGCTCGCCGCCAGGGAAGCGTTCGGCAGGCCGGCCGAGCCGTGGGAGGTGGCGAACGTCATCGTCTTCCTCGCCAGCCCTTACTCCTCCTACATGACCGGCGAGGTGGTCAGCGTGAGCAGCCAGCACCCGTGAGGTTCTCCACGCTGGGCGAGCTGCTCGAAGCCCCCCCGGTGCACCTCGGCGAGAGCGGTTGGTGCGCCGTGGACGCGGCGTCGGTGGCCGCCTTTGCCGCCGCAACAGGATCTGGACAAAGCGATGGCCTCGTGCCCTCCTGGCTGATCCTGTCGCTCACCAACCGTCTCCTGCCGGACCTTTTGGAGGTCCCCGAGGCTTCGAGCGGCGTCAACTACGGGGCGGAATCGGTGCGTTTCGGCCCCCCGGTGAGCGTTGGCAGCCGCCTGCGCGTCGAGGCGCGCCTCATTGCGGCCGAGCCAGCCGGAGGGGGAGTGCAGACGACGGTCCGCATGGTCGTGCGCGCCGAGGGCGCAGACGAGGCTGCGTGCGTCGTCGACTCCCTTTCGAGGTGGCTGCCGTGAG
>Ga0070737_10005499_pt1 | contig 12074 bp, 10 predicted proteins | sample Coa_R1_10_FD_66438 | JGI IMG/M metagenome (GOLD analysis project Ga0070737, IMG submission 66438) | Surface soil microbial communities from Centralia Pennsylvania, which are recovering from an underground coalmine fire - Coalmine... | ecosystem: Environmental > Terrestrial > Soil > Unclassified... | reverse complement strand
TGCTCGACCCAACTTTCTAGCACCGGCACGAGATCCACCTGGCTCGGGGCGTTCAGCCCGAAGTGGCTCGCCCCCGGCGAGACGTACAACCGCACGGCCGCGTCGACGCGCTGCTGGCCCAGGGTGGCCACCACGGCCTCGTAGTACTCCATCGCCGTCATCGCGCTCTGGGCGCTGTCGGCCGTGTTCACTTTGAGAATGAGCTTGCCGCCCCGCTCGATGAAGGCGGAGATGTCTGGATCCGTGGCGTCCAGTAGGGTCGAGAGCCACGCGATCCGCTCGCGATACGGCGCCGGATCGAAGCGATAGGTGTCGAAGCGGGGGTCTTGGCCGATGAAGAAGCGGACGAACGTCTGGCCGTACGCGGGGATCGTGCCCACGCCCGGCTGGAAGGCCGCGCCCGGCGCGTGCGGCCAGGTCGGGGCGGCCGTTCCCATCTGCCAGCGGTCCCACCCATCCGGAAGGCTCTCGCCTCCCGGCGCGCCGTAGCCCGCGTAGCCCTGGATGCCGTTCGCCACGGGGAACGGCAGCGTCCAGCGCTCGCGGTACAGGCGCACGAATGCGAGCTGGGCATCCGACAGGCACCAGTCCCCCTCGTCCCCACCGCTGGGGCACCGCAGCGCGCTGGCATCGTGCTGGCACGCCCGGCCATATCGGCTGATGATCCCGTCCGTCAGGCCATCGAGCGCGTCGCAGGCATCGAGCGTGGACTGCGTGAGCAGCGCTACCTTGGCGGCACTCATCCACCCACCGTCGATCAGCGCCGTATTCAGCGCGTTCGCGTGGATGTGTTTCGCCGTCCAGTTGAGGACCGGCGCGACCGCCAGCACCCCATCGTAATCCGCCGGGAAGCGCTGGACGACCATCAGCGCCTCGCGCCCGCCGTTGGAGTGGCCGTAGAAATAGCTCTGGCGCGGCGGCCGGCCGTAGTACCGCTCGACGATTGCGAACGCGACATCCTTGGTCTTCTTGAGCTGCTCGAAGCCGAAGTTGCGCAGCGCTTCGTCGTTTAGCGCGAACTCGCCGTTATTGCCCGTGTGCCCTGAATCGCTCCCGAACGTCACGTACCCGCGCGTGATAGGCAACGGATCGTTCGGGCGTGCTGGGTAGCGGATCGCCAGCCCCGTGACCAACACGCCGTTGAATCCACCGCCCCCATAGTGCATCGCGCGGCCGTTCCACTCGCGGGGCAGGTTCACTTGGAACTGGATGGGGGGCGCGGTGGAATCCACCGGTGCGATGGCACCGAGCACCTGGCAGCGTTCCGGCAGCGGCAATTGTATCGTGCCGTCAGCGTTGGTCGTCTGCGGACTGGCCGCGACCATCGTGGCCGCGGTGACGATGGCCCCGTTGGTGGGCAAGCCGATCGCCCTAGCGGGTATTTCCAGCCCGGTCAGCGCCTCGCAGGCGGCTTGCAGCGCAGGCGCGCGGTGGGGTGCGGCCCATGATGAAGCCCGGGAGGCCAAACTCCCCGCCGCGAGCGCAGCGGACACGGCCAGCAGCGCTCCGAGCCGCTGGCGCCAGCGCTGCCGGCGATCCGGGGCCGAGACGCTCCACGTTGAGGCCACGACACACCTCCCCGTCGTACTTGCCAGGCTAGCGAGGCGGCCGATATTCGCCGAGGTACTGCACGGCGAACTGGCGGTAGCGGTCATCGAACGCTTGGCTCAGGTCCACGGGGCCCGCGAGCAGGCCCATCTCGCGATAGAACTCCGCATCGGCCTGGAGCATGGCCGGGTTGACCACGCCGTTGGGATCCACCCAGCCGTATTTGATCTTGCGGTATACGGCCGGGTCCTTGATCGGCGTCTCCCGGGTCAGGATATCGATGATAGCGTCCTGGTCGATCCCGTACTCGAAGGCATTGATGTAATCCCGGGCGCCCTTCAGATAGGCCACCATGAACCGCTCGCCGACCATCGGGCCCAGCCGGTCGATGCCGGTCCAGTAGACGAGGTACAGCTGCTGAACGCCGGGATACATCTCCTCCTGGGTGGCCAGGATGTGGTGGATGCCGCGCTCCACCCCCGCGGTCACCAGCGGCTCCGCCGATAGGCCCACCTCGATCGCGCGGTTCTGCATCGCCGCCAAGACATCGGCGAAGGTCATTGGGGTCCACTCGGCGGAGCGCGGGTCGAGGCCGTTGCGCTGCATCCACCGCGCGGCGATGAGGTAGGCGCCACTGCCCTCGCCTGCCTGGGTATAGATCGTGCGCCCCCCGAGATCGTGGACGCCGCGGAGCGTGCCGTTATCCCAGAGATCCTTGCGCACGACGAGCGCCGCGGTGCCCGTGGACTTCTCCGTTCGCCCTGCCGAGTTCAGGTCGGCGACGATCTTCACGTCGGTCTGGCGGGTCAAGGCGTTGAAGTTGGCGATGGCGCTGGAGCCCGCGCCGACCTGCAGCTGGCCCGTGGCTAGCGGAGCGGTCTGATCGCGGAGCGTGCCGGTAGGGATCAGCTCGACATGCAGCCCCAGTTCCTGGAAGTAGCCGCGGCCGGCAGCGACGAACAGCGGGCCGAAGGTGGAGGTGGCCAGCACCCCGACTTTCAAGTCGACCACGGGCGTGGTCGGCAGCGCCGACGGGGCCGTTCCCCGCGTCGGGGCGGCGGCCCCCGCCGCGGGCATGGCCGCCTGCTCGGGCCGGCTCGCGGGCGCCACGGGCTGGCAGGCTCCCAGCAGGGCGCTCGCGAGCAGCAACACAGCCACTGGCCAGGCACGCGCATGTTTTCGCATCGCCGATCTCCCGGGCACGGACCTGGTCTCGCGCTCAGCGCATGAGGTGAGTGAGGAGCCAGGCGTTCATCACCTGCAGTACCTCGGGGGTGTAGTCGAGCAGCGCGTGCTGCCCAGCGGGCCAGATTCGCAGCGCCTTCTCGCAGGTCAGCGCCTCGTAGATGCGCCGCGCTTCGGACTCCGGCACGAGATGGTCCAGCCCCCCGTGGACGACGAGGGTGGGGCAGCGGATGCGCTGGACCACGGGAGCCAGGGTGAACGCACGGAGCTTCTCGCGGGTCTCCTCCAGCGTGCGCGAGCCAGTGATGTAGCGCAGCGTGTCGCGGATCGGGGGGAAGTAATCGTAGAGCCCCTCGCCCACATCGTACAGCGCGCTCCAGACCACCGCCGCCTTCACCCGGGGGTCGAGAGCACCCCGCGCGCCGTAATAGCCGCCCATGCTGACGCCCACGACCCCGAGGCGGTCGGGGGCGCACTCCGGGCGCCCTGCCAGGTAGTCGAGCGCGGCGCTGTACACGACCTCATAGTCGGGCCGGGCATACTGGTTCTCGAAGCGCAGCGGCGCGCCTTGCCCGGGGCCGTCGAGGACCAGGGTATGCAGGCCCGCCCCGCGGAACGCTTCGCCCCCGCTCAGAGCACACTCCTCCATCACCGAGTCGGCGCCCCCGATGAACACGACCGCCGGTCGACGCTCGCGCTCCGCTCCCCGCGCGGGCAGAAAGTAGCCATCGAGGTACGTCCCCGCGAAGGGGATGCGCACGGGCTCCAGCGGCGGCTGGAAGTAGCGGCCCGCGAGCTGGAAGCTCGCCCGCATGCGGCGGAAGAGGTCCTGCTTCTCGGGAGTGTTCTCATGCAGGAAGAATTCCGCGAGGCGATAGAAGAAGTGGGCCTGGAAGGCGTGGGTGCGTGCCGTGTAGCCGTCGCCGCGCGCCGCCGCCGCCTCCGCTTGCGCCAGCCAGCGCGCGCCGGCCGCGGCCCACTCGCGCTGCCAGTCCGCGATAGTCTCCACCCGCGCGGCCACGCGCCAGCACTCGAACACGTCCGCGCCCTCGGCGATCACGCGCAGCAGTTGATAGCCGAACGCGGGGTTGGGATGGAAACGCTCGAACAACGACGCCATGCAGCACTCCCGCAACCAGGATCAGGCGACACCGCGGATAGGCGAGCGGGTCGGCGCACATCTCCTCGCCTCCCCGCCCCCGGGCCGCAGCGCGCCACGGAGCCCGGCATAGGCGCGGCGCCGGTGGGGCACGATCTTCACGGTCCGCCTCACCTCCAGCGGGGCCGGGTCAGCGCGCCGCGGCCAGCTCGCGCACGACCTGCTCGACGAACGAGAGATCGACCACCGCCGCCAAATCGATGCGCTGCTGCTGCAAGCCTCTGTTCAAAAACCACTCCTGGTCAGCAGCCATCGTCTGCACGTTGGGGAACGGATCGGCCTTCAGGTTGCTGGGCTGGAGCTTCTCCAGCAGCACTCGGTCCTTGACCGCGGTGCGTTCGAGCAGCACCGGGATAACCACGCTCCTGGCCGCCGGGTCGTGCTCCCACATCGCGCGCCGGTACTCACGGATGCCCCGCACATAGCCGCGCATGTAGCGCAGGCCGAGGTCGCGATCGCGCAGCAGGCGCTCGCCGTAGAGCACGATCCCGATCTGGTGGTCGGGATACACCTCGCCCGCCCGGGGGCCCGCGACCGCCCAGCCGCGCTCCAGGGCGATCGTGATGAACGGCTCCTGGAGGTACGCGGCGTCGACGGCGCGGTTCTCCAGCGCGGAGAGGATATCGGCGAACGGCAACAGGGTGAAGTCGATGTCCTCCAGGGTAAGGCCCTCGCGCTGCAGCAGCAGATCCAACTCGATCGTCGTCGCGTCGGCCGTGTTCGCATTCGCGACTTTGCGGCCGCGCAGGTCCGCCACGCGGCTATAGGTCCCGCTATCCACCAGATCCTTGCGGATCAGCAGTACTGACCCGGCGGCCGTGCCGGCATTGGACCCATGGTCGGCCACCACCCGCAGCGGCAGACCGCGTGCGAAAGCGTTGTACAGCCCGGCGTTGACCGAGGTGATCCCGATGTCGAGCTGCCCGGACACCAGCAGCGGCAGCATGTCGGGCGGGCTGCTCCGCACGAACTCGACCTGGATGCCTTCCTCGCGGAAGTACCCCAGGGCGTCGGCCACGTAGTGCCCAGCACCCGCCAGGATTTGGTAGTCGCTGACTCGAACGAGCGCCAGCTCGGGGGGCGCAGGGGCCGCCGTGGCCGCCAAGGCCACCGTTGGCCGAGCGACAGGCGGCGGGGTCGCCGGCCGCGCTGGTGGCGGCGTCGCGGTGGGCGTGCAGGCGAGCAGCCCCCAGAACGCCATCGCCAGCACACCCATACGGCACGGCCACAGTAGCGCGTGCATGGTCGCTGCCCCCCTCCTCATCAGCCCGGCTAGGCAAAACCGCGGATTGGGTTGGCCCCCACCACCGGCGCGCATCGCCGCGCACACCCGCCCCGACAGGCAGCAGCGGCGCGGTGCCGGTTGGGCACGCCCCACGCGCGCTCGGGCCAGGCGGCGAACCGCTCGATACTTGCACGCACCTCCTCCCCCCGGCGGGGCGGCACGGCGGAGTGGAGCCCAGGGCCAGGCAGGGGGAAGCGGCTCATCGTCCCCTCTTGCGCACCGTCGCAGGCAGTGGGTACCGCGAGCGTACACTAATCGCCACTGGACAGCCAGACAAACTCTTGCGAGGTTAAGTTCAATGGGCGTTCAAGATAGGTCCCCGCGCCCCCTCGGCCTCGGCTCGATCGAGGGCATCGGGCCGGACGATGCCCTGGTGAACCTCGCTCGGCTGGCCATCTTCTGCACCGTCGTCGACAGTCACAGCTTCGCCCGCGCGGCCGACACGCTCGCTATGTCCGTGGCCAATGTGAGCGTGCACATCCGCACGCTCGAACGGCTGTGGGGCTGCCAGCTGTTCGATCGGCGGCGCCGCGGCGCCCAGCTCACCGAGGCGGGCCACGCCGCCTACGAGTACGCCACCGCCGTGCTGCGCGAGACGGTGGCCCTGCGCGCCCGGCTCCGCGACCTGGCGGGCGGCGAGGCCGGCGTGGTCACCCTGGGCGCCTCGTCGGTGCAGGGCACCTACATCCTGCCGGCCATGTTGGCCGAGTTCCACCGCCAGCATCCCGCGGCACGGCTGCACCTGCTCGACCTCGTGCCCGACCAGCTCGGCGAGGCGGTGGCGCGCGGCGAGATCGACTTCGCCGTGGCCAGCGAGGTGACGCCGGTGTACCGCGGGTTGCGGGTGGAGCGGCTGTGGGTGGACACCATGGTCATCTTGGCCCCGCCGCACCATCCATTGGCCCACCGCGTGGCCCGACGCGGGCGCCTGACACTCGCGGACATCGCCGGCCAGGAGTTCGTGACCGGCCGCATCCGCACGCTGGGCGACCAGGCCTTGGACGCCGCGCTGGCCCAAGCGGGGCTGCCTCCGCGCCGCTCGGTGATGCTCGTCGCCTCGCACGAGGGGCAGCGGCAGATGGCGCTGCAGGGCGTGGGCCTAGTCATCCTGTTCCGGCGCAACGCCGCCGAGGAGCTAGCCATGGGACGCCTGGTGGAGCTGCCGGTCGAGGGGCTGGACATGACCGAAGAGTGTCGGCTGCTGTACCGCGCGACCCACCACTTCTCGCCCCTCGCTCGGCGCCTGATGGACTTCATCCGCGCCCGGGCACCGTCTATCGCGGCCGAGCGCCAGGCGCGGGGCCCAAGTTAAGCCTCTATTTGATGTTTGTGCGCCAACGATTCGCTGGACTTGACGCGTCCGCCTGCCTATCATCGGCTTACCTTAGCGAGCGGTCCCGCCGCGCGCGGCGGGTAGTGGCCCGGGGATAGGATGATCCCATGCCCTCGCACTGAGCGACCCTGAGGGTGCCCACGTGGCAAGTGGCCCCCGGGCAGGGAGGAACCGCATGGACACGATCAAGGTCACCCGGCTGGCGCACGTGGGCCTGCGCGCCACCGACCTGAGCCAGCAGGCCGCCTTCTACATCGACCGGTGGGGCCTGGAGCGCACCGAGGAGCACGGCCGCGCGCTGTTCCTGCGCGCCGCGGGGCCCGCCCACCACGTGCTCACCTTGCACGAGGGAGGCCACGGCCTCGACCACGTGGCGTTCGAGGTCGCGCATCCCGACGACATCGAGCGCGCCGCCGAGCTGCTGAGCCGCCAGGGGATCGCCATCGTGACGCCGCCCACGCGTGAGCTGGAGCCCGGGATCGCGAAGGCCATCCGCTTCGCCGACCCGGAGGGCAACGTGGTCGAGCTGGTGGCGGGCGTGGACCAGGTGCGCGACCCGTACGGCCCGCGCGACGTCACGCCGCAGGCGCTCAACCACGTGGTGCTGTGGGCCAACGACCGTCCGGCGATGGAGGCGTTCTACCGCGACCTGCTCGGCTTCAAGCTATCGGACAACATCGGCAACTTCATGACCTTCTGGCGCTGCAATGCCAACCACCACTCGCTGGCGTTCCTCTGCCCGCGCCACGACGGCCAGCGCGGCCTGCAACACGCCGCGTTCGAGCTGCGCGACTGGGAGGAGTTTATGCGCGCCGTGTTCTTCATGGGTGAGCGCGGCGTGCGGCGCTACTGGGGGCCGGGCCGGCACCTGGCGGGCAACAACCTGTTCGCCTACTACTACGACCCCGAGGGGAACATTGTCGAGTACACCGCCGAGGTGGAGCAGATCGTCGACGACGCGAACTACGTGCCGCCGTTCCGCGTGCCGGGCCCCGGGGTGACCGACCAGTGGGGCTCGCAGCCGCCGGACCTGTAGGACCGGCTCCGGGGCGAGTTGACGAGCCCGCTGCGAGCCGCCTGACGGCTCCCGGCGGGGTGCTCGCGCGCCGGCGCCGACGACCGAGAGAGAAGCATGAGCACGTCGCACCACGACCATGCCGCGCTGCCGCCGCCCTACCTGCAGGAGGTGTCCGACGGCATCTTCGCCTATGTGCAACCCGACGGGAGCTGGTTTCTCAACAACACGGGCTTCCTGGTGGGCCGCGACGGCGTGGTGTCGATCGACACCACCTCCACCGAGCGCCGCACCCGCGCCTACCTGGAGGCGGTCGCCCGCGTGACCGACCGGCCCGTGCGCCTGCTCGTCAACACGCACCACCACGGCGACCACACGCACGGCAACTGCCTGCTGCCGCTGGCCACCATCGTCGGCCACCGGCTGTGCCGCGAGGAGGTGCTGCGCAGCCCCTTCCCGCCCCCGCCGACGATCTTCGGCACGGCCGACTGGGGCACGTTTCGCCCGGCGCCCCCGTTCGTGACCTTCGACGACCACCTGACCATCTGGGTCGACGAGCTGCGCGTGGAGCTGCATCACTTCGGCACGCCGGCGCACACCACGAACGATATCGTGGCCTGGATTCCAGAGCGTTCGGTGCTGTTCACCGGCGATCTACTGTTCGTCGGCGGCACGCCATTCGCGCTGATGGGCTCGGTGGCCGGCTGGCTCCAGGCCCTGGAGTGGCTGCGCGCTTTCGGCGCCACCACGCTGGTGCCCGGCCATGGCCCGGTGAGCGCGCCGTCGGCCATCGACGAGGTGGCCGCTTACCTGCGGTTCGTGCAGCGCACGGCCGCGGCCGGCAAGGCGGCAGGGCTGCCGCCGCTAGAGGTGGCACGCCAGACCGAGCTGGGCGAGTTCGCCCGCCTGACCGATCCCGAGCGCTTGGTGGGCAACCTGCACCGCGCCTACGCCGAGCTGGAGGGCCTGCCGCCGGGCGCGAGTATCGACACGCTGGCCGCGCTGCGCGACATGGTGGCCTATAACGGCGGCCGACCGCTGACGTGCCTCGCGTGAGGCGGCCCGCGCACGCGGTGGCCACGAGCCCGCGACGACAGGGGCAGCAGGAGGAACGAGATGGCGAGCACGAGGACGACGCCGACCATCGAGGAGCTGGGGGCGCGGGCCGAGGCGCTGCTGCCGCGCCTGCGCGAGCGGGCCGCGGCTACCGAGGAGCAGCGGCGGGTGCCCGACGAAACGATCGCGGAGTTTCGCGAGGCGGGGTTCTTCCGGCTGTTCCAGCCGGCGCGCTACGGCGGCTACGAGCTAGACTACGGCCTGACCCAAATCGAGCTGGGCACCCGCCTAGGGCGCGCCTGCGGCTCCAGCGCCTGGGTGCAGAGCGTGGTGGCCTGCCACGCCTGGCTGCTGGGCATGTTCCCCCGCGCCGCGCAGGACGCCGTCTGGGGCGATACGCCCGACGCGCTGCTCGCCACGGGCATCGCCATGCGCCACGGCGAGGGGCGGCCGGTACCGGGCGGCTTCCGCGTGACGGGCCACTGGGAGTTCTCCAGCGGCATCGACTCCGTGGAGTGGGTCCTGCTGTTCGTCCCTTGCCTCACGGACGCGGGCCCGCCCGTGCTGCGCTGCTGCCTGCTGCCCCGCGCCGACTACACCATCGAGGACACCTGGTACGCGGCCGGCCTGCGCGGTACAGGCAGCAAGGACGTGGTGGTCCACGACGCGTTCGTGCCCGAGGAGCACACCGTGCCCATACCGGCCATGGCCGCCGGCGAGGCGCCCGGGCGCGCAGTCAACCCGGCGTGGATCTATCGCCTGCCGCTCACGCCCGTGTTCCCCTACAACCTCGTCGGCCCGGCGCTGGGCATCGCCTACGGGGCCCTGGATGAGTACATCGCCCAGACCGCCGCGCGGCCCGACCGGCGCGAGTCGGTGCCGCGGCACCTGCGCATCGCCGAGGCCAGCGCGGAGATCGCCGCCGCCGAGGCGCTCCTGCGCGCCGACGCCGCGGAGATCAAGCGCTGGGGGCTAGCCGGCACGCCCGTTCCGGTGGAGCGCCGCGTGACCTGGCTGCGCAACCTCTGCTACGCCGCGCGGCTGTGCCAGCAGGCAGTGGACCGGCTCGTCACCGCGGCCAGCGCGCACAGCCTGTTCGAGCCCAGCGCGCTGCACCGCGCCGCGCGCGATCTGCACGCCGTGATCAACCACGTCGGCGTCTCATGGGACAACTGGGGGGTGGCCTATGGCCGCGTGCGCGTGGGGCTGGACCCGGCAAACCCGCTGCTCGGCGCGGCGCCGCGCCACGGTTGAGCACCCGCGCGGCACGACCGCGCGCTCGCCCACGGTGCCGGGGCGCTGGCGGCGCGCGCTCATCGTCGGGCTTCTCGCGCTGGGCGCGAGCGCGTGCGGCGGGGCGGGCCCGCCATCGCCCACGGGACCAACCACTGGAGCGAGCGCCGCGGCCACGCCCGGCGCCACGGGCGCGCCGACCGCGCCGGGCCGTGGCGGCACGCCCACAACGCCCGGCCAGCCGTTCCACGTAGTGGCGCTCGACCCGGGGATCATTCCGGCCGTGCCGTTGTACGTGGCGCTCGACCGCGGTTACTTCGCCGAGGAGGGGCTGGAGGTCGAGCTGCAGCCGAGCGGTGAGGCGGCCACCGGGGCGCAGATGCTGGCCGTGGGCCAGGCCGCTTTCAACATGGCCGTGCCCGACCCGGTGCTGTTCAACGCCCTGGCGCGGAATATCGACCTCAAGCTGCTCGCCTCGGCGACCGTCAACGGGCCAGACGATCGCCCGGCAGCCTTCCTGGTCCGCTCCGACCTGATCGCCAGCGGCCAATACGCCTCGCCCGCCGATCTGAAGGGGCAGACCATCGCCACCCCGGCCGCCTCGTCGGAATTCTACGTCGAGCGGGTGCTGCGCCGGGGCGGCCTGACGCTCGACGACGTCCAGCGGGTGATCATGCCGGTGCCCGATATCCTATCGGCGCTCGCCAGCCAGCGGATCGCGGCGGCCTGGGAGGTCGAGCCGCTGATCACCGCCGCCCTCCGCCGCAACCTGGCCACCGTGATCGCCGGCACCGGCGAGCTGTTTCCCGGCGCCAACGGCATGAACCTGGTCATGGCCGGCGGCTTCGGGCGCGAGCAGCCCGAGGTCGCCCGGCGCTTCGTGGTCGCCTATCTACGCGGCCTGCGCGACTATTACCACGCCTTCAACAAGGGCGACGGCGCCCGCGAGCCGGTGATTCAGGCGCTAGTCGCCCACACGGTGGTCAAGGACCCGGCGCTGTACGACGTGATGGGGATGCACACGGTGGACCCGAACGGCGCGCTGAACCCGGCGAGCTGGGATGCGTTCCAGGAGTTCTACCTGCGCGTGGGCCTCCAGCAGCAGCGCGTCGACCTCACGCGCCACATCGATGAGTCGTATCTCCAGGCCGCGCTAGACCGGCTGGGCCGCGAGCCGTGACTCCCCGTGCGGCTGGCGTGGTGGTCACCATGGGAGATGAGCCGATGGCGATCGATGTCCACGCGCACCTGTACCCGCCCGCCTACCTGGATGTGGTCCGCAAGCTCGAGCACGAGGGGGGCGCGGTGGGCGCCGCGGCCCAGCGCACGCTACACGCCTTCATTCGCCAGGACCCGGTGTTCACCGAGGCGCTCGACGAGCGGCTGGCGCTGATGGACGCCGCCGGGATCGAGCGGCAGGTGCTCAGCTTCTCCACGCCCAACATCTGGCACCCCGACGTGGCGGTGCGCAGCGCGCTGGTGCGGGCTTTCAACGACGCCTGCGCCGAGGTGGCCGCGCGGTATCCGGGCCGGTTCGCGCTGTTCGCCAGCGTCCCGCTGCCGTTCGTCGACGCGGCCATCGCCGAGGCGGCGCGCGCGCTCGACGAACTGGGCGCCGTCGGCATCGGCATCTGCACGCACATCGCCGATCGCCCGGTGGACGCGCCGGAGTTCGAGCCATTCTACGCCTACCTCGACGCGCGCGGGGCGGCGCTATTCTTCCACCCGGACGGCTTCTGCGCCCCGGGCGTGCTCGACGAGTACCTGCTGGCCTGGGGCGTGGGCGTGCTGTTCGACGACACGCTCGCCGCGCTGCGGCTGGCCGCCTCGGGCCTAGTGGCGCGCTACCCGCGCATCACCTGGATCGTGCCGCACCTGGGCGGCACCATCCCGTTCGTCATCGGCCGGCTCGACCGCGTATGGCGCAATGGGCAGCGCTTCGGCCTGCTCAGCCCAGCCCAAGCAGCGCTGCCGGAGCCGCCCAGCGTCTATCTGCGGCGGCTGTACTACGATACGGTGACCTACCAGGTCAACGCGCTGGTGCTGGCCCGCGAGGTGCTGGGCGTGGAGCGGCTGGTGTTCGGCAGCGACTTCCCGTACAACTCGCGCCAGAACCTGGCCACGGGCCGCGAGCAGCTCGCGGCCGCCGGCTTCACCCCCGCCGAGCTCGCGCGGGTGCTGCGCGCCAACAGCGCCGCCGCGCTGGGCCTGGACCCGCGGGCGGAGGAGAAACGCCAGCCGCGATCCTGAAGGCCGGGCC
>Ga0070737_10005498_pt1 | contig 12075 bp, 10 predicted proteins | sample Coa_R1_10_FD_66438 | JGI IMG/M metagenome (GOLD analysis project Ga0070737, IMG submission 66438) | Surface soil microbial communities from Centralia Pennsylvania, which are recovering from an underground coalmine fire - Coalmine... | ecosystem: Environmental > Terrestrial > Soil > Unclassified... | reverse complement strand
GTGATATTGTGCTGGTGGGCCTTGGTGTGGGCGGGAGTACGGCGCAAACGCTGGCGACACGTCTCTTCCAGGGGGGCGTGGCGAAGCTGGCGCTGCTCAACACCTATGCCTACGAGCACGCCTTTGCGCCCAACTGGCCGCTGCCCGACATGCAAAAGCACCGAGACCCTGAACTTGCCCATACCATCAGTGTCGAGCAACTCCAACAGGAGCTACGCCAGGCGCTTCCGTTGGGGTCTGCGAAGGGGTTGAGCAGCGCGCAGGTGGACACCTACGCCGATGAGTGGAACAGCACTGTCGGGAAGTTCATGCTGATGCAGCATGTGCGCGCGATGAATCCACTCTATATCAACTCGGTCGCATCGGATGTGATCAAGTTGCGTATTCCCGTCAGGATCATCTGGGGCGAACGCGACGAGGTGACACCCCTTGCGTTGGGTGAACGGCTCTCGCGCGAGGCGGGAACCGCGCGGCTGGAGGTGATCAAGGGCGCGGGGCATATGCTGCTCGATGATGCGCCGGATCAGGTGGCGCGGCTGCTGGCCGACTTCGTGCGTGAATAACTACAGGCAGATGAGGGACGAGTCCGTCTACGCAGCCCGCTAGTCGGCTTTGCGAAAACGCCGCCAGAACAAACGTCCTACCGACTCTGGTTTCTCGCGATGCCGAGATAGTATTTCAATAGACGTTTGTTCTAATGTGACTGAGAGAGATCGCATGAAGTATCTTCTTACGTCGGGTGGTATCAGCAACGGGAGCATCCGCAACGCGCTGGAAAAGCTCCTGGGCAAACCGATTGCCGAGTCGAGCGCCCTGTTCATTCCTACTGCGATGTACGCCAATCCCAATGGGGTCTCCATGGCTGCCAGGGTGATTCGTGGAGAGGTGGGCAATCCCTTTTGCGAAGTGGGGTGGAAGTCGTTGGGCTTGCTGGAGCTCACCGCGCTGCCCAGTATCCCAGCAGACAATTGGGTTCCGCTGGTTCAGGAGACCGATGCTTTGCTGGTGGGAGGCGGCGATCCCTTGTACCTGTGCTATTGGATACGGCAATCGGGACTGGCAGACCTTTTGCCGTCGTTACGCTCTGAGGCTGTCTACGTGGGACTGAGCGCCGGAAGCATGATAATGGCTCCCAACATCAGGGAGGACTTCGTCCACTGGAGGCCGCCCACTGGGGGCGATAGCACGCTGGGAGTGGTGGATTTTGCTATATTTCCGCATCTGGATCATCCCTCCCTGCCGGAAAATACCATGGCCGACGCAGAAAAATGGGCCGCCGGTATGCAAACGTCGGCGTACGCGATTGACGATGAGACGGCCATACAAGTGGTTGACGGAGCGGTCGAGGTTGTCTCTGAGGGGCATTGGAAGTTGTTTGCCCCTAACCAGTGATCGGCCAGGATAAGCTACCCAATCACTGGCGCGAGATAGGCTAGCAGCAGCCGTTTCATCTCGGCGATCACCCGTGGGCGTCTGCTTGGCGGCGTCGCCTGCAATAATGGCAAAAGGCCGCGCACGGTGTCAACGCAGACCTGCGCATAGAGCAGGCGATCGGCTTCGGCAAGACTGGGCGCCCGTAACGCAAGCAAGCCGTCAATCCGCAGGACGACCTCCTGGCGCAGTTCATAGGCTGCGTTTGCCACCTCGTCTTTGGTGTGACCAGGGTGGCGCGCCGAGATGAACAGCGGGCGAAAGCTGGTATGTTCGCCAAGGAAGCTTCCCAGCGCGCCAAGAATGCAATCGAGGAAGTCGGCAAGGGGGAGTTCGGTTGTCTCTGGCGTCAGTGTTTGATCAAGCGTATCGCGCAGTTCTGCGAGGTAGCGCCCGGCCAACGCCGTGAGCAGCGCCTCTTTATTGGGGAAGAACTGGTAGAGCGAGCCTATCGAGGTGTTGGCCTGCGCGGCGATGGCGTTCGTGGTGGCGGCGTCGTAGCCAACCGCTGCGAAGACACACTCAGCCGCATCGAGCAGGCGCGCGATGCGCTGCTGTCCGCGAGCCTGTTGGGGCAGTTTGCGATAGGGTGTCTCCTGTGCCATAGGGATGTCTTCTCTGAGAGAGTCTGTATTTGATGTACAGGTTTCGGGTAAACGCGCCGAAGAGCAGCGTGGTCTTGCTAGCAGCATAGCCAACGCTGCCTCATCGGTATTGTAGCAAAATGTCACGAACGCAGCCCACCCGCAAAGCTGCGCTCGTGACATTTCTTATAGCCATAAACTATAAACTATTTCGCGCTGCCTCTGATTGGAAAGCATTTGGAAAGCATGTGGCGCTTGACACTCCTCACGGCTAAAGCCAGGGAAATTCCTGCTTCAATGAGCTGTGCCAACGCGGGAAGAGTCCGTTGTTGGTCTTACCCGCTCTCCATAAAAGTATGATCGAGCAACCTTGCTGCGTGACAGTCAGGAGGAGCATGCAAAACTCGAGGCGTTGTTGGCGACGCTATCAGAGGACGAGTTGACTCGTGTCGGGCTATCGGGAGATGCTCCATCTCATCGAGAACGGGCCAGATGCGGAGGTCGCCAGGCGCAACGAGTGGATTTATGGGAACGCCGCAGGACATTACGCCGAACACCTGGCGATGATCGAGCGGTGGGTGAAGGAGCAAGCCGACAAGACAGACTAGCGACGCCACAACAAAAGGGAGAGGCCGTATGCTCAGTCTCTCCCATCGGAAACGTCTGGCGACTAACGTCCCTTGAATGTTGGCGTGCGCTTCTCAACGTAGGCGGCGATCCCCTCTTTCGCGTCGTCGCTCTGGAAGCAGAGTTGCTGCAACTCGCGTTCGAGGGCAAGCGCCTCGGAAAACGAAATCTCTGATCCCGACTGCACCGACCGCTTCAGGCGGCCAACCGCTTTGGAGGCCTTGCTGGGCGGCGTGAAGCTGCGCGCGTAGGCCAGCACCTTGTCCCAGTAGCCGTCGGAGTCGTAGATGTAGTTGATCAGCCCAAGCTCCAGCGCCTCCTCGAAGTCCATCAGGCGCGCCTCCGCCATCAGCTCGATGGCTTTGTTCTTGGGCAGGGCGCGCGCCATGCGCTGTGTGCCACCGGTGCCGGGGAGCACGCCGAGATTGAGTTCTGGCAGGCCGATCTTGCCAGCGCCACGCCGGGCGATGCGGATGTCGCACGCCAGCGCGATCTCAAGTCCTCCGCCGACGGTATGCCCATTGAGCGCGGCGATCACCAGTTTGGGGGTTTGTTCGAGGCGCGTGAGCGTCTCGTTGGCGTGGAGGCAGAAATAATACTTGAAGGTGGGGGTCACGCTGTTAAGCATGCTGATCTCCGCGCCCGCCGAGAAAAACTTCTCGCCGGCGCCGCGCAGCAGCAACACATGCGCGTCTTCATCGAAGCGCGCCTTCAGGATGGCTGCGTCAAGCTGGCTCATCATCTCATAGCTATAGGTGTTGGCGGGCGGGTTGGTCAGCTCGATGATGGCGACGCCATCTTCGACGCTATAGTTCACTAACGTTTTTTCTGTAGCTGCTGTGGCCATAAGGTTCCCTTTCACTGCCTGTTCGAGTCCGATAGGCGCGCTACGCGCAGGCTCGTAACTGGCTGGATGTCGTCGTTGCCGCTGTATCCAAACTATACCATACACAAGCACAGGGAAGGCGAAGGAGATCGCCTATTTGCCACAAATTTGCATCTTAGTTTTGCGTCGGTGGCATGGGCAGGCGCAGGTGGAAGGTTGATCCCTTGCCTGCGATGCCCTGGCTCTCCACCCAGATGCTTCCGCCCATCGCCTCGGCAAGCTGGCGACAGATAAAGAGGCCCAGGCCGTTGCCAATGACAGGCGAGGCGATGTCGCGCGGAAGGCGCATGAATCGCTGGAAGAGCAGCGGGATTTGATCGGGAGGAATACCCTCACCCTGATCGCGCACGGTGATCTCGACCATCTGCGGGCGGTTGAGCTGGCGACTTCTGCCAAAGAGCGCGGAGGATTTCGGCGCTTCTGCTGGCCGGATCGGGTAGGCTTCCACGGTGACGGGCGAGCCAGCCGGTGAATATTTCACAGCGTTTGAGAGCAGGTTGGTCATGATCTGCTGGAGGCGAATGCGGTCGCCCCAGAACATGAGATCATCCGGGATGGAGAGATGCAGTTCCCGCTGAACGAACGAGCCTTCGAGCGGATCGAGCAGTTCGGCGGATTCCGCTATCACCGTGCGCACGTTTACCGCCTCAGGGGTGAACTCGCTGGCGTTCTGTTCGAGCCGACCTGTGTCAAGGATGCTTTTGAGCATAGCCACCACGCGATCCCCCACCTGGCTGGCGCGATCCAGAAACGCGCGTTGACGCTCAGGCGAGAGCGCAGTCTGTTGTGAGCGCAGCACTTTGACATAGCCATTGAGCGCCATCACAGGGTTGCGTAGCTCGTGGTTGACGCTGCGAATGAACTGGTCTTTGATCTCATCGAGTTGTTTGGCGCGCTCATAGGCGATGCGCACGTCGCCAAGTTCACGCAGGGTTGCGCTCAGCGCGCGGCGCAAGGCGATCAGCAGGATGGCGAAGCACCATTCCATCAGCACACAGAAAAAGACGATGAGGATGGCCTCACGCTGCACGATACCCGCGATGCCCGCTTCGCGCGGGGCCAGCAGTGTGTAGGTGATGGTCAGCGCGTTGACCCAGAGCGTGGCGAGGAGAATAAACGGCGCGGTGGCGAGCAGACCCACCAGCACGATCACCAGTGGGAGGAATATGTAGCCTGCCAAACCAAACGGGCCAACGCCCTGGGAGAACTCCCAGGTGGTGGCGGCGACGGTTGTGGCGATGAGCAGCGCGGTGGCGCAGGCAGTGGTGGCGCGGCGGGCCTGGCCTTTGCGCGCGGCGTAGGTACTGTAGCCGTAGAGCGAGATGACGACCACGAGGCTGCCCATGCTGAGGTAGGCCATTTGTGGGGGCAGGGCGACGCTGACCTCTGTGGTGGCGCCATGCGCTGATACAACGAGGAAGGCCAGGAGGCCGACAAGCGACATAAACGTGGTGAGGCCGAAGAACGGAGCGATGACGCTGACGAGCCGCAAGCGCCAGATGTTGTCGTAGGAGCGATACACCTGCTGCTCGCTCTCGGAAAGAGAAAAGGTAGGAGAAACCGTGGGTGATGTCATTGCTTGCCCTCGCCTTCCTGCGCGCGTTCACGCTCGGTGGTTGCTCGCGACCCGTCTTCCAGGCAATCGGTGTCGTCGGGGCTATTGGCCAGGTCACGCAGGCGATGGAGCCGCTCTGAGTCGCTAAGCGCAAGGGCTTGTTCAATCGCCACAACCAATGTCTCCGGCTCGACGGGTTTGACAAGGTATCGATCAACCCCGGCGGCCATCCCGATAAAATGATCGTCAGGGCTGCCCATCGCCGTCATCATGATAATAGGCGTGTTCAGTGTGGAGGGATCGCCGCGCAGCGCCCGCACGAACTGAGCGCCATCGAGTTCGGGCATTTTCATATCAACGATCACGCACTGTGGGTGATGCTCAGCATAGGCCACCAACCCCTCAACGCCGTTTCGCGCGGTGACGATGCGATAGGGCGTCATCACGCTGAGCATATCCACCAGAAATGGGAGCAAATTGAGATCGTCGTCAATGACGAGCACTGTGGGCGTGGCGGCTGTTTCCTCCACAGAGATCACCACCTTTCATGTTTGCGGATTGTCCACAAGTGTACATCACCCCGTCGCTTTTGTACACTGTCATCTTCATCAATGTGTCTATAGGTGTATGATGGCATTGGTATCATAGTAGAGCGGCGTTGGAACCCTGGCGCTCGGTTGCGCGTCATAGGCATAACGAGAGTCGTCGTTTCAGGTATCACCATCCACCGCTTCCAGGGAGCGCGACACAATGGAAGACCAATCATCTGTACAATTGCTTGCTTCATCACCTGATCTGGCGTCCCGCCAATCGTTCTGGCGTCGGCTGCGTTCGCCGTTTGGCGCGCTTCTTTCTGTCTCAGTGATGACGGCGCTTGTGGCGGCGCTTGTCGCAGGGATTCTGGTGTTTGCTTCTTTGCGCAGGCCAAGTGGTGTGGCTCTTAGTGCGCAGCCAGCGCCACCTGCGCCGCCGCACTGGCGCATCTATCACGCGCCCGACAATGCCTTCAGTGTTGCTGTACCCGATTCGTGGACAGCACAGATTGAACATGATACAGCGACGATGGGAGATCGCACAGGCAGTGATACCGTCACAGAGACATTTATCTCTTTGAGTGGGCGAAATACTATCAGTGTGAGCATCTATATGTCGCCTATCCATGACGCATTCGAGCATCATTGGTACTGTGGGGCAGACACAATCCAGCAGACGAACACGATGGTGGCGGGGCTGCCAGCTATGTATGATCCTGCCTTTGGTTGGCTACTCGATACCAGCGCCGCGCACTTCCAGATCAATTATGAGTATCCGGGGTATACAGGCGATGTCATGATGACCAGCGCGCCGACGCCCATCCCGACCGCCGAATATGCTGAGGGGCAGCGTGAGATCAACGCCATCATTGCCTCGTTTCGGCCCAATCCAGACGCGCCATTGAAGTGCTAACCGCCCGCTGCGTTCCCTGGCAGACGCCTCCCTCCTGTGCTACAACTTATAAAGTCTTGGATTGGCAGACCACACTCAACTCAGCACAACACACCAACGGCACAGGAGGGATGGCATGGCGCGAGCACAGCGGGCACAGAAAGCACAGCGGAAAGAGACGGATCAGGAAGCGCAAGCGTCTACATCGCCGGAACAGCAAGAGACACAGATCGCCACTGGCACGGGCACGGGGCTACGTCTGTTCAATACGCTGACGCGCCAGGTGGAGGAGATTGTTTCGCTGGAACCTGGGCGCATCCGCATGTATAGCTGTGGGCCAACGGTCTATCGCTTCATCCACATCGGTAACCTGCGCACCTTCACAATGGCCGACTGGATACGCCGCACGCTGACCTATCTTGGGCTGGATGTCAAGCATATCAAAAACATCACCGATGTCGGACATATGCGCCAGGAGGTTCTCGACCGGGGCGAGGACAAAATGCTCTCGCAGGCGCGCAAAGAGGGCAAGACCCCTTGGGAGATCGCGGCGTTTTATACCGAGGCGTTTCACAACGATGAGAGCGAGCTAAACATCCTGCCTGCGCACGTCTTCCCCCGCGCCACCGATCACATCGCCGAGATGATCGAGATGACCGAGCGACTGCTGGAACGCGGCTACGCCTATGAGGTCGCTGGCAACGTCTTCTTTGCGGTGAAGACGTTCCCCGGCTATGGGCGCCTCAGCGGCAATCTGCTGGAATATCTTGGTGAGGGCCAGCATATCATCAACGAAAACGATCCCTACAAGCGCGCGCCCGAAGACTTTCCGCTGTGGAAAGCCGCCGAACCGGGGAGACTGATGGCGTGGGAGAGTCCGTGGGGACTCGGCTTCCCCGGCTGGCATATCGAGTGTAGCGCAATGAGTAAGAAATATCTCGGCCCCCAGTTCGATATACACACCGGCGGCGTGGACAACATCTTCCCACATCATGAGGACGAGCGCGCCCAGAGCGAGGCAGCCAGCGGCGAACAGTTTGTGCGTTACTGGGTACATGGGCAACACCTGCTGGCGGACGGGTTGAAGATGGCGAAGTCTACCGGCAACGCCTATACGCTCGCCGATGTGAAGGCGCGTGGCTTCGAACCGTTGGCGTTGCGCTATTTCTTCACCACGGCGCTCTATCGCAGCCGCATCAATTTTACCTTTCGCGCCTTGCGCGCCGCCCAGACCTCCCTTGAACGCCTACGCGAAGCGGCGTATCGGCTGCATCTTGCCGCGAAGGGGTGCGAAAGCAACATCCCCATCACCGAACTACGTGAACATCCTGCCCATACAGCCTTCCTGGCGGCTGTGACGAACGATCTGAATATGCCGCGCGCGATGGCGGTCGTTTGGGGTATGCTGCGCGACGAACGCATCAAGCCAGAACGACGATTGGCGCTGCTGTATGCTTTTGATGAAATCATCGGGTTGAACCTCCGGCAGGATGTGGCCGCTCGCGCTGAGCGACGCGCCGCCAACCGCTTCCCACTGGAACCGGCGGTGAATGGGAAGGCGCGAGCTCTTGTGGTTGATGCGATGCCATTTCTGGAAACACAGCCAGCCGAGCGAGAGCGCATCATCACCCTGGTGAGCGAGCGCCAGCGCCTGCGCGCCAAGCATGACTATGCCGCAGCCGACGCCATACGGGCGCAGTTGGCCGAGGCAGGATACGAGGCGCGCGATATGCCTGAGGGGCTGCTCCTGGTAGCGCGGCAGGAGGAAGAGGCGCTGATTAGCTCATCGAGCGATGCGCCATCGCGGTTGGGTGAGTCTGACGCCTACGCCTTCTCGGTGAATCTGCTGGCGCACAACAATTATGATGATCTGCGGCGCTGTATCGAGAGTGTCGCGCGCCATGCGAAGGGGCGAAGCATCGAGTTTGTCATCGTGGAGAATGGCTCGACCGACGAGACGCTCGGCTATCTGCGACGTATTCATCAGGCGGGGAATGTGGACGGTATTCCGGCGCAGGTGATCTTCGCCGATCACGATATGGGCTTCGCCGCCGGACGCAACACGACGTTTCGCAGCAGCCTGGGGCATATCATCGTACAGATCGATACGAGCATCGAACTCAATGGCGACATCTGGACGCCCATCGAACGGCTGCTAGCCGAGCCGACGATTGGGCTGGTTGGCCCCTATGGGTTGGTGACGAGTGACCTCAAAGAGTTCACAGAGAGCGACGGCCCAGATGTTGACGCCATCGAGGGCTACCTGATGGCCTTCCGGCGGGAGACCTTGCGCGAGGTTGGCCCGGCCGATGAGAAGTTCCGCTTCTACCGGCTGATGGATATTGACTATAGCTTCGAGTTCAAGAAGGCTGGCTATCGTGTGGTGGCCAGTAGCGTGATCGCAGAGCGATTGATCAAGCATCCTCACCGCGAGTGGTATAGCCTGACGGAAGAGGAGCAAGCCGCCAAGAGCAAGAAGAACTACGACATCTTCCGCGCGCGCCGACACCATGCGCAAAGCCTGCTGGTGGCAAACTATGTCAAAGGGCAGGCCGCGCCGTGGGGGCACGATCACGAGGTCGCGCCGGACGAGGTAGACCCGCGCTTTGACCATGCGCCCGTTTCGCCGACGCATGAGCATAGCCACGAGCACAAGCATTGGCCCGATCACTCGCATACCCACACGCATACACATACCTCGGCGCCGCGTTGGTACGGCGATGAACGTGTGGTGAGCTACGCCGCCTCGCGCGATGACATGACCGATGGTTCGGCGGTGGCCGGGGCTGAGGGGCTGCCTGAGGCAAAGGCGCGTCGGCAGATGAAGACAGCTGGCGACTCAAGTCGCGCCTAAGGGCCAAGCGGCCACGAAGCCCGCCTGTACGGGCTAGTTACACGTCATGTCCATAGCTAGCGAAGAGTAGGAGCATGTATTTGGCAGGTGAGCAACCACACCAAACGCCGGGCGCGATTGCGCTTGTGGGTTCCGGCGAATACACCGAGGCGATGAACGAAACTGACGCCTATCTACTCCAAACGTTGGGCGGGCCAGCCGCCGCCCGTGTGGCGCTCTTGCCGACCGCCAGCGGGCTTGAGCCTGAGAGTCCTGCGCGCTGGAATGCGATGGGTCAGCGTCACTTCGCCGCTCTTGGCGTGCAAGACATCCGCCCGACAATGGTGCTCAATGCGGCCGACGCCGCCGATCCCGCTGTGATTGAGCCGCTGCATGGCGCGAACTTTTTCTACTTTTCAGGCGGCAACCCACAGCACACCATCGAGACGTTGCGAGGCTCGCCTGCCTGGGAGATTATTCGCGCGGCGTATGAGCAGGGCGCAGTGATGGCAGGCTGTAGCGCGGGGGCGATGGCGATGGCGGGGCAGACGCTCGGCGTCAACTTTCGGTTGATTGGCGATAAAATCACCTGGAAGGATGCGCTTGGCATCGCTCCGCAAACGATTGTCTTTCCCCATTTCGACCGCATGCCCGGTTTCATTGGCGCGCCCATCGTGCGCAAAATCCTGGGGGCGATTCCGCCCGGTAAAGTGGCGCTTGGCATAGATGAAGATACCGCGCTTGTGCGTCTGGAGTTGCTGGATGCGCAGAGTGGACGGGCGCGCTGGCGGGTGATGGGCCGCCAGACTGTCTCGCTCTTCGAGGGGGTAGAGCCTGCGCGTGTGCTGAGAGCTGGCGACGAGGTAACATTCTAGTAGATAGCATTGAGAAGGAACCGCTATGAAGACATTGCTAGCGGATGCGCTGAAGCGGCTGGCGTTGCGCTTCTGGCGGCGTGTTCCCCCGCGCTGGCGGGCGCGTGTCGTCCGAATGATTGCGCCAAAGGTGACGGTGGGCGTCTGCGGCGTCATCCTCGATGAGCAGGGGCGTATTCTGCTGGCGCGCCACACCTATCATCGCCGCTATCCCTGGGGGCCACCAGGGGGATTGATCCATCGGCGAGAAGCCCCAGCGGCGGCGTTGGCGCGCGAGCTACGTGAGGAGTGTGGGGTGGAGGCGACGGTCGGCCCATTGTTGCATGCCGGTCTGGCGGCTCCCGCGCAGCATCTCACGCTGTCGTATCTGGTTACGCTGGCAGGCGAGCCGCGCCCCGATGGCGTGGAGATCTCCGAGTTCGCCTATTTCACGCCGGAGGAGACGCTGCGCCGGGTTGGCCGCTCGGCGCTGCCCTGGCTGGCGCGGCTGGCTGAGATGAAGAAGATACCTGGCGCGACGCCATTGCCTGAAAAAAGATAGGAGCGAGCTTTCATGCGTATCCTCGTGATTGGCGCCGGAGTAATTGGGTTGACCAGCGCCCTGCGGCTTCAACAGGCGGGGCACACCGTCGAGATCGCGGCGCGCGACCTGCCGGAGGCGACCACATCGAGCGTGGCAGGAGCCGTCTGGGAGCCTTACGCCGTGGAGCCGATGGATAAGGCGACGGCCTGGGGTCAGGCTGCGTTTGATATGTTCAAGGAGTTGTCTGAGGACTCCTGGTATACCGGAGTGGTGATGCGCGATGTCTGGCAGGAAAACCCCGGTAATGCTCCCGCGCCGGAGTGGGCGGCTGCGCTTGTCGATTTCAAGTTGCGCGACGGCTACTATACCTTTACCGCGCCAGTCATCGAGACGCCAATCCTGTTGCGCTATCTGCAAGGGCAGTTTGAGGAGCACGGCGGGCAGATCACGCGCAACACGTTTGCCTCGCTCGATGACGCCTTCGCCTATTGGGAGATGACATTTGGCGCAACAGGCAGCGCCGATGAGCCGTGTGTGGTGGTGAACTGCACAGGGCTTGGCTCGCGAGAACTCGTTGAGGATAACGCGATGTATGCAGGGAAAGGGCAGATCGTGCGCGTCGTCGATCCAACTTTCGCGTTTGCCCTGATGGGTGCGAACGGCCCAGGAGAGAACCCGACGTATATCATTCCGCGCCTGACCAATATTGTGTTGGGCGGCATCTTCGACGCCGAAAGCGAGGATCTGACCCCCGATCCCAACATCCGCACAGATATTTTGCACCGTTGCGCGCATCTTGCTCTTTTCAAGGATCAGCGGTTCGCGATGAGCCTTGCGCGTTTGGCGGGTGATGACTTTGCCGCCAGCTTCGCCGAACGGGTTGATCCGCAGTATCGCGAGACGCCCGCCGCCACCCTGGCCGACAACCCGGACGCCTGTGGGTTGCGTCCCTGCCGGAGCGAGGTGCGCCTGGAGCGCGTGGAGCTTGCGCCGGGGCGGGTGGTCGTCCACAACTACGGACACGGCGGCGGCGGCGTGACGCTTTCGTGGGGTTGCGCCGACGAGGTGGTGAGGTTGTTAGGATAGCCCTACCGGTAGCTTGCCAATCTTCTTCTCGCCCGGCTCAGCGCCGGATCGTACAGGGTCGTTTCCAGCCGCTGCGTCTCGTCAAGCAGAGCGTCTGTCAGTTCAGCGAAGTAGAGATTGGCGTGGCGCAGGTTTGCGCCGCGCAGGTCGGCTCTCGTCAGATCAGCTCCGACTAACAGTGCGCCGGAAAGATCGGCTCCGCGCAGGTTCGCTCCGCGCAGCATGGCTCGCCTGAGATCGGCTCCGGCCA
>Ga0070737_10005496_pt1 | contig 12079 bp, 11 predicted proteins | sample Coa_R1_10_FD_66438 | JGI IMG/M metagenome (GOLD analysis project Ga0070737, IMG submission 66438) | Surface soil microbial communities from Centralia Pennsylvania, which are recovering from an underground coalmine fire - Coalmine... | ecosystem: Environmental > Terrestrial > Soil > Unclassified... | reverse complement strand
GCGAGGGCTGCGGTCCATTTTGCGGCACGACCCGGACAAGATCATGGTGGGCGAGATTCGTGACAACGAGACGGCCCAGATCGCCATCCAGTCCGCGCTGACCGGCCATCTGGTTTTCACCACCGTCCACGCCAACAATGTGGTGGATGTTCTGAGCCGTTTTCTGAACATGGGCGTGGACTCCTACCATTTTGTCTCGGCGCTCAATTGCATTCTGGCGCAGCGCCTGGTGCGGATGATCTGCGAAGCCTGCAAGCGGCCGGTGAAAGTTCCCGCGGAGCTTTATGAAGAATCGGGCCTGGATTACGAAGCCTGGCGCGACGTGGTGATGTATGAAGGCGCGGGCTGCCCTCTTTGCAACCAGACGGGTTTTCGCGGGCGCACGGCGATCGGGGAACTGATGGCGTTGACGGATACCATCCGCGAGCTGATCCTTGAGCGGAAATCCACTTCCGAACTGCGCCGCGCGGCCCGGCGCGAGGGCATGGTGACCTTGCGCGAGTCAGCGCTCGAGAAAGTCCGCGAAGGCGTGACGACGCTGCGCGAGATTAATAAGGTGACGTTTGTCGAATAGGCGCGCAGTCGCTGCCTGGAACCCAAGTCGTATGTCACATAAATACCTGGGCTGAACCCACGGGCGGGACGCCCGTGCCACGGTTGTGACATGGCCATCCTGGCCATGACCCGCCCTGGCGCCAGATTATGGATCCAAAAGACGCAAAACAAAAACTGCCGGCATTTATCGCGCGCGAATCGCGCCGCAGCCTGCCGCCGGGCCTCATTGAGATCGAGTCCGAGTTTGTTGTCGGAGCGCGGTGGGGCGGCGGCGCTTCGCCGGTTCTGCGTCGCATGGCGGTGGCGGGCCTCAACCCGGGCATCCTCGATCCCTCGCCTGCGCAATCGAACGTCAAACAGCCGGAAGGATTGAGTCAGGCGCTCGAAAAAATTTCAAAAGCGGTGGGCAACGGAGGGGGCCGATACGGTCTCTTAATTCCGGATGTTGTGGTTCGGGTCAGCCTGCTGAATTTTGAGGCATTGCCCTCGAAGGTCAAGGAATTGGAGGCTTTGATCCGTTGGAAGATCAAGGACAGCCTGGGATTTCCGGCTGAGGAAGCGCACCTCTCTTATCAAGTCGTCCATCAGGAACCCAGCCGCATTGAGCTTCTGGTGGTGGCGGTGAATCAGGCGGTGCTCGAGGAGTATGAGAGCCTGCTTGAGGCATTCCACGGCAGGGCTTTTCTGATTCTTCCGGCTACCATGGCTTTGCTGCCGCTGCTTTCGGAGACAGAAGCGGGAGGCCAGCTTCTGACGCACGTCTGCTCGGGATACGTCACTCACGCAGTGGTGGAAGGCAAGCGGTTGCGGTTCTGGCGAAGCCGGCGGCTTGTCTGGCCGAAAGGGGATCAGACGGCGGAGATTGTTTCTGAAGCAGCGCGCGCGGCGGCCAGCGCCCGCGACCGCCTGGGCGTGGAGATCGCGCGGGTGTGGTGTTGCGCTCGCCCGGCCACTGGCGAGCGATTCAATCCGGCTCTGTCCGAAGCTCTTGGCCTGCCGGTTGAAAATCTCCCCTGCGGCGCGAACCTCGAACAACCGCTCAGCGCGGAGGAGCGGCCGCTCTTCGCCCCGTTTGGCGCTCCGCTGGCGGGTCTGCTCGCAAACTGCGGGAAACTTTCATGAAGATTGACATCAATCTGGCCAGTCCCGAAAGTCGTCTGCGCCGGATGCTCCGTTACGCGGCGCCGGTGGTGATGGTCCTGGCGGCTGCTCTCTTCGTTCAGATCGTTGTGGCCGCTGGCCGCCAGTTTGAGGAGTATCGCAAGGTGCACCGCTCGATTCTGAGGTATCAGGCTGAGATCAGCGAATTGCGCATCCGCGAGGCCGCGTCGCAGGCGGTTCTGCGCGGCGCGCCGACCGTGAAACTCTATCAGCAGATCAATTTCCTGAATTCGCTGATCGACCAGAAGAAGGTTTCGCTTTCCGGACTGACGTCCAAAGTCACCCGGCTTCTGCCCGGCCAGGCGCGGCTCACCAGCCTGTCGCTGACCCAAACCCAAGACGGCCCCACCGTCAAGTTCAGCGTGGAAGGCGCCGAAAGCGCGGCGGTATATCAGTTTCTCCGCAATCTTGAACGCTCTCCGGATTTTAACGCGGTGACTGTTACGGACCAGGCGTTTGACACGAACGGAACCAACAAGGGCATGGTGACGCTCACGTGCAGCGCGCGCTACGTTGGGGCGGAATGGTCAAATCCGACAACGACGGAGGAGCGGCGGCCGTAACATGACTGCGCGGAAGCGAAGAGATTGGGATCGAATCGCGCTCGTCGTTGCCCTGGTCATGATCGGGCTGGACCTTGCAGCCTATTTCGGCCTCGAGCGCCCACTGGCTCATCTCGCGGCGCGCGACGAGCAGCAGTTCACGCTGATCCGCCTCGATTGGCTGCGCGAGAAGGCGCGATGGGCCCAGCTTGAAAAGCGCAATGCAGCCATTCCGATTGAAGACCGCGAGCTTCGCGCCTTCCTGTCCGAACACATTCCGCCGCGGCGTGAGGGTTTTTCCCGGGCGGCGCTTTTGATTCAGCATCTCACCCAGGAATCGGGTGTGCAGCTTTCCGGAATCGCGTATAATGTGGATCGGGAGAAGGGCGAGCCTTTCGAGCACCTGGGGCTTCGGGTGAGCGTGGAAGGGCCGTTTGCGGGGCTGCTCACGTTTGCTCACCAGCTTGAGACGGCCAGCGACTTCATTGTGGTGCGCAGCTTCAAGTTTACCTCCGTGGAAAATAACGGCCTCGGTTTGGAACTGCGCGCTGATCTTTACCTGATGCCATGAAACAGAAGAAGCGCCTTGAAACAGCCGTTACCATCCTTCTCGGCGTGGTGTGCGTGGCGCTCTTCCTGCGGCTGGCTTTTCGGATGCGCGCGGTGGATGCCGTAGCCGCAGACCAGACCCCGCCTCGCGCGCGGCCTGAGGTAAGCCGAGTCCGTGTGATTCCTCGAACGCCAGCGACGCAAGCTTTGCCGGAAAGCCCCGCGCTGAATCTGGTTGCTTACCAGGCCCTGGAGTCAACGCCGCTCACCGCTCCTGACCGCGATCCGTTTTCGTTTGCTCCCACTCCGCAGCAGATTCAAGCCTCGCTTCGCGCCAGGCAAGCCGCAGAAGTCGCGAACGCGGCGCCGCCCGGCCCGCCTCCGCCTCCACCCGTCCCCTTCAAAGCCGTGGGCTATAGCGTGAAGGATCAAGGCCCTATGGAAGCCTATCTTGCCGACCAGCAGCAGGTCTACGTGGTCCACGAAGGCGACGTGTTTGACAAGACTTACCGGGTGTTGAAAATCACTCCCGCCATGATCGAAATTGAAGATGAGTCTTTCCATCACACCGTGGAACTTCCGTTCCCCGAATAGCGAAAGCGCAAGCGGCGCCGCCCGGAACCCGGGTCGCATGCCCGCCCCTTCCGGCTACGCTTTTGTGGCTATGATGATCATGGTCACGGTTCTGCTCATTTCGATGACGGCGGCGCTGCCCAGCATTTATCAGGAAGGGCAGCGGGAGCGGGAAGAAGAGGCGATTTTTCGCGCCGAGCAATACGATCGCGCCATCTATCTCTTTCATCGCCGGTTTGGGCGTTATCCCACTTCAGTTAAAGACCTGCTCAAGACGGATAACATGCGGTTTTTGCGTGAGCCTTACCGTGATCCGCTCAGCCCGAATGGCCGGTGGCGGTTTATTCACGCAAATGCCGCCGGCGTATTGATTGATTCATGGGTTCAGTCCACACTTACGCCGAGCCAGGTGCAACCTCATGCGACAACACTCCCTTCCGGGCAGGAATCTGTGCCCACCGAGCAGACCGAACCGAAAAAGCCCAGGAAGCATCCGCCTTCAACCTGCGATGGGACCCTCGATTCCGGCTCCGATTCCTCAGGCCAGACAGGCACACTCCTGGGGGCTTTCATTGTGGGCGTTGCGCCGTGCAGCAATCGGCAATCGATTCGCGTGCTGGATCGTAGGAAGCACTATGATGAATGGGAGTTTTTGGCTCTCAACTATGTGGAATACGGCCTTCCGGAGCCGCAGGCCACTCCGTCGCAGCAGCCTGGCTCCCCCTCCAACCAGCCAGATGGCATGAATAATCCGTCCTTGTTCTCTCAGCCTGGGAATAATAACCCGACAAGCGGGAATCAGAACTCTGGATTTTCAAACTGATGTAATGCTCCCGCCCTTCACCCCGTCGTTCTGCCCTTGAAAAGAAGCGAGCGAAACCTCCATTACATCCAAAGGGCTTATCGTTTATTTTCAGGCAGAATGACAGGGTAGATCAATTTTTCAGCATACTCCGAAATCTGCATTGGGAAGAATCATCTGAAGTCACGATAGTGGAGGCCGCCTTTGCGGTCCGCGGTTTTTTCTGAGGCACATCGCGAATCCGTACCGCAGACCGCCGCCGTTGCGGTCTGCGTTTTTTCCCGCATCCCCAGACAAAAAAGACGTGGACCGCAGAAACGGCGGTCCGCGCTACGAACGATGCGTTTGGGTTGCGACCGAAAAGACGCGGACCGCAGAAACGGCGGTCCGCGCTACGCGAAAAAGTGTCTCAAATGTCTCATCCGTCTCCATCCGCGCTTTCCGCTTTGTTATGCTGAAGCCGCGATGAAGACGAAGGATTGCAATCGACCGCAAAAACCCCATCGATGCCGATCTCCGAAGCTCACTCCGGCGCGTCTGGCCGCCTGCCGCGCCAACGCCCGCAAGTGGGTAGCGCAGACCGCCGCCGTTGCGGTCTGCGGTTGTTCTGATGCACATCGCGATTTCGTAGCGCAGACCGCCGTCGTTGCGGTCTGCGGCCTTTCCCCATCCCCCGGCGAAAAGACGCGGACCGCAAACGCGGCGGTCCGCGCTACGAACGATGCGTCTGGGTTGCGACCGAAAAGACGCGGACCGCAGAAACGGCGGTCCGCGCTACCCAGTGGGGAGGAGCGGATGAAAACGAACCGACGATCTGTAAGAAACTCGGGCAGTTATGAAGATAATTTGCGATTCCCGATTTGGATTCAAGGCCATGCGCGAGCCTGCACGTCGAGGATGACACGGTCCAAGTTCTTTCTAATAAAGAAATTCCAGCCTGGCAATGCGGAGAGATACATCTGGTTACTTAATAGATATCATCCTTTCAAGAAAGACGGCTGTTGTGGTAAAGTTGAAGCGACAATCGGTGAAAGGGCGGCATCTAACCCTATCGGTTAATTTGCTGCAGCGAAAGGCGGAGTGTTAAGGGCGTGAAAAGAGAACGGTTTTCGCGAGGTTTACTGCTTGGGGTGCTTTGCCTCTCGGTAGCTATTTTCACCCTCCATTGCGGAGGCGGCGGCAGCGGGTCAAGCTCCGGCGGGAGTTCCGGAGGCAGTTCGGGCGGCGGGTCAGGGGGCAGCAGTTCCATTACACTGTCATCTCTAAGCCCGATTGTCGCCATGCAGAATGGGCCGGCTTTTACACTCACGGTGAATGGCAGCGGCTTCGGATCGGGCAATCAGGTGGTGTTTAACGGAACGTCGGAGTCCACAACGGTTGTTAATTCCGGCCAGTTGACCGCCCAGATTCCCGCGAGCGCCCTTTCAAGCCCCGGCACTTTTAACGTGGCGGTCGCTTCAGGCAACACAACCAGCAGTTCCTTGAGTTTCTACGTGGTGCCGGCTTTGAGCCCGGCCAATGTGTCGGTCAGCGGGGGGGCAACGACCCCCAACGTCAACATCGCTGTCCCGTCTTTTAATCCTCCCACGTTGTTGCTGCAAGCCATCGGGATTGGAACGAGCGCCACGGCAGGAATTCTTACGGTAAACCCGGGAGCGCAGAATGTGCAGCTTTTTGTGGTTGGAAATGGGATAAAGCCCGGTACGTTCTATGTCATAACCGGCAATAACGATATCACGATCACCCAGCCGGTGGTGAGCGACTTCACGACCACGACGGATAACACTCCCGCGGTGAATTTTAACATCAACGTTAGCCCGGGAGCGGCCCTGGGGCCGCGTAATCTGATCGTCGAAAATCCTGCCGGCGAGGTTTCCGTTTTTCCAGGCGGGGTCGTTATTGTTTCTGGATCTTAAAAGCATGAAGACTTGCACACGATCTCTTGGATTTTCTTTCAGTGGAAGTAAAAGCGTCTTTTCGCTGGCGGCGCTGATGCTGGAACTGTTTCTGTCCGTTTCCGCCTCGGCCACCAGCCTGGTGCAGTTAAGCTTGCAGCAACTCACCCAGGCGGCGAGCAATGTGCTGCAAGGCCATGTGGTGAGCCAGGTGAGTGAATGGAATGCCAGCCATACGGAGATTGTCACCCTCACAACGATTGCGGTGGATTCGGATACCAAGGGCAACACTCCGTCTACGGTCGTGGTGGAGCAGCCGGGGGGCACGCTCGACCATTTTCGCGTCTATGTGCCGGGCACCGTGCATTTTTTCCCCCAGTCGCGCTACGTGCTGTTCCTGGAGCATGCGCCCGCCACTCCGGCGCATTACCACGTGGTGGGGATGATGCAGGGCGCCTATCGCATCTACCGCGATCAGCGCACCGGCCAGGAACGGGTGATCACGCCGATGGGGCGTTTCTTTTACGGCCAGCCGAGCGCAGGCGGCCACGTGAGCGCGCAGCCTGAAACCATGCCGCTTCAGGAATTCCAGCAGAAAGTCTCAAGAGCAGTCGCCAGGCCCATTGTGATTCCCTCCGGCACGGCTCTTCCCCTGGTGATCCGCTCCGTTTCGTTCGACGGAGTGGGAAGGATCGAGGTGGAAGCCGAGACCACGCAGGATGTCTATCCCAACGCCCAGACCGTCATTCCGGCGGGGAGTCTGGTGGATGGATGGGGCAGCAAAAGTGCGGGCCAGTGGACGCTCCATTGGACGGCAGTCTCGATTCGCGGGCGGGAGGCGTCGATTACGGCCACCCGGAAGGTTTCGAGTGAAATCCCCTCCCAGGGCGAGCGCATGACGGTGATGACGAGGTAAAAGCTTTATGAGATGGAGAAGATCATCGCGGCCTGTCGGGCCTTCGCGGGTTCAAAAGCGCTGGCTGGCGCTTGGCGCTTGCCTGATTTTTGTATCGACGACGGTTCTTCTTTTTGCCTACACGCACGAGCAGGATGACGCGAACGGGCCGGTGGCCACCCGATGGTGTAACGGGAATTTCAATAACGGCCTCCCTTGCACCAACACCGTGAACTGGAGCCTGGGGCCGACGGGGAACAATGTGGATACGGTCGGGGGACCGACCATTATTCAGGCCATTCAGAATGCTTTTGCTTCCTGGCAGAATGCCAGCCTGAATGGCCAGCCGCTGGCCAATCTGGTCATTACCCAAGGGCCGCCCAGTTCAACCACGGCGCCGGATTCCCAGGACTGCGTGAACGTGGTGGGATTCACCGATACCAACACGAATGATTTTCCGACGGGGACGATCGCTTTCACCGATATCGCCACGGTTTTTGGCTCACCGCCGCCACTGAGTTACCAGTGTGCGCATTCCTCCAATCCCAACGCAACCTTCAGGTGCCCTTTGCAATCCTGCATCGTCGATGCGGATATTGAATTCAATCCGAAAGATACTTTTGCCACGGCCCCGACAACGCCGCAAAATGATTTCGACTTGCAGGCGATTGCGACGCACGAAGCGGGCCATCTGCTGGGCATGGACCACAGCGGGCTCGCCAACGCCATCATGTTTGCTTTTGGCGATACGGGCGGCGTTCCGCAGCGCACTCTTTCGGTGGATGATGCCATCGGCATCGGCTCGGTCTATCCTTCCGCGAATTTCGCGGGTGTTACCGGAACGCTTTCGGGAAGAGTGACGCTAGGGGGATCGGGCATCTTTGCATCGCATGTGGTGGTGATGGATGCAACTTCCGGCGCTGCGGTAACTGATACGCTGACGAATATGGATGGAAGCTATCAGGTTGCCGTTCCGCAGGGCCAATATCACGTGATCGCGATTCCGTTGAAAGGGATTTATGATTTAAGCGATTTCGGCGGCTGGGCCTGCGGATACAATGAAAACGCCCAGCCTTGCTGTGACCCCAGCACAAGCACTTCCTGCACCGGCAATCTCACCAATAGCGTGAACACAAATTTCAGCGGGAAATTTAATTAAAGCAGTGATGAGTGGCGAGTGAGGAGTGACGAGTCTCGAATCTTGAACCTCGCATCAGGTCGTATGTCACATAAATATCTGGTGTACCGGACCCACGGGCGGGACGCCCGTGCCACGGTTGTGGCATGGCCATCTTGGCCATGACCACATATTGTCACCCTCGCCCGCCCTGGCGGGAGGGGGGAGACCACGAAGTGGTGAGTGAGGGGTCAGCAAGAACTTTATTCATTGACTGTCAGTTCCCCCAGTCTGGGCGTCTAGACGACCATCACCTTCACTCGTTGCAATCCTGTAGCGCCGGCAGGATAAATGCCAAGTGGATCGGTCCCTTCAATCCGTCCCTTCCCGTCGACGGCTCGCACCATGATTTCATATTTGCCGCGTCGGGGAGAGTTCCAGCGAAATTTCCAGAACACCCAGACAAGCGGCGAGGGGTTGCTGAAAATATCGGCATTCTGCCAGGTGCGCCCTCCGTCGAAACTCAGCTCAACGGCCTTGATGCCATCGAGATTGCCTACCGCATAACCGAAAAGGTCAATATTCCGCCCTCGCAATTTCGCGCCATCCTTGAGGTCGGTAAAACGAGCCTGCGCCCAGCGTTCAGCGTCGTCAGACCAGCCGCGAGTTTCCCAATAGCCCAGATAAGGCCGGTTCACAAATCGAATGCGGGTGATCCATTTTGGCTGCTTCATGCCGAATTTTCCGGGAATAAAGATGCGCGCGGGATATCCGTGGACCGGCGGCAAGGGGTCGCCATTCATGCGATAGGCCAGAAAGTTGTATTCATTCCAGATGCGCTCAATCGGATGGCCTGTGGAGTAACCATCGGCGGCTTCTATGATCACGTGCGAGGCGTCTTGGGCGGGTTGGGCGCGTTCGAGCAGGGGCTTTAATGGCGTGCTGGTCCATTGCGCGTTGCCAATGGCGTTGCCGCCAATGGGATTGGAGATGCATTCCAGCGTCAGAATTCGTTCAATGCGGGGCAAAGCAAGCAACTGATCGTAGGTGATTTCGATGGGATGGGCTACGAGTCCGCCAATTCTTAATCGCCAGGAGGAGGCTTCAACCCGGGGCGTGTCTCCCTTGCTGGTGATATAGAACTGATCGTTGGGCGTGATGGCCGCCAGCGCCGCTTTGGCGCCATATCGGGCGTACTGTTTCACCGAAAAATCCCGCGAGGGGTCGGCGAGTTGATTCATGTATTCGCTGGTATAGATATATTCCGCAAGGCCCACGCCGCCCGCGATAGCTCCGATAACGAATTTCCTGCGATTCATAGGCTCATACATGAGATGCACAAAAGCGGCTTAAGGTCATATGATGAGAAATTAGATTGCCCGGCGCGATGATTCGCTACGGCGTCCACGGAGCCGTCATTTCCGGGCAAGCGGAAATCCACGGCTGATAAGCGGCGGGGACGCTGGATTCCAGCCTACGCGGGAATGACAGCTTTCGGCCTGAAAGCCTGCTGCTGAATTCCTCAAAAACCTCATGCCGGATTGCGACAAACTCTTACAGGCTGCGGAGAGATTGCACGAGCATCTGAAGTGCTCATTCCTGCGACGCGGCTTGCTGGAAGGCCCGGATGCAGGCGTGCGCTTCAATTTGCGCGCCTGGCGATTTCTGAAGAGCGCGCTCAGCGCGATTCCCTGGCATGACGATTACATTTTCATGCAGACGCAGGGTTATTGGGTTCTTGCAAACTGGATGCTCTACGATGTGACCGGCAAGGAGAGTTATCGCGAACTCGCGCTTCAGGCAGCAGAGGCGATCCTGCAATTGCAGACTTCAGAAGGGTATTGGCGCTATCCTCTGCCGGAACGAAAGCATCTGATTGCGACGGTTGAAGGCAATTGGGGAGCAACAGGTTTGCTGGCAACTTACTCGCGGACGGGAGAGCGGAAATTTCTTGAGTCGGCCCTCCGCTGGCACAGATTCTTGATCGAACGCATTGGATTTCAGCCGCACGGTGGCGGCGAAGCTGTCAACTACTTTGATCGTCCTCGCGGAAAAGTTCCCAACAACTCGGTCGAGACAGCATGGCTCTTTCTAAGGCTCTGGAAGGTTGCCGGCGATGAAAGATGTCTTGCGCACGTTGCGGAGATGCTTCAGTTTCTGGCAGACGTTCAACTGCCCACGGGAGAGTTGCCCTATGTCGTTGAGAGCCCGTTTGAGCATGGTTGTGAACATTACCTTTGTTTTCAGTACAATGCCTTTCAGTTGATGAAGCTTGCCTGGTCTGCCGAAATGGATCCCACTGGCGGAGCGCGAAAGCTTCTGCCGCCGCTTGCGGCGTTTCTTGAAAAGGGCGTCACGTTGTCGGGGGCGAGCGCCGCTGATTGCTTCCACGCGCTGCCTGAAGTGGATTACTATACGGCGGCTCTGGGCGCGGCCCTTTATGAAGCCGCGCGGCTGGGCGTTTCCGGGAATGCCGAAAGGCTCAGCGAGCGTTGTTACGAGCGGATGCTGGCCCGGCAGCGCGCGGATGGCAGTTTCGTTTATTCGGAAGGGGATTATGGCTGTTTGCGCGACAGTCGCTCTTATCCTCGACCGGAAGCGATGGCCCTGTTTCATCTGCTGCTGCCTTGCGCGGGTCCAAATTCCCGCGCGCTGTTTGCGATTTGAGAAGCCGGCAGAAGTTTGCGTTGATTAACCATGTGCGGAATCTGCGGAGTGTATAACTTTGGAAGCCGCGTGTCGGCGGATTCGGCGCGGCTGAAGCGCGCCGCTGACGCCATGGCGCATCGCGGCCCCGATGACCAGGGATTTTACATTGATCAGGAACTGGGACTGGGGAATCGACGGCTCAGCATTATCGATCTTCCCGGTGGGCATCAGCCGCTTTCGAATGAAGATGCCTCGCTTTGGATCACTTTTAACGGCGAGATTTACAACTATCGTGAGTTGAGATCGAAGCTGATCAACAAAGGACATCAATTCCGCACCGCGTCAGACACCGAAGTGATCCTGCATCTTTACGAAGATCGCGGAGTGGAATCCCTCGAAGAACTGCGAGGCATGTTCGCCTTTGCCCTGTGGAATTCCCGCGAGCGGCGATTGTTTCTGGCGCGCGACCGCCTGGGCATCAAGCCGCTTTTTTACTTTGCTTCCAGGGAAGGCATCATCTTTGCCTCGGAGTTGCGGGCGCTTCGTGAGCTTGCGACCAGGCGTTTTGAAGTGGACCCGCAGGCAGTCTACGATTTCTTTGCCTTTCGCTACGTTCCTGCCCCGAATACTCTTTATCAAGACGTTCAAAAGCTTCTCCCTGGACATTATCTTTTAGCCGATTCCCGGGGAATCAAGACGCAAGCCTATTGGGACGTGCCGAACGAGCCGGAAAGCGAGCAATCCCCGGAGAAACTTGCGGACGAGATGCTTGATTGCCTGCGGGAGTCCGTTCGTCTGAGGCTGATTGCGGACGTTCCATTGGGGGCTTTCCTGAGCGGCGGGATCGATTCAGGCGCTGTGGTCGCCCTGATGTCGGAACTGGGCGCGCGGCCTTTGCGAACATTTTCCGTGGGTTTCGAGGAGCCGGGTTACAGCGAGCTTCCCTGGGCGCGCGCCGTGGCCAGGCAGTTTGAGACCGAACATCAGGAACTGGCGGTCAAGGCGGATGATTTGAAAGCCGAGTTGCCGCGCCTGATTTCTCTGCGCGAGGAACCGCTTGCCGAACCCACTGACGTGGCGCTTTATCGCGTGTCCTGCCTTGCGGCGCAAAGCGTCAAAGTGGTTCTGGCGGGAGAGGGCGGGGACGAGATTTTCGCCGGGTATCCGAAATACGCCGCCGAACGGCTGGCCGGCGTCGCGGCTCTTCTGCCCTCTGGCTTGGTGCGAAAAGTGGTGCGATGGCTGCCTTACAGCCAACGCCGGGCGCAGACGGCCCTTGAATCGCTTTCGATTCACGAAGAGGCTGCGCGCGCCGCAAATTGGTTTGCCTCGTTCTCGCGG
>Ga0070737_10005487_pt1 | contig 12089 bp, 13 predicted proteins | sample Coa_R1_10_FD_66438 | JGI IMG/M metagenome (GOLD analysis project Ga0070737, IMG submission 66438) | Surface soil microbial communities from Centralia Pennsylvania, which are recovering from an underground coalmine fire - Coalmine... | ecosystem: Environmental > Terrestrial > Soil > Unclassified... | reverse complement strand
TCTTCGGGACCGCTGTGCCAGTCGAACCCGTCATACTCGACAGCCACCCGGCGGTCGGGCCAGGCGAAGTCGACCCGCCACGTCTGCCAGTTGCGGTCGACGATCTCGTATTGCAGCACCGGGGGAGGAAGCCCACCGTCGAGCATCGCCAGCCGCGCCTCGCTTTCCATCGGCGATTCCGATTCAGCGGCGGCCAGTGGGATCAGCTCCCGCACTTTCACGATTCCGCGTCGTCCGGCCTGACGGGCAGCCGCCGCGCGTAGCTGGCGCCGATCGCATGTACCGCTGCGCAGGGCGGCGTCCAGCGTTGCCAGCGCGCGCGGGCGACGCAGGCTACGTGCGACTTCCACTGCGGTCCAACCCGGTTCGGTCGCCGGTCTGCCGTCGACCATGCTCAGCGGCGCTCCCTCGCGGCGGTGCACCAACAGGCCGTCGGAGTTGCGTAGCTGATGGCCGACGGGGTTCAGGACGTGGAGGTCGATGCTATCTTCAGTGTCGAATCCGTAAGCGCGGGCGGCTGTTCCGAGACAGATCGCGACTCTCTCACCGGCGCGCAGGTCCAGGCCGCACAACCTGATCAAGGTGTCGGGATCTTCCCGGGCGTAGACCCCCGTCCACACGGAGGCGAGTTCCCCGCGGGCAACGCGCGCTTCGAATCCGGCGCGCCCGAGGTGTCGCAGCAATTGGGCAGTAGTCGCCACTCCGCCTTGGTTCGATAGGAGGGTGTCCAGGTCGTTGGGCATCGCTGGATCGTGCAGGCGCCGCGACTACCGCGGTAGCCAGGCCTGTGGATGGCGAGCGTGCGAGATCTACGAAAATTGCTCGGCGTGTCGGCCGCGGACACGCACGCTCGCGCAACAGGGCTCGCCCAAGAAGGGGCTAGCAGCCTTTGAGGCGCTTGGCCAGGTAGTCGGCGACGGCGTCGATTGCCACCCGCTCCTGGGTCATCGCGTCGCGCTCGCGCACGGTCACGGCCTGGTCGTCGAGGGTGTCGAAGTCCACCGTCACACAGAACGGCGTGCCGATCTCGTCTTGACGGCGGTAGCGGCGCCCGATCGCGCCGGCATCGTCGAACTCGACGTTCCACCACTGCCGCAACTCGGCGGCCAGGTCGCGCGCCTTGGGACTCAGATCGGCGTGCCGCGACAACGGCAACACCGCGGCCTTGACCGGCGCCAGCCGCGGATCCAGCCGCAGCACCGTTCGCTTGTCCATCCCGCCCTTGGCGTTGGGCGCCTCGTCCTCGCTGTAGGCGTCGATCAGAAACGCCATGAACGAGCGGGTCAGCCCCGCCGCCGGCTCGATCACATACGGCACGTACCGGGTGTCGCTAGCCTGGTCGTAGTACGACAGGTCGACACCGGAATGCTTTGAGTGCGTGGACAAGTCGAAGTCGGTACGGTTGGCCACACCCTCCAGCTCGCCCCACGGGTTGCCCTGGAAGCCGAACTTGTACTCGATGTCCACTGTGCGGTCGGAGTAGTGCGACAGCTTGTCCTTGGGATGCTCCCACAGCCGCAGATTCTCGGCGTTGAGGCCGAGGTCGATGTACCACTGCAGCCGGGTGTCGATCCAATACTGGTGCCACTCCGGCGCGGTCGACGGCTCGACGAAGAACTCCATCTCCATCTGCTCGAACTCTCGGGTGCGGAAGATGAAGTTGCCCGGGGTGATTTCGTTGCGAAAGCTCTTGCCGATCTGCCCGATACCGAACGGCGGCTTCTTACGCGCCGTCGTCACCACGTTGGCGAAGTTGACGAAGATGCCTTGCGCGGTCTCCGGCCGCAGGTAATGCAACCCCTCCTCGGTTTCGATCGGGCCGAGATAGGTTTTGAGCATCATGTTGAACTCGCGCGGCTCGGTCCACTGGCCGGGCTCGCCGGTCTCCGGGTCGCGAATGTCCGCCAGGCCGTTGGGCGGCGGATGCCCGTGCTTTTGCTCGTAGGCCTCGATGAGGTGGTCGGCGCGGTAGCGCTTGTGGGTGATCAGCGACTCGACCAGCGGATCGTGGAACACCTCGACATGCCCGGAGGCAACCCAGACCTCGCGCGGCAAGATGATCGACGAATCCAGGCCTACAACATCGTCTCGGGCCGTCACGACCGATTTCCACCACTGCCGTTTGATGTTCTCCTTGAGTTCCACCCCCAACGGCCCGTAGTCCCACGCCGATTTGGTGCCGCCGTAGATCTCCCCGGAGGGATAGACCAGCCCCCGCCGTTTGGCCAGGTTGACGACGGTGTCGATGACGGACGCCACGAGGTGGTGCACTCCTTGTCTACGGATGAGGGGGCGGTGAGCACCGTCATCGTAGCGAGCGACCCGGGATTCTTTGACATGCGTCATTACGCATGTGACAGTGGAGGCAACATGTCCCCCACCTCGTCAACGGCCGCCGACGGCGACGAGCTCGTCGAAGGCCACGAGCACAGCGGATCGGCCGCGTTTCCGCCGCCACCCCCGCGGGAGATTCTCGACGCCGCCGGCGAGCTGCTGCGCGCGCTCGCCGCGCCGGTACGGATCGCGATCGTGCTGCAGTTGCGCGAATCCCAGCGCTGCGTGCACGAGTTGGTCGACGCGCTGGGTGTGCCGCAGCCGCTGGTCAGCCAGCATCTGAAGATCCTCAAAGCGGCGGGCGTGGTGGCCGGGGAGCGTTCGGGCCGCGAAGTGCTCTACCGGCTTGCCGATCACCACCTCGCGCACATCGTGATCGACGCCGTGGCGCACGCCGGTGAGGACAACTCGTGACCGGCCCGAGTGTGCGCGCCACCCGGCAGCGGGCGGCGATCTCGACGCTGCTGGACACGCTCGACGACTTCCGCTCGGCCCAAGAGTTGCACGACGAGTTGCGCCGGCGCGGCGAGAACATCGGCTTGACGACCGTGTACCGCACGCTGCAGTCGATGTCGGCGGCGGGACTGCTCGACACGCTGCGCACCGACACCGGCGAATCTGTTTACCGGCGCTGCTCGGAGCACCATCACCACCACTTGGTGTGCCGCGGCTGCGGGTCCACGGTCGAGGTCGGCGGTAACGAGGTGGAAAAGTGGGCGGCGCAGGTTGCGGCCGAGCACGGGTTTTCCGAAGTCAGCCATACCATCGAGATCTTCGGCACGTGCGCGGCCTGCCGAAGCTAACTGGTTAGCGCGCGGCGGATTTCGGCACCCCGCTCCAGCACCATCAGAATCAGGGTACGCAGCGCCTCGTCGGTCAGGCCGTTGCCCGGGAAGTTGTAGCGCAGCATCACGTCAGCGGACTTGCCGGAGTCCTTCTCCACCAGCGCCACCGAGCCCAGCAGCGTGTTGTGCGCCGCGTCGGCCACACGGTCACGAATCTTCTTGTTGAGCACCAGGTCCCACGCCAGGATCTGCGTGAGCGAGATCAGGTCGAGGTCCTCGATGATGCTCACCGCCCGCAACGACGCATAGGTGCCGTTGTGGCGGATGGTCAGCGCGCCGTCGGCTTCTTCCTCGACGGGCAGGATCTCGCCCAGCACCGCCGCCACCCGTTCCTGCAACGACGGCATCACGCGCTCCCGAAGCGACGATGCCGCGATGCGTACTCCTCGCAGGCCGCCCACAGATCGCGCCGGTCGTAATCGGGCCACAGCTTGTCGTCAAAGATGTACTCGGCGTAGGCCGCTTGCCACAGCATGAAATTGCTGGAGCGCTTTTCGCCGGAGGTCCGCAGCAACAGGTCGACGTCGGGGATGTCGGGGCGCTGCATGTGACGGGCGATCGTGGCCTCGGTGATCCGCTCGGGTTTCAACCGGCCCGCGGCGGCTTCGCGTGCGATATCCCTTGCTGCTTCGGTGATTTCGGTTCGCCCGCCGTAGTTGACGCAGTAGTTGACCGTGATGACGTCGTTGTCGCGGGTCATCTCCTCCGCGATGGCCAATTCCTTGATGACGCTGCGCCACAACCGCGGTCGCGAACCGACCCACCGGATCCGCACACCCATCGCCTTGAGGTTCACCCGCCGGCGCCGCACCACGTCGCGATTGAAGCCCATCAGGAAGCGGACCTCCTCGGCGGAGCGCTTCCAGTTCTCGGTGGAAAACGCGTACAGGCTCAGCCATTTGATGCCCAGTTCGATTGCGCCACAGACAATGTCGATCACCACGGCCTCCCCCATTTTGTGGCCTTCGACACGCGGCAGTCCGCGCGCCGTGGCCCAGCGCCCGTTGCCGTCCATCACGATGGCCACGTGCAGGGGCAATTGGTCGGCCGGAATCCGCGGCGCGACCGCTTTCGACGTGTGCTGCGGAGGGCGGCACGGACCGCCGTCGGGCGACGGCGGCAGCTCCGGGAAGACGACAGGCCAGGTGGACGTGTCCGGGAAAGTCGGGTAGTCGTCGGGGGCCGGGGGCAGTTGCGGGAAGTCAGCCGGCTTCTGAGTCCGCACCATGGGGCACATCCTGCCCGACCAGCGAGATCCGGCGGTCGGCGACCGTTCGATCAACCCGGTAGACCCGCTCCACCAGCGGCAATGTTCGCAGCTGCCGCTCCAGATGCCACTGCAGATGCGCGGCCACCAATCCGCTGACGTGACTGCGGTGCGCTTGCGGCGCGGCCTCCGCCGCCTCCCAGTCACCGTCGCGCAGCGCGGACATCAGCTCGAGCACACCCATCGGCGGCGTGGTGGAGCCGGCCGGGCGGCAAAACCCGCAGACGCTGCCGCCCGCGGCGACGTGAAACGCCCGGTGCGGGCCGGGGGTGGCGCAGCGGGCACACTCGGTCAGCGCGGGCGCCCAACCGGCGATCCCCATGGCGCGCAGCAGGTAGGCGTCCAGCACCAGCTCGCGGGGGCGTCGTCCGTCGGCGACCGCGCGCAGCGCGCCGACGGTCAGCCGGTGCAGCGCCGGGGCCGGTGCCCGTTCCTCACCGGCCAGGCGTTCGGCGGTCTCCAGCATCGCGCAGGCGCAGGTGTACCGGCCGTAGTCGCTGACGATGTCGGTGGCGAATGCGTCCAGGGAGACGACCTGGGTGACGATGTCGAGGTTGCGGCCCGGGTGCAGCTGCACGTCGATGTGGGCGAACGGCTCCAGCCGCGCGCCGAACTTGCTGCGGGTGCGGCGCACACCCTTGGCCACCGCACGGACCAGTCCGTGGTCGCGGGTGAGCAGGGTGACGATCCGGTCGGCCTCGCCGAGCTTGTGCTGGCGCAGCACGACCGCCCGGTCCCGATAGAGCCGCATCACACCAGTCTGTCATCGCGCCGAGACATCGCCGGTATCGCGCGCCGATAATGTCGATAACGATGAGTAACACCGTTAACCCCCGTTTTCCTACCCTGACCGAGCAGCTCTACCAGCTGGCCAACGGCGAGGTGACCTCCGACGAACTGGTGCGACGCTCGCTGCACGCGATCGACCTCAGCCAGTCCACGCTGAACGCCTTCCGGGTGGTGCTCACCGAGTCGGCGCTGGCAGATGCTGCCGAGGCCGACCGTCGTCGCGCCGCCGGCGACCAGGCACCGCTGTTGGGGGTGCCGATCGCGGTCAAGGACGACACTGACATTGCGGGCGTCGCTACCTTTTTCGGCACGTCGGGGTACGTGCCACCGGCGACGGCCGACGCCGAGGTGGTGCGCCGGCTCAAGGCGGCCGGCGCGGTGATCGTCGGGAAGACCAACACCTGCGAGCTGGGCCAATGGCCGTTCACCAGCGGTCCCGGATTCGGGCACACCCGCAATCCGTGGTCGCGCAAGCACACACCGGGTGGGTCGTCCGGCGGCAGCGCGGCGGCGGTGGCCGCCGGCCTGGTCGCCGCCGCGATCGGCTCCGACGGCGCCGGCAGTGTCCGCATCCCGGCGGCGTGGACGCATCTGGTGGGCATCAAGCCGCAGCGCGGCCGCATCTCGACCTGGCCGCTGCCGGAGGCGTTCAACGGCATCACGGTCAACGGTGTGCTGGCCCGCACGGTCGAGGACGCGGCGCTGGTGCTCGATGCCGTCTCGGGCAACGCCGAGAGTGATCTGCACAAGCCGCCGCCGGTGACGGTGTCCGACCACGTGGGCAGGGCACCCGGCGAACTGCGGATCGCGATGTCGACCCAGTTCCCGTTCACCGGTTTTCCGGCCAAGCTGCATCCCGAGATCCGCGCCGCGGTGCAATCCGTGGCCGATCAACTGCAGCTGCTCGGCCACAGCGTGATAGTCGGCAACCCGGATTACGGGCTGCGGTTGTCGTGGAACTTCCTGTCCCGCTCCACTTCGGGACTGCTGGACTGGGCCGAGCGGCTGGGCGACGGCGTCGAATGGGATCAACGCACCGTGGCCAACATGCGGATGGGCCGGCTGCTCTCGCAGTGGATTCTGCGCTCCGCCCGTGCGCACGAAGCGGCCGACCAGCGTCGGGTGGGCTCGATCTTCCGCTTCGTCGACGTGGTGCTGGCGCCGACCACTGCACAGCCACCGCCTCCCGTGCACGCGTTCGACGGGCTGAGCGGGCTGCAGACCGACCGGGTCATGATCGCGGCGTGCCCGGTGACCTGGCCGTGGAATCTGCTGGGTTGGCCGTCGATCAACATCCCCGCGGGGTTCACTTCCGAGGGGCTGCCGATCGGTGTGCAACTGATGGGACCGGCGAACAGCGAGCCGTTGTTGGTGTCGCTCGCCGCCGAATTGGAAGCGGTCGGCGGCTGGGCCGCCAAGCAGCCGGAGGTGTGGTGGAACACCGGCACCGATACGCCGCCGGTGTCCAGCGGCCGGACGTGACGTCTTAGGCCAGTTCGCGGACCGCCCGATAGGCGGCGCGTCCGACCAGCTCGCCGAGTTCGTCGGGGGTGTAGCTGTTGTCGGGGGCGAGCAGGCTGCGCACGCCGGCTTCGCCCATCGAGACGAACAACTCGACGACGACGGGCAGCTTACGCTCGATGTCCTCGGTCCCCCAGCGCTGCAGGTCGGGCTTGACCAACTCGGCGAATTGCTCGGCCGCCCTGCGGCGTCCGCGCGCGAACAACTCCGCGACGTCGGGCCCGGGGTTGCAGCAGAACAGCGTGCGCCAGGTGTCGGGCTGGTCGGCGACCGTGCGCAGCCACGCCCGCATGCCCCCGATGTACGCGTCCTGTGTGCTGGCATAGCCGCCCGGCGTGGGATAGGCGGCCAGCATGCCGGTCAGCAGCTTCTGTTCCTCGCGCGCCAGCAGCGCCTTGATCAGTTCGATCCGATCCGGGAAGCAGGCATAGACGACCGGACGGGTCACGCCGAGACGCTCCGCGACCGCGCCGATGGTCACCGCCGGAAACCCGCCTTGCAGCGCAATCTCTTTGGCGGCGTCCAGGACTTGTGGGCGCCGCCGTTGCGGGCCCAGGTGCGCGGCGCGGGGCCGGTGAAGTGCCGGCCGCGAAACGGTTGCGTCACCCATAACCGCCAATGCTACAGTGCTGTAGGAATGGCCGTTAACTTGGCCAGGGGAAGGACGACACTCATGCCTCAGCCCGCCGAAGACTACGGCTTCTTCGGTCCCGACTCGGTCACCTGGAAAGTGTGGAGCTATCCGACGTCACTGACCGTCGGGTTCATCCGGGCTGTGGTGATCGAGGAACTCGACCCGGCGCTGGTCGCTTCCGTCGACCACACCCACGACATCTACAACCGGCCGCGTACCCGCTACGACCGCACGCTGCGCTACTTCGCGATGGTCGCGTTCAGCGATTCCCGCTCCACCTCGCAGGCCGCCGACGTGCTGGTGAAGGTCCACTCCAAAGCGATCGGCACCGAGCCGTACAGCGGGCAGCGCTACGACGCGAACGATCCGCAGTCCCAGCTGTGGATCCACCTGACCGCGTGGCACTCGATCCTCTACGCCTACGAGAAGTACGGGCCCGGCAAGCTCTCCGCCGAAGAGGAAGCCCGGTACTGGGAGGAATGTGCGGTTGCCGCGGAGCTGCAGACCTGCGATCCGGCCGACGTACCGCGCAGCCGCGAGGGGATCCGCGACTACTTCGAGCGGATGCGTCCGCAACTGTCCGGTTCGCCGATCGCCCGCCAGGCGATGGAGCACCTGATCAACGGCGCCGCACTGATCTCGCCGCTGCCCCGCTATCTTGCGCCGCTCACCTGGGTCATCAACCGCACTCTGCAAGCCGGCGTGATGGCCACGATGCCCCACTGGATGCGCGCGATGAGCGGCCTGAGACAGCCGCGACTCGCCGACGTTGCCGTCGTCCCGATGCTGCGCATCGCCTTCGCGGCACTCAACGCCAGCCCGCCCACGGTTCGGCTGCAGGTGCTGCGGCTGTTGTCACCGGCGACCGTGCCGGTGGTCGCTCCGGTGCTGCTCGGCGTGCCGCCGCGTAACCCGGTCGTGGTCTCCCCCGCCGAAGCGCGCGCTCGCTACGGCTACGACAAGCCCGCCGAGGCACATCGGGAGTGGCGCGCCAAACAGTACCGGCGGGTGTTCGCGGAAGGCGGTGCGCCGAGCGACGACGGTCTGCTCGAGTCACAGGCCATTCTGGGGTCGATCAGTTGATGGTTCATTGTCGAAAAGTGCTGGCCTGCATCGCGGTTTCGGTGGCCGCAACAGTGGCAGCCGGCTGCAACAGCGTCGACCCCTCCAGCCTGGCCGAGTCCGGCACACCCGTGTCGACCAGCCGGATCCCCACTCCCAGTGGGCAATACGTTGTGCAGGGCGAAATTTTGCGCAAGTACGCCGACGCCGATGGGCCGAGCGGACCACTGGGCACGCCGATCTCCAACGAGCTGCCCGCGCCAAACGGCGGTCACTACAGCAAGTTTCAGACCGGGGTGATCTACTGGTCGCCGCGTACCGGCGCCCATATCCTGTCGGGCGCCATTCGCGCGGCGTGGGAAAGCAGCGGCGGCCCCGACGGGCCGCTGGGCTACCCGGTGAGCGATCAACGGCCCATCCCCGGCGGGTCGGTGGTGGATTTCGAGCACGGCACCATCACCGACACCGGGGGCCAGCCCCAGATCGTGACCCGTTAGGGCCTCAAAACCCTAGTCGGCCAAGCTGTTTGGGGTCACGCTGCCAGTTCTTGGCGACCTTGACACGCAGGTCGAGATAGACCTTGGTGCCCAGCAACTTCTCGATCTGGCTGCGAGCGGCGGTGCCGACGTGACGCAGCCTCTCGCCGCCCTTGCCGATCACGATGCCCTTCTGGCTGTCGCGTTCGACATAGAGCACCGCGTGCACATCGATCAGGTCGTCGCGGCCTTCCCGCGGTTCGACCTCGTCGATCACCACCGCGAGCGAATGCGGCAACTCGTCGCGCACGCCTTCCAGGGCCGCCTCGCGGATGAACTCGGCCATCAGAACCTCTTCGGGCTCGTCGGTCAGCTCGCCGTCGGGGTAGAAGGCCGGTCCGGGTGGCAATGCGGCGGCCAGCACGTCGATCAGCACGTCGATCTGCTCGCCGGTGACCGCGGACACCGGGACGATCTCGGCTTGGTCGGCGAGTTCGCTGACGGCCTGTAGTTGTACCAGCAGCTTGTCCTTGGGGACCTTGTCGATCTTGGTGACGACGACAATCAGCTTTGTGTTGGGCGCGATGGTGCGGATCTGCTCGACGATCCACCGGTCCCCCGGGCCGATCGCCTCGTCGGCGGGAATGCACAACCCGATGGCGTCGACCTGGGAGTAGGTGTCGCGAACCAGGTCGTTGAGCCGCTTGCCCAGCAGTGTGCGCGGTCGGTGCAGCCCTGGTGTGTCGACCAGGATGATCTGGAAGTTCTCCCGATGCACGATGCCGCGAATGGTGTGCCGGGTGGTCTGCGGCCGGTTCGACGTGATCGCGACCTTGGAACCGACCAGTGCGTTGGTCAGCGTCGACTTGCCGGTGTTCGGACGGCCGACGAAACAGACGAAGCCGGAGTGGAATTCGCTCATGGCCACCAGCTCGCCGAACGTGTAATCAGGGCGATCTTCCGCGCTGATATCCGCCGTGAGTACACTCTCGGCGTCATGACGGGTTGCCGTCGCGGTCGGTGACGATGATCGCCGCCGTCGGGGTGAGCTCCCGGACGGCCGCGATGCCGGCGTCGTCCGCCGACCCGGCCACCAGCACGGCGGCCTCCAGACCCGCGGCGCCGCTGGACACGGCCGCGGCCACCGCCGTCTGCAGCGCGGTCAGTTGCAGCGCCGAAAGGTTCACCGGCGCACCGGCATAGGTGCGGCCGTCGACGTCACGCACCGCCGCGCCGCTGCCTGCCTCGGCGCGTGCCATCGCCGATCGGGCCAGCACCACCAGTTTCGCGTCGTCGGCGCCGAGCGGCTCAGCCGTCACCGTTGGCCTCCTGTCCGTCGGAGTCGATGCGGCTCAGCAAGACCGTGCCGACCCGGACTCGGCCCCGATGGTCGGGGCCGCCTTCCGCGCGCAGCCGCAACCCATGTGATACCACTTCGGCGCCGGGTAGCGGGACCCGGCCCAGCTCCAGTGCCAACAGGCCGCCGACCGTGTCGACGTCGAGGTCGTTGTCGAATTCCACGCCGTACAGCTCGCCGACGTCTTCGATCGGTAGCCGTGCCGATACCCGAAACCGGTTGTCGCCCAAGTCTTCTATCGGCGCAGTTTCGGCCTGGTCATACTCGTCCGCGATTTCGCCGACGATCTCCTCCAGCACGTCCTCGATGGTCACCAGTCCGGCGATCGCCCCGTACTCGTCGACCAACAACGCCATGTGGTTGCGGTCGCGCTGCATTTCGCGCAGCAGCGCGTCGAGCGGTTTGGAGTCCGGCACGAACACCGCCGGACGCATGACCTGCGCCACCGTGGTGTCCCGCCCGCCGTTGGTGGAGTAATACGTCTGCTGGACAAGGTCTTTGAGGTACACCACGCCGACGATGTCGTCGACGTTCTCGCCGATCACCGGGATGCGGGAATGGCCGCTGCGCACCGCCAGCGAAGTCGCCTGGCCAGCTGATTTGTCGCTTTCGATCCAGATCATCTCGGTGCGCGGCACCATGACCTCGCGAGCCGGGGTGTCGCCGAGTTCGAAGACCGACTGGATCATTCGGCGTTCGTCGGCGGCAACCACGCCGCGCTGCTGGGCCAGGTCGACAACCTCGCGCAGCTCGATCTCGGACGCGAACGGCCCATTGCGAAACCCACGACCCGGGGTCAACGCATTACCGAGGACCACCAGCAGCCGGCTGATCGGCATCAACAACCACGAAATCGCCTGCAACGGAAAGGCCGCCGCCAATGCGATGGAGTACGCGTTCTGGCGGCCCAGGGTGCGCGGTCCGACGCCGACGACGACGAAGCTGGTCACCACCATGATCGCCGCGGCGGCGATGCGGCCCCACTCCAAGTTGAGGCTTGCGCGGAGGAATACCACCAACAACACAGTGGCCGTGATCTCACAGGTTATTCGAAGCAGCACCACCAGGTTGATGTAGCGCGGCCGATCCGACATGAGCCTGGCCAGCCGAACCGCGCCGGGCCGTTCGTCGCGCACCAGCTCTTGGACCCGGGCCAGCGACACCGTGCTGATGGCGGCGTCGATTGCCGCAAACAGCCCGCCCAGGCCTATCAGCGCGATCGCGCCGAGCAGCGGCGCAAATACGTTCACGGCTCGTCGAAATACCTTGACTTGTCGAGCAACCGGCGATCTTTCTCGCTCTGGCGATCTAGGTGGTAGGCCTCGACCTGATCGGCGACCCACTCCTCGAGCAGCCGTTGTTGCAGGGCGAACATCTCCTTTTCCTCGTCCGGCTCGCCGTGGTCGTAGCCCAGCAGGTGCAGCACGCCGTGGATGGTCAGCAGCGCCAGCTCGTGGCCCAGTGAATGCCCTGCCGCAGCGGCCTGTTCGGCGGCGAATTCCGGGCACAGCACGATGTCGCCCAGCATGGCCGGTCCCGGCTCGGGCGCATCGGGCCGGCCGCCCGGCTCGAGCTCGTCCATCGGGAAGCTCATCACGTCCGTCGGACCGGGCAGGTCCATCCAGCGCATGTGCAGATCGGCCATCGCCGCGGTGTCCAGCAGCATCATCGACAGCTCTGCGGCCGGGTTGACGTCCATCTTGGCCAGGACGAACCGCGCGACGCTGATCAGTTCGGTCTCGGAGACGTCAACACCCGATTCGTTGGATACTTCGATGCTCATGGCGCTCTCACCGGCGGTGGC
>Ga0070737_10005486_pt1 | contig 12091 bp, 10 predicted proteins | sample Coa_R1_10_FD_66438 | JGI IMG/M metagenome (GOLD analysis project Ga0070737, IMG submission 66438) | Surface soil microbial communities from Centralia Pennsylvania, which are recovering from an underground coalmine fire - Coalmine... | ecosystem: Environmental > Terrestrial > Soil > Unclassified... | reverse complement strand
TTGGCCGAATAAACACTTGACTTTGCCTCATTTGCTAGAGTGCAATGAAACTCATCGTTCTACTTTAAAGGGAGAGGGACCATGTCGAACCACTTCACTGGTCTCAGTCTCGGACCGCCGCTGGGCGATCAGCGACTCGACCTCTGCGACTTGTACGCGTTCCAGTCGCCGCGCGACAAGAACAGAACCGTGATTATCCTTAATGCCAATCCCAACGCGGACGCACTTCATCCCGACGCCATCTACCGCCTCAACATCGATAATGACGGCGATTACATAACCGACATCGCCTTCAGCTATGTGTTTTCGCCGCCGCAGGGTGGCAGGCAGTCCGTTGATGTCTTCGTGGCAAAAGGCGCCGAGTCGCGCTCACCAGAAGCGGTAGGGACAAAGATCATCTCCGGCGCTGAAGTCTCCTTCGGCGCCAAGCCGAATATCATCAAGTCCGGCGCCTACACCTTTTTTGCCGGCAGCCGCAGCGATGCGTTCTTTTTTGATTTCGACGGCATCAAGAACCTGTTCGATACCAGGGGCAAACGCAACTTCACCGAGCCTCATCTTGGCGGCAAGTCGCCATGGACCGGCGTGGATTCGAATACAGAAGCCAATGTGTTTTCGACCGTGATCGAACTGCCGACCAGCGAGCTCAATCCCCGGCCTGAAGTCCATATCTGGGGGCGATGCAGCGTGCGGCGCGACGGCAAGCTGCTGCACGTCGATCGCGCGGGCCATCCCAGCGTCAGCAGCTTTTTCAACACCGACGACACCAAGGAGGAGTACAACGCGAGCGAACCGGCCAATGACCGCCGGCGATGGCTCGATCAGTTCGTGCATCTGATGGGGCACACCGGCAATTACACCCGCGAGGAAGCGATCGCGGCGCTCGACAGGGAGCGCACTCTGCCCGACGTGCTGAGTTTCGATCCGTCCAGGCCCGCGAAATACCCCAATGGCCGCTCCTTCACCGATGACGTGATCGACTACCGCATCGCCTTCCTGACGAAAAATCAGTGTCCGCCCACCGGCCTCAAACCACACACCGACGTTCTAGACGAGTTTCCCTACCTCGGCACGCCGCATCCGAAAAAGAAGTAGTGCTTGTCGAGGCGTCTTCCGCCGGCATTCCGGGCGGGCGGAAGACGCCTCGTGATTGCCGTCCCCGCAGGACGCGTACTATAAGCGCACCAGTCGTCAGCGCGCCGCGATACTTCTGCCTCGCAGCGGCAAGGAGAAGCATTATGACCGACCAGGAGAAGCTGCAACTGTTGCTCGACCGCGCGGAGATCGGCGAGGTGGTCTACAACTACGCCACCGGCGTCGATCAGAAAGACGAAAAACTCTTCCGTTCGATCTGGGCGGACGAGATTACCGTCGACGGCGTGGGCGGAAGCTTCGGCGAAAGCAAGCCCGCCACGCTAAGCGCTGACAAGTGGGCCGCCATCATCATTCGCCGCATCTCCAAATTCGCCGTGACGCAGCACACGCTGAGCAATCCCAGGATCGAGGTCAACGGCGATCAGGCCAGCTGCGTGGTGTACATGCAGGCCCGCCATTTCCTCCAGGGATGGAAGCCCGGCGACCCGATCTACGACATGGGCGGCTATTACACCCACAACCTGACCCGCACCCCGCAGGGCTGGCGCATCAAGAGCTATTGCCTGCACGTGCTCTGGCAGCTCAACCCGCCCACGGCATAAGAAACACTGGTCAAGCCGGCCCATCCTAAAACCCGGCCCTCTTTCATTTGAGGAGACCGCCGATTTTCAAACCGGTTATGGGTTGGAGTGATTTGTCGATTCATCGGCAGCTCAATGAAGGGAGAGGATCAAGGTGAGCGTCCTTGATGCGCGGCGCTATTTTTTCAACACCGCGCTTTAAGATTTTGATGCCGGCGCCACAAGCTGCGCCAGGCGCTGAGGACCCTCCCTCAGCGCTGCGCGCCGACCTCTCCCCGCGGCGAGGCCAATCCAATCCGAACCGTTTGAAAATCGACAGTCTTTTCAGGAAAGGAGCGAGGGTCAGGTCCGACAAGGCGGCCCTCCCGCCTACGCGACATTCTTCTTGCCCCGCTCGATCAGGTTGCCGCGGCTGTTGAACTCCTTCTGCTCGTTGGTGGCGTGGGCGAATTCGTGAGTGTCGAAATGGGCCGACAGCGAGTTGCGCAGGCCCTGGAAATCCATGGTGCGATTGAGCGAGCGCTTCATCAGACGCATCGCGAACGGCGGCACGTTGGCGATCTTGTTGGCCAGTGCCAGGGTTTCCTCTTCCAGGCGCTCGCGCGGCACCACTCGGTTGACCATCCCCGCCGCCAGCGCGTCCCGGGCGGAGAGCCGCTCGCCCGTAAACAGCATCTCGCGCGCCTTGCGATTGCTCATCACCCAGGGATGGATCAGCACTTCGACGGCGGGCGCGCCCAGCGATTGCAGCACCGGGTCGGCGAAGAACGCGTCGTCGGAGGCGACGATCAGGTCGCACATGTTGGCCACCATGAAGCCGCCCGCAATCGCGCCGCCCTGCACCTGTGCAATGGTGGCCTTGGGCAAATCCCAAATGCGCATGCAGTAGTCGTAAAAGTACTGCTCTTCCATCGACCACCATCCCTCGCGCGTACTGATCGGATGGGTACCCTTGGGCCAGAAGCCCTTGAGGTCGTGGCCGGAGGAGAAATGCTTGCCCTTGCCGCCGATGATGACGACGCGGATGGAATCATCGTTGGCCGCCTGCACGACCGCCTGATCCAGTTCGGAGAGCAGTTGCGCGTTCTCCGCGTTGGCGGCCTCCGGGCGGTTGTGACAGATACGGGCCACCGGACCCAATTTCTCGTATGACACGGTCTCGAAATTCACGATTTATCCTCCTGCTGCGCCGCGCCGATAGTTGCGGACAGCCGCCTCTTATCGTCCTTCCTTGGACGGATCGTAGGCGAAATGGCGGATGTGCTCGCCGCCGGCGGCGAACGCATAATCCTTGTACGACTCGGGAACCTGCACCTCCGCGCGCCGCTTCATCGCCGCCTCGATAATCGGCGCCAGGCGCTTTTCCTTCTCGCGGCAGTGCTTTTCGTCGCGCTCGTGGAATTCGGGGATGATGGTCTTGCCGAACAATTCGAGCGACTCGCAGATGTCCTCGTGCCTAAGCTTGCCGGCCTGCGCGATGAAGTTGATCTGATCGACGCCGGCGGCTTCGTAATCGAGCAGCACCTTGCGGATTTCCTCGGGCGTGCCGACACAGGAAGGCGCGCCGCTGTCGCCGCCGACGATCCTGATCAGCTCGGGCATCGGCGTGTTGCGAAACTTGCTCCACAAATCGGTTTGCGCCGGCCGATGGAAGCCGTCGACGTAATAATGGCGGAAGCAGTAGCCGAAGAACGTTCCGTTCTCGGCGCTGAGCTTGCGCGCCAGCGCGCCGTCGCGATGGCACATGAAGCCGGACAAGAAGCCCACGTTGGCATTGACCGCGTAACCGATCGGCGTGCAGCTCTCCAGCGTCGCATAGTAGTCGCGCGTCCACTTCTGCGCGTCACTGGCGGACAGGAAGCCGAAGGTCAGCGCGCCGATTCCCATCCGCGCCGCCATCACGATCGTCTCCTGGCGCGAGCAGGCGACCCATACCGGCGGATGCGGCTTCTGAATCGGCTTGGGGATGACGTTGCGCGGCGGGAACTGGATGTATTTGCCTTCATGACCGCGGAAGGGCTCCTCCACCATCATGCGGCAGATCACGCCCAGCGCCTCATGCCACATCGCGCGCTTTTCGGCGCGCGAGACGTGAAAGGCGTCCAGTTCGGAGAAGCTGGAGGACTCGCCGGTGCCGAATTCCGCGCGCCCGCGGCTGAGCAGGTCCAGCGCCGCGACGCGCTCGGCCACGCGTGCCGGATGGTTGATCGGCGGGGGCAGCAGTGTGACGCCCGACCCCAGCCGCATCCGCTTGGTGCGCTGGCTGGCGGCGGCCAGAAAGCTTTCGGCTGCTGAGGAATGCGAATACTCCTCCAGGAAGTGGTGTTCGACCTCCCACAGGTAGTCGAATCCGACCCGGTCGGCGACTTCCAGTTGCTCCAGGCCGTTTTGCCAGGAATTGAGTTCGGACTCGGGGGTCCAGGGCTTGGGCGTCTGCAACTCCATCAGGATTCCAAATTTCATCAGTGCCACCTCCTAACCGGGTAAGCTGCGCGGACCTGATGCGCAACGGGCCTCCCGCGCAGGCGCTCCCGTCCCCGATAATGGCTCAGATAACCCAAGTTTAACAAGCGCAACCCAAGGCCCGTCCTCTTCTCCTTCGGGTTTTGCCCGACCTTGAGCTGTGCTAAACGGGCGTTGGGGTCCACCGCTCGCGCGCGTCGGGCCGCCGGCTATTCTTGTCGTGGCGGGAGAATCATCAGATGAGTTTCAAAGGAAAAGCTGCAATCGCCGGCCTGGGGATGACCCCGATGGGCCAGGTCTATGATTTCGACGCGATGGGATTCGCGATCGAGGCGGTGCGTCTGGCGCTCGAGGATGCCGGGCTCAAGGCCTCCGACCTCGACGGCTTGCTGGTGCAGCCGGGCGTGGCGTGGCGGGAATCCGCCGGCGGGCTGAGTTGGATGGCGAACACCGAGATGCAGGAGATGATGGGGCTGCGCGACCTGCGGCTGATCGCGACGATGAATCTGGGCGGAGCGACGGCCGGCGCGATGGTGGCATACGCCGCGCAATGCATCGCAAACGGGATGGCCAACGCGGTGGCGTGCGTGTTCGCCGACAATCCGCTCAAGCCACCGCAGCCCGGCGCCCAGGGCCGCAGCGGCGCCGCTTATGGCCAGGCCTTGGGGATGAACGCCAGCTACGGGATGTTCGGCGCGGTCGCAACCTATGGGCTGGTCGCCCAGCGGCACATGGAGCTGTACGGCACCACGGCCGAGCATTTCGGCGCGGTCGCAGTGGCGCAGCGCAAATGGGCCAACATGAATCCGCTGGCCTTCTTTCGCGATCGGCCGCTGACGATGGAGGACTATCTGAACTCGCGATGGATTTGCGAGCCGTTTCGCCTGCTCGACTGCTGCCTGGTCTCCAACGGCGGCATTGCCGTTATCGTCACCTCCGCGGAGCGGGCCCGCGATTTGCGCAAACCGCCGGTTTACATCCTGGGCGCGGGCCAGGGCCATCCCGGCGGCGACCCCGTCGATCGGCTGGCCAGCGGCGCGCGGTTGGCCCGGGAAGTCGCCTTCAAGATGGCGGGAATCGAGCTCAAGGACATCGACCTGGTGCAACTCTACGACTGCTACACGTTCACCGTGATCGTAACCCTGGAAGACTACGGCTTCTGCCCCAAGGGCGAAGGCGGGCCCTTCGTGGCCGACGGCCATATCGGGCCGGGCGGATCGCTGCCGGTTAACACGGGTGGTGGCGAATTGAGCGCCTACTACCTGTGGGGCATGACGCCGCTGTCAGAGGCGATCATGCAGATGCGCGGTGAGGCCGGTGAGCGGCAGGTGAAAAAACACGACCTCTGCCTGGTCTCTGGCAACGGCGGGCATCTGACCACGCATTCAACGCTGGTCCTCGGCACCCGGCCGGGGCGCGCGGTCAGGCGCAAGGCGGCGGGAAAGGGCGCGGCCATGGCGCCCGTTGCCAACTAGGCGAAACCGTCGAGGATGGAAGCGGGCGGCGCCTTTGAGCTATTAGATCGATTGTAGCCTGGCCCCGCAGCCGGCTACAGGAAACCTTGAAGGTCGGCGGAAATCGTTACTCGCTTTTTATAACTTTTTATAAAAGGAGATTGCGATGAGGCAGTACAATCTGGTTTCAGCGGACGATCATGTACAGGAGCCCGGCGACACCTGGACCAAGCGCGTGCCCGCCAAGCTGCGCGATCGCGCCCCCCGCATCGAGCGCGGACCCGACGGCGACGCCTGGGTGATCGACGGCAAGCGCGGCCGCAGCATGGGGATGGAAGTCCAGGGCGGCAAGAAGTTCGAGGAATACAAACAGTCAGGCGAGACCTACGACACGATTCGCAAGGGCGCGTGGGATCCGGTTGAACGGCTCAAGGACATGGACCTGGACGGCGTGGACGCCGAGGTGCTCTACCCCAACCTGGGCATCGGGCCGCTGTTCCTGCTCGACGACCTGGAGTTGCAGTTCGCCTGCCTGCGCGCCTACAACGATTTCCTTTCCGAATGGTGCAGCACCGATCCGAGCCGCCTAATCGGCATCGGCCTGGTGCCGACCGACGACGTGCAGGTCGGCGTCGAGGAACTCAAACACATCGCCAAGCTGCCCGGGCTGCGCGGCGCCCTGCTGCCCACCTATCCGCGCGGCGAGCCGCTCAACTCCGAGAGCTACGACCCGCTGTGGGCGACGGCGCAGGAGCTTGGCATTCCGATGCATATCCATCTGCGCACCGGTGACCGGCGCACCGAGGGCTTGTTTCAGGCCGGCGGCCGTCTGCGCGGCAACGTCGACGTCATCCTCAACCTCGCGTCGCTGGCCAACTACGAGGCGCTGTCGCGAATAATCTTCGGCGGCGTGCTGGAGAAGTTCCCCAAATTGAAGTTCGTGTCGGTGGAGGGCAACATCGGCTGGCTGGGCTACTTTTTGGAGAAATCCGATCGCACCTACAAGCGCCATCGCCACCATACCGGACTCGACCTGCCCAATCCGCCCAGCTTCTACTTCCACCGCCAAGTGCTGGCCACCTTCATCGAGGACAAGATCGGCGTGATGATTCGCAAGGCGATCGGCGTGGAGAACCTGATGTGGTCGGCGGACTATCCGCACACCGACACGACCTTTCCCAACTCGCGCCAGTACATCGAGGAGCACTTCGCCGGCGTCCCGGCCGAGGATCGCTACAAGATCGTGGCCGGCAACGCGGTCAAGCTCTACGGCCTGGCCTGATTGATGCTGCGCGCGGGGTCACATGCCCCGCGCGCGTTTGGTTCGCACATTTCGCGGCGGCCTCAATCATCTGAACCAAAACATAGTGGGGCGGGCGTCACTCACCGCCGCCGCTGCGCGAGCAAGGATGCTCGCGCATCGTCGACAGGCAAAGACACCTGCCCCGCTAATTCGAGGCCGACATCCCGCTCCGCGGATGATTCCTGTTACGCCAAGAGCCTTGTCAGCAGCTCGGTATCCAGGTACGCGGTAACCTCGCGCACCTTGCCGTCAGTCACGCGCATCACCCAGCAATAGGTCTGATCATAGGCGGTGCCGTTTTTGCCGGCGGCGTGGCTGTCGAACTGCACCGCCACCTTGTCGCCGTCGGCGATCACGTCGCGCACCACGACCCTCAGTTCACCGGCCAGATGCTCCGACATCGAGCGCAGTGCGTTCCTGAAGTCGGTCTTGCTGGTGTAGGTGCGCGAGATAGGGGTGCTGCCGATCACCGTCCAGCGCACGTCGTCGGCGACCAGCTTGAGGAACGGCCGGCCGTCGCCGCCGCTCCAGGCCTCAAACGCCTGTTGGATCATCGCTCTGTTTTCCGCCGCATCCATGATGGCCGTCTCCACGTATCGAGTAGTCGCGATGATAGCGGGATCAACCGCCGAAAAAAGGCATCCGGGCAACAGCCGCTGGTGCTGGACTTCGCATCACCTTGCAGCTAAGAATCGAAAAACCTCAATTCAAGAGAGATCTAAATCAGAAAGGCAGGATATGCGACCGCGATTTCAACTGATCGTTTTCGCCGCCCTGGCGCTGGTTTTGTTTGTGGGCGCCAAGACCGTCAACCACCGCAAGTCGCCCCACACCATGTTGATCGCCCAGGCCGATAATCCGGCGGCGGATTCGGCGGTAGAGCCGGACGACGAAGGGCGTCACGACTGCGGCCCCGACGAATTCAAGGAGACCTTCCGCAACCCGCCCGAGATCAGCAGCCGCCACGGGATGCTGGATACGACGCTGACCATCACCCGCCAGCCGCTTGTCATCTCCGGCCAGAAGGTGGTCGGCAATTTCTACAACGGCCTTTACATCCCGCCGACGATGCGCGTGGCTGCGGGCGACACGATGACCCTGGAAATCGTCAATCATTTCAATCAGATGACCAATCTTCATCATCACGGCACGATCGTCTCGCCGCGGGGCAACAGCGACAACGTATTCGTCGATATAATGCCCGGCGAGCATTACCAGCAGGTAATCAACTTTCCGCCCAATCATCCGCCCGGATTGCTGTGGTACCATCCGCACATGCACGGTCTGGTGGAAGGTCAGATCTTCGGCGGCATGTCAGGTGCGCTGATCGTTGAGGGGATGCTCGACCCGTTTCCGCAGTTGCGCGGGATAAAAGAGCGCATCATGCTGCTCAAGGATTTCCAGAATATCGGCGGCCAGATTCCCGGCGAAGGAGAAATCAACAGCGACGCCGGCACCACCCGGACGATCAACGGACAGGTCGGACCGACCATCACGATTCATCCGGGCGAGACGCAGTTCTGGAGGATTGGGAATATCGGCGCCGATATCTACTATCGTCTTAAGCTCGACGGCCACGTGTTTTACGAGATCGCGCGCGACGGCGCGCGGCACAATCAACTGGTGCCGCTAAATGAAATACTGCTTCCGCCGGGCGCACGTTCCGAGGTGCTGGTACGCGGAGGCGCCGCCGGCATTTACCAGTTCCGCACGCTTTACTACAACGAGGGACAGGTGGGCGATCAGTACCCCGAGGTGCCCATGGCGACGCTGATTTCCCAAGGATGTCCGCAGCGTCCCGTGCCGCTGCCGACCAGGTCCCAGTTCCCGCCGGTACTCGATCTCCGCACTCTGCCGGTAGCCAAACGCCGCGTCTTTGTATTTTCCGAGAATCCAAATACCAACCAGTTTTATATCAATGGGATGCAATTCAATCCCAATGTAGTTAATACAATCGCCAAGCTCGGCACGGTCGAAGAGTGGACGATAATCAACGTGGCCGACGAAGAGCACGTCTTCCATATCCACCAGATGCACTTCCAGGTTACCGAAAGAGACGGCAAGCCGGTGCCGTTCGTGGGGCGGCAGGATATCGTGAACCTGCCCGTTCACAGCACGACCAAAATTCTGCTTCCGTTTCTGGAGCCGGTCCAGGTGGGAAAATTCGTCTACCACTGCCACATCGTCGCGCACGAGGACAACGGCATGATGCAGACCATCCAGGTCGTGCCCTGACGCGGATTGCTGCGGGCGAATTCAAGCCTTGCGGTGTCCATCGGTCGGCATGGTACGCTGTAGCCGAGGATGGTCATGGCGGGCGCACTGGCAGGGCTTAAGGTAGTCGAAATCGGGGAGCTGGTCTCGGCGCCCTACGCGGCCAAGCTGATGGCCGACATGGGCGCCGAGGTCATCAAGGTCGAGCGTCCCGGCGCGGGTGATGCCGCCCGCCGCCGGGGACCATTCCCCGCAGGGCGGCCCGATCCGGAAAAGAGCGGCCTGTTCCTCTACCTTAACGCCAACAAGTACGGCGTGACGCTGGATATCGCGCAGCCCGAAGGTTTCGAACTGCTTGAAGCGCTCGCCGCCGGCGCCGACGTGCTGATTCACAATATCTGGCCGCCCGATATGGACCGGGTGGGGCTCAGCTTCGAGCGGCTGGCGCGGCGCAATTCGCGGCTGGTGATGACCTCGATTGCGCCCTTCGGCCTGCGCGGACCGCATCGCAACTGGCGCGCCGAGGAATTGACCGTGTGGGCGTCGGGCGGGGTATGCGTTCTCAACGGTGCCGGCCCCAACCATCCCGAGCTGCCGCCGCTGAAGACCTACGGGCATCCCGCCGGCTTCCAGGCCGCCGCGCACGCCGCGGTGGCAGCGATGGGTGCCGTGTTCGCGCGCCTGCGCGGCGGCCGCGGCCAGCACGTCGAAGTCTCGGCGCAGGAATGCTTGGTGTCGCAGAACGAGATGGTGTTCGAGTACTGGCCCTACATGGGCGTGATCGCGACCCGGCTGGGACGCAAGCCGCTGCAGCCGATGGAGACGATGCGGTGCAAGGACGGCTGGATCTACATCTGCTGCGTGGAGGAGCATCAATGGCGCAACTTCGTGGCCCTGATGGGCAACCCTGAATGGGCCAACGAAGAGATTTTCGCCGACCGCCTCAAGCGCGGGGAGAACTGGGAGGCGCTGGAGATTTTCCTGCGCGAGTGGGTGGCACAACAAAGCGTACTGGATCTCTACCGCCGGGCGCAGGAACGGCGCGTGCCGTTTGCCCCGGTCTCAACGATGGGCGACCTGCTCAACTCCGAACATATCAGGGAACGCGGCTTCTTCGTCGAGATCGCGCATCCGCTCGCCGGCACCTACAAGTATCCGGGCGCGCCGCTTAAATACGGCGCCACGCCGTGGCAGATCCGGATGCCCGCACCGACCCTGGGTCAGCACAACGAGGAGATTTTCGGGCAGCGCCTGGGCCTGGCCAGCGAGCGCCTGGAACAGCTCAAGGCAAGGGGAGTGATTTGATGGCCACGGCACCCCTGTCCGGCATTCGCATCGCGGATTTCACCTGGGTGTGGGCCGGTCCGTATTGCACCCTCCAGTTGGCCCACCTGGGCGCCGACGTGATCCGGATCGAAACTGCAACTCGCCCGTGCGTGACGCGGATGCTGCCGCCGTGGCCGGACGGCAAGCCCGCGGGACTCAACAGCTCGGGCTACTACAATCAGTACAATCAGGGCAAACGCTCGGTGGCGCTCAATTTCGCCAAGCCCGGGGCACTGGACGTCGCGCGCCGGCTGGTCGCAGTCAGCGACGTGGTGGTCAACAACTTCGCTCACGGGGTGATGGACCGCCTGGGGCTGGGCTACGAGCAGCTCAGGGAAATCAAGTCGGACATCATCATGATTTCGCTTTCCGGCTACGGCGACACCGGACCCTATCGCGACTACGTCGCCTACGGTCCCGCCCAGGTTCCGCTGTGCGGGCTGTCGGCGCTGACCGGATATATCGGCGGACCGCCGATGCACGCCGGCTACAGCTACGCCGACCCCAACGGCGGCGTGCACGGCGCATTCGCAATCCTGACCGCGCTGTACCATCGCGAACTGACCGGCGAAGGCCAGTACATCGACATGAGCCAGTGGGAGTGCGCGATGGCGGTGCTGCCCGAGGGGATCATGGAATACACGATGAACGGACGCGAGCCGCAGCGCATCGGCAACCGGGACCCCTGGATGGCGCCGCACGGTATCTTCAGGTGCAGGGACCGGAGTGTGAAGGTATTCGGCGTCACCATCGATCAATTTGTAGCGATTGCCGCCTCGGACGACGCCGCATGGCGGCGGCTGGCGGCGGCGATTGGCCGGCCCGAACTCGGCGACGATCCGAAATTCGCCACGCTCGCGGCACGCAAGGCCAATGAGGACGAACTCGAATCAATCGTCGAAGCCTGGACCTTGGAGCAAAGCGCGCCGGCGGCCGCTCATATACTGCAGCAGGCCGGCATCGCCGCGTTCGTGGTCGCCGACAACAAGTACCTTTCCGAAGAGGACGAGCATCTCAAGGTGCGCGACTATTTCGTCAACCTGCCCCATCCGGTGGTCGGCACCAGGCAGCATTGCGGCATCCCGTGGCAGATGAGCGCAACGCCGCTGGCCGTGCGCGCGCCCGCACCGCTGTTGGGTCAGCATACCGACGAGGTCCTGACCGCGGTGCTGGGGCTGAGCGCAAGCGAAATCGCAACGCTGCGCGCGTCGGGCGCGCTGGAGTGACGAGCAACCTCAGCTCTACATGAACGGCAGCGAGCCGCCGCGGGCATGGAGCGTCTGGCCGGTCAGCGCGTGATGCGCACTGGTGGCCGCATAGACGATTACATCGGCAACCTCGGCGGGCCACAGCGGGCGGCCGAAGGGATTGTCCTGGATGCCCATTTCGAAATCCTTGTCGGAGGGCGGCTGCTCGGAGCCCATCGCCGTGTGGACCCATCCGGGAGCCACCGCGGTCACCACAATCTCCGGCGCCGCTTCCAGAGCCAGGACGCGGGTGAAAGCGATCAACCCCGCTTTGGCGGCGGCATACAGCGCCGCGCCCTTATAGGGCTTGACGGCGGCGCCCGAGGCGATGTTCACGATTCTGCCGTACTTCTGCTCCTTCATCGGCCTGAGCACTGCCTGCGAGCAGAGCATCGCGCCCAGCAGGTT
>Ga0070737_10005484_pt1 | contig 12093 bp, 13 predicted proteins | sample Coa_R1_10_FD_66438 | JGI IMG/M metagenome (GOLD analysis project Ga0070737, IMG submission 66438) | Surface soil microbial communities from Centralia Pennsylvania, which are recovering from an underground coalmine fire - Coalmine... | ecosystem: Environmental > Terrestrial > Soil > Unclassified... | reverse complement strand
TTGTGGTCCAGCGAGATGGCCTGCGTGATCGCCGACGAGCTGGTGCAGATCCGCGGCGGCCGCGGCTACGAGAGCGCCGAGTCACTGGCTGCTCGTGGTGAGCGTGCCGTGCCCGTGGAGCAGATCGTGCGCGATCTTCGGATCAACCGAATCTTCGAAGGATCCAGCGAGATCATGCGGCTGCTGATCGCCCGGGAGGCCGTCGACGCGCACCTGACCGCCGCCGGCGATCTGGCCAACCCCAAGGCCGACATGCGGCAGAAGGCCAAGGCTGCCGCCGGGGCGAGCGGGTTCTACGCAAAATGGTTGCCGCAGCTGGTTTTCGGCGAAGGGCAGCTGCCGACCACCTACCGCGACTTCGGCAGGCTGGCAACGCATATGCGCTTTGTCGAGCGCTCGTCACGCAAGCTGGCCCGCAACACGTTCTACGGGATGGCGCGCTGGCAGGCCGCGCTTGAGCAGAAGCAGGGATTCCTGGGTCGAGTCGTGGACATCGGTGCCGAGCTGTTCGCTATGGCGGCCGCGTGCGTTCGTGCTGAGGCGCAGCGGGTTTCGAATCAGGCCGAAGGTGAGCAGGCATACGAGTTGGCCGACGCGTTCTGCCAGCAGTCCACCCTGCGGGTCGAGGCGTTGTTCCACGCGTTGTGGTCCAACACCGATGCCACCGACATGCAGCTGGCCCGAAACGTGTTGGGCGGACGCTACACCTGGCTGGAGGAGGGGGTCCTCGACCAGTCCGAGGGCACCGGGCCGTGGATCGCGCACTGGGAGCCGGGCCCGTCGACCGAGGAGAATCTGGCTCGGCGGTTCCTGACCGTATCGCAACCATGAGTGCTGCTTACGTTGCCGACTCCGGCGAGTTCACCCGCGACACCAACTACATTGCGACCCGCATCACCGCCGACGGGCGGGATGGCTACCCGGTCGAGCCGGGCCGCTACCGGCTGATCGTCGCCCGGGCGTGCCCGTGGGCAAATCGCGCGATCATTGTGCGGCGGCTGCTGGGGCTGGAAAAGGTTATCTCCATTGGGTTTTGCGGGCCCACCCACGACGAGCGCAGTTGGACGTTCGACCTGGATCCCGGTGGCGTCGACCCGGTGCTCAAGATTCCGCGGCTGCAAGACGCTTACTTCAAACGGTTTCCCGACTACCCGAAGGGCATCACCGTCCCGGCGATCGTCGACGTGCCGACCGGCGCGGTGGTCACCAACGATTTCGCGCAGATCACCTTGGACTTCTCGACCGAATGGGCGGCCTATCACCGTGACGGCGCCCCGCAGTTGTACCCGGAGCCGCTGCGCGCCGAGATCGACGAAGTGGCGCAACGGATTTACACCGAGATCAACAACGGGGTGTACCGGTGCGGGTTCGCTGGCTCACAGCAGGCCTACGACGCGGCCTACGACCGGCTGTTGACCGCGTTGGACTGGGTGAGCGATCGACTGGCACGACAGCGATACCTGGTGGGCGACACCATCACCGAGGCCGACGTGCGGCTGTTCACCACGCTGGCCCGCTTCGACCCGGTCTATCACGGGCATTTCAAATGCAATCGGTCCAAGCTGTCCGAGATGCCGGTGCTGTGGGCGTATGCGCGCGACCTGTTCCAGACGCCGGGTTTCGGCGACACTGTCGACTTCGTCCAGATCAAGCAGCACTACTACATGGTGCACACCGACATCAATCCCACCCGCATCGTCCCGAAGGGGCCTGACCTGACCAACTGGCTCACCCCGCACGGCCGGGAAGATCTGGGCGGCAGGCCATTTGGCGACGGCACTCCGCCCGGGCCGCCGCTCGAGGGCGAAGAGGTGCCCGCTCAATTTTGAACGCCGAGCGTCGACATGTTGTGCTGAAAATGTTTCCTTCAACAACTCGACGTTCGATGGATCAAATACGACATCCGGCCGCGCGTAGCGCCCAGCATATCCGCGCGATAACGACTTCCGGACGGTGACGCAGCAGATCGGCGCTCACCCGGATGATCGTCCACCCGCGGAGCTCGAGTTCGGCGAGTCGATCGATGTCACGCGTCCGCTGCGCGGGATCGGTCCAGTGGTGTGCGCCATCGAATTCGACGCCGACCTTCCATTCCTCCCAACCCATGTCGATCCTGGCGAGGACGGCGCCCCAATCGTTTCGCACCTCTATCTGGGTCTGCGGCCGCGGCAATCCGCTTGCCATGATCACCAACCGAGTCTTCGTCTCGTAGGGTGATTCGGCGCCGCCGTCGACCATCGGTAAGACCCGGCGCAATTGGACAAGCCCGCGGGCGCCGCGATGGCGCTCCGCCAACAGCTCGATGTCGGCTGCCTTTACGCCGGTCGCATGCGCGAGTGCGTCGAGCCGAATCAACGCCGTGGTCAAGCCTTTTCGCCGCCCCAAGTCAAATGCTGTACGTGCCGGTGATGTCATTTGGACACCGTCGCGCAGACAGATTTCGTCGTCCCACAGCGCGTCGCTGTGTAAGACGATTCCTGGGGTCTTGTCGCGACTTCGTCGGTTGAGCTCGGCGGGCAGCCATGGGTCGATCCACGCGGTGCGGTACAGAGCGGCAGCGGAAAGTCCCGCCACCGTCGCCGTCCGCCCTGACCACAGCCAAGCTGCGATCGCGCGGGTTACCGCGGTGAGCGGTTGCCCGCGTGGGACGTATACGTTTCGGTGGACGCATTCGAACTCGGTGCGCAGCCGGTGCGGTGTGACGAGTCCGGCGGCCAGTGCTTCGGTACCTCTAAAGGGCCAGTCCAGGATTCTCATGCGGACACGATGCCGATGGCCACCGACACGTGCGGCCGAGCGTCGACTTGTTGTGCACGATGACGCTGATTCCGCCCAACAACTCGACGTTCGGCGCTAGAAAATCATTCGCACCGACCACTCGGCGTGCGGGGCGTCATGCAGCTCGCCGGCGGGGTCGACGACCAGGGTCATCAGCTGCACGACGATTCCGGTCAACCGCCCCCGCTGCGGGTCGATGGTGGGGATGGTGACCGCCAGCCGGGTGCCCGGCCGGAAGACGGTTGCCGTGGCGCCGTGCTCATACCACCGCTGCAGCCGCCACGGCGCCCGGCCGACCGCCGTCGGCACCGAAAGCTGCACGGGGTCACGGGAATTCACCGGCAGCTCGCCCTGTGTGTGCGGGGCCTGACAATCGGTGAGGTCGAGCACGTCGCAATACAGGTAGGGCCCAACCCGGGTCAGGTGGCGATGCGAATACGCGCTGATTTCGGGCAGGGCGGGGCCATGCCCGCGCGCAAGAAGCCACGCGCCGACCCCGCCGGCCGCCGACGCTGCAACCACCATGACCGCGAGCAGCACGACGACGGGACGCTTCACTGCGGCGTCACCATCGCCCGGGCACCCTCCGCCTCGACCATGACCGGCCGGTTGCCGCCGAAGCCGGGGATCAACGAGTCGCCGCGGAAGCTGACGATCGTCTGCGCCAGGCCCGGGATGAGCAGCGCGCTCACGGCGGTGAACCCGATCCACAGCTCGGTGTACACCAGCACGCCCAGCGCGCCGCCGAGCACCCACGCCAATTGCAGCGTCGATTCCGAACGGCCGAACGCCGACGCCCGGGACTCCTCCGGCAGGTCGTCCTGCAACGAGGCGTCCAGTGCGGCCTTGGCGATCGCGCTGGCGCCCGACGTGATCAAGGTGGCGACGGCGGCAACCACCAGGGTGCCGGCCACCGCCCCGGCCAGCGCGGCGACGGTGACCGCGACGGTGCAGCGCACCACCAGCACGGCTGGCCTGCCCAGTTGCAGTCGCGCGCTGGCGAAGTTGCCCACGAAGTTGCCCACCGCTGCCGCCGCGCCGATCAGCCCCAGCATGCCCAGCTGCACCCATCCGCTCGCGTCGTGCGCCTTGGCGACGAACGCCGGATACAAGAACAGGAACCCTACCATGACCTTGATCGTGCAATTACCCCACAGCGAGGTAATGATGTTGCGGCCCAAGGGTTGCCGAAGCGCGTCGCTGTGGCGGCGATAGCTCAGCGTGGTAGGGACCTCACCCGCGGTAACCTCGACCCAGCGCGGAATACGCATCGACAGCCACGCGCCGGCCAGCGTGGCCGCGACGATCACGAACAGCGCGCCCGGCAGCTCGAACAGATGGGTGCAGACGTATTCGACGCCGCTGGCGACGGCGCCGCCGGCGATGGTGCCGCCCAGCAGACCGAACATGGTCAGCCGCGAGTTGACTCGCACCAGGTCGATCGTCGGCGGCATCACCCGCGGGGTCACTGCGCTGCGCAATACGGAAAAGGATTTCGACAGCACCATCATGGCCAGCGCGCACGGGTAGAGCACCCACGACGGGAAGCTGCCGGTCACCCCGTCGTAGTCGGCGATCAGCACCAGGGCCAGCGCGGTGCGCAGCACGAACGAGAGCGCCAGCGCGACGCGCCGGCCGTGCTGCAGCCGGTCCAGCGCGGGACCGATCAGCGGCGCGATCACCGCGAACGGCGCGATGGTGATCAGCAGGTACAGCGCCACCCGGTCCTTGCTTTCGCCGGTGGCCGCCGCGAAAAACAGCGTGTTGGCCAACGCCACGGCCATCGCGGCGTCGACTGCCGAATTCGCCACCACCGGCCAGGTCAGCGCGGTGAGCCCAGACTTGTCGGCGCCGTCTGCCGTCGCGGCCCGATGCACCAACCCGTACATGCGCGAACCCATTTCGCGGCTGCGTTGCGCGGCCGCACGGGTGACGGTGATGCGTTCGGTGCCGCGCGCGGCGGGCGGCGGCTCGCGGCGTGGGCCGGGTTCAGCTTCACGGTGCAGCGGCGGCAGGTAGCGGTTGGCGCTGGGCATGGAAGCACGTGGCGACCGTCGGCGGTAGCCCGGCTCGTCGGCCGGATAGTTGGCCATGCCGGGGTGCTGGGTGGGTCGATCACGCCGCCGTCCGGACACGCATCAATTCTCACCCATCGTCGGTAATCGAGCGCGCAGGCGACCGGTGTGGCTGGCCACCCGGCCGCTACGGCAGTATTGAAGGCGTATGGAAACAGCGGACAGCGTGACCACGGCCGAGTGGGCGGAAGGCCTGGCGCCGATCCTCACCGGTGCCGTCGAGCAGGCGCGCGCCGCCGTCGCGGAATTCAGCGGCGCCGACACGGTGGGCGACTACCTCGGTGTCGGTTATGAGGATCCGACCGCCGCCACCCACCGGTTCCTGGCCCATCTGCCGGGTTACCAGGGATGGCAGTGGGCCGTCGTGGTGGCCGCCTACCCGGGCGCTGATCACGCGACCGTCAGCGAGGTGGTGCTGGTTCCGGGGCCGACGGCGCTGCTGGCGCCGGAATGGGTGCCGTGGGACCAACGGGTCCGGCCCGGCGACCTGAGCCCGGGCGACCTACTGGCGCCGCCACCGGACGATCCGCGCCTGGTGCCCGGCTACCTGGCAAGCGGTGATCCGCAGGTCGACGACGTCGCCGTCGAACTCGGGCTCGGGCGGCGCCGGGTGATGAGCTCCTGGGGCCGCGCCCAGGCCGCCCAGCGGTGGCACGACGGCGACTATGGTCCCGGCTCGTCGATGGCGCGGTCGACCAAACGGGTGTGCCGCGACTGCGGTTTCTACCTGCCGCTGTCCGGCTCGCTGGGCGTGATGTTCGGGGTGTGCGGCAACGAGATGTCGGCCGACGGACATGTCGTCGACTCCGAATACGGCTGCGGCGCACATTCGGACACCCCGGCCCCGGCGGGCAGCGGTTCGCCGATGTATGACCCCTACGACGACGGGGTGCTCGACCTGGTCGAGAAACCCGAGGACGGCTAGCTGTTTTCGGCGGCGGCTTTGATCTTGGCCAGTGAGGTGTTCATGCCGTCGACCAGTTCCCGCTCGAAGCTGTCCACGCCGCCCAACAGCGCGTTCACCGTCATCGTCGAGATGGGTTTGACGCCGTTCTCGGCGTGCCGGCTTTCGATTAGCCGGGTGCCCTCCGGGATCGGCTGCAGCTCGTAGCTCCAGATGGTGCCGTTGGCGTTGACCTTGAACGCCAGTTTCTGCTCGGGAATGACCTCGGTGAGCGTGCATGTTGTCGGCCAGAACAGAAAGTTGCGGCGGTTCAGGTTGAGCGTGCGGGTGCCTTGCCGCACCGGACCGAGCGGCTTCATCCACCGGCACTGTGGGCTCCACTGCGGCATCCGGCGGACATCGGACACCAACTCCCACACCTTGGCGACCGGGGCGTTGATGTCGACCTGTGCTTGCAGTAGCGGCGCTGCCATTGACCGTTCCCTCCTACTTGGTGGTCCGCAAGTGTCCGAGACCGGTTTGCGCACCGCGTGCGCCGCGCCGGACGGCGTCGCGCTGCCACAGGAAGATACCGGTACCCAGCAGCCCGACGCCCAGCCCGGCCAGCGTCACCGGCCGCCAACCGTCCAGGCCCGGCACGAGGAAGGCGGCCACCGTCGCGCCCAGCCAGGCCAGCGCGCCGACTCCGACGACCGGCCACACCTCCAGCAGCGCGGGCGGAAGCATCGGCGGGTTGGGTGTGGTGGCGGGCTCGGACATCGAGATCACGCTAACCGATGACCGGTGACTCGGTGGTTCGGTGTTGACGCTGCGAGGTTGTGTCGTAACCTTCGCGCTGTGACCGACGGCGATACGCGGCTGGCCAGCGACCTGTCGCTGGCGGTCATGCGATTGTCGCGGCAGCTGCGTTTTCGGCGGCCGCAGTCGCCGGTTTCGTTGTCGCAGCTGTCGGCGCTGTCGACGTTGGCCAAAGAAGGACCGATGACGCCCGGCGCGCTGGCCATCCGGGAGCGGGTACGCCCGCCGTCGATGACCCGGGTGATCGCGTCGTTGGCCGAACTAGGTTTCGTGGACCGGGTTGCCCATCCCGACGACGGGCGCCAAGTCCTGGTCTCGGTTTCCAAGGCCGGCACCGAGTTGCTGGAGGCCGAACGCCGGGCCAGCCAGGAGTGGCTGGCGCAGCGGCTGGCGGGTCTGGGTCGCGCCGACCGCGAAACCCTGCGCGACGCAGCCGATCTGATGCTGGCCATCGTCGACGAAACCCCGTGAGCGCTGTCTGCGACGTCAGCGATCCCGACGATCCGCGGCTGGACAACTTCCGCGATCTGAACAGCGTCGATCGCCGCCCGGATCTGCCGACCGGCAAGGGGCTGGTGATCGCCGAGGGCGTGCTCGTGGTGCAGCGCATGCTGGCGTCGCGGTTCACGCCGCTGGCGTTGTTGGGCACCGACCGCAGGCTCGCCGAACTGCGGGCCGACCTGGCGGGCTGCGACGCACCGTATTACCGGGTCTCCGCCGACGTGATGGCCCGGGTGGTCGGGTTTCACCTCAACCGCGGCGTGCTGGCCGCGGCGCGCCGGGTCCCCGAACCGAGTGTGGCCGACGTGCTCGACGGCGCCCGCACGGTCGCGGTGCTCGAAGGCGTCAACGACCACGAGAACCTGGGGTCGATCTTCCGCAACGCCGCCGGTCTCGGTGTCGATGCGGTGGTGTTCGGCAGCGGCTGCGCCGATCCGCTCTACCGGCGTGCGGTGCGGGTGTCGATGGGCCACGCGCTGCTGGTGCCATATGCCCGTGCGACAAACTGGCCTGGCGACTTGAAGTTGTTGCGAGACAGCGGTTTTCGCCTGATAGCGATGACGCCCAGCCACGATGCCATGGCGCTGTCGGCGGCGATGTCGACGGTGGGCGACGAGCCGGTGGCGGTTTTGGTGGGCGCCGAAGGTCCGGGCCTGAGCCGTGCCGCGATGCGGGCGAGCGACATGCGGGTGCGTATCCCGATGTCGCGTGGCACCGACTCGCTCAACGTCGCCACCGCCGCGGCGCTGGCGTTCTACGAGCGCGTTAGGCTCAGCTCGTGACCGACGAATCCACGCCCTGGGCAACGGGTTTGACCGTGGCCGCGTTTGTCGCCGCGGTCACTGCCGTCGCGATCGTGGTGCTCAGTCTGGGCCTGGAGCGCGTGCACCCGTTGCTGGCCGTGGGACTCAATGTGGTTGCGGCCGGGGGATTGGCGCCGACGTTGTGGGGGTGGCGGCACACGCCGGTGTTGCGCTGGTTCGTGCTGGGTGCGGGCGTGGGCGTGACGGGCGCGTGGCTGGCGCTGCTCACGCTGGCGATGGTCGGCGTCGGCTAGCGCTGCCCGCCGGAGCGGACGCCGAGCAGCACGTCCTCCCACGCCGGCACGGGCGGCTTGCGGCGACGAGCACGCGTCGGCTCGTGCTGCGGTTCGGGTGCGGTTTCTTCCACGGGCGAGGGCTCGGGTTCGTCGAAGTCCAGCTGGGCCACCGGGGCCAGCGGCCGCAGCGGACGATCGAAGTCGGGGTCGATCAGCTCGCTGGCTGCGTCGTCGACGGCGGTGACCGTGCCGCCGTGCGCGCCCGGGACGAAGCGGAAATGCGCGACGTTATCCGAGCGACCGGCCTTCCAGCCCAGCTGCACCGTCCAGCGTCCGTCCTCGTTGCGCCAGGCGTCCCACGTGGTGTTGTCGGGGTTCAGGCCGCGAGCAACCAGCGCGGTGGTGACCGTCTCCAGCAGCGTAAGCACCGCGGGCCCGTCCGCGAGCACCGGATGCGCGGCCGTTGCCAGCTCCGCAGCGCGGGATCGCTCCAGCAGCACCGGGTGGGCGAATCGCTGGACGCGTTCGATATCCACCCCGGCCGCTTCGGCGACCTGTTCGACGGACGCGCCGGCGCGGATGCGGGCCTGAATGTCTTTGGGACGCAGCATGCTGGGGACCTCGTAGTCGATCTGGGTTTGTGCCACCCGTGCGCCGTCGCCGCGTACCGCGGCGCGCAGCCGGTCGTCGGCCCGCAGCTTGAACTTCTCGGCCGGGTCGTCACTTTCGCAGATGATGTGTTTGCCATCGACGTCGAGACCGACGACCTTGAGTTCCCGCATCGCGACCTCCTCGGGGCCTGTCAGATGCGCACTCTAATGCAGCGAACAGCCTTAACGGCGCTGACACGCCGCCCAGCTCAGAGGCGTTCGACCACCCAGTCGACGCACTCGGTGAGCGCGCTGACGTCGTCGGGCTCCACCGCGGGGAACATCGCGACGCGCAACTGGTTGCGACCGAGTTTGCGGTACGGCTCGGTGTCGACGATCCCGTTGGCGCGCAAAATCGCGGCAACAGCCCCAGCGTCTACGGCATCGCTGAAGTCGATGGTGCCCACGACCTGGGAGCGCAGCCGCGGCTCGGCAACAAAGGGAGTGGTGTAGGGCCGCTCCTGCGCCCACCGGTACAGCCGCTGCGACGAGTCCGCGGTGCGCTTGACCGCCCAGTCCAGCCCGCCGTTGCTCAGCAGCCAGTCGATCTGCTCGGCCAGCAGCACGAGCGTGCCGATCGCCGGGGTGTTGTAGGTCTGGTTCTTGCAGCTGTTCTCCACCGCGATCGGCAGCGACAGAAAGTCGGGCACCCAGCGGCCGGACCCGGCGATGGCCTCGATGCGCGCCAGCGCCGCCGGGCTCAGGATCGCCAGCCACAGGCCGCCGTCGCTGGCGAAGTTCTTCTGCGGCGCGAAGTAGTAGGCGTCGGTCTCGGTGATGTCGACCGGCAGCCCGCCGGCGCCGGAGGTTGCGTCGATGACGACCAGCGCGTCGCCGGAGTCGGCGGGACGCTGCACCGGGACCGCCACCCCGGTCGAGGTCTCGTTGTGCGCCCACGCGATGACGTCGACGGACGGGTCGCTCTGCGGCTCGGGGGCGCTGCCCGGCTCGGCTTTGACGACGATCGGTTCGTCGACGAACGGGTTCTTGGTGACCGCGCTGGCGAATTTCGAGCTGAACTCGCCGTAGGACAGGTGCAGCGACCGCTTGTCGATCAGCCCGAACGCCGCAGCGTCCCAGAACGCCGTCGCACCGCCGTTGCCCAGGATGACCTCGTAGCCGTCGGGCACCGAGAAGAAGTCGCGCAATCCGGTGCGCACCCGGCCGACCAGGTCTTTGACCGGCGCTTGCCGATGGGACGTGCCGAACAGCCCGGCGGCGCTGGTCGCGAGGGTCTGCAGCTGTTCGGGCCGAACTTTGGACGGCCCCGATCCGAAGCGGCCGTCGCGGGGTTTGATGCCGTCGGGGATCGTGAGCGTCTCAGCCATGGTGACCAGGCTAGTGATCCCGGTAGTGTGACCTAAACCACATCAAGGGCGTCGATCCCGGCTGCGCCACAGTTCTCGCATTGGGTATGGAAAGTTGCCGATACCTGCGGTACTGTGTACATAACACGTCCAAATGTAAACCTCATCGGGAGGCTTCAATGGCTCGGACGAAAATCGTGCAGCGCTGGCGCCGCAACATGGAAGTACAAGACGACACAGAGTACGTCCAGATGTTGCAGACGCTGTCCGAGGGGTCTGTGCGGCGCAACTTCAACCCGTACACGGACATCGATTGGAAGGCGCCCGAGTTCGCGGTCACCGAGAACGACCCGCGCTGGAAGCTGCCGGCCACCGACCCGCTGGGCCGTCACCCTTGGTACAAGGCGCAGCCTGAAGAGCGCCAGATCAAGATCGGCATGTGGCGCCAGGCGAACGTGGCCAAGGTCGGCCTGCACTTCGAATCGATCCTGATTCGCGGCCTGATGGAATACGCGTTCTGGGTGCCCAACGGCTCACCGGAGTACCGCTACTGCCTGCACGAGGCGGTCGAAGAGTGCAACCACACGATGATGTTCCAGGAGATGGTGAACCACATCGGCGCCGACGTGCCCGGCATGCCGCGGCTGCTGAAGTGGGTCCAACCGCTGATCCCATTGGTTGCCGGGCCGCTGCCGATTCCGTTCTGGTTCGGCATCCTCGCCGGTGAGGAGCCCATCGACCACACGCAGAAGAACATCCTGCGTGAGGGCAAGGAATTGCACCCGATCATGGAACGGGTGATGGCCATCCACGTGGCCGAGGAAGCCCGCCACATCTCGTTCGCCCACGAGTACCTGCGCAAGCGAGTGCCGCACCTGCCGCGCCGCAAGCGGTTCTGGCTGTCGCTGTACGTGCCGCTCACCATGCGGATCCTCTGCTCGGCAATCGTGGTGCCGCCCAAGGCTTTCTGGCGTGAGTTCGACATCCCGCGCGAGGTGCGCAAGGACGTGTTCTTCCGTTCGCCGGAGTCGCGCCAAATGCTGCGCGACATGTTCGGCGACGTGCGGATGCTCTGCCACGACACCGGCCTGATGAATCCCGTTGCCAAGCTCATGTGGCGGATCTGCAAGATCAACGGCAAGCCGTCGCGGTACCGCAGCGAGCCGCAGCGCCAGCATCTGTCCGCGGTCGCCTAGAGGGGTCCATGCCGCACGTCATCACCCAGTCGTGCTGTAACGACGGGTCCTGTGTTTTCGCTTGTCCGGTGAACTGCATTCACCCCACACCGGACGAGCCCGGGTTCGCCACCTCCGAGATGCTCTACATCGACCCGGATGCGTGTGTGGATTGCGGCGCGTGTGTGAGTGCGTGCCCGGTCGGCGCTATCGCGCCCGACACCCGGTTGGACGCAAAGCATTTGCCGTTCGTCGAGATCAACGCGTCGTTCTATCCGGAGCGGCCGGCCGACGTCAAGCTGCCGCCGACCTCGAAGCTGGCGCCGGTGATTCCGGCCGCGGAGGTGCGCCAGGACGGGCACCCGCTGACGGTTGCGATCGTCGGCTCCGGGCCCGCGGCGATGTATGCCGCCGACGAGTTGCTCATCCAGCCCCGGGTGCGGGTCAACATGTTCGAAAAGCTGCCGACGCCTTACGGATTGGTGCGTGCGGGCGTGGCGCCCGACCACCAGAGCACCAAGCGGGTCACCAGGCTGTTCGACAAGATTGCCGCTCGGCGGGGTTTCCAGTTCTTTCTCAACGTCGAGGTCGGCAAGCATCTGAGTCACGCCGATCTGCTGGCGCACCATCACGCCGTGGTGTATGCCAGCGGCGCACCCAACGACCGGCGGCTCGACATCGAGGGAATGGGCGTGCCCGGTACGGCCACCGCTACCGAGGTGGTCGCGTGGTACAACGGTCACCCCGAATTCGATGATCTGCCAATAGATCTCGGCCACGAGCGGGTCGTGATCATCGGCAACGGCAACGTCGCGCTCGATGTGGCCCGGGTGCTCACCGCCGACCCCGATGAGCTGGCCCGCACC
>Ga0070737_10005483_pt1 | contig 12094 bp, 9 predicted proteins | sample Coa_R1_10_FD_66438 | JGI IMG/M metagenome (GOLD analysis project Ga0070737, IMG submission 66438) | Surface soil microbial communities from Centralia Pennsylvania, which are recovering from an underground coalmine fire - Coalmine... | ecosystem: Environmental > Terrestrial > Soil > Unclassified ... | reverse complement strand
CCATGCTGCAGGCGCTGAACCTGCGCACCGGCCCGCCATTGCTGGGCGCCGCGGCCGCGTTGCCTTCCGGTCGGCCGGGCGTGGCCGGGACGTCGGTGCTGGTGCCCGGCGGCCCGTTCGTGCTCGGTGTCGACGCCGCCGACGAACCGTTCTCACTGGACAACGAACGCCCCGCCCACGTCGTCGACGTCCCGTCGTTCCGGATCGGCCGCGTCCCGGTCACCAACGGCGAGTGGCGTCAGTTCATCGACGACGGCGGCTACCACGAGCCGCGATGGTGGTCGGAGCGCGGGTGGCAGCACCGCCAGCAAGCCGAACTGACCGCGCCGCGGTTCTGGGCCGCCGACGGGCTGACCCGAACCCGGTTCGGCCACGTCGAGGCAATACCCGACGACGAACCGGTCCAGCACGTCACCTATTTCGAGGCCGAGGCCTATGCCGCGTGGGCCGGCGCGCGGCTGCCCACCGAGATCGAATGGGAGAAGGCGTGCGCGTGGGACCCGGCGGTCAACGCGCGGCGCCGCTACCCGTGGGGCGCCGAGGAGCCCTCCGCGGCGCACGCCAACCTCGGCGGCGGCGCGTTGCGCCCGGCCCCCGTCGGCGCCTACCCGGCCGGCGCGTCGGCGTACGGGGCCGAGCAGTTGCTGGGCGACGTCTGGGAGTGGACCAGCTCGCCGCTGCAGCCCTGGCCCGGATTCGTGCCGATGATCTATCAGCGCTATTCGACGCCGTTCTTCGGCGGCGACTACCGGGTGCTGCGCGGCGGCTCGTGGGCGGTGGAGCCGGGAATCCTGCGGCCCAGCTTCCGCAATTGGGATCACCCGTACCGGCGGCAGATCTTCGCCGGTGTCAGGTTGGCGTGGGACGCGTGCTGATGTGTCGTCACCTGGGATGGCTGGGTCGCGAGGTCACCGTCTCCTCGCTGGTGTTGGACCCGCCACACAGCCTGCGGGTGCAGTCGTATGCGCCGCGTCGTCAGCGCCACGGCATGATGAACGCCGACGGCTGGGGTGTCGGGTTTTTCGACGGGGCCACGCCGCGACGCTGGCGCAGCACCGCGCCGCTGTGGGGCGACGTGTCGTTCGATTCCGTGGCACCGGCGCTGCGCAGCCACTGCGTGGTGGCATCGGTGCGTTCCGCGACCGTCGGCATGCCGATAGAAATCAGTGCGACAGCACCGTTCACCGACGGGCGCTGGCTGCTGGCGCACAACGGCGCGGTGGACCGCGCGGCGCTTCCCAATCCAGCCTCGGCCGAACCAGTCTGCGACAGCACGATTCTCGCGGAGTTGATCTTTACGCGAGGTCTCGACGCCTTGGGTGAGGTGATTCGCCAACTCGGCGCCGACGACCCGAACGCACGGTTGAACATCTTGGCGGCCAACGGTTCCCGACTTTTGGCCACAACCTGGGGAGACACCCTGTCGGTGTTGCGTCGTGACGACGGCGTGGTACTGGCCAGTGAGCCGTATGACGATGACCCCAACTGGGAAGACGTTCCCGACCGTCACGTCGTCGAAGTGACCGCTGACGGCGTCACGTTCGCCGAGCTGGACCCGACGAAAGGACCTTGATGACGCTGTCAGTGTCGAACCACTTGGCCGAGGACTCGGCATATCATGCGCTGCGGCGCGACGTCTTCGACGGTCTGCGCAGCTCACCAAAATCATTGCCGCCCAAGTGGTTCTATGATTCAGTCGGCAGTGAGCTGTTCGACCAGATCACCCGGCTGCCCGAGTACTATCCCACCCGGGCCGAGGCCGAGATCTTGTCTGCCCGCTCCGCGGAGATCGCATCGGCGACCGGCGCGGACACCTTGGTCGAATTGGGCAGCGGAACATCGGCGAAGACACGTATGCTGCTCGACGCGTTGTGCGAGCGGGGTTCACTGCGCAGATTTGTGCCGTTCGACGTCGACGCTAGCATGTTGCGGTCAGCCGCCGTGGCCGTCCAGACCGAGTATCCGAATATCGAGATCGCAGCTGTCTGCGGCGATTTCGAGGAGCACCTGACCGAAATTCCAAGCGACGGGCGGCGGCTGTTCGCGTTTTTGGGATCGACGATCGGCAACCTTACGCCCGGGCCGCGTGCGCAATTTCTGGCGGCGCTGGCGGACGTGTTGCGGCCCGGCGACAGCCTGCTGCTGGGCACCGACCTGGTCAAGGACACCGACCGGCTGATCCGCGCCTACGACGACGCCGCCGGGGTGACCGCACGGTTCAACCGCAACGTGCTCGCGGTGATCAACCGGGAACTCGACGCCGATTTCGACCTCGACGCCTATGCCCACGTCGCCCGCTGGAACGCCGGGGCGGAGCGGATCGAGATGTGGTTGCGCGCCGAAACCCCGCAACGCGTGCGAATCGGTGCGCTGGATATGACCGTCGAGTTCGGTGCCGGCGAGGAGATGCTGACCGAGGTGTCATGCAAGTTCCGCATCGAGGCGGTGGCCGCCGAATTGGCCGCGGCCGGGCTGCGCCGCACCCGGTGGTGGACCGATGACGGTGGCGACTTCGCGTTGTCGCTGGCGGTGAAGTAACCGGTGCCCCGGGCCCCGCGCGCGCAGCCGTCGACTTCGTTTGGCTGGCGCCCTTGGCGACCGGTACGTGGTAGCGCGTGCCCACGCCATCACCTCATTTGGCATGGGCTCCACGCTGCCCGAGCTGGCCGACGCCATGACTGACCGGTCGGCAGCGATGAGCGCAATAGGGTAGTCGGATACGCTATCCGCCATAGCACGGCGACCCAAACATGGCTTTCCTCAACGGCAACTGGAACTCGGTGCGCCATGGCGAAGATTTCCGACCAACCCGGCGAGCGCCGGGGCGTCGTGACATCGGCGCTGGCGGCAAACGAGCTGCTGCCCCACCTGCAGCGGGTGATGGCGACTCGCCGGTTGGACGCCGATCTCGAGCTGTTGCGCGACGTGCACGGCGTGGTGTCCCGTCGGGTGCTGGCACCCAAGTGGCTGCGGTCGGATGTGGTGGTCGTTTCCTCCCCGCGGGGCGCCCACGACGTCCTCGCCCGCGACGACGAGCACGTCGAACGCGGGATGACGCGGATGTCATGGGAACTGCGCCGGCTCATCGGCGACGGCCTGCTCGTCGTGCCGCACCGCGAGTGGCGTCCGCGCCGGCGGGCGCTGCAGTCGGTCTTCGCCGAGCACTGCATCCCCCGGTTCGCCGGACACATGGCCGAGGCCGCGGGCCAGTCGGCTCGCCGCTGGGGCGACGGCGCCGAGGTCGATCTGGATGCCGAATGCCGCTCGCTGACCCTGCGGGCACTGTGCCGTTCGATGCTTGGTCTCGAAGATGACGAGCGAATGGGCGAGTTGGGGTCGGCGCTGCGCGCTACGGTGCAATGGGCAGCCGACCGGGCGTTACATCCGGTCAATGCGCCGCATTGGCTCCCGACCCGTCGGCAGCGGCAAGCCCGCGCCGCGAGCACGGTCCTGCATGAGCAGGCCACCGACATGCTGCACGTATGCCGTTCGGACCCGGCGCGGCGGACACCGCTGGTGCACGCATTGATGCACACGGTTGACCCGCAGACCGGTCAGCCCCTGACCGATCGCGCGATCTGCGACGAGCTGGTGTCGTGCATGATCGCCGGCCACCAAACCACGTCGATAGCGCTCACGTACGCCTTGTGGGCGTTGGGGCATAACCCGCAATGTCAGGACCGTGTCGCCGCCGAGGCCGGCCGCCTCGGTGACCGGCAACTCACCCACTCGGACATGCCGCACCTGGGTTACACCATTCAGGTGCTGCGCGAGGCCCTGCGCTTGTGCCCGCCGGTACGCGCGGTGGAACGGTTTGTCACCAAAGACATCGACGTCGACGGCCACCGGGTAGAAGCCGGTACCCACGTCGTCGTCACGGTCAAAGCGATCCATCGTGACCCCGCCCTGTGGGACGACCCGCTCACCTTCGATCCCGACCGGTTCGGTCCGCAACGGGCAGCCGGATACGACCGCTGGCAGTACTTGCCGTTCGGGGCCGGGCCGCGAGCCTGCATCGGCGAGAACGTCGCGATGGTGGAGGCTACCCTTGCCGTCGCGGCTATCGCTCGCCGAATCGAAATCCGTTCTGCGGACAGCTATTTCCCCGTCAATCCTGGTCTGACCGCGGTGGTTACCGCACCGATTCGGGCCCGGGTTCGCCAGCGAACCCCCGGTTATCTGCGGAGCTGACCGTCACAAGCCGATGGTGGCGTCGGCCCTGTGAATCCTCCTGCCCGGCGAGACCGTGGACGCCGACGGTAACGGTCCTGCACACGGCCGCCGGCAGACATCACGAACCGGCCTCGTCCACCTCCCAGGTATGCACCGGCTCGTTGGCGTGCATGTGCCGGCAGTAGCGGCGCAACATCTCGGCTAACGCGGCGGGCCGTGTCATCCCGCGCTGCTGCAGCGCACGCACCGTGGCCACCTGCCAGCTGGCGCCGTTGCGGCCCGTCTTGGCGCGGCCTTCGATGACTCCGAGAAATCGATCGCGGGTCTCCACGTCGACCTCCCAGCGCCGCAGGCCCTCGTCCGCCAGTGGCAGCAGGTGGCGCAGCACCAGGTCACTGGGGGCGATTTCGCCCAGCCCTGGCCAATACAGCCGCGCATCCATCCCGAGGCGAGCGGCTTCGCGGAAGTTCGCATGCGCTGCAGCGAAACTCATTTTCGTCCACAGGGGGCGGTCTTCTTCGGACAGGGTGCGCAGCATGCCGTAGTAGAACGCCGAATTCGCCATCATGTCCACGACGGTCGGTCCGGCCGGCAGCACCCGGTTCTCCACGCGCAGATGTGGACGGCAGACACCGTCGGCGTCGACGACGTCGTACACCGGCCGATTCCAGCGATACACCGTGCCGTTGTGCAGACGCAGTTCCGACAGCCGCGGGGTGCGCCCCGCGGCCAGCTCGGCGACCGGGTCCTCGTCCGAAACTTCGGGCAGCAACGAGGGAAAGTAGCGGACATTCTCCTCGAACAGATCGAAGATCGACGTGATCCAGCGTTCGCCGAACCATACCCGGGGCCGCACGCCTTGGGCTTTCAGCTCGTCGGGGCGGGTGTCGGTGGCTTGCGCGAACAGCTCGATGCGGGTTTCGGCCCAAAGTTGATGACCGAAGAAGTAGGGCGAGTTGGCACCCAGCGCCAGTTGCGGCGCGGCCAGCACCTGCGCGGCGTTCCAGTTGTCGGCGAAATCTTCGGGGGAGACCTGAAGGTGCAATTGCATGCTGGTGCAGGCAGATTCCGGGGCGATCGACGGGTAGTGCAGGCTCAGCGGTTCCGGGCCGCTGATATCGATCTGGATGTCTTCGCCGCGGGCGTTGAAAATCGAGTCGTTGAGTGCGGCATACCGTGTCGAATCGCTCATCCAGTTGGCGGCCAGGTGTTCGGGCATCAACGTCGGCAGGATGCCGATCATGACGATATGGGCTCCACCGGAGTTGGCCTTGGTCTCGGCGACGTTCAAGCTGGCCCGGACATCGCTCTCCAAATCGAGGGGGGCGCGTCCGGTCAATGGGCGAGGCGGCACATTGAATTCGATGTTGTAGGCGCCTAATTCGGTCTGGTAGGCCGGGTCGGCGATGGCTGCGAGCACATCCCGATTCGACATTGCCGGTTGATAGTCGCTGTCGACGAGGTTGCATTCGATCTCGATCCCGGTAAGCGGGCGGTCGAAATCGAAGCTCGATTGCGCGAGCATGGTCTCGAAGACGTCGAGACACAACTGCACCTTGCGCCGATACTCCTGCCGGTGTGCGCGGGTGTAGGTGGTGCGCTTGACCTCTTCGCCCACACCGCTGATGCAACCGGTTTAGCGACGGATGCGCAACCTCTCACCGGGCCAGCTGCGGCCCGGTTCGGGGCGCATGCTGTTATGTCAACTACACGTCGAGCCCGGGTGTTCGATGATGGCTGGGCACGGTGAGCTTCACGGGGAGAACAGTTGGGCGAATTCATAGCCGCGATCGACCAGGGCACCACCAGCACCCGGTGCATGATCTTCGGCCATGACGGTACCGAGGTGGGGCGACACCAGCTCGAACATGAGCAGATCCTGCCGCGCGCCGGCTGGGTCGAGCATGACCCGATCGAGATCTGGGAACGCACTTCGTCGGTACTGATCTCGGCGCTGAACAAAACCAACTTGACGTCTAAAGACATTGCTGCCCTCGGCATCACGAACCAGCGGGAAACCACCCTGGTGTGGAATCGCCATACCGGCCGTCCTTACTACAATGCGATCGTCTGGCAGGACACCCGCAGCGATCGCATCGCGTCGGCGCTGGAGCGCGACGGCCGCGGGGAGGTGATCCGGCGCAAGGCTGGCTTGCCCCCGGCGACGTATTTTTCGGCGGGCAAACTGCAGTGGATTCTGGACAACGTCGACGGGGTCCGAGACGCGGCGGACCACGGCGACGCCCTCTTCGGCACCTGCGATACCTGGGTGTTGTGGAATTTGACCGGCGGTCCGCGGGGCGGCGTGCACGTCACCGACGTCACCAATGCCAGCCGCACCATGCTGATGGATCTGCAGACGCTGGACTGGGACGACGAACTGCTGTCGTTTTTCCGGATACCCAGGGCCATGCTGCCGTCGATCGCCGCCTCGGCGCCGACGCAGCCGTTCGGTGTCACGCAGAGCAGCGGCCCGCTCGGCGGCGAGGTGCCGATTACCGGCATTCTGGGCGATCAGCATGCGGCCATGGTCGGGCAGGTCTGCCTGGACGCCGGCGAGGCCAAAAATACCTACGGCACCGGCAATTTCCTTTTGCTCAACACCGGCGAGAATATCGTCCGGTCGCAGCACGGTCTGCTGACCACGGTCTGCTACCAGTTCGGCGATGCCAATCCGGTTTACGCCCTTGAGGGTTCGATCGCTGTCACTGGCTCAGCCGTGCAGTGGCTGCGCGACCAGTTGGGCATCATCAGCGGTGCAGCTCAAAGCGAGACGCTGGCCCGGCAGGTCGAAGACAACGGTGGCGTGTATTTTGTGCCGGCGTTTTCCGGTTTGTTCGCTCCTTACTGGCGTTCGGATGCGCGCGGCGCGATCGTCGGGTTGTCGCGGTTCAACACCAACGCACACCTGGCCCGCGCAACGCTGGAGGCGATCTGCTACCAAAGCCGCGATGTGGTCGATGCGATGGCCGCCGATTCCGGTGTACGCCTTGAGCTTTTGAAGGTCGACGGCGGCATCACCGCGAACGAGCTGTGCATGCAGATCCAAGCCGACGTGCTCGGTGTCGATGTGGTGCGTCCGGTGGTCGCCGAGACCACCGCGCTGGGTGCGGCATACGCCGCGGGCCTGGCAGTCGGCTTTTGGGCCGACCCGAACGACTTGCGGGCCCACTGGCGGGAGGACAAGCGGTGGAGCCCGGCCTGGAGCGACGATCAGCGCGCGGCGGCGTATGCGGGCTGGCGCAAGGCGGTGCAGCGCACTCTTGACTGGGTCGAGGTGTCGTGACCTGCTTCCGGCCGCCGCGGGCCGGCCTTTAGGCGTCTTCGCTGAGCACGGTGTAGATCTCCCGGCGCGCGTTGTTCACGATCGCGGTGATGCGCTGCTGTTGTTCGGCACTGGCCGTGTGCACGGATTGCGCGACCGCGCCGAACAGTTGACCCATCGCGGCCCGCAGGTTGAGGTGGCAGGGGTCGACGCCGTCGGCAATCTCCTCCCATGGCGGAGTCTCGATTTTTTCGGCGGCTGCGCGTCCCTCGTCGGTCAACTCGAAAAGCTTTTTGCTGCCTTCAGTTTCAGAGCCGACGATAAGACCTTCGTCGACCAGTAGTTGCAGGGTCGGATACACCGATCCAGGGCTGGGCCGCCACAGGCCCTGGCTGCGTTCGGCGATCTGCTGGATCATTTCGTAGCCATGCATCGGGTGTTCGGCCAACAGCACCAAGATGGCGGCGCGAACATCGCCGCGGCGTCCGCGTGGGCCGGGGCCGCCGCGCCGTCCGCCGCGGGGCCCGAATCCAACGCCGAATCCGCCCGCACCGACACCGCGCCCGAAGCCCGGCGCGAAAGGACCCGGGTGCCCGGCCTGGTGGCCGCGGATGTAGTCGCGGAATTCACGGCGGGCGCCGAACCCGAAACCGGCCGGACCGCCGATGAGCGACACCGCGAAAGGTGGGAATGGGGTGTTCATGTTCTCTCTCTTCTGCACGGGCGGCGCCGGCGCGCCGCCGGTGGACTTCACGATATATCGCAATCTATCGCGATGCAACGGCTTGGCCTCCGCCAGGTTTACCGAAGGCGGCAGGCCGGGTAGCACCCGTCGATGAACGACGAACATCGCGACGCGGCGATCGCCAACGTCACCAAGAGCGCGGCGACGACCGCTGTGGACAGCAGAACACGGCCCGGACGTTTGCGGCTGTGGGTCAACTGGGTGTTGGCGCTGTTGACCGTGCCGGCGGCCGTGGTGGTGCTGATCTACGCGCTCGGGGCGCTGATGAGCACGGCGGCGTGTAGCGACCAGCAGTGCCCGGATTGGGGTCCGGGTGGGATCGTGTTCGGGGTGTTGTTCTACGGCGCACCGGTCGTGGCCGTGGTGGCCATCGTCGTCTCCTTTTTCACCGCGAGGCGACGATGGGGCATCGTTGTCGGGGTGTCTGCATTGGCACTGCTGGCTGCCGACATCGTCGTGCTGGCCGTCGCTTTCCGCCAGTAGCCGACTACCGGGGCGGCGTCAATCCACCGGTGCCGGGCGGCGGCGGGGGCGGCGGCCACGGCGACGGCCCCGGGGACGCGCTCCACTGCGGCGGTGCGGGCCCGAGCCGCAACCGGGCCAGTTCGCGGCGATGCCGCTCGGCGAGCACCGCGGCCAGCACCAGCTGCGGCGGGGTACCCGGCGGGGGCGGCGGCGCGATGCGGGCCAGCACGTCACCGGCAATCCGGTATGCCATCTGCTCACGCAGTCGCGGCTCGAGTTGTGGTGCGCGCGATAGGAATTGACGCGCAAGCTGCGCCTGGTCGGCACCCAGACCGGACAGCTGCAGCGTGGACGCCCATCCCGCGAGAAATGGCGGCATCGGTGGCGGCGGCCCCAGCTTTGGGCCGCGTTCGCTGACGACTACCGTGCCGGCGAAGAGGTCGCCGAGGCGTTTGCCTTTCGGCGACAGCACGCTGCAGATGACCGCGGGGCTGCCCAAGAGCAGCCAGATCTCCACCACCGACGCCAGAGCCCGAAACAGCGCCTGCCGGAAGCGTTCCGGGCCGCCGTCGTCGGCCACCACCCGAAGGCCCATCACGATCTTGCCGAGCGAACGCCCCCGGGTTGCGGTTTCGAAGATGAGCGGATAGCCGACCAGGACCAGCACGGTGAAGATGACCAGTACCGCGGCCGTTGCCGCATCGTCGAACTGAGTTAAGGTGGCCGCCCAAAGCATCAGGGCCAGCAGGTAACCGACGAACATCACCGCGATGTCGATCAGCGCACCCACCGCCCGCACCGGCAACTGGGCGATCTGCACATCGAGCACCACGGCGTCGCCGGTCACCACCTCCGCCATACTGCGAACGCTACTCGACCATTAGCCTTGGCGGGGTGGACGTCGATGCGTTCGTGCTAGCGCACCGCAATGCCTGGGATAGGCTCGAGCAGCTGGTCAAGAATCGGCGCCGGCTCACCGGTGCCGAGGTCGACGAACTTGTCGAGCTCTACCAACGCGTCGCCACACACCTGTCGATGGTGCGCTCGGTGTCATCGGATTCCGCGCTGGTGGGTCGGCTTTCGGCACTGGTTGCCCGGGCACGATCGGCGGTCACCGGCGCGCACGCCCCGCTGGGCCGTGAGTTCACCCGGTTCTGGACGGTGTCGTTCCCGGTGGTCGCCTACCGGGCCTGGCGATGGTGGTTGGCGACAGGCGCGGCCTTCTTCGCCGTCGCGGTGGTCATCGCGTTCTGGGTGGCCGGCAGCGCGGAGGTGCAGTCCACCATCGGAACACCCGCTGAGATAGACGAATTGGTCAACCATGAATTCGCGTCGTACTACCACGAGCACCCGGCCGGCTCGTTTGCTCTTGAGGTTTGGGTGAACAACGCCTGGGTCGCCGCAAAGTGCGTTGCGTTCGCGGTGCTGCTGGGCGTACCGATTCCGTTTGTGCTGTTCCAAAACGCCGCCAACCTCGGCGTTGCCGCCGGGCTGATGTTTGCCGCGGGCAAGGGCGCGATCATGCTGGGCTTGTTGCTTCCGCACGGGCTTCTGGAGTTGACGGCGGTGTTTCTAGCAGCCGCCGCGGGCCTGCGGCTGGGGTGGTCGGTGATCTCGCCCGGGCAGCGGCCGCGCGCACAGGTGCTCGCCGAAGGCGGCCGCGCAGTCGTCGCGGTCGCTGTGGGGCTGGTGGCGGTGTTGCTGGTCTCCGGTCTCATCGAAGCACTGGTGACCCCGTCGCCGTTGCCGACGGTCGTTCGTGTCGGCATCGGGATCGCCGCTGAGGCAGCGTTTTTGGCCTACATCGTGCACTTCGGACGCCGAGCCGCCCGCGTCGGCGACACCGGTGACATCGCCGACGCGCCTGACGTCGTCCCGACCAGCTAAACCCCGCCGAGCGGTGGGCTTAAAGAACTTTGTGTTATTGAGTGACAACAATACAATTCTCTGCGAGAGTTGTTGTCGTAACGATGGCGACAGCAAATCAGTTGGCGGTCAACGGCTCTGTGTCGAAGCCAGTGTCGCGCCGTGACTTTGAGGCGTAGGGGCGTCGACGTCGGGTGGCGGCCAAACTTTTCGCGAGGGGTGTGTCGCAGGCTGAGGTGGCACGCCGGTTGAACGTGAGCCATCAAAGCGGCTCGCGCTGGCATCGGAGGTTGCGAGAACAGGGCGCGGAAGCGTTGGTCGACGCCGGGTGGGCCGGTCGGCCCGCGCGGCCGACTGGGGAGCAGAAGACCCGGGTGGAAGCCGAGCTCCGGGCGCACGCGGGTATGCCACCGCGCGGGTGGCCGAGGTGATCGAGGCGGTCACCGGGGGCGTGCTATCACCCCGGCCATGCGCGGCGGTTGCTGCGTGAGCCGGGTCGGTCTCCGCAACGCCCGGCCCGGTGCGCCCGCCGAACGCGACGAGCAGGCCATCGCTGGATCAAACACGACGGGCCCGGGTAAAAGGCGCCGCAGGCGTGGATCGTCCTCCAAGACGAATCCAGCGTTTCCCTGACTCCAGTAGTGCGCGCCAGCGGGCGCCCAGGGGTCAGACCCCGGTGCTGGTGCACAAATTCAACTAGAAGCGCATGAGCATGTCCGCCGCGCTGTGTTTCGCCCTGCTGCGCCACACCGGCCTATCCCTATGACCAATAGGTCACTGAATTACGCGAACCTCTTTGGTGATGACTGCCGTCGGCTCCCGCCGCAGTGCCGTAGAGGCTATGCCGAGGTTTGGTCAGTTTGAGACACGTTACATTCGGAAAGAGGTATTACAACTCCACATTCGCCCGGCCAAAGTCACAGGTGGCCAGTGGCCTTCATCGTCAGGTAGCGATCGGCCAGCGCGGGGGCCAGCTCTTCGGGCGGAGCGTCAACCACCTCCACACCGCCGCGGCGGAGCCGCGCCGCGATCGCGCGCCGGTCGTTGCGGGCCCGTTCGGCAGCGGCCGCGTCGTACACCGCTGCCGCGTCGGAGCGTCCAGCGGCCAGCTGGTCGACGCGCGGGTCGGCGACCGCGGCCACGATCACCTGATGTTTGGCCGACAGCTGCGGAAGAACCGGCAGCAGCCCTTCGTCGAGGGCCGCGGCGTTGAGATCGGTCAGCAGCACCACCAGCGCACGCCGTCGGACACGCAGCAGAATAGCGGAAACCATTGCATGCCAGTCTGATTCGAGCAGGGCCGGCTCCAGCGGGGCTAACGCGTCGACCAGCTGAGCTAGGACTTCCGTGCGTGACGCCCCGAACACCGCGGCCCTGGTCATCCGGTCGTGGGCGAGGAAGTCGACGTGGTCGCCGGCTCGTGAGGCGAGCGCCGCCAGCAACAGCGCGGCGTCCATCGACCAGTCCAGTCGAGGCCACCCGCTGGGATCGCCGGCGGTCGGGTCGAATCCGACGCGGCCCGCCGCGGTGCGCCCGGTGTCGAGCACGACGACGACTCGCCGGTCGCGTTCGGGTCGCCA
>Ga0070737_10005481_pt1 | contig 12100 bp, 7 predicted proteins | sample Coa_R1_10_FD_66438 | JGI IMG/M metagenome (GOLD analysis project Ga0070737, IMG submission 66438) | Surface soil microbial communities from Centralia Pennsylvania, which are recovering from an underground coalmine fire - Coalmine... | ecosystem: Environmental > Terrestrial > Soil > Unclassified ... | reverse complement strand
TGGTGGTAGCGCCTGCTCAGCGGCCACGTAGCTGAGACTCTCACGTGTGAGACGCATCGGTAGTACGTCGCGCGAGGTGGTAGCGCCTGCTCAGCGGCCACGTAGCTGAGACGCCTCCCGGTCCGTCGAAGAAAAGTGGGGCACCGTCGGTGGTAGCGCCTGCTCAGCGGCCACGTAGCTGAGACCAGAAGGGCCGCAGGCGCCCCGCGACGACCCAGCGCGTGGTTGTGCCTGCTCAGCGGCCTCAAAGCTGAGACATGATCTCGTCTCGCATGGCAACATCCGTGCAGAGCGTGGTTGTGCTTGCTCAGCGGCCTTATAGCTGAGACACTCTCATAGCAGCACGTCAGTGCTGCTCTCTCATGGTGGTAGTGCCTGCTCAGCGGCCTCGTAGCTGAGACGGGCTCGGCCGCACTACGGGTTCGAGCTGGCCGAGTGGTTGTGCCTGCTCAGCGGCCTCGTAGCTGAGACTCAGCATGGAGGAACAAGCCAACGAGCACACCCCGCTGGTGGTAGCGCCTGCTCAGCGGCCTCGTAGCTGAGACATTTGGCTCGTGCTCGAATCCGGCGGAAGGGCCTGGCGGTTGTGCCTGCTCAGCGGCCACAAAGCTGAGACTCGAACGCCCCGGCTGCCGCCCGGGACCCGGCCGTGGTAGTGCCTGCTCAGCGGCCTCATAGCTGAGACGGCTCACCGCAGACCAGGCAGTACACGGGCTCACGCGTGGTTGCGCCTGCTCAGCGGCCTCAAAGCTGAGACCTCGTCCGGTCAGGGCACTGCCCGCCCCGCCGGGCAGTGGTTGTGCCTGCTCAGCGGCCTCGTAGCTGAGACGTGGGGTGGGTCGTGAGCATATTGTGAGACGCTCGCGGTAGTGCCCGCTCAGCGGCCTCGTAGCTGAGACGGGGAGATGCCGGCGAGGTACAGCAGCCGAATCCTCAGTGGTTGTGCCTGCTCAGCGGCCACGTAGCTGAGACGGCGGGGTGCGTCGCACGGGACATCTCCAGCTCGCTGCGGTTGTGCCTGCTCAGCGGCCTCAAAGCTGAGACAAGAGTGCGATTGGCGCTGTCCTTACCGATCCTCGCCGTGGTTGCGCCCGCTCAGCGGACACAAAGCTGAGACTTGCTGGAATCCTGGTGCTCGCGCTGGTCGCTCTGCTGGTGGTTGTGCCTGCTCAGCGGCCTTATAGCTGAGACCCTCCTCCTCGTGCACCGCCGGCTCCGGCGGCGAGCGTGGTAGTGCCTGCTCAGCGGCCTCAAAGCTGAGACGATATACAGCAGCGGGCCAAAATACCAGACCGCTCGTGGTAGCGCCTGCTCAGCGGCCTCGTAGCTGAGACCCATTTTCGTTTGGCTCGCACGCGCATATCGTTCACAGTGGTTGCGCCTGCTCAGCGGCCACGTAGCTGAGACTTGGCGCCGGTCACTGCACAGCGTGACTACGGGCACGTGGTTGCGCCTGCTCAGCGGCCTCAAAGCTGAGACGTGGGGTGGGTCGTGAGCATATTGTGAGACGCTCGTGGTTGTGCCTGCTCAGCGGCCTCATAGCTGAGACTCAACTATCTTGAGCCGAACCTTCAGATGACTGCTGGTGGTAGCGCCTGCTCAGCGGCCACGTAGCTGAGACGTGGGGGTGACGGGTCCGCGGCGGCTGCCGTACGGCAGTGGTAGTGCCTGCTCAGCGGCCTCAAAGCTGAGACCATGGGGTGGGCGTCACGTTCGACCACCGCTAAAACCAGCATTCCTCCATCCAGCCGCGCCTGAGACGTCCCCTCTTCGGGACGTTTCATAGCATATGTCATATGTATCCTACGCATATAATCGACTATCAGCATGGCTTGAGACAAGAAGGGTTGCGTGATGGACGGGGAAGAGGTAGCGGGAAAATGTGGAGAGAAAGGAGACGCATGGCGAAGATCAACAGTGGGGCAGGACGGCAGTCACGGCCATCCGAGGAGCAACGAGATCTCCAAAGGCCAGCGACCCGGTGCGGGCGCGAAGACTACGCCCGCTCCTCCGTCGAAGCCTCCAATGCAGTCACTGCCTCCGGCGTCACAGCATCACCGGGAACGCGTCGAGCGCGGGTGGCCGGTGTTCGACGCATGGTGCGGTGATATTCACCTGTGCGAGATGATCGGTTCTATGGCGCTCTACTACCGGGATGAGATGCCAGGTTACCCGTCTGGCATGGGCAGGGCCGAATGGGATAGTGTTCTCACCAGGATAGGTGAGCCGCTGCTCAGGTATGCGCGGAACAAATTCAAGGTCTACTATTGTTCTAAGCAGCCTTGCAAATGCCCTAACGTACAGCATGATCGGGAGCTGACAGCAGCAGCGAGTGAAGCGCTCCGCCTGTTCGCTGTTCATTTCAAAGACTTCTGGGCTTAACACAGCAAGAACCCCCCGGAGGGCAACATACCCCCGGGGGGTTCTTTTTTTTTGCCTCTCAGAGTCCTGCCCATTCCTTGTCGAGCACTTCACGGGCGCGGCCGATGGCGGAGGGGACGATGTGCCCGTAAATGCCGTAGGTGACCTGGATGTTGCGGTGCCCGAGCCATGCGGCCGGTCAATCACGGCGCCCAGGTGATACTGCCAGAACTCCCCGAGGAGGGTGACCGGATGGTTGTGCCTGCTCAGCGGCCTCGTAGCTGAGATATGCCGTACGCCTCGGCGGCTGCCTCAGTCGCCGCGCCGGCGTCCCGGTCGCGGAATGCCCAGCGCAGCCGCTCACACAGCGGCTTGGGAATGCTGCCGGGGCCGGGGACGCGGATGCGGCGCAGGTACTGGGCCTGGAACCGCAGCGTCCCGCCGCGCATCTTGACGCAGTACGCCTCGATGAACAACTGCGCGATGCGGGACAACAACAGCCCGCCCAGCACATCCAGATCCCAGTCCCGGGAGATCAGGTAGTACAGGTTGTGATGGGGGTAGGTCTCGCCCCGGTCGAGGACGGGGTTGCTGGCCAGCTTCATGTCCGGGAAATACAGCTTGGGCTGGGCGGTGAGCCCGTGGCGCACCGGGTCGATCGTCCGGTACCACTGGCCCGGCCGCCGCTTGGCGACGTGGCGGCGCTCCAGATCCGCCCGCCGGCCCTCGAGATAGGTGCGCAGCCGGGGGTAGGCGGCCAGGTCCACCAGGCCGCCGCCCCGAGTCCACGGGTCGATCAGGTAGTGCCCGGACCAGTCGAGCACCCCGCGGCGGGTGTCGGCGGTCATCGCCAGCGGGATCAGCCGGTCCGGCTCGGCCGTCTCCGGGTCGGTGGTGATGAATACCTTGTCCGCCCCGGTGGCCACCCCGATGCCGATCCGGGTGCCGGTCAGCTCATCTTCCAGCGGGGCGAACTTCGCCTCCAGATGCTGGAGCAAGCCAAGCTGCCGGGGCTCCAGCGACGGCCAGGGGGCGGTCCCGCGGAACCACCGGTCTGCCATCGTCGCCGTGAACCCTGGCACATCCCCCACCTGGCCGTGGGCAAGCCCGGTGACCGCATCGGCCAGGCCCGCGCCGTCCGGGCACGTCCCGGCGGCCGGGCCCGCGCTGGCGACCAGCACCGGCCCCTGGGCCGCGCGGCGCACCAGGACCACCGCCGGGTAGGCCGCCACCTCATCCTCGAAGGCCGGGGCGTCGTGCATCTCGATGACCGCCTCGACCCCGAACGCCGCCGAGATCATCCGCCGCAGTTCCGCGCCGTAGGCCGAGCGCATCCACCGGTCCGCGCAGATGAACCCCAGCACCCCGCCCTCGGCAAGCTGGCGCAGCCCCGCCTCCAGGAAGCCCACGTAGATGTCGCACCGGCCGGCCATCGCCGGGTACAGCCGCCGGTACGCCGCCAGGGCATCGACGGGCAGGTCGTCATAGCGGATGTACGGCGGGTTCCCGGCGATCACATCAGCTCGCCGGTCCTGCCGGGAATCCAGCAGGTAATCCCCGCTCCACACCCAGCCCGCAGCCAGCTCCCGCGCCTCCCGCACGGATACGCCATGGGCGGCAAGCTCCCCGGCCACCAGGTCAACCGCCCGGGCCGCCGCGCCCGCATCCAGTTCGTAGGCGCGGATCGCCTCCCGAGCATCGGCCAGGCTCCGCCCGCGCGCCCGCACCGAGGCGGCCAGCCGCCGCACCATTGGCACCAGGAACGCACCCTCCCCCGCCGATGGCTCCACCGCATAAAGTGCCGCCAGGTCCGCTTCCGGCCGGTACCCGGCCAGGTCCAAGATCAGGTCTGCCACCCACGGCCGGGTGTAGACAACCCCCCGGGGTTCTCCCACGGGCACCAGACGCGGCACGCCGTCCCGGAGAGCAACACCCGCACGGGGCGGCCTCTGCTGCGGTTCCCCAGCCAGGCCCAAGTCGAAAGCCCCCTGAGAAACCGCCATGGCAGCATCCCCTCTCCCCGGCCACCCGGTCCTGGGCCGATGATAGGGGAAGGGAGCGGCGTCAGTCCCGGCTGCGCGGCCGCCGGTCTGTGCGAGCTCCCCGGCCGGGCCGCTGCGCAGTCCATGCGTCGATCGCCGCCGCAGACCACAGGGGGGTGCGGGACACATACCGGCCGGGGGCGGGGGCCTGCCCGCGTGCTGTATACGCAGACCAGGTACTGGGGGTGATGCTGATCCCCTGCCTGCGGAGCCGGGCAATGACCTGCTGCCTGGTGAGGAGGTCATCGGAGGGGCCTGGCTGCCAGGCTGCGGCGCCGGCGCGAGGGTCCGGGCGCAGCACCACCCACCCGGCCAGCTTGCGTGCCTGCTTCTCCAGGTATGCGTGCGGGTCTACCGCGCTATCCGGCGGGTAATGCGCCCAGCCATCCCACGGCCGGAGGTCACCGCCGGGGCCCCGGACCCAGATGACTCCACGTCCGTGGAGGGTGCTGCCGAGCCAGACAGCCTCGGCGAGACCCCGGGCGGCGGGAGTGAGGCGGTCCAGCGTGATAGCGGATACGGTGTGCGCGCCGTCGTGCAGTCGCAGGTGCACGACCGGCGGCACCTGCCGGTCTTCAGGTAGTCGCTCATTCATACTTGACACTATACAGCGTGACGCTGTATAGTGTCAAGTATGACACAGCCACCGATCACCCTCACCCGGCGCGTCCGCGACCCGCAAGCCGACGGCCTCGGCGTCATCGGCCCCAGGACCATCCTCGAAGCCGCCTTCCGCACGCGTACGCCAGTGACCATCGAGGGCACGAGCCCCTACGCAGGAGAACGCGTGTACCTCGGCGCTACGCGCCGCGACCACTGGGGGCTCACCCGCAAGGGGATGGACTACTCCCTGGGCAGCGCACCCCGATACCCAGGCACCGAGATCGCCGTCTACCTCATCGACTGGACACGGATGGAGGAAGCCCCCCGGCTCGCCGCCGATCACGAGCGGACCGTGAACCGGATCCTGGACCAGTACCTGCGCGCCGAGGTCGCAGCGGACGAGGAAGAGCGCCGCCACCTCAGTCAATGACTGCGTACCCCAGGAACCATGGATTGCCACAGTTCAGCGTCCACGGCGCCTCCTCGCCTTCTGCCGCCGCTGGTACTCCCGCCCGTCGACGCACAGCGGCGCCGGCGCTGTCCACGGCTGGCAGGCGCGGCAGCGGCGGTGACGGGCCGGGAAGTACGCCGCGCCGAAAGCGTGAACGAGTTTCCCGAACTGCGCAAAGTACGATTCAGCAACCCGGTTGGCTGCCGCAGTCAGGGCGTTGAACGACTGCTGGAGCGGCTGAACCGCCTCAGCGAGCCCGTCAAGGCCGACCATGGCGGCGGCGTTGCAGGACGGCCACGCGTGTGCCCATGCGGGCCCTGGCCGCGCCCCGGACACGGCGATGGCATCGCCTCCTTCGGGCTTGCCGCTGGTGCTGATACTGGGGTCCACAGCATTGACATCCTCCCCGCCGTGAACGACGGGAATTCCTCCTGCGCCGCTCATGCGGCGCTCCGGCGGGTTCCTGTTTCACCGGGTCCAGCCGGGGCGAACCCCGGACTCACAGTCCCTCCGCAGGCGTTTGAAATCTCGGCCTGCCCGGCCGCGATTCTTCTTCCCTCAAGCAGGATGTTCCGGGCCGCATTAATGTCCCGGTCGTGGCTGGTGCCGCAGTCCCCGCAGGTCCACTGGCGGATGTCCAGCGGTTTCGGGCCGTCTTTCACGCCGCACGCGGAGCAGATCTGGCTGGACGGGAACCACCGGCCGACCTTCACCACCCGCCGGCCGTACCGCCCGGCTTTCTCTTCCAGCAGCCGGACGAGCGTCGCCCACCCGGCATCATGTACGGACTTCGCCAGCCGGGTCCGGGCCAGGCCGGACACGGCGAGGTCTTCGACGTAGACCGCTTGGTTGTCGCGGACCAGCCGGAGTGCTGTCTTGTGCGCGTGGTCGGCCCGCGCTTCGCGGGTCTTCCGGTGCTGCACCGCCACCTTGGCCCGGGCCTTCACCCGGTTCGCGGAACCTTTCTGCTTGCGGGACAGTTCCCGCTGTGCCCTGGCGAGCTTGCGCTCATGGCGGCGCAGGTGACGTGGGTTGGCGATCAGCTCGCCGTCCGACGTGGCAGTGAGCACAGTGAGGCCGAGGTCCAGGCCCACATCGTGACTGACCGCCGGGAGCGGCGTGGCTGCCACCTCCACCACGAACGAGGCGTAATACCGCCCGTCCGCCTCGCGGATCACCGTGACCGACGACGGCTCGGACGGCAGGTCCCGGGACCAGCGGACCTTGATATCACCGACCTTGGCCACGTACAGGCGCTCCCCGTGCAGGGCGAAGCCGTTGCGGGTCAGCCGGATCGACTGCCGGTGATCCTTCCGGGACCGGAACCGGGGGTGGCCGACCTTGCGTCCCTTCCGCTTCCCGGACAGGGAGCCGAACCAGTTCCGGTAGGCCCGCCGCGCGTCCTGGCACGCCTGCACCAGCGCCACCGACGCGACCTCCCCCAGCCATGCCCGCTCCGGGGTGGCCTTGGCCAGGGTGACGACCCGGCGCTGAACGTCGGTGTCGGAAATCTTCTCCCCGGCCGCATGCGACTCTTCCCGCAGCCGCAGGCAGTCGTTGAACACCACCCTGGCGCACCCGAACGTCCGGGCCAGCATCATCTCCTGGCTGGGCGACGGGTAGACGCGGTAGCGGTATCTCGCGAGCACACGACCACTGTACCATGTTAGTCTATGGACACTGACGACGAGTACCGGCGTGGCAGGCATGTTGTTTCCGCGTTGCACGTTCACTTGGTCTTCGTGACGAAATACCGGCATGGCGTCCTCACCGGGGACATGATCGGCTACCTCGCCGAGGTCTTCGCTAAGGTGTGCGAGGACTTCGGGGCCACCCTGGCGGAGTGCAACGGCGAAGACGACCACGTGCACCTGCTGGTCGAGTACCCGCCCAAGGTCCCGGTCGCCGCGCTGGTGAACTCCCTCAAGGGCGTATCCGCGAGACGGCTCCGCCAGCGATACCGGGTCCGCACTCACCGCGAGCACCTGTGGTCCCCGTCCTACTTCGCCGCATCGTGCGGCGGTGTCCCGCTGTCGATCATCCGGGCGTACGTCGAGAATCAGCGCACCCCCAATTGAGGCCAGGCGGCTATCCCCGGCCTGAACGCCGGGGCTTGCGCCACCCAAAGCACTGGTCACCGTACCAACCCGTCCGGGCGCACTTCCTCCGTGAACAGGTACTCGGTCCCGCTCACCACCAAGCAGATCACACCACGTCACATACCGCACACACACTCTCGCTGACATCCTGCCGCCAGCACACCTGACGCACCGTACCTTCCTGACGCCTTTCTCGTCTATCATGATCCAGTCCGAAGGCTTCAGACCGTTCCATCACGATGAACATGGAACGGCTGCGGCGCGGGGAGGAGGTCGCTGTGGCGGTTGTCGTTACTGCTGCGAGCGGCTTCGACCTGGATTATGTCTGGGGTGGCGGCGGCGGTTCGGTTACAAAGCGTGAGCGGGAGCATGATTTCAAGGGGCAGGGCGGGGACCGGGGCGGGGGGTACTACTTCGGTGCCATGGAGAACGGGGAGGCTCCGGGGCGGTGGTTCGGGCGGGGCGCTGAGGCGCTGGGGCTGGCTGCGGGTTCAATCGTCGATCGCAAGGCATACGACGATGTTTACCGGCAGAAGCACCCGCAGACCGGGGAGCAGCTAGGCGCCAAGCCCCGGAACTATGACAAGTTCCTCGAGATCCGTGAGGAGCTGCTGCGGGCTGAGCCGTGGGCCACTCAGGAGCGGGTGGCTGAGCTGGAGCGGCAGGCGGCTGCCGCTACCCGTAAAAGCCCTGCGTACACGGACGTGACTGTCTCGTTTTCCAAGTCGGTCAGTATTTTCGGGGCGTCGCTTCGCGCGAACGCGCAGCAGGCGCGTGAGGCTGGTGACCTGGAACGCGCGGCCGGGTGGGACGCTGCTGTGCGGCGGTTCGAGGGTGTGCTGCAGGCGTCGAACCGGGCCGGGCTGGAACACCTCGAGCGCTGGGGCGGTATCACGCGCAGCGGGTCGCATCGTGTCCGCGTCGATGGTGAGCAGACCGGGAAGTATGAGACGGCGGGGCTGGTGGTGAGTTCGTGGCTGCAGGGCACGTCGCGTGACGGTGACCCGCAGCTGCATGTTCATAACCAGGTCGCGCGGATGACGCGCACTGACTCGGACGGGAAGTGGCGCGCGCTGCATGGGATGGCGTTGCGTACTCAGCTTCCCGCGGTGAACGCGATCGTGACTGCGCATGTGGAGAGCGCGTTGTCACGTGAGTTCGGTGTGGCGTGGGAGCCGCGTCACTTGCCTGGTTACGGGATCGTGAACGAGATCAAGGGCATCTCGCGTGAGGAGATCGAGACTTTCAGCGCGCGTACGGCCGCTATCCATGAGAGGCTGCCGGAGATCGTGCGGCAGTGGGAAAGGGAACACGGGCGGGCGCCGAACCGGTACGAGCTGAAGTTCCTCCAGAACGAGGCCACGATGGTGTCGCGTCAGGGCAAGGAGCCCGGCGTGATCGACTGGGACAAGTACGCGCGGGAGTGGGACGCGAAGCATGGCGCGCTCGCTGATGTCGCGTCGCGTGTCAGCGGCCTCGGCGGGGGCGCGGCACGTGAGCCGCGTGAGCCGCGTGAGCCGTCACCGGACGCGCGGATGCGCGCGATGCAGACCGCGCTTGAGGCTGTGCAGCACAAGTCGGCGTCGTGGACACGCGCGGATCTGATGCGGGAGGTGGCGCGCGCGGTCAAGCCGGCGGATCGTGTGTATCTGCCGCCGGACCGCGCGGTCGCGCTGGTGCATGAGCTGACGGACCGGGCTCTCGCCGGCGAGGCGGGGCCGGTGGTGGACCTGACCGCCCCGGAGATCGTGCCCGTGCCCGCTTACCTCAGGCGTGAGCTGGACGGGAAAAGTGTCTACACCCGGCCGGGGGCGGAGCGTTACACCACGCAGGCGCAGCTCGCGCGTGAAGAGGACCTGGCGGCGCGGGCCGGTGCGGAGGGCGCGCCGGCGGTGGCGCGTGAGATCACGCGCGCGCGGATAAGTGCGGAGCTCCGCGAAGATCAGCGGGTCGCGCTGGAAGCCGCGCTCGCCAGCCCGCGCCGCGCGTACCTGGTTGTCGGGCCGGCGGGGAGCGGGAAAACACGTGTGCTCGCTGAGGCGGCGCGGGTGTGGGACGCCCCGGTGGTCGGGGTCGCGCCGTCGCAGGCCGCGGCTAAGGTGCTGGCGGACGCCGCGCGGATCCGCGCGTACAACACGGCGCAGTTCCTGGGGCACCTGCCCGGGGAGCGGGCGGCGCGGGGTGCGGTGCGGCTGGAGCCGGGCACGCTCGTGCTGCTGGATGAGGCGTCGATGACATCGCTGGCGGACATGGCTGATGTCGTGGAGCATGCTGAACGCAGCGGCGCGAAGGTGATCATCTCCGGTGACCACGCGCAGCTGGAAGCGGTGGAGCAGGGCGGGGGGATGCGGCTGCTCGCGTCCCGCTACGAGTACGCGCAGCTAGCTGAGCCGGTGCGGTTCCGCCATGGGTGGGAACGGGACGCGACGTTGCGTTTGCGGGAAGGCGACACGAGCGTCATCGGCATCTACGACCAGCAGGGCAGGATCCACGCGGGGACCGCTGAGCAGGTGCTGGACGAGGCCCGGCAGGCGTATGTGGCCGGGTACATCGCGGACAAGGACACGCTGCTGATGGCACGTGATCATGTCACGGTGCGGGATTTGTCGCGGCGGATCCGCGCGGATCTGCAGCATCTGGGGTATGTGGAGCGGGGCGCGGAGGTTGAGCTGCGGGAAGGTGCCCGCGCGTCGGTGGGGGATCTCATCGTCACCCGCAAGAACGAGCACAGCCTCGGCGTGGCCAACGGGCAGACGTGGCGCATCGAGGAGATCCGGCCTGGCGGCGGCGGCCAGACGGTGGTGCTGCGGCGGATGCTGGACGCCGACCCGGAAACGGGAGCGCGGCGGTTCGCGGACGAGACGATCACCTACCGCGACACGGCTACGCACGCGGACCTGGCGTACGCGATGACCGGGCATTCGGCGCAGGGCCGCACGGTGTCGCAGTCGCGGGCGGTCGTCACCGGGGCGGAGGACCGGGAGTGGCTGTATGTGGCGATGTCGCGGGGGCAGGACGCTAATCACGTGCATGTGGTGACGGACTCGCCGGAGATGGCGGATCCGAAGCCCGCGGCGCGGCCCGCGCCGGAGATCAGTATCCAGGCGCGGATGGCGGCGGAGTGGGCGGGGCTGACACCGGAGCGGGAGAAGGCGTGCGGCCCGGAGCGGGACGCGCGTGGTGTCCTGTCCGACGTGCTGGACAGGGAGAAAGGCGGCGAGGCTGCTCTCATCATCCGGCAGCGGAACCTGGCGAACGCTGATCACCTCGGGAAGCTGCACGCGATCTGGCAGGCTGAGGTGCGGGGTGAGGTCAACGCGCGTTATGAGCGGCTGCTGCGGGAGAAGATGCCGGCTAGGTACCGTGATGTGGAGCTGTCGGGCCGCGTGACGTGGCTGTTCCGGTCGCTGAGGGCGGCGGAAGCCGCCGGGCTGGACGCTGGGCAGGTGCTGGACCGGGCGATCAGCTCACGGTCACTGGATGACGCCCGTGACATCGCCGCTGTGCTGGATTCCCGTGTGCGTGAGGCGACGGGAAGCATAGCGCCGCGGCCGGGCCGGTCGTTCGCCGCCCGTACCCCGGAGATCGCCGGCCCGGAGCGAGGCGAGTACGTCAGGGCCCTCGCGGATGTGATGGATGCCCGCAAGGACCGCCTCGGTGAGTTCGTGATGGAGACCCGGCCGGGGTGGTCGCGGGCGCTTGGGCCGGTGCCGGAAGACCCGCTGGACAGGCTGGAGTGGCAGCGCCGCGCCGGTGAGATCGCCGCGTACAGGGAGATCTACAACCTCACCGATGAGCGGGACCCGATCGGCCCGGAACCGGCGGCGGGCAGCGTTGAGCAGCGGCAGGACTGGTGGGGTGCGTTTGAGGCGCTCGGCCGCAGCGAGGGAATCCGCTACGAAAGTGATGCCCGGCTGCTGCTGCTGCGGGATCAGTATGAGGCGGAGACCGCGTGGGCGCCGCGGCATGTTGGCCGGGAGCTGCGGCAGGTGCGTATCGCCGCCGGGCAGGCGTGGATCCGTGCGCAGCGGGCAGCGGAGGAGGCGCGTGTCGCCCGCGAAGCCGGCGATGAGCGGCTGGCTTCCCTCCATGAGGAGCATGGCCGCCGCGCTGCCGCGCTGCGGGAGATTTACCTGAAGGAAGAAACCGTGTTCGCGAAGGCCATGGAGGCCCGGGCCGCGTGGGAGCAGGTGACCCGGCAGGCCCGCCATGATGCCATCGCCGCCGACTCCGAGTACCGGCGCCGGCACCCGGAAACGGACCTGGAACCGCTGCGTAACGCTGAGCCGGCGCTCGTCACCGATGAGGAATGGCAGCAGCTCACCGGGCAGAACGCCGCCCGGGCCGCGGAATGGGACCCGGAACGTGAGCGGGTGGCTGGGCGGCGGCCCGCGGGGGAACCTGAGCCTGCGTGGCCGCGGAGCGAGCTGGAACCCGGCGGGGAACCCGCGCCCGCCGGCGGTCACAGCCCGGAGCGGGACGAGCTTGAACTTGACTGGCCAGGTGAGCTGGAACCGGAATGGGACAGCGAACCTGAGGAAGAA
>Ga0070737_10005479_pt1 | contig 12101 bp, 8 predicted proteins | sample Coa_R1_10_FD_66438 | JGI IMG/M metagenome (GOLD analysis project Ga0070737, IMG submission 66438) | Surface soil microbial communities from Centralia Pennsylvania, which are recovering from an underground coalmine fire - Coalmine... | ecosystem: Environmental > Terrestrial > Soil > Unclassified ... | reverse complement strand
GACATCGCCCGCTCGCTAATTCGGGGAATGGATGCTCAGCGGCGTCCGGGCTGCGGTCGGAAGACCGTGATCTCCAGTTCGTTTTTCCCCGGCTTGACTTCGAAAGTAATGCCGGACGTTTTCGGATCGGAGAACTTTGGGTCCACGTCCGGCAGCTTGCCTTGGGAAGCCTCATACTCGCCCACGGATCGCGGCATCACTACGATGCGATACTTGCCTGGCTCGGCGCCGTCGCCGGGTCTTTGGGTCCCCCAGGAGAAGGTGCCGTCGCTGTTGACGTTGCCGCGGGCCATGACCCGCGCTTCGCCCTTGTCCATCTCCCCGATGACGATCCCTTCGGTCAAAGGGCTGCCGTCTGGGTAGGTGACGCGGCCGTGGACCGGGTAGCGGCCCTTGTTGTCGCATCCTATCGGCAAAGCCAGGACCAGGACGGCCAACAGAGGCAGCCGGTACCCGATGGTATTTGTCCACCGAATCATGATGAGGCCTCCTCGTGCTTAGTGCTGATGTTCAGTAATCAAAATTCGGGATGACCTGGCCATCCATTCGATTGGCCAGGTAGCCTAGGGTTGTGCCGTTGATGCTGTTCGCGAGAGCATGGACACTGCCGTCGCCAAAGACGAACTGGCAGACTCCCGTATGATAGCTGCCGAACTGGTTGTTAAGCGGATCATAGGGGGTGAAGGCCAAGGGGTGCGACAGACTACCTAGACGTGCAAAACTCTCATGTTCCCCCGCACTGTAAATGACATTGTCATCGATAGGATTCTTGCCTCCCAGATCGCTCAGGGGGATGTGTTTCTCTCCTATCATGAGGGTATTGCTCAGGCCATCCGTGACGTGTGTGAACGAGACGCCGGAGAGCAGGTGCTTGCCTCCGCCGAGATACCCTATCATGCCGGTGTACGCGGTACCGATGCTGGTCTGGACGTAGCTGCCGTCTCCGATGCAGGCAGCATAGTCGCCGGGCATGCCCATCACGGGCGGGTTCGTGTTTTCGAGAGGAACAAGCGCGGGCGGACCACGGCGCGACGGGCAGAGGAAGACTTTAACTTGTTCCTGAATGGCCGCCAGGTCCGCAGGGTCCCGGGAAGACAAATTATTGAAACCGTCCGTCTGGCTCACGCCGGTTATTTTCGTGCGCCATATGTTGTAAATATTTTCCTGTTCGAGAAAGGGCAGGATGATCCTTGCCCAGGTGCTACGGTTCGTGCCGCCGCCACTGCGGCACCAGGGTCCGGTGCTATAGACATCGTGGTAGTTATGGATGGCCAGACCTATTTGCTTGAGGTTGTTCTGGCACTGCACCCGCGCTGCGGCTTCGCGGACCTTTTGTACAGCCGGCAAGAGCAGTCCGATCAAGATGGCGATGATGGCGATCACCACCAACAACTCAATCAACGTGAAGCCGAACCTGTCTCTTCGATGGAGAGAAGAACCCATGGTAAAACCTCCCACAGAAAAGGCAGCTGAGAGACGCCGGCAGGACGGCGAGAAAAGCCGTCCCACAGCCGCCCCTACTTGCGAGTCAGCCACCATAAACACGTTCCGGAAGCGTCCACCGAAAAATCGACCGCCTTTCCACCGTGGACAACTTCGGCGGATCGGCAGGCGCGGCCCGTACGGGGATCGATCCGGTAGGCCGCGAAGGGGCCGTCACTGCCGGACAAGTCGAGCGTTAGCGACGGACCAGTGTTTGCATAGACGAGATAGTTGCGTCCCGGCTCGGCGAGAACAGCCTGCGACTTCGCTCTCTCGGGGGCGTCGAGCGGTCTCATGCGAGGCAAGGCAGCCAGGAGCCGGGCATCGGTCATCGGTGGCAGAGGAGGAATTGAGCCGCCCCCGCTGAGAACCGCCCAGCCGTTGACCGCACGCAGCGAACAGAGGACTGCCTTGTCTGGGTAGCGCAGGCGGTATTCGCGCACTTGCTGGATAATCTGGGCATCCGAGTACGTCTTGGTACCATTCCATTGGCGGTACTGTTGGCGCGGGGCCAAATTCTCACCGCCCTTGGGTTGGTACACGCCGCCGTTGGCTGTGTACCACCAGTATTTCAGATCGATCACCGATACTTTTGGTTCACGAACGGGATCGGCAAGGATGGCGTCTTGGACATCCTTGGTGCAGCTCAGACCGATCAGGATCTTTTTGCCCTTCTCTTTCTGCCACTCGTCGAGGGTGTCCAGCCAAAACTGCACGAAGGCCAGCGGACCGGTGAACTCTTCGCCGGTGAAGAAGAGGACATTGCTATTCGCGCCGAGGGTATCGAGGCACTTACGGATATAGGCTCGATGCAATTGACGGCGCAGTGGATGTGACACATCGTAGAAAGCCTCGGCCAGGAAAATGCGTTTGTTGTGGACGTAAGGCGGCGGCTCTGGGAAGCCGGTGTCCTGCACACAGTTGGCCGGCCGCCAGGGGAAATCGGCCCAGTGGGCACCGGCCTCCAAGAGGTTGTGCTGGAAATACATTTGCTGAATCAATACCAAGCCTTTGCGATCGCACAAGTCGGCGAACTGTTTGAGCCGGGCGAAATACCACGGGTTGAAGCGGGTCAGGTCATACTTGCTTAGGCCATCCCAGGCCGTGCCGCGGCCGCTGCGCGCCCAGGGCTGCTCATAGAAGGGCGGCCAGACTTCACCGTCGTTGCGGCGGACCATCTGGTGGTCATCACGGCGGCGGTCGTACCATAGCCCCCAGTGATGCGTGAGGAACACCTGGTTGTGGGCGCGCATTGTTTCCGTTAATTCCTCGAGGTCGTCCGTGTATCCTGGCCCCACACGGCCGGGCACAAAGCGCGTCACGCCAGGACCAAACGTGTCCGCGCGCGACGGCAAGAGGTGGCCGCGCCACCAAACGGTGCCAGTACCGCCGCCAGCCAGCACTTTGTCATCGCACACCAACCAGCCGTTCTTCAGCGCCAATGGCCTGGCTGGCGCCGGCTCGGGACGTGCCCCTTTCCGCACACGGTCTGGCGCCACCTCATCAATCTTCTGGGCGTTTCCTGGTGCGACGGGCGTCGGGCGACGCTGCAGGGCGGCGGCGGCCTTGTCGCCTTTACGCTCGGCGAGCTGGGCGGCATAGAGGCTGATCGGCTTGACGAACTGGCTCAGCGATCGCCAGTGGCCGTCGCCCACGAATTGGCCCCAGCAGCCGATCGCCCAGTTTTGTGCCGTCGGTGGCCGGCGGCAGGTGATGATCGAGGCGGTGCATTGCCACAACACGCAGTTGGCCGCGGCCCAGCCAGCCCCCTGGTTGTCGATCTCGCGGTTGGTCAGCGCCAGACCGCCGCCGTCCACCGTGACGTTATCGTAAAGTACCCCCGAGGCCCAACTTTCGATCGGCCCGCTGAAGTGATGCGCCCGCGCGGCGTTGCACTCCACAAAGGCGTTTGGCCCTGCGGCCAGGTAGCCGACTGCAAAGTCATGTCGGCCATCTTCCGCCCGGCAACGCTGGAACAGGGTCAGCTGGCCGCTGGTATAAAATGTGTGCCGACGATAGCCGCCCAACTCCGAGACAGGCGCCACCGAGGTGCAATCCTCTACTGTCACGCCCTTGCAACTCTCCCCTACAAGGACGGCTGAGCCAGCGAAGTGAGTCGCGGTCACCTGCCGCACCCAGCTATCGCGGACGTTCTCCAAGCTGATGGCGGTCCAGGCATGTTGTTCGTCATGTGGATTGCTAGGGTCAAAGGCCGATTCGCAACAGAGGTTCTCGACACCTACCTGGCTGATGCGGCCCGGCCACGAGTAGACCTGGAGCCGGCCGCCGCCGTGCTTGACATCGAGGGCCGTCGTCAACGGGGCGTCCAGAGTAACGCTGTCGCCGTCGAGGTGCGTGAGGACGCGGTCCCAGCGAATGTCCATCTTGCCCGGCAGCCAGTCGAGCCAAGAGCCGCGGTCTCGTGAAGGGAAGCGATCCATGCCAACCGCGGCGATCCATTGCCCCGTTGAGGGATGCTCGACGAGGACGGTATCGCCGACGTGAAGCCCCTTGGTGGTTGCCAGCCGCAGGCGGTACGCCCCTACGGGAACGTAGGTATCCGCCACCGTGTAGGGCGTTGGGGAAAGGATCCGCCGGTCACTCTTACCGAGAATGCGGATCAACGTCCGCCGATCTGTGCCCGTTGCCACCAGGACTGTGCCATCAGGGCCTTGCCCCTGACCGCGGAGCACGACGCCGCTGACCGCCAAGCGGAGGCTGCCAGCCACCTCGTGGCGGCCGGCAAGCAGCAGGACCGCGCCGCGAAGGCCGCTGGCGTCGGCCGGCAGAGTGGAAACATAGTCGATGGCCGCCTGAATACGCGGGCCGTTGTCTCCGCACGCCGGCGGTACGACCACGCGAACCGGCGCGTCCGGGATGGCCGAGCCGCCCCCGGCATAGCCGCAGTGCGAGAAATCGACAATGCGATTGCCCCGCTCATCGCAGTCGTAAACCAGCTTGCCGTCCGCACCGAGATACACGAACCGGCGCGACGGATCTGCAGCCTGGGCAACCCCACAGGACCATACAGACACAGAGAAGAAGAGAACAAAGCGATAGAACGAGGAGCGCAAAAGTGACAGAAGCAGATTCATCGCTGTCCTCCCCTGTTTGTGTTCTCTGTATTCTTGGTGATTCTGTGGTTAGTTCTTCTTGTCGTGCAAAGTGTTCGTGTTGTTTTCCGGCTTGGTGTAATCGACGAATTTGGTCGGGTCGATACCGTTGAGGTACTTCTCGATGTTCGTGTAACCATCGCCGTTGATATCCTGGACCGCATCGGCAGCGTCGTGGGGATTAAGTCCGTACTTCTGCTCCCACCAATCCGGCATGCCGTCGCTATCGCTATCGGCGTCAAGAGGGCCGCTCTTGTACTCCGGCCAGCCGCCGACATCGGCAGGCGTGTCGATGATGCCAGCCTTGTACCTCGGCTTGCCAGTGCGAACCGACTCTATAACGCGTGCATCCACTGCATCGCGGCGGGGCAGACTGGCGCCCGCGTGGGCCAGCACCAATTCGTAAGCCTCCGGGGCCTTCTGCTGCACGATCGGCTCGGCCGGGAACGGCTCGTACGCCCGCACGTTCTTCTCGGCGCCCTGGGGTACGACTTTGCCTTTGACGATCTTCTCCGGCTCGTACTGCACACCGCCAGCCCAGTTGTTAGCTGTCACCTTCTCGTTGCCGAAGACATAGTTATCGGCCACATACCACTTGCCGAAGCCGGGGTATTGGTCGTGAGCCTGGCGGGCAGAGACCTTGCAAATGCGGTAGCGAAGGGCCTCAGTCGTCGTAGCCGGCCCAGGTTTAAAATAGTTAGCTACTATGTTAATCTTCGAACTGCCATCGCCGCCGTCAAGGGTACGATGCCGCCAGTTGAACAGCACGTTGTTGCGGAAATCGAACACGCCCCCCATACCGATGCTGGGGTTGCGGCCGGTGTTGCAGGCAAACAGATTGTGATGGAACGAGCAGTTCTTGCCACCCCAGGTGCCGCCGAAAGCATGATTGTGCAGGTCGAGGGCTTCGCTGGAGATGCTCCATTGAATAGTGAGATTCTCGACGGGCAATTTCTGGATGCCGCCGTCCGACTGGTTCACAATACGACGGTATAATGACAAGTTCTCATCCAACCCCCAACTGGCCGAGACGTGATCGATGAGGATATTGCCGACGGGATGGCCGCCGAGGGCGTCATCGCGAGTCTTCAGGTTGCCGCGACGGAAGCGCAGATAGCGAATGACCACGTCATGGGTGTTGATAGCGGTCGTTTGGCCGCGGATGCAAACACCGTCGCCGGGGGCCGTCTGGCCGGCCAGCGTGAGGTAAGGATTGTTGATCTCCAGCGGGGTTTCCAGAGTGATGATGCCGGCAACGCGGAAGACAACGATGCGGGGGCCGGCGGTCTGGATCGCCTCGCGCAGGCTTCCCGGCCCTTTGTCGTTCAGGTTCGTGACGATGCAGACTTTTCCGCCCCGCCCGCCGGGCGTCCAGGCGCCGGCCCCTTCAGCCCCCGGAAAGGCAGGTATCTTCGCCCGCACGAGCGGCTTGCTCTCGTTTTCCCGCGCCGCCGCCGTGCTCGCCAAAAGAGTCCCCAGGCTTATCAGGACGGCCAGGGACGATGCCAACTCAATGCATTTCATCTGCTGCACGACAGAACTCCTTTGAGGTCGTTTCCCAAGCCGATCGCCGACCTGTGGCCGGCATGTCGTCCCAACTTGCTTGACATCATACTGGGATCTCAGTAAGATGCAAGAGGTATTTCGGAAAATTTTTTCTCAAGGCCCGAACTGGACCTCGGCCGGAATACCTCTCAACTTAGCGGAGTCTTTGTGATGCCTACCCGAGACGCTCAATCCTCGACCACCCGGAACAATGGAGACCCGTGCGCCATCCATTTCACGGCCCGCAGTCTCCTCAAGGAGCAAGCTTACGCTGAGATCAAGCGCAGCATCCTGAGCGGTGTCTTGCCGCCCGGCTCCTTCGTCGCCGAGCGTCAGTTGGCCGCCGGATTGGGCATGAGCAAGACGCCGATCCGGGCGGCCCTTGAACGTCTGGAGTTCGAGGGGTTTATCACTATCTCGCCGCAACAGGGGATCATCATCCGCGATTTGTCCTTTCACGAAATTGCCGATCTTTATGAGATCCGTATTGTCCTGGAAACTTATGTAGCCCGCATGGTGGCGGGACGGCTGACGGCCGAGCAGAAAGAACGGGTGCGGGCCAACTTGAAAGCACAAGCAGCTGTCCGCGACGGCAGTGATGTGCCGGCAGCGGTATCGTTGGATGCCGAGTTTCACATTCTCTTCGGGGAATTCCTCGGCAACCAGGAGATCCTGCGGGTGATGGGACAGCTCCGCGAGAAAGTCCAGCGCATCATCACCAAGGTCTACCAAATCAACCCCGGACGGATCGCCAGCAGCTATGAGGAACATCGGACCATCGCCGACGCCATCCTCCGCGGCGAGGCGACGCGGGCCGTCCAGTCGATTGAAGAGCATCTGAATTGCGGTAAACAACACCTGCTCTCGCCGCGGCAAGCCTGATCGGTGGACGTACGCACCGGCAGAGCGAGGTTCGCAGCCGGAATCAGCGCATCGTTTGGCCCTTCTTGGGGCTAGAGTGCTGCTGGTAGTTCCGGCAGGGGCGAGGAGCGGGTCCCGCTCTGCGAGGATTCGAGCCTCAGGCTACTCCCCGCGCATCGGCCGATCGCTAGGATAAGAGCGTGGCTCCGAAATCAAAATCTATCTTCCAAGGTTGGTGCAATGACCACCGTAAGTGCGGATATCGGCTTGATTGGCTTGGCCGTCATGGGCGAGAATCTGGTGCTGAATATGGAAAGCCACGGCTTCACCGTGGCTGTGTTTAACCGCACCGTGGCGCGCGTCGAAGAATTTCTGGCTGGCCGCGCTCGCGGCAAAAACATCATCGGCTGCCGCTCCGTCCAGGAACTGGTCGCCGCGTTGAAGCGGCCGCGCAAAGTGATGATGATGGTCAAGGCTGGCTCGGCCGTCGATCAGGTCATTGCCGAGGTCGCCCCGCTGCTGGAGCCGGGGGATATTCTCATCGACGGCGGCAACACCCATTATCCCGACACCACGCGCCGCATGAGGGAGCTACGCGAGAAAGGGATTGGGTACATTGGCACAGGTGTTTCCGGCGGCGAGGAGGGGGCGCTGCGCGGTCCTTCCATCATGCCCGGTGGCGATCCGGCAGCCTGGCCGCACGTCAAACCGATCTTCCAGGCCATCGCCGCCAAGGCGCCTGACGGCTCGCCCTGCTGCGATTGGGTCGGCGCCGAAGGGGCCGGCCATTACGTCAAGATGGTCCATAACGGCATCGAGTACGGCGATATGCAGCTGATCGGCGAAGCGTATCATCTGCTCAGCCGTTTGGCCGGCCTGGATGCTGCCGCTCTGCACGAGGTCTTCGCCCGCTGGAACAAGGGAAAACTCGACAGCTACCTCATCGAAATCACCCGCGACATTTTCGGCTATCGCGATCCGGAAAGTGGGCAACCGCTGGTGGACCTCATCCTCGATGCGGCCGGCCAGAAGGGCACAGGCAAGTGGATGGTCGCCTCGGCCACCGAGTTGGGCGTGCCGCTGACGCTCATCACCGAAGCAGTTTTCGCCCGCTGTCTGTCGGCCCAGAAGGAGGAGCGCGTCGCTGCTGCTGCGATTTTGCATGGACCTCAGCCGCATCTGACGGCCGAACGCGAGGCATTCATCAATGACGTAGAAATGGCTCTTTACGCGAGTAAAATTATCTCCTATGCCCAGGGCTTCGCCCTCTTGAACGCCATGGCGCAGGAAACCGGCTGGAACATCAACAATGGAGCCGTGGCCCTGATGTGGCGGGGCGGTTGCATCATCCGCAGCGTCTTCCTCGGCAAGATCAAGGAAGCGTTTGACCGCAATCCGGGGCTACATAATTTGCTGGTCGATCCCTATTTTGCAGGAGAGATCGAGGGCGCCCAGGCCGGTTGGCGCCGCGCGGTCATGGCCGGCATCGCTGGCGGTCTCCCCTTGCCGGCAATGAGCGCAGCGTTGGCCTACTACGATGGCTACCGCAGCGCCCGGCTGCCGGCTAATCTGCTCCAGGCCCAGCGCGACTATTTTGGCGCGCACACTTATGAGCGTGTAGATCGGCCACGCGGCCAGTTCTTCCACACCAACTGGACCGGCCGGGGCGGCACTACTGCTTCAACGACCTATAATGTGTGAAGGCTCTCGGCGACCGGCCGATGTCAGCCGACTGGCAAGAGCCTTACCACCCGGCTGACGTCGGCCGGTCGTCGGAATTCCGACATATGGGAGGTGCATCATGATTCCCAACGACTTGGCGGAGCAATTGCGAGCGGAGGTCAAGCTCCTGAAGGAGGGGCAAGACAAGTTTTTGGAGACCTACAAGCGGCTCTGCGCTCACTTGAGCGGCCCAGAGTGGCGGAAGGAGAAGGACATTGAGACCGTCTTCTACCATGTCCGCAAGGAGATCATCCCCATCATGGAACAGGCGGGTATGGAGAGTAGACAGGTACAGGCGTTGTGCTCCTGGGCGGCCAAGTTGGCGATGGACCAATAGCCGGCCCGCTCTGCCCTGGCTGCAGCAGTGGTTGTCTGCCTTCGCTGTTCTTGGGGTGTTTCGTTTGGACGCCACGCAGGTTCCAAACGCAGGGACAACCCACCATGTAAGTACGCAGGCTGATAAATTGCATAGCTTTGCCGCCAATTGGGGGGCGGACCATCTTTACATCTTCCGCATGTTCGATTCAAGCTGCCTATTTCATGCCGCCGATACATCTTTTACGAACGATATATGAGCAATCGGGGCGTTGACACGCTCCGCTCGCCTACCCCGGTTCGAGAGCAAAATCCAAGGAACGACCTGATGCTTCGCGCTGCGATGCTCGGCGGGTTGGTACTGGCGATGCTGCTGAATGTGACCGTCCGCCCGCTACATGCTCAACTCATCGCCAGTCTGGCCGACGATTTGATTATCCTCACCTATCGCTTGCGTGGCAAAGAGGCAGCCCGAACGCATCAGCATCTCGGCCCTGGCCCCGGCTCGATGGAGAACGTGTTTCCGGTCCTTCCTGGCGCGCCGCAGCCGGCGCCCAGCGAACCGACCAGCGCCATGACGCCCGGACAGGCTACCATCACGCCGCCGCCGGTCCTGGCCCAGGCACCGATGCCGACGCCGATCTACGGGGTCTTGGAAATTCCTGCCCTTGCCGACGAAGGGCCGCCCGAAGGTATGACCCTCGATCAGGCCATTGAACGCTTGATTCGAGACAATCCCGATCTGCGCATGCGTTCTAAGGAATTACCCAAGGCCCAGGCCGACATTGTCTCGGCCAGCCTGCGTAACAATCCGTTTTTATTCGGCGATGTCAGCAACGTGCCCTATCAGGCTTATTCGCCGCAGCGGCCCGGCGAAGTCAGCTACGGAATAACCCTCATCCAACCCTGGGACGTCAATCAAAAACGCAAGGTTCGCATCCGTGTCGCTCAGAGTGCCCGCAATGTCGTCGAGGCTCTCTACCAGGATGCCGTACGCTTGCAAATCGACAACCTGTACACCGCTTTTGTCGATGTGCTGGCCGCACGCGAAGCTTTGCGGCAGTTACAAGTCGGTCTGGAAGGAATGGAAGCGATTGCCAAGGAAACGCGCAAGCAATTCGAGCGTGGCGGGATCAAAACCCAGGCAGACCTGGATCGTGTCTTGGTGCAGCGCGATTCCGCTTTTTTGGCCGTACAGGAGGCACAATCGGCTCTGCGCCAGGCCAAGCAAACTCTGGCCGTCCTGCTTAATCTTCCGCCCGCCGATGTCGATTGCCTGAACGTGCGCGGCGCCGTTGGTGGTTTCGATCTGGAGCTGCCGGATGAGGAGCATTTGCTGGCTTTGGCCCTGCAAGCGCGGCCGGACTTGCACGCCTACCGGCTCGGCGTCCAACGCGCTCAGGCGGAAGTGCAGATGGCCAAGGCTGACCGTTGGCAGGATGTGTTCATTCTGTACACGCCCTGGCAACTGGTAGACAATTCGCCGATCCATGCCCAGAACACGAACTCATGGGGCCTCAGCGCCCTGGTGACGCTACCGGTATTCAATCGCAACCAGGGCAACATCGCACGGGCGCAAATCACCGTATCCCAGGTCCTCATCGAACTGCAAGGACGCGAGCAACAGGTCATCGGCGAAGTGCGGCGGGCCTACCAGGAATACAGCAACAATCGCAAGACAGTGCAGTATTACCAGGAGAACATCCTGCCACGGGCACGACGCATTCACGAGGACAAACTGCGTCTCTACAAGGCAGGGAACGCGAGCCTCCTGGACTTGTTCGAGGCTCAGAAGGAATACAACGACGTGGTGCGCCGCTATCTGGAGGCGTCCGTGCGCCTTCGCCGCAGTGCTCTGCGTCTCAATACTGCCGTTGGCCAACGCCTTGTACCCTAGCGGAACGAGCCAGGAGTATACGAACTGCCGGCCCCAATCTCCTCTCCCCTCGTGAGAGAGGGCTGAGGTAGGAGGTGTCAAGGCAAGGGAGCCAAGGGAGTTGTGTCCCCCCACCCCAACCCTCTCCCACAAGGGGGGAGGGAAAAGACCGCTAGCCCTCAGCGAGAGATGTCTTACCAGTGTTTCCGTTTCTGGTTCGCTTTCCTCCGCCCGCCCCTGCTTTCTTCGCTCGACCTGGCTCTCACTAATCGAACCCTTGCACGACCTCGCTGCCTGCATGTGTGATCAAGGCATAAAAAGCCACGCCAGCAATGCTTTGCGGCAGAAAGTGAACCGAACCGTCGGCGAAGGCAGCGTAGGAGCCAAGCGGACGATGAAAACTGTAAACGGCCCGCAGATTGGAACAATTGACCGGACATGATCCCGGCGAGGTCAGTCCGTTGGAATTGAAGCAACTCGCATTGAAAGCATTGTTGTGTGCCCAGGCTCCGAAGCCGTAAACCAATTCATTGGTGCCACTGGTGATTAACTGGCCGTTGCCGACATAGATCCACGGTCGACCTGACATCTCCGAGAGCATGGCCGTATTAGATGTGCCGTCTGTAATCCAGGTCAGGCGCCGGGAACCATACAGCATCATTGCCCCCGATAAGTCCGCAGTACTCGGCGTGCCGGGATAGAACAATTGGTAGCATGACGGATTGGCGCCCATGAAGGCGAAATAATCGGTGCTGGCAGCGGTGAAATTCACATCGGGGTTGCCTGTCGGATCGAGTCCGGCGAAAGCAGGATCGCTGGCTTGAAACACGCGTGGCTGCACCCAATTGGAAGGACATTCCAACACAGATATCCGTTGGACGATCACATCGGCGTTGCGGGCATCGAACCAAGGGTAATGGAAATTATATTGGTTATACAAATTGGTCTGCTCGATATAAGGCAGAATTTCCGTCACCCAGCCGACATCCTGGGCCGCCGAGCCGATGGGCGGTAATCCGCCGTAGGTAGACTCGTAGTTGAGACAGGCCAAAGCAAGCTGTTTCAGGTTGTTTTGACACTGGCTGCGTGCGGCAGCCTCGCGCACTTTCTGCACAGCCGGCAAGAGCAGACCAATCAGAAGAGCAATGATGGCAATTACTACCAACAACTCGATCAGGGTGAAACCA
>Ga0070737_10005478_pt1 | contig 12102 bp, 11 predicted proteins | sample Coa_R1_10_FD_66438 | JGI IMG/M metagenome (GOLD analysis project Ga0070737, IMG submission 66438) | Surface soil microbial communities from Centralia Pennsylvania, which are recovering from an underground coalmine fire - Coalmine... | ecosystem: Environmental > Terrestrial > Soil > Unclassified... | reverse complement strand
TCAGACAGGGCAAGATCTACGCGCCGGAAAAGATCGAGCAGTCGCTGGCCAACTTCTTCCGCAAGGGCAACCTGAACATGCTGCGCGAGCTGTCTCTGCGCACCACCGCCGAGCAGGTAAGCAACCGCGCTGCCGAGTACCGGCGCACGCAGGGCCTCGAACAGGCTCCTGTGCCCGAGAAGGTGATGGTCTGCCTGAGCACGCGCCCCGGCTGCGAGCGGCTGCTGCGCGTAGGCGCGCGCATTGCCGGCCGGCTGGCCACCAACTGGTACGCCGTCTATGTCACCCGGCCCGACGACAAGGGCCACGGCGACCCCGAGGCCCACCAGCGCCTCGAGGAATACATGCGCATGGCCCGCGACCTGGGCGCGAAGGTCGTAAGCCTGACCGATCGAAACGTCTCCGACGCGCTCATCCGCTTTGCCCAGCAGGAGAACATCTCCCACGTGGTCTTCGGCCAGTCCGCCCGCTCGCGATGGGATATCCTTTTCCGCGGCTCGGTGCTCAACCGCTTCCTTTCGGAGGTGCGCGACGTGACCGTGCAGGTCGTCCCGATGCACAAGGTCGCGCGGCGGGCGTAAGGCAGCGCAAGGGGAAAATGCCGCCGGAAACGAGGAAGGTTCCTGTGTTAGCTTGGAAGTAGCGGCCGTTCACGCGAGCTCGTAGCTCAGTTGGTAGAGCAACGCCCTTTTAAGGCGTGGGTCCTGGGTTCGATTCCCAGCGAGCTCACCATTCAAAATAAATAACTTAAATGACTGGTGATGAACCTCGAAAATGGGTGCATACGCCCATGTGCCGCCGTTAAGGTTGTCTCGTTGGTCTCGCAGTCGGCTGCATAGAAGCGCATGACGGCCCACAGGCCGCCGTTTTTCACTGTTCTGCACGAAATCGCATACAACCACTGCAGCAGAAACGAACGCCTGCGCCAGCCTCAGCCTTGAAGAGCCTGGACAACGGACGCTGCTCAGCCAGCCTCAATCTCAACGCCGAATCGCAAATGGCTGCGTCTTGCCGGAAACCGATTCCGATAAGCCTGCGATATGGGCACGAAATCGGCTGCGCTTATCCTGGCGAATCCTGTTGACCATGCGTTCGCAGGCGGTGACAAACCGGCAATCGTTCTCGATCGCCAGGGCCAGATAAAGACAATCGTACGCCGGGTGGTCCAGATGGATTGTCAGCCCTCTGCTTCAGCCCCTCGGCAGAAAATGCTCCTCCGAGCAGGCCCTCAGCCGCTCGGCCGCGCTCTCCGGCGTGATGTCGCGCTGCGGCATGCACAGCATTTCAAAACCCACCATGAATTTGCGCACCGTAGCAGAGCGCAAGAGCGGCGGATAGTAATGCGCGTGAAAGTGCCACTCCGGATGCGCTTCTCCATCGGTCGGCGACTGGTGAAAGCCCATTGTGTAGGGAAAACTCGTGGTGAACAGGTTGTCAAAGCGCGTAGTCATGCGCTTGAGGGCGTCGGCCAGCCCGTCGCGCTCGGCGCCCGAAAGCTCCGGCATGGCTCCGCAATGGCGGCGGCTGACGATCATCGCCTCAAAGGGCCACACCGCCCACCACGGCACCAGCGCGGTGAAGTGCTCGTTCTCAAAAATAATGCGCTCGCCGGCGGCGCGCTCAGCTTCTGCATACTCGCAGAGCAGGCAGCGGCCGGTGCGCGCCAGGTGCTCGCGCTGCGCGGCGGTTTCGGCCGCCGGCTCGTCGGGCACGAAGTCTGTGGCCCAGATCTGGCCATGCGGGTGCGGATTGCTCGCCCCCATCATTGCGCCGCGGTTCTCGAAGATCTCCACGTGCCTGATCCAGCCCAGACCGGCAAGCTCCTCATATTGCTCGACCCACGCATCAACCACCGGACGAATTTCGCTGCGCGACATGCGCGCCAGCGTCAGGCTGTGATCGGGATGAAAGCAGAGAACCCTGCACAGCCCGCGCGCCGCTTCGCCGATGAGCAGCGTCGACGATGAAGAGGCGCCGGACGCAGGCGCCTCCGGCAGCAGGGCCGAGTAATCGTTTACGAAAGAAAAAACACTCCCGTACTGCGGATTGACTATCCCGCCCGCGCGCCTGTTGCCCGGGCACAGATAACACTCCGGATCGTATGCCGGGCCCGCGGCCGCAGCCGTCTGCCCCACTTCTCCCTGCCACGGCCGCTGCGTGCGGTGCGGCGAAACCAAGACCCAAGACCGGCGCAGAGGATTCCATCGCCGGTGCGGATACTGCCAGTTCGTGCTCATTCCTGCTCCTGATCCGATTGTAAAAGCCAGATTCTATTTTCCATGCCTGGCATTCCGGAGAGCCGTTTGCGCACGAACCGGATGCGCCTGCGGAAAATTCAGGCTTTCGGATCGGGCGTTCCAAAGGTCACACATCGAACCTCGCTATCGGACTCGCGGGCCGCAGACGCCTCGTAGAATGAAGAGGGCATTGCCTGCGATTCGAAATCCCTCGTTCGCTCATGAGCGAACGCTTCCGAAAGCGGCCCCGACGAGATGCTTTCCACCGAACAGATTGTCGCGCTGCACGACCAGCGCACACGCGAGTGGCACTTTACCGAGCCGGACCCGACCGAATGGGCCTTTGACGCGGCAGAGCTTGCCGGCGCGGAAGAGGTTCCCGGAGCCGGCCTGGCCCAGCGGGAATGGCTTGCCGCAGTCGCTCGCCAGCACCGCGCCAACTTCGAGCTGTGGCACATCGAGGATGAGGCCCGGGCTCCTGGTGCGACAGACCAGGAAATTGCCGGCGTGAAGCGGCGCATCGACCGCACCAACCAGCGCCGCAACGACCTCGCCGAAGAACTGGACCAAAGGCTGCTCGACTGGCTGGCGAACCGCTCGCTTCCCCGCCCCGAGGCGCCGCTTCACTCCGAGTCGCCGGGACTGATGATCGACAGACTCTCGATTCTGGCGCTGAAAATCTATCACACCCGCGAAGAGGCAACCCGGCACGATGCTCCCGAGGACCATGTCGAGCGCAACTGCCGGAGATTGGAGATACTGGAAGAGCAGCGCACTGACCTGGCGCACTGCCTGGACGGGTTGTGGAACGAGACCCTGGCCGGAACAAGGCGCTTCAAAATGTACCGTCAACTCAAGATGTATAACGATCCATCGCTGAATCCGGCAATCTATGGCGGCTACCGGACAAAAACCTGACCCGGAGAAGCGAAAGGCAGGCCGGGACAGCACCCCCGGCATACGCAATTTGACGCCGCAAACAGTTATGCGTATAAAGTTGGCCTAAGCAGAGCTTGGGCGTCTCTGCGCCGGTATTCTCTTCCGGCGATGGACGATGCCAGGCGCAATGGATACCAGAGAGATGATGCAAGACGCGCGCACCACGGCCCCGAGCCGTAAAAAGACCGCCTCCATCACGCAGAAGAGCAATGGAAACGCCTTTACCGGCCCAGCCTTCCAGCATTACCAGGCAGCCGTACAGCTGCTGCAGCAGGGCAAGTTCGACAAGGCCCTGGCCGCCCTGGAAAAGCTTCTGCCCGATGCTCCGCTCGAGCTGAAGGAGCGCGTGCGGATGTACATCGCGACCTGCCAGCGCCAGCTGGAAACCACCGAGCTTGCCTTCGAAACTCCCGAAGAGCACTACGACTACGCAATCTCGCAGCTCAACACCGGCTATTACGAAGAGGCGCGAGAGCAGTTCAACCTGATCATCGAACGGCACCCGAGCGCCGACTACGCCTACTACGGCCTGGCAGTTCTCGACGCCATCACCGGCCGCGTGCAGGAGTGCCTGAATAATCTGTCGCGGGCCATCGAGATGAACCCCAAAAACCGCCTGCAGGCACGGGTTGACAACGACTTTCAGAGCATGGCCGACGATCCGCGCTTTACGGAGTTGTTATACCCTGAGATACCGTAAGACGTTGAACGCTTCTTCGAACCGCCAGACCGCGCGAGAGTTGCCCTGCCGCACCGCAAGCCCGGCAGACGGTTTGGCAGTCTCGGCAATCCCGGCCGAGGCCCACCCCCTGCGCGTGGTCGCCCTCGGCGGCGGAACAGGCCTGTCGACGCTGCTGCGCGGCCTGCGCAGACACGTCGTTGCACCGGGCATCGATCCGGCCCCCGCGCAAATCTCCGATCTGGCTGTGGTTGTCACCGTCACCGACGACGGCGGTTCTTCCGGCCGGCTGCGGCGCGGTTTCAACATGCTGCCGCCCGGCGATCTGCGCAACTGCATGGTCGCGCTCAGCGAGGAAGAAGACCTGCTGGTCAAGCTATTCAGCCATCGTTTCCGGTCGGGAGGCGCGCTCAAGGGCCACAACCTCGGCAATCTGTTTGTGGCCGCGCTGACTGAAGTCACAGGCGATTTTGCACTGGCCATTCAACTCGCCTCGAAGATCCTGGCCACGCGCGGCAGCATCTATCCCGCAACCACGGCCAACACTACCCTCGTCGCCTACATGGACGACGGCTCGGTGGTGCGCGGCGAAACCAACATTACCGCCAGCAAGCGCCGCATCGTCGAACTCACGCTCGACCCGCCCGACCCGGTCCCTCTGCCTGAAACTCTGCATGCCATTAACCACGCCGATCTCATCACCGTAGGCCCCGGCTCGCTTTATACGTCGCTCATCACCAACCTGCTTATCGAGGGCGTCTCGGCCGCGCTGGCTAAAGCGCGGGGCCTGCGCGTCTACATCTGTAACCTGATGACGCAGGCTCATGAAAGCCTTGGTCTGACCGCATCCGAGCACATCGAGCGCATCTACGATCATGCCCGCGCGCCCATCTTCGACTACGCTATCGTGAACACGTCTCCGTTTTCCAAACAGACGATCGAGCGCTACGCCGCTGAGTCCGCCGCCCCCATCGTTGCCGACATCGACCGCATCGAAAAACTGGGCGTCAAATGCATTGCCGGCAATTTCGCGAGCGAAGACAGCGTAGTCCGCCACGCGACAGGACGGCTCGCCAGCGCTCTTCTGGAGCTGGGGCGCACTGCTGCGCGCCGTTAGCCGGCCCTGCACCGGCGCATCGCAGCCTCACGGCAACACAACACTACCTGCATCCGCCGATGAAAAGACCTTGCAGCGCTGGTCAACGAACGCAACCAATTGCGAGCTGGAGAGGCCGCCGGCTGGAGCATGGGCTGCCGGAGCGGATCGTCATCGATCATGAGACGGCGTTCAACTTCGAAGATGCCGGACGAGTGGGCTTACGAGAACACTGACACACTATGCCGGCCCGCTGGACGCATCCGACTGCAAGGCTGCCGACCGCATTGGCGCCACATTCGCTCCGCTGCCGACGACCATCCAGTACTTCACTTTGCCGGTATAGAGATCGCGGCACAAGGGCAGGCTACTGGCGTGCCCGGTGGCCGGGTTGCAATACTGTCCGGTCTTGGTGTCGAGCGCTATGGGCGCGCTGCCGGCGACGTCGACGAAGCGCTGCTGCAACCTGCCGCAGCTGGCTAGAACGATGAGCCCAATATGAACGGGGAACCGGAACTGGGGCCACAGGCAGTCGATCTTACCCAAACTTACTCGTCGATCCTGCGCAGCGGTTTCGGACTTCTGGACCCTTGACGGACCCAAAATCAATTCACGAAATCTGTAAGTTATTGATTCTTTGGTTTTGGTTGCGGGGGCAGGATTTGAACCTGCGACCTTTGGGTTATGAGCCCAACGAGCTACCGGGCTGCTCCACCCCGCATTGACAGTGTAGCAATTGGTGCATGCATGGTCAATGCGAGGCGACGAGCGTCTTTGGGAGCGGCTAATTTACTTTCCGATGCCAGCGGCCACTCACGCAAATTTCGCGGTTCGCAGCAGGGCGTCCACCGCCTCAGGGAGCGAAGAAAATTGCAGTTCTGCCGCTGTCGCCCTGCTGCCGCCGTCTTTGCGGCGATCGGCATCGGGTGCGATCCGGATGGTCGTCATGCCCAGGCGGCGGCCGAACTCCATGTCGGCGTCCGAGTCGCCGATCATCACGCTCTGGCCGGCAGTGACATCGTGAAAGCGCGCTACGGCCTGGTCGAACAAGCCGGTGAGCGGCTTGCGGCAGTTGCACTCGCCGGCCTCGTGCGGGCAGACGAGAAATGCGTCAATATGAGCGCCGTGCCGGGCCAGAATCCCGGCGAAGCGGGCGTGCATGGCCTCGACCTGTTCGAGCGTATAGAGCCCGCGGGCGACGCCCCGCTGGTTCGTCACTACGATGACGCGCAAACCGGCGCGATTGAGACGGGCAATGGCCTGCGGGACGCCGGGCAGAACGCGGAACTGCCGCCAGTCGGCGACGTAGTCGCCCTCCGGCGCCTTTTCGTTCAGCACGCCGTCGCGGTCGAGAAAAACCGTGCGCACAGGGCGCGAAAGGCTGCTGCCAGCGGTCGGGTTCATTGGGCCATTACAATATCTGGATGGCGCTTTCCGCAACATACCGGAAGGCTGAAGCGCCGGCGGCGGATCGTTCATGAAGAACCTTTTCCGTCTTCTGCGCTACGGCCTGCCGTACACATTGCAATGGCTCCTGGGCGTGTTACTGCTGGCTGCCGACGGCCTGCTGGATAACTTCCGCGTCCTGCTTTTCCAGCCCATTTTCGATCGGGTGCTGGCGCCGGATGCGCCCGAAGGGCCGATCCTTCTCGGCCTTCCTCACTCGCGATGGCATTTCGATCTGCGCATCCTTGTTCCGCAGTTCCTGCCCTTCCATTTTCATAATGCCTGGGTGGTTGTGGCCTATGCTCTGGTGGCGTCAACAATGCTGAAGGGCTTGTGCGACTACGCCGGCAATTACCTGGTGAATTATTCGGGTTTCGGAACGATCACCGACCTGCGCAATCAGCTTTACGAAGCCACCCTGCGCCGCTCTTCCAGCTTTTTTCACCGGCACTCGACGGGCAGCATTCTTTCCACGCTCATCAACGATGTCGATCGCGTACAGATCGCCGCAAGTTCGGTGATCGGCGACTTTCTGCAGCAGTTCTTTACCTTCCTGGTCGCCATTGCGCTGGTCATCCGGCTGGGCGGCTATCTGAGCTGGGCGCTGCTCCTGTTCGTTCCCGTAGTCGTGATCTCGGCGCGCAAGATCGGGCGCGAGGTGCGGCATCGCACCCGCTCCAGCCAGGATAAGCTCGCCGAGATACAAAACATCCTGCATGAAACAGTCACGGGCAACCGGATTGTGAAGGCGTTCAACACGGAGATATGGGAGATTCTGCGCTTCAAAACGGCCGCGCGGAGGCTTTTCCGCGCCAACCTGCGCAGCATCCGGATGCAGTCGATCAGCTCGCCGTTGATGGACGCTATCGGCGCCATAGCGATTGCCCTTCTGCTGCTGATCGGACGGAACGAAATCAGAAGCGGCTATATGACGATCGGCACATTCGTGGCCTTCATCATTCTGCTCTTCAAGCTCTACGACCCCATGCGGCGGTTTGCCTCCTATTACAACAGCTTTCAGCAGGCGCTGGGCGCATCGTCTTCCATCTTCAGCTACTTTGACGCCAAGGACGACGTTGTCGAGCGCGCGCACGCTGTGAATTTCGGCCGGTTTCGCAACTCAGTCCGGTTCGAGAATGTCGGCTTCTCCTACGCCAACCAGGACGGCGAGCAGCAGATTCTGCACAACGTCGATCTCGAAGTGCGGGCCGGCGAAGTGCTGGCTCTGGTCGGGCCGAGCGGGGCGGGCAAGTCCACACTGGTGAACCTGATTCCGCGCTTCTTCGACGTGACTTCCGGGCGCATTCTGATCGACGGGCAGGACGTGCGCGACCTGACCCTGTCTTCGCTGCGCAGGCAAATTGCGCAGGTGACGCAGGAGACAATCCTGTTCAACGACTCGGTGCGCAACAACATTGCGTATGGCCAGCCGGAGACGCGGCCGGCGCTGATTGAAGAGGCAGCACGCAATGCGCTGGCCCATGACTTTATCATGCGCATGCCGCAGGGCTACGACACGATCATCGGCGAAAAAGGCTTCCGGCTCTCGGGCGGCGAACGCCAGCGCATCGCCATAGCAAGGGCGATCCTCAAGAACGCGCCCATTCTCATCCTCGACGAGGCAACATCGGCACTCGATGCCGAGAGCGAAGCGCTGGTGCAGGCGGCGCTGGCCAACCTGATGCAGGGCCGCACTGCGATCGTGATTGCACACCGTCTGTCGACGATCCGGCGGGCCAATCGCATCGCCATGCTCGAGGACGGCCGCATTACCGCGATCGCTCCGCACGAAGAGCTGCTGGCCAGCTCGCCCACCTACCAGAAGCTGTATCAGCTCCAGTTCATCGACATGCCGGAGCCGCAGATCGATCCGATGGCGCCGGCTCCATCCACTGTCCAGGCCCCGGCCTGCGATCCAGCCCTTGCCGTCCGGGCCGAGGAATAGAGCGAATGGCCATTTTTTCCATGACAGGGTATGCGCGCGTGCAGGCGCGCGCGCCGCTGCGCGGCGAGCAGAACCAGCTCAGCTATACGCTGGCGATCAAGAGCGTCAACCATCGTTTTCTCGACCTGCAGTTTCGGCTGCCTAACGGGCTGGATGCGCTGGAGATGGAACTGCGCCGCATTCTCAAGGAACATCTTGTCCGCGGCCACGTCGAGCTGTCGCTTTCTATCGATCGCGCGGCGCAGCAGAAGACGGGCTACAACCGCGAGCTGGTGGCGGGCTACGTCGCCGCATTTGCCGCGGCGCGAGCCGAACACAAACTGAAGGGCGAGCCGGACCTGAATGCGGCGCTGCGGCTGCCCGGCGCGCTGCAGGCTGAGACGCGCAGCGAAGACGACCTGAGCAGCCTTGCAGCCAGCGTGCTGGAGCAGATTCCGCTCCTGCTCGATCAGCTCAAGATTATGCGGGCGCGCGAAGGCAATGCGCTGGAAGCCATCCTGCTGGACATTATGACGCGGCTTGCCGAAGCCAGCGCCGGAGTGCGGGAGCTGATTCCGGAGATTGAGCAGCGCTACCAGGAGCGGCTGACGCAGCGGCTCATGGCCGCCGCCGGGCCGGAGTTCAATCGCCAGCGGTTGCTCGAAGAAGTCGCCGTGCTGGTGGACCGCAGCGACGTTTCCGAAGAGCTGGCGCGCATGGGAACCCACATCGCGCACTTTCGCGAACTGCTCGACGCCGGCGGCGAAGTGGGCAAGAAGCTGGATTTTCTGCTGCAGGAGATGAACCGCGAAGCCAACACGCTGCTCTCAAAGACGGGCGGGCTGGGCGGCAAAGGAACGCGCATCACCGAGCTGGGCCTCGCCATGAAAGCCGAGATCGAGAAGGCCCGCGAGCAGATACAAAATGTGGAGTAAGGCGGGCCGGACAAGCCCGGCCCGGATCAGTTCAATACCGAAAGCAGATAAGGACAAAAACGAACAGTGGCGGGAATTCTCTTCATCATTTCGGCTCCCTCAGGTTCCGGCAAAAGCACGCTGGTCAGCGAGCTGCGCAAGCAGGTAGTCGGCATCGACTTCGCCGTTTCCTGGACAACCCGCGCCCCGCGCGGAAGCGAAGAAGACGGCCGGGAGTACCACTTCACTACCCGCGAGCAGTTCCAGCGCATGATCGAGGCAGGCATGTTTCTGGAATGGGCGGAGGTATTCGGCAACCTCTATGGCACGGCCAAATCATCGCTCGACGAGGCGCGGCTGGCCGGCCACGACCTGCTGCTCGATATCGACGTGCAGGGCGCTGCGCAGGTCCGGGCGCGGCTGCCGGAGGCCGTCGGCATCTTCGTGATGCCGCCCAATCCCACCGTGCTGCGCACCCGCCTGCGCAACCGCAGCCGCGCCGAGGGCGTGGTCAACGAGGAAGAGGTCTTCCGGCGGCTGCGCGAAGCCAGCAAGGAGATTGAGAATTATCGCGAGTATAGCTATATTTTGGTCAACGACATCCTTGACCGCGCGGTCGCGCAATTGGAAGCCATTGTCCTGGCCGAGCGTTTCTATCGCAATGGCGAGGCCATCGCCTACCGCTCGCGAAGGGTGTTGGAGGTTGCCGCAGCCTGTCTGCAATCGAACTCGCAGGAGCGGCTCAAGCCTGTGCTGGAGGCCTTCGGCATCATCGGCGCCTCCGGCCAGCAACAGTTGCCGTTTGGAGATGACTCCGATGACGATTGAAACCAGCTTTGACTCCAATTACCGCAAGGTCCTCGTTGCGGCGCGCCGGGCCCGCCAGTTGCAGAGCGGCTCTCACGCGCTTATCGCTACGCGATCTCAAAAACCCTGCCGTATCGCTCAGGAAGAGATTGAGGCAGGCAAGATTGCCTACGTGAAGAGCGAGAAACCGGTTACCAAGCCGCTGATCGAAGGACCGGCGATCCCGATTCTGCTGAGCTGAAAAGACGGCAGGCACGGACTACGGAACAGCGGCTGGCCATCATGGCGCTCCGCTGTTTGATGCGGAGTCTTCGCGCTTCTTCTGAATTGTCTTTTCTGTACTTCCCCTCCTCTGTCCCTGAGCGCGATTTCCTCACCCTGGAGCCGGTTGCATCTATGCTGCAGGGAAATGGCGCTGCTTCAGCCGCGCCGAAGCAGCCCATCCATAGCGGACTTCACCCCAGCAGGAAAGCCTACCGGTCACCGCGAGCGCCTGACACACCCCGCTCAAGTCCCTCAGTCCCCTGCCCTGCTTCTCCGACCGCTGGTCTACAATCTAGCTATGCGCGTCACAGTGGGCGTCTCGGGCGGGATTGCAGCCTACAAAGCCGCGGAGCTGGTGCGCGAGCTGCAGCGCCAGGGCGCAGAGGTCCACGTTGCGATGACCGAGGCCGCCTGCCGCTTCGTGCAGCCGCTTACCTTTGCGGCCCTCACCGGCTACAAGGTCATCTCCAGCCTCTGGGATGACCGCGCCATATCCGATCCCAGCTCCGAGCAGAACGGCATCGACCACATCGCCGAGGCGCAGTGGGGCGATGCGCTCGTGGTTGCGCCGGCTACGGCCAACATTCTGGCCAAATTTGCGCACGGCATTGCCGACGATTTTCTTTCCACCATGTATCTGGCGGCGACGGCTCCCGTTCTTGTGGCTCCGGCCATGAACGTGAACATGTGGAACCACGCGGCGACGCAGGCCAACATGGAAATCCTGCGGCAGCGCGGGGTGCGCGTCATCGAGCCGGGCTCGGGCGACCTGGCCTGCGGCATGGTGGGCGCCGGACGAATGGCCGAGCCCGAGCAGATTGCCAGAGTTGTGCTTTCGGTTCTCAATCGCCGCAACGATCTGGCCGGCGAAACGGTGCTGGTAACCGCCGGCGGCACGCGCGAAGCTCTCGACCCGGTGCGCTTCATCGGCAACCGGTCAAGCGGCAAGATGGGCTATGCGCTGGCGGAGGCTGCGCAGAGCCGGGGAGCCAAAGTCATACTTGTCAGCGGGCCCACCGCGCTCCATCCGCCGGCGCGATGCGAGCTGGTGAAGGTCGTCACGGCCGACGAGATGCGCAAAGCCGTGCTCGACCGTATGCAGCAGTCCACGCTGGTGATCAAAGCCGCGGCGGTGGCCGATTACCGGCCTGTGGCGGTGGCCGATCAGAAGCTGAAGCGCACCGGCCCGATGACGCTCGAGCTCATGCCGACGGAAGATATTCTTGCCGAAGCCGTCCGGCGGCGCCGGCCAGGCCAGCTGATTGTGGGTTTTGCCGCCGAAACCGAGCACGTGGTGGAGAACGGCCGCGCCAAGCTGCTGAAAAAAGGGGCAGACGCCATTGTCGTGAATGACGTGGCCGGCGAGGGCGTGGGAATCGATGCCGAGATCAACGCGGCGACCTTTCTGACCCCAACGACGGCCGTGGAGATGCCGGCGATGCCCAAGCGCGAGCTGGCCGACCGCATCCTTGACGAAATTCTCGCATTGCGCCGCCCGCGCCAGGTAGTCGTGGAAATCGATGGCAGTCCCGCTATTGCCGGCGACCGGCAATCCGATCGGGAACGACTGCCGGACGAGGCGGCTTCTCCGCGGCGGCAGCGCATGATGGAGTAGGGACGGGCCATGAACCGCATCCTCGATCCGGCGGCGCGCGAAGCCCTGACCGCCCGCCTGCGTTTCTATCGCGATCTCGGCCTCACCGATCTCTACCGGCGCGCAGTCGATCCGGCGCCGCCTGCCGCGTTTGCCGAATCCGGCGCGACTTGGCCGGAAATCTCCGCTGCTTTTGCAGCAA
>Ga0070737_10005477_pt1 | contig 12102 bp, 9 predicted proteins | sample Coa_R1_10_FD_66438 | JGI IMG/M metagenome (GOLD analysis project Ga0070737, IMG submission 66438) | Surface soil microbial communities from Centralia Pennsylvania, which are recovering from an underground coalmine fire - Coalmine... | ecosystem: Environmental > Terrestrial > Soil > Unclassified ... | reverse complement strand
ATCTTCATCGAGAACGGGCGCTTCCACGGGCAGTTGATCGCCGCCGATTTGAAGCAGAAGCTGCGGGCGGAAGCGGTGACGGCATGAAATCGGTAAATTCGCTCTTCGCTTTTCGCATTTCGCTCTCCGCTTTTCGCTCTCCGCGATTTGGCCTGCGACTTTCAGCAGAAGTTTCGTCGCTCCGGCTCCTGCGAATTCAAGGATTGCCTGCGGCCTCCGCAGCGTAGCAGCAGGAGGTGAGTAGCGAAAAGCGAAGAGCGAAGAGCGAAGAGCGAAGAGCGAAAAGCGACAAGCGAAAAGCGGTCCGTGAATCGCAGCCGCTACCACGAATACAAGGTTACGTTGTCCAGCCAGACGGAATAGGGGTCCTGGCGGTAGTCGCCGTCCAGTTGAAAGGCAACGTTAACGTCGCTGCCGCTCCAGCCTGGTTGCGGATTGTAGTAGGTGTCCACCGTGCTGGTGTTGCCATCCAGGGTGACGCTGATGTAGTGGACCTGCCCGTTGACCCGCTCGACTTGCCAGGTCAGGTGATGCCATTGATTGGCGGATACCACCGGACAGGGCACGGCGGTCGTTTCCCATCGTCCAGCCGCATCATTCCAGATGTCCCAGTAGCCGGTAAAGCGATAGCTGCATTCGGTACCCCAGGTGTAGCGCGTCCCGCCGAAGCTCTGATTAACGTCAAATTCCAGGGCCTCCGGCGCCGTTGGGTCTTGCAGATAAAAGTACAGGTCGTAAACAAAATGCGTGGGTGTGCTGTTGGGCCCGAAGGACTTCCACCAGAGCGCATTGGAATAGGGGGCCGGGCCGCCCAGGGTAAATAACGAGGAATCACCGCTAAGCGACGGAGTTTGCTGGTTCTGCGTCATGCTGGAGGTGGCATTGCCCAGGCCGCTGGCGCAAGGATGGCCATCGAGCTCGGCGGTGCACCACTGCCAGCCGGGAAGGGCCTGGATCGCGCTGGTCGTCTGCGCTCCAGCAGGAACGCCGGGTGGAGCAGAAGGGTTGCCGGAAGAAGAATTGCCCGACGAGCCGCTGGAAGAAGAACTGCCCGGCGAAGAAGAGGACTGAGAAGCTGGATCAGAAGGGGACGAAGATTGCGAAGATGAGCTGGAAGATGAGGAACCGCCGCCTGGGGCGGGTTGCGAGGCTAACGGGGCGGAGGGGTTCCCGCCGCAGCCGCCGAGGGCCACGAGCAGCGCCAATACAAGCGAAGGGAACCAGAAATTCCGGCAGAGGGCGGAAGCAAATGCAAAGCGATTGGTCTGAGAGGACAAACAAACTTGCATGCCAATAAAAACTCCGTATTCTCAGGGGAATTGGACGAGGGCGCTGCTTGTGAATTGTGCGGCAGGGTTGATTATATTGGCCGAAAGCCGTGCTCCGGAGGAATGACCGCTGAAAAGAGCAGAAAAATTGTCCTAACACCGGAGCAACATACCCTTACTTCTTTCGAGGTAAGGCGCCGCTGCCGAGCTTACGCGGCCGCAGCTTGTTGCCTGCCGGCGGCGCGCGACATGTACTTGCCGAGGGGGAGTACCAAGAGCATGGCCAGAAGCGCCGCAGCTGCTCCGACAACCACCGGCCACTTGTAATCACCGCTGTAGTCAATCATGCGGCCGGCGAGTGGAGGGCCGATGATGCAAGCCACCCCGAAGCCGGTAAAGAGAATTCCTAACAATTCCCCCAGACCTTCAATGCCGAAGATATTGGCGGCAACGGCGGGGGCCATCGCCGCGATGCCTCCGTAGCCAACTCCCATGACCAGGCCAAAAAGCACCAGCCGGTCATAGGAGTGTGCGGTCAACCACAACCCGAAGCTGACCAGCAGAATCAAATAAGCGGCCTCATACATGGCAAACAGCCCGAAGCGCTCGGCCAGGGCGTTAAGACCTAGCCGGCCGACGACGCTGGAAGCTCCGATGTAGGCAATCACCGTTGCTCCGGCGAGGCGCCCTGCGCCGATATCAGCGGCGAAGGCCGGCACGAAGACCAGCGCAACATATATGGCCACGCCGGCGAAAAGTAGGCTCACGTACAGGAGGCGGAAGGCGGGCGTCAGCGCCTTGTGCATCACTGCCGCCTTGGCTTTTCCAGCCGCGACCGGCGGCCGGGAGAGCAGCGCCGCCGCCAGCAGAAGCAGGGCGCCACTGGCCAATCCGAAAATGACAAAGGAGTCTCGCCAACCGTAACGCCGGATGAGCAGGGCGGAGACCGGCGCGGCCACCAGCGTTCCGCAACCGATCCCGCTAATGGCGATGCCTAACGCAATGTCGCGCTTCGCTTTGAACCACTCACCTACGTCGGAGATCGCCGGGATATAGACGCAGGCCGCGCCGCTGCCCAGCCCGCACCCGTAGGTCAACAGAAGCAGCGGAAACGAATGGACCCGTGCACTGAGAATCAGTGCTGCCGCCATCACCAGCGCCCCGGCGGCCACGACAGCCCGCGACCCATGGCGGTCGGCGATTTCGCCGGTGAACGGGGCGAGAAAGAAGGTCAGGGCGGCAATGATGGAGAACAGCATCGACATGGCGGCTTGGCTGGCATGAAACTCGTGCGCTATTGGCTTGAGAAAGACGCCGAAGGTATAAGTCACGCCGAAGCTGACAAAGGCGCAGACGAAGGCGGCCGTCACCACCAGCCACCCACGTGCTGAGTCAATGCTTGCGCTGGAATTCCGGGACATCATGCAAGGCAAACTTCGTCCTGAAAGCATACGTGGAAACCGGGTCCCGCGCCAAGGAAATTACGACCGGGCAAAAGCATTGGGCGCCGTGGGGCGGTGCGAGGTCAAAGCGCTCCCAATGCCTCGGATGCCGCCGGCTCATGATATCGTCAACCTATGGCGGCAAGTGCACGCGAACAACTCCTGGCCATGCTGGCGGAGAAGTCGTTCCGCCTGGGTGAATTCAAGCTTTCCAGCGGCGGCGTCAGCGACTATTACATTGATTGCCGTTTGACCACGCTCGACGCCCGGGGTGCATTACTCACCGGGCAGACGGTGCTCGACGAAATTGCGGCCCGTGACTGGCGGCCCGACGCCATTGGCGGCTTGACTCTGGGCGCGGACCCGGTTGTGGTGGCAACCTCGGTTCTCAGCGCGCAGCAGGGGAAACCGATTCATGGATTTCTGGTGCGCAAGGCCGAGAAAACGCACGGCACCCAGCAGCGTATCGAAGGCTTTCAGAAGAAGCCGGCACGCGTGGTGATCGTCGATGACGTGTGTACGACCGGCGCCTCGACCATCCAGGCCATCGAGGCGGCCCGCGAGTATGGGTTCGGCATTGTCGGCGTGATGTGCCTGGTGGACCGCCAGGAGGCCAATGGCCGCGCCAACGTGGAGAGGGCCGCGGCCCCGGCGCCGTTTGTCGCGCTGTTCACCACGAACGATGTGCGGTCGGCCCACATGAAACTTACAGTTGGCAGTAGCCAGTAGTCAGTTGCCAGTAGAGACTGGCAATTTCAACTGACTACTGGCCACTGGCTACTGGCTACTGACTCTCATGATCAAGACCCTGGAATGGACTAATGCCGGCGTTCGCTTCATCGACCAGACGAAGCTGCCCGCCGAAGAAAGCTACGTCACCTGCAAGAGCTACGAAGAAGTGGCCGACGCCATCCGCCACATGATCGTGCGCGGCGCGCCGGCCATCGGAGTAGCGGCGGCGATGGGGATCGCGCTGGGCGTGCGCGACGCGAGTGCGAAGGACCAGGCCGAGCTGAAGCGCGACCTGGATCGCATTTGTGCTGCTCTGGCCCAGACCCGTCCTACCGCTGTGAATCTCTTTTGGGCAATTCGCCGCATGAAGGAAAAATTCGAGCAGGTCAGCGCCCAGCCAATCGCCAACATCCAGCAGGCACTGATTGCCGAAGCCCAGCGCATGCTGGCGGAGGACATTGCGGCCAATGAAGCCATGGGCCGGCATGGCGCCGTGCTGCTGCCGGCCAGCGGCGGCGTGCTGACCCACTGCAACGCGGGCGCGCTGGCCACCTGCGGCTATGGCACCGCCCTGGGCGTCATTCGCGCCGCGGTCGGTTCCGGCAAAAAGCTGCACGTCTTTGCCGATGAGACCCGCCCGTTCCTGCAAGGCTCACGTCTGACAGCGTGGGAGTTGATGAAGGACGGCATTCCCACCACGGTCATTGCCGACAATATGGCGGGCGCCATGATGCGGCAGGGGAAGATCCATTCCGTGATTGTGGGAGCGGACCGCATCGCCGCCAATGGCGACGTGGCCAACAAGATCGGCACCTACTCGGTGGCCGTCCTGGCGAAGGCGCACGGCATTCCGTTCTACGTTGCGGCTCCGTTCTCCACCGTCGATCTCAACACCCCCGACGGCAGCGGGATTCCTATCGAGCAGCGTTCGCCGCGGGAGGTGACACACCTGGCCGGCCGGCCAATCGCTCCGGAAGGCGTCGCGGTGGAAAATCCGGCGTTTGACGTCACTCCCCATGAGTACGTTTCGGCGATCATTACCGAGCGCGGGGTGGTGCGCGACCCTTACGCGGAGTCTTTACGTAAGCTGGCGCCCTGATCCCGCAATTAATCTTGTGGTTGGGGTGTGTTGGCGGAATTCCATTGCTGATACTGCGGGGAGCGGTTGGCGGGATTCAACTGCTGCTCGTACTGCTGCTGTTGCTGCTGCATCTGCTGGAGTTCCTGCATCATCTGCTGAGGCGTCTTAGCTCCAGGCGGTTGTTGGCCATTTTGGTAGCTTCCCGGCCCGACCATTTGGCCTCCCGGAATGCCCGGACGGCGGAAGCCGCCCAACGGCGCGGGCGGTTGGTTCCGATAGATGTTCTCTGCAGGATCAGGTTCCTCCGGCTGTGCTTCGGGCGCCGGCTCCGAGGAATTGTTCTGCGCGGTGGTTGCCGGCCCGCTCTGCCGCACCGTCAAGATCACCTTCTTCACCGCCCCCGGATCACCCGCCACGCCGAGGATCAGGTAATCGAACTTCGAGCCGTTAAGCAGGCCATTCAGCACATCGCTGGGCGGGCCAGGTCCCAGCTTGGTCACCACGCGCTCATTTCCTTCTCCCGGCGGGATGTCAATCGACGCACCCGTGCGCGCTCCCACGGCATTCAGCACTTGTGACAAAGTGGAGTTTGGAGCATCGATCGTCAGCTCGCCGTTCTGGAAGCTGACTTGGGGCGGCGTAGGAGGTGATTGCTCCAACGTGGGAGGCGGAGGCGGCGGTGCGGGGGCCGCATCCGCTACCGGGGCCGCCTTCTTGTGGTGCGCCTGATGCGTACGCGCCTTGGATGCCTGCACCTTTGCAGTGGCACTATGCTGCACAACCGGCGTTGCCGGTGAAGTCGTCGCCTGCGCGCCGGCTTGCCGCGCGAGCATCATGGACCCCAACCCGGCCAACAGAGCGCAGCCCAGACTTTTCCCAAGACGCAGCATAAATGTTGGACGGCAAAGCATGCCGATGGTTTCTATTCTAAACCGTAGCCGCGCCGTTCCCGGTCCCACGTCTAGCGTGGAGGAGAAGCTGCCGAAGCCGGATGTCTGCCGCGCGGCGGAGAGGCATCTTATAATTCATCCGGAAGTCATCCCATCGCTCCGGGTAGCGCCATGATTCGAACATCGCAGGTTTCTCTCCAGCTGCAGCGGTCTCTCTTCCGCTTGGGAATGTTACTCGTGGCCGTTTTGGCGGCGTCGTGCGCCCTGCCGGGGCAGGTTTGCACCTCCGGTGCCGACATCGACACTGCTACCGCGACGGCAATCGACAACGCCGCGAAGCAGTATCTGAACATGTCGAAGAACGGCGACGTGGCCGGGCTCGAGGCCAACGCCATTCCGCAGATTAAAGGCGATTTCGACGCCATCGAGCAGGCCGTGGTCACCAACAAGGAATATCTCGCCGAAGGCACGCCCACGATCACGGACACGTATCTGCTGGACGCCTCGCAGTCCAAGGAAACCTTGCCGCGCGCCGAGTTTTATTGCGGCATCTACAACTCGCCCCAGCGGGAAGCGTTCTTCATCCCCAATCTGCCGCCCGGCCGCTACGCCATTGTCATTCAGAAGGTCAATGGCAAAGATCCCATCACCTTGACCCTGGTATTACAAGACGTAGGCGGCGCGTGGAAACTGGCGGGATATTATCCCCGGCTGGATGAGATCGGCGGCCACGATGGCCAGTGGTACCTGACGCAGGCGCAAGCTTTTAAGGCCAAGGGGCAGTTGCACAACGCCTGGTTCTACTATCTGACAGCGTGGGACCTGACCGCGCCGGTGAATTTCATGAGCACGCCGCAACTCGACCAAATTTCCAGCGAGATGCAGAGCGCGCGGCCCGCCGATCTGCCCAGTGCCGCCTCGCCGCTGAGCCTCTCCGCCAACGGCAAGGTGTTTAAGGTGACGGAGATGACGGCCGTGCCGGTGGACAACAAACTGGACCTGCGTATTCGCTATGAAAATCCTGCGGCGGCGGATTCGGGAGCGGCGTTTCAGGACAATATGGCGGTGATCAAGGCGATCGTCGCCAAATACCCCGAGCTGCGCGAGGGATTCGACTCCATCATCGCCCGCGCCGTCGACAGCAGCGGACACGAGTATGGCTCGCTGCTGCCGGTGAAGGAGATAAAGTAGGCAGACCCTCACTTTGCTAGGCTTCTCCCTCTAACGCTGGGTCAATTTTGCATTCCCTCGGCTTCTTATCGAAGCGCAGCCCCTGGAATACGGGGGCCCGCATTTTCACGGCGCCGTTCCGGCCCTCGTGGGTCCACTCGCTAAACCGGATTTCGGCTACCAGTTCGGGTTTGACGTAGTGGACCCGCCGGTCACTCTCCACCTTGCCAAAGAAGGGATTGCGACTGGTTTCGAGCGGCTGCAACCGCTTCCACATCTGCGCGTGCGTATCTGTGGTGAAGCCGCTGCCCGCCTGGCCGACCGGGACCAGCCGGCTCTTCCCGTCATAGAGTCCCAAAACCAGCGAGCCGAAGTTCTTGCGCGCACCGCGCGGCTCGGTGTAGCCGCCGATGACGCACTCCTGTTGCTGGACCAGCTTGATCTTCAGCCACTCGCGGCTGCGCTCCTGCCGATAACGGCTGCGCCGCTGCTTGGCAACAATGCCTTCCAGGCCGTGTTCCCTCGCCGCCGCAAGCAGGGCCGTGCCGCGGCCGATCCAGTGCTCGGAATAGCGGACAAGGCCGTTGGGCACGATGATCGACGCCAGCAGTTGTTTGCGCGCTTCCAGCTCGGCCTGCGTCAGGTCGTAGCCGTCGAGGTAGAGCAGATCGAAGACGTAATAGACCACAGGAATGTCGTCGCGGGTGCGGCGAATGCGGCGTCCCTCGCCGGCTCCCGTGCGCTGTTGCATCAGGCTGAAAGATGAGCGGCCCTGCTCATCAAGGGCGACGATTTCGCCGTCCAGCACTGCCGTCCGGGCCTTGATGTAACGCGGAATTTCGTCTAGTTCGGGATAGGCTGCAGTCAGGTCGTTCTGATTGCGCGAGACCAGCCGAAGCGAGTTGCCATCGAGGAACCCCACGGCGCGATAGCCGTCCCACTTGATCTCGTAGAGCCAATCGTCATCGTCGAATGGCTTATCGGCTGCAATGGCGAGCATGGGGTGGATGGTGCGCGGCATCGGCGCTTTGCGCCCCAGGCGTGCCGCGGGAAGAGCTACGCCCTTCGCTTCCGTGCGGAGTTTTTTTTTACGACCGAAGCGCGAGCGGTCTTGCCGGTGGCGCGTGGCGAGGGCGATGGCCGTTCTCGCGTTCCTTTTGTTCTAGCGGCATTCTTTGCCGCCTTCCTGGCGTCAGCTTTGGCGATGGACTCTGCCAGCCAGGCGTTTTTGCCGGCAGCCCCGCGTGCCGAGGCTTTGCGGCCGCTGGTCCACTTGGCTGAGCCGGCATCGCCCGCAATCTCTTGCAGCGACCGCTTCGTCAGGGCTGAGTAGCCGTATTGATCGATGTCATAACCCGGCTGAGCGTAGGCGTCGCGGTGTTTGATCAGCAGCCACTCCGTCCCCTTACTGCCGGGCCGCCGCGCCTGGATGTGGACCAGCGCGAAGTCACCGTTCAATTTGCTGCCATGCAGGCGGAACTTGAGGTCGCCTTTGCGCAGCATTTCCGCAGCGTCCCCTTGCGGCTCCCAGGTGCCCATGTCCCAAACCATCACCGTGCCTGCGCCGTAATTGCCGGGAGGAATCACGCCCTCGAAGTCGAAGTAGGAAACCGGATGATCTTCCACCTGCATGGCCAACCGTTTGTCGGCAGGATCGAGCGACGGCCCCTTGGGAACGGCCCACGACTTCAGCACCCCGTCCATTTCCAGGCGGAAGTCGTAATGCAGGTGCGAGGCGCGGTGCATTTGCACCACGAAGCGACGGCGCGCGCCCTTGCCCACCTTCGGCCGCGGCTCCGGCGTCTGCGAAAAGTCGCGCTTGCGCTGGTATTCCTCCAGGGCCATGCGCAGTTAGATAAACACAGAAGACACACCGCTGCAAGTTCCGGCCCGAGACGTCCCCGTTCCCGGAGTGCCGGCCCAGACCTGGCTGGGGACTCCCAATCGCCAACGTTCCGGCGCCTGATTGGGCCACAGCAAAGCCCAGGCAATTGCGATAAGCTACGATCCAGGGTTTGTGAACGACTGCTCCCTGTGCGCGGAACGCTGCTTGGGTACACAACCAAAACAAGACTGGATGACGGTCGAGAGGCCCGTTGCTGGGCGGGTCAGGGCCCGGCGCTTGCTTCGCGGGGACGCGCTCAGAGTAGGGACAGCGATAATTTACGCCTCGCTGGTTGCCGTGCTCGTGGAACGCATCATCGCGGTGGCCAGCGACCTCCAGTTGTGGGGCGACGGCGCCTGGTTCCTCATCAAGATCGCTTCCAGCCGGAATTACTACCTGTGGATTGGCGATTGGAAACGAGAGCTGTTCCGCTCGCGCCTGTTTACCATTCTTGCCGAGCAGACTCCTGCCGTCATAGGGACACATCTCCGGATTCACTCGTTGCACGTCCTGTCGCTGATTTTTGGCGTCACGCTCTACAGTCATGCATTGCTGAGTCTGTATCTCTGCCATCGCTACGCCCCCCGGCGATGGTACATGCTGTTTCCCCTGCTCAGCTTTTTTGCGGGCACGATGAATGTGGAAGCATATCTCTCCACCGATAGCCACTTCGTCGTATCACTTTATTGGCCGCTGCTTTTCATATTGCTCTTCCGCGAAGAGCTGACCGCCGGGACCACGCTGCTGCTCATCGCCCTTTCTATTCCCACTATTCTGAGTTACGAGTCGATGATGTTTTTCGGCATCATTCTGGCGGCGGTTTGTCTCTGGCGCTGGAAGCGATTGCCGCACCAGCGGGCCCTGATGGCGGCGCTTGCGGTCTGGTACGTCGCCGGTGCGGCGCTGGCCGCGGCAGCCGTGATTTGGCCGTTCGACCCCAGCAATCGCACCGGCTTCTTCCACGCCATATTCTGGCTGATGGGCTCGAGTCACCTCGCCGCGAAAATTTCTTTGGTAGTGCTGCTTTGCTGCAGCGTGCTGCTCGTCCTTCCTTCGCGGCTCCCAATCCAGAAACTGACCTTCGCTGTGGGACTGCTGGGCCTTCTCTATTTGTACTTTGCGGTATTTGTGGGACACACCCCGTCAAGTCTCGACGTCGAGGTTCAGGCGCGGGTGTTGAATCTCTTGCTGCCGCTCGCTGCTACGGCCCTGTTGTTGCTGGTGTTGGTGGGTTGGTCGAGACCTGATGCTCGCGCTATTGGCCTCGCCGCGGTGCTCATCGGAGGACTCGGCTTCGGACAGGTTTTCTGGAACCTCGCCGCTATCAATCGTTGGCAGGGCATGCTGGCGACACTTTGCTACGAGTTGCAGTCGCATGAAGGCCCCCTGCCATATCAGGATTCCATCCTGTCGTCACCGCAGTTAGGCCCTCTGCATCTGGGGGAGCTTGATCCCAATTGGTCGCTCTCGCCATTGAGCTTGTACGAAACCGGCCGCGGCGAGGTGCGGACCATCATCGTACCCGAGCCAAATACTTATTTACCCTTTGACCCATACGCCCTCGCCGCACTTCCTGACCTGTCCCGCTACCGCATACGCTACGATTTCTATCGAGAGGCCCTGGAGCACGAATGGCAGTACCGCCTGGGTGAAACGCTGACCTTCACTCGCGGCGGAAGTGCTGCCCAGTACCTGCGCGGCAATTGGGCCAATGCGGAGGACTGGGCGACCTGGGGCAGCGGGCCGGAGTTTGGTCTTGACCTGCCTCTAACGGAAAAGGAAATACCGGAAACCGTATTGCTATCGGCTACCGTTGCTCCTAATCTTGCGCCCAATTTTCCGGACCTATCAGTCGAGGTGAGGGTCAATAACGTCCCGGTGGGGACTTGGTCTTTCCGGTACTCGCCGAGTGCGATTACGACACGCAGCGTGCAAATTCCTAAAGCTGTGCTGGCCGCGGCGAACCCGGTGCAAATCCGCTTCCATGTTCTCGGACCTGTCCATTCGCCGGCGGAGATGGGCAAAGGTCCCGATCCCAGAAAACTGAGCCTGGCGTTTCTAAAGTTAGCTTTGACAGGCGAGCAATAGGCACTCACCTTTCGCCGCTCATTTCCCCACCTCCAGGCGCCCGGAGCCTTCCTAATCACGCAAATTAGGTGGTGCGCTCGGCTGCGCCCTCCGCATCCAGCACCACGGCGACGGCATGAACTGTCGCGCTACCGGCCGCCGCAACGTCTTTCAAAAACTTCCGGGGCCGCGTTGGCGGCCCCGGTAAGGTTGCTGTCCGATGTAATCTAAAGCTCCCAATCTGGCGGGAGACCTTAGCTCCCGCTGTGGCGGGAGATATTTACTGGACTGCTCTCGTCCCGGTCGAGGCCAGGTCGTAGCGGTCCAGGTTCATGACCTTGCTCCAGGCCGCCACGAAGTCCTTCACGAACTTCTCCTTGGAGTCGTCGCAGGCATAGACCTCGGCGACAGCGCGGAGCTGGGAGTGCGAACCGAAGATGAGGTCCACACGGGTCGCGGTCCACTTGACGGCGCCCGTCTTGCGATCGCGTCCTTCATACACGCCGCCGCCATTGGAAGTTGAGGGCTGCCACTCGGTGTTCATGTCGAGCAGGTTAACGAAGAAGTCGTTGGTCAGCGTCTCCGGCCGGTGGGTGAAGACGCCGTGCTTCGACTGGCCGAAGTTGGCGTTCAGCACGCGCATGCCGCCGACGAGAACGGTCATCTCCGGAGCCGTCAGCTTCAGCAACTGCGCTTTATCCACCAGCAGTTCCTCCGGCGTGGTCCCGTTGGTCTTGGTTTTCTGGACATAGTTGCGGAAGCCGTCCGCCTTAGGCTCCAGTACGGCAAACGAATGCACATCGGTCTGCTCCTGGGAAGCGTCGGTGCGCCCCGGCGAGAACGGGACTTTCACTGCGTAGCCGGCCCGTTTCGCCGCTTCTTCCACCGCCGCGCAGCCGGCGAGAACGATCAGGTCGGCCAGCGAGACCTTCTTGCCGTTCTTCTGCGAGCTGTTGAATTCTTTCTGGATCGTCTCCAGCTTCTGCAACACCTTCGCCAGTTCGGCCGGCTGGTTCACTTCCCAGCTCTTTTGCGGCTCCAGGCGAATGCGCGCCCCGTTGGCGCCGCCGCGCTTGTCAGAGCCGCGGAAGGTGGAAGCCGACGCCCAGGCCGTGGTGACTAACTGCGAAATCGACAATCCGGAGGCGAGGACCTTGGCCTTCAGGGCCGCAATGTCCTTTTCCCCGATCAGTTCATGGTCTACTGGCGGAACAGGGTCCTGCCACAACTGGGGCTCCTTGGGAACGAGCGGGCCAAGGTAGCGGGAGATGGGACCCATATCGCGGTGGGTCAGCTTAAACCACGCCTTGGCGAAGGCGTCGGCGAACTCTTCCGGATGTTCGTAGAAGCGCTTTGAGATGGGCCCGTAGATGGGATCGAAGCGCAGCGAGAGATCGGTGGTCAGCATGGTGGGCGCGTGACGCTTGGAAGGATCGTGCGCATCCGGCACGGTGCCCGCGCCCGCGCCATTCTTGGCTACCCACTGATAGGCACCGGCCGGGCTCTTGGTCAGCTCCCATTCGTATTTGAACAGGGTCTCGAAGAAGTTGTTGCTCCACTTGGTGGG
>Ga0070737_10005472_pt1 | contig 12110 bp, 9 predicted proteins | sample Coa_R1_10_FD_66438 | JGI IMG/M metagenome (GOLD analysis project Ga0070737, IMG submission 66438) | Surface soil microbial communities from Centralia Pennsylvania, which are recovering from an underground coalmine fire - Coalmine... | ecosystem: Environmental > Terrestrial > Soil > Unclassified ... | reverse complement strand
ACCGGGGCTTGGGCCGTCCTCGTGAGCGTCGTCACACAGACACTCTCGAAGTTCACACCCGACGCCCGCGCGCTGCCCGGGGGGTCGACACTGATCAAGCTCGTGAGCGGCATCGCAGGGTGGGCGCTCATGCTCGCCCTCGCGGGGCTCGTGATCGGGGCAGGGCTCTGGGCCATCGGCTCCCACTCGCAGAACTACCAGCAGTCCTACACCGGGAGGCGCGCCGTCCTCGTGTCGGGGCTCGCGGCCCTCCTCATCGGCGCGGCCCCGACGCTCATCCACTTCTTCTTCAACACCGGCCACGGCATCGTCAACCCGCTCCCGCTCTGACCGGAGGTGGCCTGCCCGATCCCGCTGAACCTCGTCTGCGACGCTGTCGGCGGCGCCTCGTCGTCGCTCGCAGGCGGCGTCCTGTCGGCCATCGCAGGCTGGGTCGTGCAGGGCGCGACCTGGCTCCTCAACGCGCTCGGAGGGGCAATCTCGCAGACCACCTCGGTCGACGTGCGGGCACCGTGGTTCGTCTCGCACTACCAGGTGATGCTCACGATCGCCGCCGTGGTGGCGGTGCCGATGCTCATGCTGACGGCCATCCAGGCGCTGTACCACCAGAGCGGGGCGCTCCTCGTGCGGGCGGCCTTCGTCCACCTGCCGCTCGCGGGTCTGCTGACGGCCGCAGCGGTCCAGCTGGTGCAGCTCTCGCTCGCGGCGACCGACGCCCTCTGCTCCGAGGTGACCAAGAGCACGGGAGGCGAGCTCGCCAAGACCCTCTCCTCCATCGGCACCGCCCTCTCGCACCAGCTGATGCCTCTTCCGACCTTCGTGATGACCGTCGGCGCCCTGCTCATCGTGACGGGGGCGTTCTTCTTGTGGCTCGAGCTCCTGGTGCGCTCGGCGGCGATCTACGCAGCGGTGCTGTTCCTCCCGCTCGCCCTCGTGAGCCTCGTGTGGCCGCCCGTGTCGCACTGGTCCCGACGTCTCGTGGAGACCCTGGCAGCGCTCGTGCTGTCGAAGTTCGTGGTCGTCGCCGTCCTGTCGCTCGCCGTCGGAGCCGTGAGCTCTGGGCACGGGTTCTCCACGGTGCTCGCTGGCGGGGCCCTGCTCCTGCTCGCCGCCTTCACCCCGTTCACGCTCCTCCGGCTCGTCCCGCTCGTGGAAGCCGGTGCCGTCACCCAGCTCGAGGGGGCACGGCAACGTGTCCGCGGCGCCTGGGGTCGGGCACCGGACAGCGCCGTGGGGTTCGCGCTCCGCCAGGCTCGGGAGCACGGTGCGCACCGCGAGACACCCCAGCCGACTTGGACACCCGGTCTGCCCGGGACGGGGACCACAGTGCCGCCGGAGGCACCGGGCTCCCCGGGGCCGGCGGGCTCGGGCGGGGCGGTCTCCGACCCGGGGGGCTCCGGAGGCCGGGGCTCCGGAGGACGGGGCTCCGGAGGACGGGGCGCCGGTCCTGGGGAAGCGTCCCTCGCCGGGGTTGCCGGTTGGGGCGCCGGGGCGGCTGCCCGGGGCGCGGCCGGTGGGTGGGCACCGGTCGAGGCAGGTGGTTCGACGGAGCCCGGCGCGACCGATGAGCTCGGGATGCCCGGCACCCGGGACCTTGCGGGCGGACCCCAGCCCACAGTGGGTCCCGTCCGCCGCGGGTGGCCGCCTCCCGAGGACTCGACCCCCCCTCCGGGGACAATCCCGGTGTGGGAAGGAGTCCCCGAGAGCACCGAGGACCTGCTCGAGGCGCTCCGACGCGCCACACGGGTCGAACCCGACGGCTACGGCGGCATCATCCCCGGCGTCGCGTCGCCCCTGTGGGGCGGCACAGAGCCGCTGAGCCGCTTCGAGCCCGGTCCGAGGGACGTCTGGCCCGGGTGGCACCCAGGTGAGGACGGCTCCTGGGACGACGAGCCGCTCCACGACGGCTTGGCGTTGCCGACGCAGGACGGCGGGACCGCCTTCCCCACGCCCGACGGGGAGGAGGACTGAGTGGCCGCCACGAGGCCGCGCTACCGCTTCGGCCCGCTCGAGCGGCGCGGGCTCATCGCGGGCTGGCGCGGCGGGCAGATCGGTGTCGTGGCGCTGGGCGCCGTCGTCGCGCTCGCCGCCCTGCGCCGGCGCCCCGACGTCCCGACGATCGCCGTCGCCGTCGTGATCGTGGCGGCCTCGGTCGCGGTGGCGTGGTGGCCGATCGAGGGGCGCACCCCCGAGCAGTGGCTCCCCACCGTCGTGCGGTGGGGCACGACCGGGGCATCGGGGGGCCGGCGCCGGCGAGCGGGTGCCGCCGGTACCGGGCACTGCATCGGAGCGGACGGCGCACCGTGCCTCGCCACCGATGCCACCGTGCCCGGCGGGAGCTGGCGCGGCAGCGGGGTCTTCGCGGGACTGCACGTCCTCGGATTCGAGCAGGGCACCGGCGACGGGCGGATCGCGGTCGTCCACGACGAGCGGGCGCGCACCTACACGGCCGTGATGGAGCTCCTGGGGCACAGCTTCGCGCTCCTCTCGAAGGACGAGAAGGAGAGACGGGTCGCGTCGTGGGCGTCGATCCTGAGCTCGCTCGCACGGGAGCGCTCGGTGGTGCACCGCGTGCAGTGGATCGCCACGACGACGGCCGACGACGGCGCCGCCGTCGACGGGTACCTCTCGCGCCACGGCACCTTGTCGGACGAGGCTCCTGCACGTCGCTCGTACACCACACTGCTTCGGAGCAGCGGCGCGGAGACCTGCCGCCACCAGGTGCACCTCGCGGTCGCGGTCCGCGCGACCGGTCCTGCGGCCCGTCAGATGCGCGCGCTCGGAGGGGGATCGCTGGCGGCGTGCGCGGTGCTCGCCCGCGAGGTCGTCACCCTCCGCCGCCAGCTCGCCGCTGCCGACGTCCCGGTCGAGCGCGTCCTGGACGAGCGCGAGCTGGCGTCGCTGCTGCGCCAGTCCGTCGACGTGGCCGAACCAGGCCGCAGGGGCTGTCCCCCGTGCGGCGTCGCGTGGCCCTGGCCGCTCGTGACGGAGGCCGAGTGGGGGCTCGTCCGAGCGGACAACAGCTGGAACGCCACCTACTGGGTCTCGGAGTGGCCGAGGGTGGACGTCGGCCCGGAGTTCCTGGGCCCCCTCCTGCTCGGCTCTGTGCGTCGCAGGTTCTCCGTCGTCATGGAGCCGCTCAGCCCCTCGCGCGCGGTGCGCCAGGCAGAGCGCGCCCGCACCGCGGACGTCGCGGACGCCGAGCTTCGGCGGCGGGGCGGCTTCCTGGCGACGGCACGTCGGGCACGGGAGGCCGAGGTCGCGGCCCGCCGGGAGGAGGAGCTCGCCGACGGGCACTCGTCGTTCCGCTTCTCGGGCTACGTCACGGTGACCGCAGCATCTCGAGACCAGCTGGCCTCCGCGTGCGAGGCGACCGAGCAGGCGGCGTCGCAGTGCAGGCTGGAGCTACGACGGCTCTACGGCGAGCAGGAAGAAGCGCTGACCTGCACGTTGCCCCTCGGTCGCGGGCTGCGATGACCCGAAGCCCGATGGCCGAGCCCGCGGCGGACGGCGCCGACGATCAACGCGGCTGCTCTTCGGGTGGGGTCGTGCGCATGCCGTCAGGCCAATGGGCGAGTGACATCAGCTCGCACAGCTTCACGAAGCTCTCCGACGACACCGGCAGGGCGCTCTTCAGCCGGGTTGCGTCGTCGTTGTTGGGGATCCAGATGTTGGCGAACCCGAGGTGCTCGTAGACGTGGATCGTGCCGACCTCGCCGGTGCGATGGACCTGGACCTTCGGATCGGCGGCGGCGAAGTCGTCGACGGTCCAGTGGGGGAGCGAGCTCGCGAAGCGCTGGGAGTCCTCGACGAGGTCCAGGTTGGCGTGCTCGATCCGCCCGGCCTTGTAGAGCCAGTGGGCGATGGCGAGCTCGGGCAGCACCATGTGCAGCCCGACCACCGGGACGCTGGACATGGGCGCGTCGTCGCTCGGACGGATGGCGAGCGCGTCGGCGAACACGTAGAGGAACGCCGGAGCCTCGCGCGGGCCGTGAAGGTGGCCGGCGGGCACGCACAGGTGCATGCCCACCACGTGGCCGACCAGCGCCCGCTGGCCGCGGAGCCCCGTCGCGAGCGTGCCGAGGGCGATCGCCTCCGCGGCTCGGCCGAGCTGGGTAGCCGCGAGCGAGGCGGTGCTCGCCCCCGCGCCGACCCCCCGCCTGGCCTCGTCGAGCAGGTGACGGCGCAGCGAGGGGCCGGGATGCGCTGTCTTGCCGGTGCTTGTCTCTGTCTTGCCCGCGCTCGTCGCTGTCTTGCCGGTGCCCGTCGAGGCTAGGCCCGCTTCGTTCTGCAAGTCCGGGTTTCCCTGGGTCGTCGGGTCCCTCTGCTCCTTCCCGACGTCGGCCATCGTCTACCCCTTCCGTCGCCGGTACCTTTCCCGCGTCCGTGGTTCGGCGCCCTCGAGGGGAGCGGCGCCGCCGGCGCCCACGACCATAGGCGGTGAGATCATCTCGGGGTGCCCGGGCTCGTCCTCGCCGACGCCACGGAGGCCGATCGGCCGCGTCTGTTCGAGATCTTCTCCGACGTCGTCGCGAAGGGGGACGGGTATCCCGAGGCTGCCCCGCTGCAGCCCGACCGCTTCGCCGCGAGCTGGGTGGACCCCCCTGTCGTCGTCGTCGCACGATCCGGCAGCGACGTGGTCGGGGGGTACTACCTGAAGCCCAACTTCCCCGGACGCGCCGCGCACATCGCGAATGCGGGCTACGTCGTGGCGGCCGACCACCGCGGCCGTGGAGTCGGTCGCAGTCTCGTGGAGGACTCCATCGTGCGGGCGCGAGCGGAGGGGTTCGACGCCATCATGTTCAACCTCGTCTTCCAGTCCAATCCCGCGCGCGCCCTGTACGAGCGGCTGGGCTGGCGAGAGATCGGCCGCGTCCCGCGAGCGGTCGAGGGCGAGCCAGCGATCATCTACTGGCGCGACCTTTGACGTGAGGAGCAGAGCCCCTGGGCCCACCCGGGCCGGCGAGGTCAGATGAGGGGCGACGTCAGACGAGGGGAACGGTCACGTCCCCTTGTGCCTCGAGCAGCCGCTCCCAGGTGGCGAAGGTCCAGCAGAAGCGGCCGCCGAGCCCCCAGCCCGGACCCCAGCTGTTCCAGAGGTAGACGAGCTGATTGGCGGCGTCGATGCCGTCGGCGACGATCTCGTGGCCACCGCGCACGGTCGCCCCGGGTGAGATCTCCACGAGCCCCGTCGAGGGGTCGGGGTCGTCGAAGCTCGTGTACCAGTTCACTCCCGTGATCACCGGCCGATGGACGAGCGCCAGGAGCGCGTGCTCGACGCCGAAGGCGTGGGAGTAGGAGCCGATCCAGCCGAGGTCGACGGCAGCCTTGCACACCATGAGCCCGGTGCCTCCGGGGTCGTTGGGCGGGTAGGGCTCCCCCTCGAGCGCCGTCTCCTTCTCGTAGAGGGTGATCGCGGACTGCTCGTCGTAGGTCGTCCCGGAACGGTTGTCGGGGGCCGAGTCCAGCGCGCCGCACAGCGCGTTGGCGGTGCAGGACCCGAGGCTGCCCTGATCGAGAGGGAGCCCTCGCGCCGCGTGTTGGACGCTCACGATCGCGGGGGCCTGGGCGGCGGGGTAGTCGAACGAACGTGGGTCGTGCAGGACGTGGCGGCCGAGGCGCCGACCGGGGACCACCCGCTCCTCGATGAGTCTTGCGACCGGCTGAGCTCCCGGCATGGCACCTCCGGGTGAGACTGGTCCCGAGCCTACCGAGCCCGAGGCTCCCGAGCCCGAGGTTCCCGAGCCGGCTGCTCCCGAGCCCGAGGTTCCCGAGCCGCTCACTGGCGATCCTCGCTGCCCACTGGCGCCCTGGCAACCGTCGCTGCCCTCGACCTCGCCGACTCGGCACTCCACGCCCCCACAGGCCGGCTGGGGCGAGACCGACCTCTACCCCGGCTTCGTCGACAAGGCGGCGATCTCCGCAATCGAAGCCTCTGACTCCGCGATCACGCTGTCCCAGTCCCAGACGATGCCTCGTCGATCCATGTCCATCCGCCAGTTGTACTGAGATCGGGGTCGACATTGGCGGCGGCGGGCCACAGCACAGAGGAACCGAAGTCAGGAGCGATCCACGGGAGCTGCGGCTCAAGGGAAGGCACCTCATCAGGAGCGGGAGCGAGATCGACGAGTGCTGCGAGGGCCTTGGCGAAGGGGACAGGCGAGAGTCTCGAGACGGGGTAGAGGTCACCACCCGCCACCCACACCTCCGCACTCGCCACGAGGGCGCAGCGGTCGCGAGGACCTGCGCTCTCGGCGCTCGTTCCGCCCCGCTCGACCACGGCGGGTCTCAGGCAGGCTGCGTCGGGCGACCGTTCCATGACGTGAACCGCGACTGCAACCGCATCGGCACCCTCTGGCCGCGGGAGCGAGAGCGAAGACGATGCTGAGCCCCCGCACGGGCCCGCGCGTGCCCGCCCACCAGGTGACGACCCGTCACCTGGGTGCGGCGTACCCGCTCTTGACCGAGGCGGGGCTAGGGCACCGGGGCGTGCTCGTGGGCCGTGACCTCCTCGGAGGCTCCTTCGTGCACGACCCCTTCGAGCTCTACGCGTCCGGCATCTTGAGCAATCCGAACATGGTGGTCTTCGGCCAGATCGGGCGCGGCAAGAGCGCCTTCGTGAAGACCTACCTGTGGCGTCAGACGGTGTTCGGGCGTCGCGCGTGGGTCGTGGACCCCAAGGGCGAGTACCTCGCGCTCGCTGCGGCGTGCGGGGCGCAGCCCGTCGCGCTGCGGCCGGGAGGCACGGTCCGGCTGAACCCCCTCGACCCTGGACCTGTGGGAGAGGACCTCGACGGGAGTCCTTGCGTCCCGCGTCCCGAGGGCAGCCCGCCAGATGGTGCTGCCCAGCGTCCGCACGGTTCGACGTCCCAGGAGGGTGTGCCGGGCGTCGGCGGGCGTCGGCAGGCCGAGGTGCTGGCGTCGCTGGCCTCGGCGTGCCTCGGGAGGCCGCTCCTTCCCCGCGAGCGCACCGCAACGGACCTCGCGCTCTCCACGGCCACTCGCGCCCGTGGCGTCCCGACGCTGCCCGACGTCGTGGACGCGCTCCTTGACCCGAGCGCCGAGGCCGCGGCAACGGTACGGACCGACCGCCTGACGCTCCTCGAGGACGGGCGTGACGTCGCGCTCGAGCTCAGGCGGCTCGTCCACGGCGACCTGCGCGGGATGTTCGACGGACCGACCACGGACGGGCTCGACCTCACCGGGCCGTTCGTCTCGCTCGACCTCTCGGCCCTGTACAACTCGCCGGCACTCGGCGTCCTCATGGCGTGCGCGACCGCGTGGCTGCAAGCGACGCTGGCGAGGCAGGCAACTGCGGGCGGCGCGGCACGCGTGTTCGTGGTGGTGGACGAGGCCTGGGCGGTGCTCGCCAACCTCGGGGTGGCCCGGTGGCTCCAGGCGTCGTGGAAGCTGTCTCGTGCCTACGGCGTCGCCAACGTGGCCGTGCTGCACCGGGTGTCCGACTTGCAGGCGGTGGGCGCCGCCGGGTCCGAGCAGGTCGGTCTGGCGAGCGGGCTGCTCGCCGACTCGGAGACCCGCGTCGTCTACGGGCAGGCGCCCGGGGAGATGACCGCCGCGCGCGAGCTCCTGTCCTTGTCGGAGACCGAGTGCGAGGTGGTGCCCCAGCTACGACGCGGTGTCGCGCTGTGGAAGGTGGGCGCGCGCTCCTTCCTTGTGCAGCACGTCGTGGGGCGACAGGAGCGGGTGATCGTCGACACGGACGCGGCCATGAGGAGAGACCCTGCCGGGGCATCGGGGCCTGCTGCCGGACCGGTGGAGCGGGCGGGGCAGTGGGCGACCACCTGAGTCTCCTCCTCGCAGCCGGAGCCGTCGCCGCCGCGGCGGCATCCGGGAGCCGCAGACGCCACGGCGCTGCACCGTCGGTCGGTGCCGCTCCGGGTCGCGTGCGGCGGTCGACGGCGATCCCGGTGCTCGGGCGAGGGCCCGCCATGCGCGAGCGGCGGTTCTGGTGGGTCTCCGCTGCCGGGCGTCCGCCCGGAGTCCCCGAGGGCGCGCGCTGGGCGCGCCACAGCGACCTCGGTGCGCTGAAGTGCGCCGCGGGCGAGCGTGGCCGCCTCGTCCTCGGGGAAGAGGGGGGCCGCCCGGTGCGTCGTTTGGTCCTCGCGGCGGAGACGGCCCAGTCCGTCGCCGTGATCGGCCCGACCCAGAGCGGCAAGACGACCGCGCTCGCCGTGCCGGCGATCCTCGGCTGGGACGGGCCCGTCGTGGCCGCGAGCGTGAAGACGGACCTCGTGCGCGACACGATCGCCTGGCGCAGGCGTTGCGGCACCGTCTGGTGCTTCGATCCAGCTGCGACCACGGGCTTGCCTCGCAACCCGTGGTCCCCCGTCTCGTGCGCGCGCACCTGGCCGCTCGCCCGCAAGGTGGCGTCGGACCTCACCGAGGTGGCGAGAGGTGACGGGACGAGCGCCGACGGGGAGTTCTGGTACGCGACGGCGGCCAAGCTGCTCGCGCCACTCCTGTTCGCCGCCGCGTCGGCGGGGCTCGCCATGCACGACGTCGTGCGGTGGGTGGACACCCAGGAGACCGAGGAGGTCCTCGACATCCTCCATCGGGCCGGCGTCCCCGAGGCCCTCCAGGCCGCGAGGGCGACCTGGCTGCGTGACGATCGCCAGCGCTCCGCCGTCTACACGACGGCCGAGACCGTGCTCGAGCCCTTCGCGGAGCCCGGGATGGACACCCGCGCAGGGGCGTCGTCAGCGGTGGACACGCCGCCCTACGGCATCCCCGCGGTGCGCGACCTCGGCGTTGCGGGTTCGGCTCCGCCTGCAGGCGAGATCGACCCCGTCGCCCTCCTGGGCGGCCGGCACACGCTCTACCTCTGCGCGCCGGCGCACGACCAGCAGCGGCTCCGTGCGGTGTTCGCCGCGCTGGTCGGCCAGGTCGTGCACGCGGCGTTCGCCGCGTCCTCGAGAGCCGGGCGGCCGCTCGACCCTCCGCTGCTCGTCGTGCTCGACGAGGCGGCGAACATCGCACCGCTGAGGGAGCTGGACGGCTTGGCGGCGACCTGCGCGGGGCACGGGGTCCAGCTCGTCACCGTGTGGCAGGACCTCGCACAGGTGCGTGCCCGCTACGGAGAGCGCGCGGCCACCGTCGTCAACAACCACCGCGCCAAGCTGTTCCTTCCTGGGATCGCGGACCCCGGGACGCTCGACTTCGCCAGCCACCTGGCCGGCGACCAGGAGCTCTCGACGCCGTCGGTCACCCGTGGGGCGCGTGGTGAGCGGACGGTGACGACCTCGACGCAGGTCCGCCGCCTGCTCCCGCCCGACGAGCTCCGGCGCCTCCCCAAGGGCAGCGCGGTCCTCCTCTACGGCGCGCTGCCCCCGGTGCGCGTCCGGCTCCGGCAGTGGTTCACTGACCCGCAGCTCGCGGCCCGTGCCGCCACTGCCACCTGCCCACTCCCGGCGCGTGGTCGTGCTCCCAGGGCGCAGCAGGGACGCAGCCGGGCGCGGACCGGAGGATCCGAGGGGGTGGCGTTACAGTCGCAGCCGTGACCACCGACACGCCCGACGGCAAGGGCCGCCCGTACACGCTGGCGATCGACATCGGGGGAACCGGGCTCAAGGCGTCGGTGCTGGACGCCGCGGGCGCCATGATCGCTCCTCGCGTCCGGACCCCGACGACGTACCCGCTCCCGCCCGTGGGTGACGGGAGCCTCCTCGCCAAGCTGGCGAAGCTCGCCGCCAAGCTGCCAGAAGCCGATCGCGTGTCGGCGGGCTTCCCCGGGATGGTCCGGAACGGCCTGGTGCTGAGCGCGCCGCACTTCGTGACGAAGGGCGGCCCCGGGACCGACGTGGACCTCACGCTCGAGGCCGCCTGGCGGCGGTTCGACCTCGCTTCCGAGCTGGAGAAGCTGACCGGGAAACCCGCACGCGTCGCGAACGACGCCGACGTCCAGGGGCTCGGCGTGGTGAGCGGCCGCGGGCTCGAGCTGGTCGTCACCCTCGGCACCGGCTTCGGCACGGCGGTGTTCCTGGATGGCACGTTGCTGCCGCACCTGGAGATCGCGCACCAGCCGTTCCGCAAGGGGGAGACGTACAACGAGCAGCTTGGCGAGCGCACCAGGAAGGACATCGGGCACGACCGGTGGAACCGCCGAGTCGCCAAGGCGATCGCGAACCTGGACGCGATCTTCTTCTTCGACCGCCTGTTCGTGGGGGGCGGCAACGCCCGACGCGTCGACGTCGAGGCGCTGGGCGACGCAGCTCCCAGGGTCACGGTGGTCGACAACACCGCGGGGATCCTCGGAGGCATCAAGCTTTGGGAGGGCCACCACATGGGGGTCTGAAGGGCCTTCGGCCCGACCCGGCCGCCGCCGGTGGGCCGCCTGGCTCGGGGGCGTGCGCCGGCCAGCCGTCGGCCTCCCGGAAGGGGCCGGACCCGGGTCGCCCGGAAGGCACCGCTTACCGTCGGGCTAAATTGGCCCGTGCGGCCCACGCCGGCGCTCGTAGCTCAACGGACTAGAGCATCTGACTACGGATCAGAAGGTTGGGGGTTCGAATCCCTCCGAGCGCGCTGAGAAAGTCCAGGTCAAAGGCGGGATCCTAGGCCTCGGTCCCGGGCGGCCCGCTCGTGCTGCCACTGGATTGCCGAACCTGCTACTGAGGGCCAGTAGCAGCGACGTCTCCCCCAGGCTCGGCAAGGCGCCGCTCGCCCGGCTGCTGCCGGCCCAGCGCTCGACCGCTTCTACGCGAAGCTCCGGACAGGCGGTGATCAGGATGGCTAACCGCTCTCCCCAGCGACCGTCCGGCAGGTCCATGCGATCACGCGGCGAGCACTCCATTGGCACTCGGTGCCCGCGTCACGCCACGACGAGCAACGCGACGCCGGCACAGACGACGACGGCAGCGACGACGCGCCGGCGTGCCGAGCCCTCGTGGAGGAACACCGCGCCGAAGATCGCCCCAGCGATCACGCTCGTCTCTCGCAGGGCCGACACCACGCCGAGCTCGAGATGCGTCTGGGCCCACAGGACGGCTGCGTAGGCCGCGACGACGCATGCGCCGCCGAGCGCGCCGAGCGCCCACCTCGCATCGGGTCTTCCGGGCAGCAGCCGCCGTCGCGACAGGGCAAGCCCGACCACGAGGATCGAGGACTCCATGACGAACAGGGCGCCGGCGTAGCCCACGGTGTCGTGGGCGTGGCGAACGCCGAGCCCGTCGCTCAGGCTGTAGGCGGCGATGATGACACCGGTCAGCACGGCGAGCAGGGTCGGGCGCCCCTGACGCCGCGCCGCGGCGTCGCCGAGCCAGACGAGGCTCACGAGCCCCCCGGCGATGACCGCGACGCCGAGGAGCTGGAGCCCCGACAAGCCCTCGCCCGCCACGAGCGCGGCGCCGCCGGTCACGAGCAGCGGAGCCACCCCGCGCGCGAGCGGGTAGACATGACTGAGATCGCCGAAGCGGTACGAGTTGAGCAGCGCCACGTTGTAGGCGACGTGCAGGACGACGGACGCCAGGAGGTAGGGCCACGCCGCCGTGCGGGGTGAGCCCGCGAGCGCCCACATCCCTGCGCCGCACAGCACGCAGGTCGCGTTGATCAACCAGAACGCGACGACCTGGTCGTCGATGAGCTTGGCGAGCAGGTTCCACCCGGCATGCGCGACGGCGGCAGCGAGGACGATGGCGACCACGATCCCGCGCCCCGGCCCCCCGCCGCCTGCTGCGAGCCCGATCAGCGTCCCCACGGCTGGCCCCCTTCGTCATCCCGCAGCTTGCGGGCGCGTCCGTTCGGAGCCCTCGGGGCTTTTGTCCCGTGAGGTGTGGACCGGCGGGTGCCGGCCTGGTGCCGCTCGGTCCAGTCCCGGCCACCCCTGGTTGTCGACGATCGGGGCGGGGTGCCGGCGGAACCCTAGGCACAACCACGTGCTGGCAGGAAGCTAGCAGCCTTTGCGCTGGCGCGACCTCACAGTTCCGGACGGATGCTGCCCTTCAGGACGTGAACAGGCGTCCCTCGTCCTCGAGGGGGAAGTAGCCGGGCACCTGCGAGACGGGGGTGTCCAGGTAGACCTTCGCCTCTGGGGGCTGGGCGAAGCGCCCGTGGCTCCACCGCACCTCGACGTGGCCGCGCAGGCAGCGCCACTCGCC
>Ga0070737_10005471_pt1 | contig 12111 bp, 12 predicted proteins | sample Coa_R1_10_FD_66438 | JGI IMG/M metagenome (GOLD analysis project Ga0070737, IMG submission 66438) | Surface soil microbial communities from Centralia Pennsylvania, which are recovering from an underground coalmine fire - Coalmine... | ecosystem: Environmental > Terrestrial > Soil > Unclassified... | reverse complement strand
TTTATGTGCAGCCGATGATCCTCGACGGGGCCAATCTCAGGCGGCGTATCTCAGCCGCGATGGGGGCGGGATTCGAAGCGCTGGACGGCAATCGGCGTCTGCGGTTCGAAAATCCCCTGGCGGCCGCGATTGCCGAGCGGAGGATGTCGCGGCTGCAGGCGCGCAACGCGTTGCACCCCCAGGCGGCGCAGCCCGCTGCGTCGCTGCTGACCGCAAAATAGGAGCAACTGCGGTGAAGCATTTAATCTTCGACCCAATCGGACCGCCCGGCTGAAGAGGAGCAACATGTTCAACCACGGAAGGGATGACCTGGACGCCAAGGCGCTGCGGCGGCTGCTGAGCGAGGAGCAACTGGCGGCGTTGCTGGAACTGGTTGCGCGCGGCAGCGCGCTGCTGTTCGATTCGGTGGCCGGCCAGGGTTGCTGGCAGGCGGAATTCGACGACGAGCAGCGCCGCCTCATCTGTCAGCGGATCGCCGTGCGCATGGTTGGCGAGCTGTTCAAGCCCGGATCGTCCACCGACCCGCGCTCGTCCACCTTGCACTAGTCCAAGGCGGACCGCCGTGGCGCCGCGTCTGGCGCCGGGCGGTCCGCCTCCACGCCTGTGATATCCGGCACCCGCGCCCGAGGCATCCTACTTCATGATTTGAACCAGCCCGCCAGGGGTGGAGTAGCGGGCTAAATCGCGATATTGAGCGGGCACGTCGGAGTCAATCAGAACATCGTGTCCGTACTTGTCCTGGGTGGTGCCGGTGGTCAGGTGATCGTTCTGGAGGTCCCAGATGCACGAGGTAACCGAGGCCGGAACCAGCCCCAGCGAGGATGCGCTGGTGTCGCGCGGTGCCACCAGCGCCACCTTCCACAGCCGCAGGTTGGCATCATAGACGTCCTCCCACAGCGCATAGTGCGTATATGAATCCTCATAGATGATGCGGCTGCCGTAGCAGTAGCCGCGTTGCTCCGACGCCACCCGGTGCACGTCGATTACGTCCACGTCGCGCAACTGCCATCGGCCCCACGACGGCATCGGCCAGCCCAGCGGCATGTAGTAGTGGCGGGGAAAGTCGCCGGCCAGCGCGGGGTAAGCGCCAGTCAGGGCCAGAATCCTGCGATGGCCGAGGAAGCGCGCGTCAAACAGCGCGATGCCGCCGTTGAAGCCGATGTTGCGGGCGTCGTCCTGCAGGTAATCGGTGCCGACCACCTGCGTGCATCGCGCCGGCACGCCTAGCCGTATCGAGCGCCGGAACGCGGGGATATAGACATAGAGTTCCTCTGGCCGTTGGCGGTCCTTGAAGAACTGGGTCAATTGCGCGGTGTAGCGCGATTGTTCGGGTTGCTCGACCGCGGTCCATTCAGTGAACCAGACCTCCCCGGACTGCGGTTCGTCGCGCGCCACCCCTGGATCGGTGTTGTAGGCGGTCTGGCGATAGACGTAGCGCAGCAGTGTGCAGGAAATGTCGCCGAAATGGTCCTCCACGCAGGTGCGGAAGGGATTGTTCTCGGTGCCGGCAATCAAATGCGGCGTGTACGCGAACCACAGATCTACCAACAGCTTGTAACCCTTATCAGGCTCCTGGGGATTGGGAAAAGGCGCGCCGCCGTTGTAATTGACGATATCGTTGTGGCCGTTAGGCAGATGCACGACCCGCACCGGCAGGCCCTGCCTGGCCGCCTGCAGGTAGCCGCGCGGCAGCGGATGGATGACGGTGGGGCCGACGTCGAGCTCCACCTCGGTCGGCATCTTCCAGAAATGACGCCCACTGAACAGCTCCTGCATCCCCATCGGCATGAACTGCCGGTATTGCCGCCAGTTGCGCGCCGTGATCGCGGTCCCCGGCGCGATTGTGCCCTGGCGGGCGGTCAGCTCAAGCCACTGCCGCAGTCCGGGCGGGTTGTCGGGTTGAGGTCCCTGGGCGAGTGCCATCGCTCCGGCTGCCTGCAGCAACAAAGCCGTCAGCACCCCCACCAAAGCTTTTGCAAAGCCACCGCGGCGGCCTGCGGGCGCCGACGCGGTCATGAGGTCAGGGGTCTGAAGTCTCTCCGGGGCGGGGGGACTTGCGGGTGGGGAAAAGGTTCCTTTTTTCCGAACGCTCGTTTCAAATCACGGCAAAGTTAACCGCACGAAGCTTTTCAGGCAATCGCCAGCGCAGTAATCTTCCATAACTTTTTGTACTGTTGCTTCCGGAGTGGGGCGCGCTTGGGTACACTTGAGGGACACTGGCTGCTGCGCGGTAAGGAGTTAAGACGTGGCTCCGAAAAAATCCTCGATTAATGCTTTTGCTCAACACATCCGCTCGCGCCGGCGTGCGTTGGACCTGACGCAGGAAGAGATTGCCCGGCGCATCGGCACGACCACGCCTTACGTGGGGCACCTGGAGGCCGGCAAACGCCATCCTTCCGAAAAGGTCGTCATCAAGCTGGCCGACGCGTTGGGACTGGATCGGGGAGAACTCTTCCTGCTGGCCAATCCGCAGGCAGAGGCCATCCTTGCCCAGCCGCCCGAGTCCTCCAAAGAGTCGGCTTGGGAAGAGTTCCGCAAGGACAAGCGGTTGCATCGGATCCACAACATCACGCCTGAGGAACTGGCGCTGCTGTCGCGGGTGGAGATGATGGGCCGGGTCAGAAGTTCGCGCGACTTCTTGTTCATCATCAACACCATCCGCCAGGCGATGACGCGCTAGCTGTAGCAGGCGCCGGGCGCTACAAGGCCGTGGGTGCGCGGCCGGGCTGGAGCTCGACGGCGCCAGGCTGCGGCTGCGGGGCGGCCGGATCGTGGCCGGGCGCTGGATACGCCAGCGCGGCGGCAAATCCGCCTGCCAGGCAGACCGCGCCGCAAAGCTCCATCGCCAACACGTAGCTGGCGGTGCGATCGAACGTCCGTCCGACCAGCACCGGACCGATGGCGAAGCCCACCAGCCCGCAGAAGTTGAGCAGTCCCCACAAAGAACCGAAGCGGCGAAGCCCGAGCGTCTCGGCGAGCAGAATCGGCGCAGCAATCGGCGAGGAGCCGGCAAACAATCCGATCAGCACCAGGGCGAGCGCCAGGATGGGGACCCCGGCGGAGCGGTTGCCGATCGCGCCGAAGAGGGCCACGCCGACCCCCAGCAGCGCCATCGACCAGGCCAACGTGGCGCGCCCGCCAAAGCGGTCGGCCGCGATACCGATCAGAAAAAAGCTCGCGACTGCGACGGCCGACGCCAGGCTCATCAGAACGGCCGCGGTGCTCTGCGAATAACCCGCACTGAGCACCATCGGCACGAAATGGTAGTGCAGCCCACCAAAGCCGGCCCCGAAGCACAACTGCACCGCGACCAGCAGCCAGAAGGGAGCGGTGCGCACCGCCTGCCGGAATTCCAGTCCGCCCACACCGCCTGCGCCCTGCTGCTGCGGGCCGCAAGCGCCGGTCTGGTCAGGTTGGGCGGGGCGCGTGCGCACCACCATCAGCACCAGCGGCAGTACCACCACCAGGATGGGGATTGCCGACAGCGCCAGCGTGGTGCGCGTTCCATAGGTCAGCAACAGATGATTTATCACCAGCGGCATCGTCACCGAGGCCGCCGCCGCGCCCGCCATCGTGCTGCCCAATGCCAATCCGCGCCGTTGGCGAAACCAGTTGGTGGCGACCACGCTGGCCGGCACCATCGTGGAGGAGCCGACGCCGGCGCCGATCAACCCGTACGCCCACAGCACCGGGCTTAACGACTGGGCGCGGCTGCTCATCAACAGGCCCATCATGACCAACACCGCGCCCGATCCCATCACGAGGCTGGCGTCGATACTGTCGAGCAGCCATCCGGCGGCCGGTGCGCTCAGGCCCATCGCAAGGTTGAACACCGTCGCGATCAGCGAGACCTGCGCGTGAGTCCAGCCGAACAGCTTTACGAATGAGGCAAAGTAGAAGCTGATGGTGCTGGCGGTGGGCCCCAGCACCAGGAGCAGCGCGATGAACAAGGACGCCACCACAAACCACGCTCGCCGTTGGTCCGCCATGCCGGCACCTCCCACTTGCGTGCGGTTGGTGGGCCAACCTTAGTAGAGCCGGGGCGCCGGCGCCAGCCGCGCACATCACCGGCCCGTTAACTTCGGGGCGGCCTTTGCTCCCGTCAGTAGCCGCGCCTGACGTCGACTATGTTGAGCAACTCGCGTCCGCTTTGGAAGCGGCGCAGGTTCTCCGCGAAGATCCGGCAGCAGTCCTCCTGGTAGCGGATGTTGGGTCCCGATGAATGCGGCGTCAGGATGACGTTGTCCATGTTCCACAGCGGATGGCCGGGCGGCAGCGGTTCGGGCACCATCACGTCCAGCGCCGCGCCCGCCAGACGCTTTTGCGCCAGCGCCGCGACCAGTGCGTCCTGATCCACGACCTCGCCGCGTCCGACGTTGACCAGGCAGGCAGTGGGTTTGGCCGCGGCCAATTCACGCGCGCCGACAAAGTTGCGCGTTTCGGCGGTCAGCGGCAGCGTGATCACGATAAAGTCCGACAGCGCGATCAGCTCGGTGCGCTGCCCGGGGCCAAACCATCGGCGCGGGATGCGGCCTTCGGGATCGCCGACGCCGGGCAGGCCGAAGCGCGGATCGGCATGGGTGGCCGGATCGCGTTTGAGCGCCAGCACCTCCATCCCAAAGGCGTGCGCCAGGCGCGCCGCTTCGCGTCCGATCGGCCCGTAGCCGATGATGCCGGCGGTCTTGCCGCGCAGCGTATCGGCATTGGCGAAGAAGTAGCCCAGCCCCAGCCATTGATGGCGGCTCTGCGCCCGGATCGAGCTGTGATACTTGTGCGCCCACGCCAGCATCGCCATCAGGATGTATTCGCCGATCATCACTGCCTGCGCGCCGCTGGTATTGGTGAGCACGATCCTGGCGTCGTCCAACATGCCGGTGCGCAGGACGTAGTCGAGTCCGGCGGCCATGCAATGCAGCCATTTAAGGCGCGGCGCCCGCGCCACCAGGTCGCGCGGAATCGTGTACGCCGCCATCACGTCACAGTCCGCCAGATGGGGCTCCATCACGTCGGGGTCGAACAGAGCGTGTTTGGCCTTGCGCCCCGCCACCTGCGTCGGATCGACCAGTTCAGCCTGGGGAGCGGCCTCCGTGATGAGCTTGCGCTGCTCGGCGGTCAGCACAAACGTCGAGACGATTTTCATGGTCAAGATGATCGACACAATCGCGGCAGCGTCAAGCGGACGTGCCAAAAGCGCTTACAGTTTGATACATAATCCAGGCGTGTCTTTCTCCGGTGCGCGGTGAGACGATTTCAGTCATGGGTAAGTTTCAGATCGCCGTGATGATGCCGTTTACGGATCGGACCGACCCGCCGGGGATAGTGGCGATTGCGGCCGAGCGCTACGGATTCGACATGCTGTGCATGGGCGAGCATCCGCTGTACCCGGTGCAGATGAAGACGCCGTATCCGGGCGGCGGCCAGCCGCCTGGGTGGTATGCGAGCATCGCCGATTTGTTCGTGGTAATGGCGATGGCGGCGCAGGCCACGACTCGGCTGCGCGTGGGCAGCACCGTGTGCCTGGTGCCTGAGCGCAATCCGATCCTGCTGGCCAAGGCCGCGGCCACGCTCGATCACTTCAGCGGCGGCCGCCTGACGTTGGGCGTCGGCACCGGATGGATGCGGGAGGAGTACGAAATCCTGGGCGCCGATTTCGACCATCGATGGGCCGTGCTGCACGAGTCGGTGGCGGCGATGAAGGAGATGTGGAGCAAGGCCGAGGCCGAGTTCCACGGCCGATGGGTCAACTTTCCGCCGATCCGCATCAGCCCCAAGCCCGCGCAAAAACCCCATCTGCCGGTAATCATATGCGCCGGCCAGGCGGCCCGCTACAATCGCAGCCTGCGCTACACGGTGAGCGTCGGGGATGGCTGGATGCCGCTGTTTTGGGACGCTGAAAACCACGTCGGCCTGTTCGCCGAATCGGTGGCGATGCTGCGCCGGATGTGCCATGAGGCAGGACGGGACTTCGCGCAGCTCCAGGTGATGCCGGCGCTCATGTCGTCGGCGCCGGGCGGCGCCGACTTGCTGCGGCGCTACCGCGATGCGGGCGCCACCGGCGCCGCGCTGATGAGCCCCGGGCTGGTTCGCAAAGGCGTCACCGACGAGGTGCTCGGCCCGATTGCGGATCGCTTCGTGGGGCGCTTGGATTAATTGAGATGGGCGCGCCGCCGGCGCGGACCGTTTTTGAGGATCGAGAGAGATGGGCAAACCGCTTGATGGGATCAAAGTGCTGGAGATCGGTCAGGAGATCCAGGGCCCCTTCGCGTCGCTGTTCCTGGCCGATCTCGGCGCCAGCGTCACCAAGGTCGAAAAGCGCCGCACCGGCGACCCCAGCCGCTGGATGTTTCCCGAAATGATCGGCGGCGCCGCGGCGAACAATCCCAAGGTTTCGCACTACTTTATAGCGATGAACCGCGGCAAGCGCAGCATCACACTCAATCTGCGCAAGCCCGAGGCGGTTGAGATAATCAAACGCATCCTGACCGGTTACGACGTGCTGATCACCAACTATCGCCCCGGCGTTCTCGATCGCCGCGGCCTGGGTTTCGAAGAGGTGCACAAAATCAATCCCCGCCTGATTTACGGGCAGGCCAGCTCCTGGGGTCCCAAAGGACCGTGGGTGGGACGTCCCAGCCGCGACATCCTGGCTCAGGCGGCGGGCGGGTTGATGGCCAAGACCGGAATGCCGGAGGACCCGCCGCTTCCAGCCGGCGCCTTTATCGCCGATCATTCGGGGGGATTGAGCCTGGCCGCGGGCGTGATGGCGGCGCTGTTTGCGCGCGAGCGCACCGGATGCGGCCAACGCGTCGATGCGTCGATCTACGGGACGCTGATTGCGATGCAGAGCCTGGAGATCAATTACACTTCGCTCAGCGGGCTGGAGAGTTCGCGCGCCGGACGGGGCCATCAGTTCATGCGCGGCGGGATGTACAGTGCCTTCCGCACCAAGGACGGTTTCATCTGTATCGCGGGCGTGCACGACAAGCGCTGGCATGCGTTCTGTAAGATCACGGGGATTGAGCATTTGGAAAATGACCCGGAGATTTCCGCCAACGTGGTGCGTAATTTCCAGGGCTATCGCATCCAGGCGATCATGGATGAGATCTTTCCGCGCCGCACCACCCGCGAGTGGATGGAGGACTTCGTCAAGGCCGACATCCTGGCCACCGAAGTGGCCGACTACCGCCAACTGCTGCAAAGCGAACAGGCCCACGCCAACGGCTATCTGCGCCGCATGGAGCATCCCGAGGCCGGGCCGATCACGGTGGTCGGATGCCCGGTTTCCACCGGCGGCGAGGAGGATCATCAGGCGGCGCCACCGCCCGAACTGGGTCAGCATACGGAGGAAGTGCTGTTGGAGGCGGGCTACGGCTGGGAGGAGATTGACAGGCTGCGGGAGGGTGAGGTGATCTGAGAGGGGACGATGGCCAAGGTAATCTCATTCCCGCGGCGGCCCGTCAAATCCATTACTACGCCCACGGACGTCTGCACCTGCGGTCATAAAGCCAACGTCCACATCCGCCATCCCAATGGCGTGATAAGCTGTGCCGCCCGCGGCTGCCGCTGCGAAACCCGGCCCAAACGCTAGGCGAGCTCGGCATCGTTCAGCCATCGGACGCGGGTTTGGTTCCTCGCCTCGATGCAATCCGAAAACCGCGCGGCCTGACGTTCGATTTATCTGCGTGCGAGCATGGCGCCGGCTTTGCTTTCGACCAGTGCGCGGTCGCCCTCGTGCTTGAGCAGCAGGCCCAGCGTGGTGCGAATCGAGGCCTGATCGATCTCCTTGGCGCCCAACTGCACCAGCGCGCGCGCCCAGTCCAGGGTTTCGGCGATCGAGGGCTGCTTGGCCAGCTCCAGCTTGCGCAGTGCATTGACGAAGCGCGCCGCCGCCGCGGCCATCGCCGAGTCCAGCTCAGGTATCTTCAGTTCCAGGATGCGCCGTTCCTGCTCGATACCGGGGAAGTCGATGAAAAGATGCAGGCATCGGCGGCGCAGCGCTTCGGACAGTTCGCGCGCGCGATTTGACGTCAACACCACCACCGGACGCTCCTGCGCGCGGACGGTGCCGAGCTCGGGGATGCTGATCTGAAAGTCGGAGAGCAGCTCCAGCAGAAAGGCTTCGAACTCCTCGTCCGCCTTGTCGATTTCGTCGATCAGCAGAACCACCTTGCGCGGCGAGCAGATCGCCTTGAGCAGTGGACGTTCGAGCAGGTACTCGCGTGAAAAGATATGCTGCGAGAGCTGCTCCCAGGAAAGCCCCTGCTGCTCGTCGGCCTGCAGGCGCAGGAGCTGCTTTTGGTAATTCCATTCGTAAAGCGCGCGCGCTTCATCCAGTCCCTCGTAGCATTGCAGGCGCACCAGTTCGGTGCCGAGCAGCTCGGCCAATACCTTGGCGATTTCGGTCTTGCCGGCGCCGGCCGGACCTTCGATAAGCAGCGGCTTTTCCAGCACCAGGGCGAGATACAGCGCCGTCTCCACCCGCTCGTTCGTGACGTAGCGCGCGCGCCGCAATCCCGCGGCGACGAACTCCTGAGTGATCTTCACCTTCGATTGAGCATCGCGAGGATGGACGCGGGAGTCAATCAGGCGGGTAGCCGAATTTAGGAATCGGGCAGGACCCAACAGTCCTTCGTTCCGATTATCCTGCGGTCGGCGGTAACCGAAGTCAGATCCAAAATGAGCGCGGTCGCGACGAGAAAGTGCGCCCCACCGAATCGCGGCGGGCGGAACGATTTGGGCTGCGGGTTTGCCGACGCGGGTTACAAGGACCGGCTTGTGAGTCTTGCGCACCTGCTTCAGAACGCGCAGGCAGGTCGCCTTGAATTTAGAGATTGCAATGCGCTCTACAACAATTTTCTAGTACTGCGGTCTACGCCGAGGAAACGCCGCAGCGGGATTCGTGCGCGTTGAATGGCTTTCGGAGCAGGCCTCGGCCAACGTTACAGCGACGCGTACATCGCGTCGATCAGCGCGGCGGCGCGGCTGTCGAGCGCGTTGTCCTGGCGCATCTTGTTCATCACGTAGGCAAAACCGATTCGCGCATCGGGGTCGGCATAGGCGATTGAGCCGCCGGCGCCCGGATGGCCGAAGTTGCGCGGATTGCGGCCATTAGGCATGCCCGGCTGCGGCAGCATGAAACCCAGCGAGAAGCGCGTTTCGCGCAGCAGCACCGCGTCCAGCCCACGCGACTGCTCCGTGTAGCAGCGCCGGATGCTGTCGGCCGACAGCACCTGCACCCCGTCGACCGCGCCGCCGCACGCCAGCGCTCCGTACAGGCGCGCCAGCGCGCGCGCCGTGCCATGACCGTTGGCGGCCGCGATCTCCGCGCCGCGCCATTCGCGCGTGTTAATCGTCTTGACCTGCATCAGCGAGGTTGGATTGGACAGCGCCTTGTAACTGAGCGATTCCTGATCCTTAAAGGCTTCGGCAAACGGGTTGGGCTCGGTGGAGGGCGGCGGCGGATCGGCGCCGATCATCTGGGCGACGCGGCTGTCGTGCCGCGCGTCCAGGCCGATGTGGAAGTCCAGCCCCAGCGGCTGCGCGATCTCCTCGTGCAGGTAAGTACCCAGCGTCTTGCCGGTGATACGCCGCAGCACCTCGCCAATCAGGTAGCCGTAGGTGAACGCATGATAGCCGTGGCGCGTGCCGGGCTCCCACCACGGCGCATGCGCGGCCAGCGCAGCGGTCATCGCCTCCCAGTCGTAGAGCATCTCGGCGGGAATCTGTTGTTTGAGAGCGGGCAGCCCGGCCTTGTGATTGAGCAGATAGCTGACCAGCACCTTCTCCTTGCCGGCCTGCGCGAACTCCGGCCAGTAGCGGGAAACCGGCGCGTCGAGGTCGAGGCGGCCCTGCTCGGCCAGCCGATGGAGGCACATTGCGGCAGGTCCCTTGGTGGTCGACCAGACGTTGACGATGGTGTCGCGCGTCCAAGGCCTGGTTTTGGCGCGATCGGCAAAGCCGGCCCAGATATCTACCACCGTCCGGTTGTCCAGCGTAATCGCCACCGCCGCGCCGACTTCGCCCTTGGTGACGAAGTTGTGCGCAAAGGCCTCCTTGACGCGATTGAAGCGCGGATCGACCTGTCCCTGAATCTCGACGTTGTCAGCCATTGATCTGATTCCTGTGCAAGCTTCGGTTCATCTTATAGCAATGCGGCCCGCGCCGCCGCCAGCGGCGGCGAAATCACCGCGGCCCAGGCCCTGCAGTGCGGAGCGCAGCCGGGCGAAATCGCGGGCGTAGCATTGCACCGGGTAGGCGCCGCGATTGACGTACGCGGGATGATACATCGGGTAGAGCAGCCATCGGCCGGCGCGCACCACGGCCGCACCCGCCGGATCGAACGCTGCTTCTCGCCCCGCCAGATGCAGCCACGTGATGCGGCCCAGGCAGACCACCAGTTTGGGCCGGACCAGCGCCAGTTCGGCCTCCAGATGGGAGCGGCAGTTGGCGATTTCCGCCGCCAGCGGATCGCGGTTGCGCCCCCGCCCGTCGCGCGGATTGCATCGCACCAGGTTGGTGATGAACACGCGGCGCAAGCCAGCAGCGGCGATCATTGCGCGCAGCAGCGTCCCGGAGCGATCGCCGCTGAACGGCACGCCGGTGCGATCGCCGCCGAAGCGTCCGGGCGCGATACCAACGAAGGCCACCGCCGCCGCGGCCGCACCGGCGCCCGGCACCACCCGCGTGCGGCATCGCACCAGCGCGTCGCAACGCGTGCAGGCCAGCATCGCGCGCTGCAACTGCGCCAGCCGCATCCGCGATGATTTGTCCGAGGTCGTCATGACCATGACGCCAGGCTGGTCCAGAATTGCATCGATCGCGGCATGATGGAATTGCGCTGAGGATCGTATTCGATCGAAGCGGACTTGCCGCGGGCGGGGCGGATTGCGACGATGGCGCTCCGATGGCTCCGCTCCTCGATCTGCTCTGGCAGCGTGTGCTGCGCCCGATGCTGTTCCGCCTTGACCCTGAACTTGCCCATCGCGTGGTTCTTACGCTGTTGGCTGGTGTGCCGGTGCTCAGTGCTCCCGCTGACGACGCCGCGTTGGGACTGGAGCTTTGGGGGATGCGCTTTGCCAATCCGCTGGGGCTTGCCGCGGGGCTGGACAAGGACGCCGCGGCGGTCGCGGCCTGGCAGCGGCTGGGTTTTGGGTTCGCCGAAGTCGGCACGATTACGCCGCGGCCGCAGCCGGGCAATCCGCGGCCGCGCCTGTGGCGGCTGCCCGAACATCGCGCACTGATCAATCGGTTGGGATTTCCCGGTGTTGGGATGGAAGCGGCGGCCAAGCGGCTGACGCGCTGGCGGGCCCGTGGAGTGAGCCTGCGGTTGGGCGTCAACATCGGACCCAACAAGGACACGCCGCCCGCGCGCGTCGCCGACGACATCGCGGCGGCGGCGCAGCGGTTGGGGCCGATGGCGGACTTCATCGTCGTCAACGTCAGCTCGCCCAACACGCCCGGCTTGCGCGACTGGCAAGCACCGGACCATCTGCGCGACCTAATACAGCGCGCATTTGCCGGCCGCGTCGCGTCGGGCGCTTCAATTAACCGGCCGCCGTTGCTGGTCAAACTCGCGCCCGACCTAGATTCCGAGCAGCTTCGCGCAATTTGCGCGACGGTCATGGAGCTGCGATTTGACGGAATCGTCGCGACCAACACCACACTTGCACGCGAGGCGGTGGGCGTGCGCAGCGATCATCCCGGGGGCCTGAGCGGCCAGCCGCTGAGGGCGCGCGCCCGCGCCGTCATCGGTGAAGTTTATCGCCACACGGAAGGCCGCATCCCGATTATCGGTGTGGGCGGCGTCGCCAGCGCGGAGGACGCGTGGGGTCACCTTTGCGCCGGCGCCAGCCTAGTGGAGCTATACACCGGCCTGATTTACGAAGGGCCCGGGCTGCCGGGACGGATCAAGGACGGGTTGATCGCGCTGCTGCGCCGCGAGGGTCACGCTTCGATCACGCAGGCGATCGGCATTCAGCAGCCGACGGCTGGCGCGGGATGAGGCGCGGCGGCGTTCTGCACCGCCAGCGGCGTGCACAGCATGACCATCGTGCCGCTGACGATCAGTATTACGATAAAGGCGTCGAAGGCCGGCCAGTACGATCCGGTCCG
>Ga0070737_10005470_pt1 | contig 12111 bp, 10 predicted proteins | sample Coa_R1_10_FD_66438 | JGI IMG/M metagenome (GOLD analysis project Ga0070737, IMG submission 66438) | Surface soil microbial communities from Centralia Pennsylvania, which are recovering from an underground coalmine fire - Coalmine... | ecosystem: Environmental > Terrestrial > Soil > Unclassified... | reverse complement strand
TTAGTGGTGCATCCGCCAAGTTTATGCTATCATGAAGCATCTCAGGTGAGGAGGTGGTTCATGGGCAAACGGCTGGAGGTGACGCAGATACGCGCCGTCACGGAGGAGGAGCGCCAGGCAGTCAAGCGCCTCGCACACTCGCGGACCGCGTCTGCACGAAGCGTGGAACGAGCACGGGTGGTGCAAGGCGCGTTGGAGGGGAAACAGGTCGAGGAGATCGCGGTACAGCTCGGTGTGGCGCGTGCCACCGTTTATCTCTGGCTACACCGCTTCGAGGTCAAGGGGCTGGCTGGGCTGGCCGATGCGCCACGCGGCGGGCGTCCACCCACCTACAGCCGGGAGCAGGTCGGTGAGATTGTAGCGACGGCGTTGACCGATCCGCAGACGCTCGGCCTGCCGTTCTCCTCCTGGACATTGGATCGCCTCGTCGCCTATTTGAGCGAGCAGAAAGGGATTGCCATGAAGCGGAGCCGCGTCAACGAAGTCTTGCTGACCGAAGGGCTGCGCTGGCGGCAGCAGGAGACGTGGTTTGGCGAGCGGGTCGATCCCAACTTTGCGGCGAAAAGGGGGCGATAGAAGCGCTCTATGTTTCCCCACCAGAAGGCAGCGTGGTGGTGTGCCTGGATGAGCTGGGGCCAGAAGCGGCCAAGAGCTGGCCAGGGCAACGTCTGGTGGTCACGGCTCCGGCAGAGGAACCGACGCGACGACCTGCGGGCCGCGCACGCCAGGAGATTGACTACGGGCGCCGCGAGAAGGGGTACGTCTTTGGCGCGTTTCGGCCTGCCACGGGCGACGCCTTCACGGCGCCCTACACAGGCCGCACGATTGCCAACTGGGTGGACTTCCTCGAACGGGTAGACGACTGGCTGCCTACCGAGGTCGCGCGCATCTACGCCGTGCTCGACAATCTGAGTACCCACCGCGCGGTGGATGTGCTGCTCTTTCAGTTGACCCATCCGCGCTGGGAGTTCGTCTTCCAGCCGACGTATGCGGCCTATCTCAATCTCATTGAACCCTGGTGGAAAATCCTGCGCTCGCTGGCGCTCAAAGGCCGCCGTTTCGAAAGCTGGGACGAGATTTGTCAGGCGATTACAGCCGCTACGGCGTACTGGCAGGCGCACAAGCACCCGTTCGTCTGGGGACGCCGCCGCCGCCACCAGCCACGACGCCAACCAGGCATCGCCCTCAAACCGTCAGTGGCGTGAACTTGCCGGATGCACCACTTAGAGGAGCGCTGGATATCTGTGGCGCCTGTGCCATTGAGGGTAATGTCTTGTCATGCTCAGTGGCTGCTACATTGCTATCCCTCATCCCACTTCTCTGTGGTGTACCCACATATTCTGGAAGTCCCCAGCGACGCAAAGCGAAAATGCCTCTTGCAGTACGCTGGAATCGTGATGCGGAGCGTAGCGTCACAATGTCCATCGAAAGCTGGGCATTGATCGTTGCCTCTGGCGTTTGGCCGTTGGTTTCCCACAAGTCGGCGTCCAGAATGTGACGGGTACTATCATGATAGCTTAGTGGCTCTCCTACCTGTGCTAATACATACTCTGCTGCATCTCGTGCATTCACGTTCTGGCCCCTTGCAAATTTATCTATTGCTGGCTAATGCGTTGTTTATGCCATTACTTTACTCATCACTACTCTTCATGTCAAGCGGGTATCATGGGCTGATGCTAAACACAAACCTATGCCCATAATTGTCTAGAGCGGCTAGCAAGAAGTCCTAGCCGCCCGTAGCTCGTTTGTATAATGGGAAGTAACAACCGAACGCGCACCCTACCACACAACGTACCACACCCGACGAACACCACACACGCCCAGGGGAGAGACATCGTGGCCGACTTTACGCATTTGCACGTCCACTCGGAATATAGCCTGCTCGATGGGCAGTCGCGCATCAAGCGGCTGGTCGCGGCGGCGCAGGCGGGCGGCATGAATGCCCTCGCGCTGACCGACCACGGCGCCATGTATGGCATCGTCGAGTTTTACAAAGCGTGCAAGGCGGCGGGCGTCAAGCCAATACTTGGTGTGGAGGGCTATACAGTGCCCTCTCTCGAAGAGAAGACCGGGCGCTACGAATACAACCATCAGGTGCTCCTGGCACGCAACCAGACCGGCTACCACAACCTCCTTAAACTGACCACGCTCGCGCACACACGCGGCTATCAGGCGCGGCCACGTATGGATAAGCGCATGCTCGCCGAACACGCCGAAGGATTGATCGCCACATCGAGCTGTCTTTCCGGCGAGATTCCCGAACTCTTGCTTCGCGACGACCTCAATGGCGCACGGTCTGCCGTGCGCTGGTATCAGGATGTCTTTGGGCCTGAACATTTCTATCTGGAGATTCAAGATCACGAGGCGCCGGACTCGCCCCAGGCCAAGCTCAATCAGATGCTTTACGACCTCAGCCGCGAGATGGACGCGCCGCTGGTGGCTACCAACGACCTGCACTACGTCACCGCCGCCGACGCCACCGCACAGGACGTGTTGCTCTGCATCCAGACAGGCAAGACGCTCGATGACCCCAAGCGCATGAAGTTCGACAGCCAGCAGTATTATCTCAAAACACCCGATGAGATGGCGCGCCTCTTCTCTGAACTGCCTGAGGCGCTGCTCAACACGATGCGTATCGCCGAGCAGTGCGAGGTGGAGATTCCCCAGAGCGATAGCCTGCTGCCGCATTTCCCCATCCCGCCGGAGTTCCGTTCCCAGGAGGAGTATCTCTACACGCGCTGCCTGGAAGGCGTGAAAGAGCGGTTTGGCGAGATGAGCGAGGCCGTGCAGCGGCGGCTCGACTACGAGTTTGAGATCATCCGCTCCAAGGGGCTGGTCTCGTACTTTCTGATCGTGTGGGACTATGTGAACTACGCGCGCAGCCATGGTATGCGCTGCGTGGCGCGTGGCTCGGCTGCTGGCAGCCTCATCTCTTATGTACTGGGCATCACCAACGTAGATCCGCTGCGTTATGGGTTGATCTTCGAGCGGTTCCTCAACCCCGAACGTATGAGCATGCCCGATATTGACATGGACTTCCCTGACGATCGCCGTGAGGAAGTGATCCGCTACGTCGCGGAAAAGTACGGCTGGGATCATGTCGGGCAGATCGTCACCTTCAATACGATGGCGGCCAAGGCCGCTGTGCGCGACGTTGGCCGCGTGATGGGCATGCAAATCGAGGCCGATGGCGTGGCGCGGCTCATCCCTTCTGGCCCGAACGTCTCGCTCAAAGGCGCTTTGGAAGGCGTGCGCGAGCTGAAGCAGAAATATGAGCAGAGCGCGCAGATTCGCCAGTTGATAGATATGGCGCTGACGCTTGAGGGGGCCGTCCGTAGCACGGGTATCCACGCCGCCGGGGTGGTCATCTCGCGCGATCCGCTGGATCAGACGGTGCCGCTGCAACTGCGCGACTACAAAGACCCAAGTAACACCTGGCTGGTCTCGCAATACGAGCAGGGCCATCTCGAAGAGATGGGCCTGATCAAGTTCGACTTCTTGGGCCTCTCGAACCTGACCATCCTGATGAACTGCCGCCGCTTCATCCAGGAGACACGAGGCATTGACATTGACCTGGATCGCCTGGACACCACAGACCAAAAGACCTACGAGCTACTGAGCCAGGGCGAGACGACGGGCGTCTTCCAGCTTGAATCGGGCGCCATGCGGACGTACATCCGCGAACTCAAACCCACCTGCATCGAAGACCTGATGGCGATGGTTGCGCTCTATCGTCCTGGCCCAATGGATTCGATCCCGCAGTTCATCAAGGCCAAGCATGGCGAGGCCGAGATTCGGTATCTCGATCCGCGTCTGGAACCCGTCTTGAACGAGTCCTACGGCGTGATCGTGTATCAAGACCAGGTGTTGTTGATCGCGCTGCAACTGGCGGGCTTTACCTGGGGCGAGGTGGACAAGTTCCGCAAGGCGATGTCGAAGAAGATTCGCGAGGAGCTGATCAAGTACCGCGATAAGTTCATCAAGGGCTGCGAGAAGAACGGCATCAGTCCAAAGGTGGCAGAGGAAATCTTCGCCTTTATCGAACCCTTTGCAGGCTACGGATTTAACAAGAGCCACGCCGCCGCTTATGCGTTCGTCGCCTACCAGACAGCCTACCTGAAGGCGAACTACACGGCGGAGTTCATGGCGGCTACCCTCACCACCGAGGCAAGCGACGCCAAGAAGGTGGTGGGCGCTATCGAAGAATGTCGCCGGATGGGCGTGGAGGTGCTGCCACCGCACATCAACCGGAGCGAGAGCGGCTTCACCGTCGAACGACTCGCGCCCGACCCGGAGGCGCCCGATACGCCGCGTTGGGGCGTGCGCTTTGGGTTGGTCGCCATCAAGAACGTTGGCGCGCGGCCCATCGAAGAGTTGTTGGAGGCGCGCCGGAAGGATGGCCCGTTCACCTCGCTGGCCGATCTCTTCGCCCGCACCGATGGCAAAAATCTGACTCGTGGCGCTGTGGAGTGTCTGATCAAAGCGGGCGCCTGCGATGGCCTTGGTGGCGGCACTCGCAGCCAGCTTCTCGCTGGGCTGGATCGCGCAATGGCGTTTGGCCAGCAGCAGCGCAAGATGCGTGAGAGCGGCCAGGTCAGCCTGTTCGACTCCTTTGGCGCTGGCGAGGCTGAACACATCGGCTTTACGCTACCGACCGTGCCCGACCACCCCAAGCAGCAGTTGCTCGCCTGGGAGAAGGAACTGCTCAACCTCTATCTATCCGCGCATCCGCTGGCGCACATTGCGAACATCCTGAAGAAGCGCGTGACCACCTATACCGTGCATCTCAACGAGGAATGGGCCGGCCAGAAGGTAACGCTTGGTGGGCGTGTCACCGAGGTGCGGCGCATCATGACGAAGCACGGCGACACCATGCTGGCGGTACAGCTCGAAGACCTGCTGGGATCGATAGAGGTCGTCGTCTTCCCACGCGCGTATGAGGCGAGCGCGGATCACTGGCGTGAGGACGCCGTGCTGCTGGTGACGGGCACGGTCAAGCTGCGCGACGAGGAGCCGCAACTCGTCTGCGAATCAGTGGAGGCGTTTGTCGCCAGCGAGGAGGAGGTCAATCGGCGCGAGTATCTCGTGCGGATTACCCTGCAACGCGGCAGGAACGCGGTGGTAGACATCGCCCGCGTGCATGATGTGATCACCATACTAAACGATTTCCCCGGCGACGACCGCTTCGAACTCTATGTGCGTAACGGGCGCTGGCAGGCGCGGCTCACGCTGCCTGCGGGCCGCCCCGGCGTGCGCTTCTGCCCTGAGCTACAGAGCCAGCTCGAAACGATTCTCGGCGCTGGCGCGGTCGAGGCGCTGCCTGCGGTTCCGGCGCCTGCGCTGGCGGGATGAGCTTTTTCTGGGCCTTGTGATTCCTGGCCGACGGCGAAGATGAGACGCCATCCATCGCCCCGCCACGTCACATCCATCTCGTAGCATCCAGCATGCGTGATGTAGAGCAGGGTGAGATAGCTTACCCAGCTCTTGGCCGCTGGCTGATCTACCGCCGGATCCATCATGAGTATTGGCTTTTGAGGGCTGTTACCGTTCTCTCCCCACCAGGCGATCTCGCCACTGTGTAGATCATGCACACGCACGCTCACCGCAGGGTATGTATATGGGCCAATCTCCCGCATGATATAGAGTGATGGCCAGAATGGCGTACCTGTTGGGGATCGTCCATAGGGCGCCTCCCCCCACAGAACGAGGCGCTCACATACAGAGCACATAGTACACCGTCTCTTAGCCCAGCGCAAGGCGCTGGTTGGTGTGCAGCCGAGAGGAATTGTGACGCTGATCACATAACGCGACCCCGCCAGCCCTTTACCAAAGCGGCAATTCATGCTATAGTTTGGATAGTATGTGAATTTGTTTCAAGCCCTGCGCTACCCGCCGTATAGTCAGCGCGCGGTAGGAGCCGTTTCTATGTCACATCAGAGTGTTACTATCGTCCCGGAAGCTGCCGAGGAGCGCGACACATTGGCTGCGCCCCGGCGTTCTCTCCCCATCGAGCGTATTGTTTGCCCCGTTGCCCGCACAGCAGAGATTATCAGCGGCAAATGGACACTGCTGATTATTCGCGATCTGACCTACGGCACGAAGCGATTTAGCGAACTCGAACGTTCTCTTGAAGGCATCAGCCCCAAGACGCTGTCCGAGCGGTTGACCGCGCTCGAACGCGAAGGCATGCTCAGCCGCCGCACCTATGCTGAGGTGCCGCCAAAGGTAGAGTATTCGCTCACTGAGAAGGGTCAGGCATTGGCCTCTCTGATCGAGGCGATGCGCGAGTATGGCACACGCTGGCTCAGCGCAAACGGCGACTGCGACTAAGCTACCTGCAATGTATGTCTATGTTGACATACCCCCTGCCTACAGAGGGCAGGGGGACATTTGTCTATCCGGCTATATGTTAAATTCGCTCGATCAACGCGACGACATAGCACGCGATGCCCTCGCTACGCCCGGTGAAGCCCAACCCGTCAGTAGTTTTTGATTTGACGCTAACTTGACCCAACGCGACTCCCATTGCCTCGGCCAGCCATGCGCAGATGGCAGGAATATGCGGCGAAAGGCGCGGCTGCTCGGCGACCACCGTCGCATCCACATTGCCCACTTCCCACCCCTGCTCACGCAGTAGCCCAAGCGCGTGCGCCAGGAAGGCATGGCTTGGCGCGTCATGCCAGCGCGGATCGCTCGATGGGAAGTGCATCCCTATGTCGCCAAGCGCCGCCGCGCCCAGCAGCGCATCCACCAGCGCGTGGAGCAACACGTCAGCGTCCGAGTGGCCCGCCAGCCCACGATCATGCGGGATAGCCACGCCGCCCAGCATCAGCGGACGCCCGGCATCCGGCGCGGCGAAGCCATGCACGTCGTAGCCGATGCCCACGCGCGTTGTCTGCCCGGTACGTTCCGCCATGGTATCGCTCCCTCGCCTCTTTACTGGAACGTCTTCCATTCTATTGTCGAGCATGGTATACTCTACACATCAAAATATGTGCGATGGGCGTATCCGCTACCAACAGATACGCCCACCTAACCCCACGGCGCTGCGGACACAGCGCGAGAGCTATAGGGAACATACCACGGCGGCAAGGGCTATCGCTACCTTCCTAACCGTTCATTCCCACAAACACCCCTCCCACTGCCTCACAGCGCCTTTCACCACAGAAAGGTGGCAGTGTATGCCAACCGACGACGGGCGCTCCCAGCAAGCCCCGCGTGACACGAAAACTCGTAGAAGAGGGAGCAACCCAACCTTACGACTTTTTCGTAAGGTTGAAAATGCAGGCGCCTGATGGCAAACAACGCTTGACCGACACCGACACCGAGACCATGTTGCGTATCATCCAATCGGTTCCCTCGCCCAAAGCCGAGCCGATCAAACAGTGGCTGGCGCATGAGGAGCGCCTCGACGATCACGACGCGCAACTTAAAGTGCTGCATAGCTGGATGGGCCACCTCGAAGCGGAGCAACGCCTTTTGCCGGAACTCCTATAGACGCCTGGACAAACACCTACACGCTATGCTATAGTGTTTCCCGATGGGCGTAGGCGTCACTGCGCGCTTTCCCATCAAACAACCATCCCTAACACCATGGAGAGCGATGAAGCGATGCAAGCGGCAGGCTACTGGTATGGCTCACGCGCGCTGAAGGGCAGCGATGTGGCGGCGCGACCGCGCCTCACTGCGCCCTTTGCAGTTTGCTTGCTTATGTGGTTCTCCATCAGCGCCGGACGCTGATAACTACCCAACCGAGACGAAAGCAGCGGCGACTGCGGGCCAGCCAGAGGCCCTGCGGTCGCCGCGCTGTATGCGCTGTGGTGTGGGCTGCCTGCCGCTCCGGAAATCTGGCTGCTTCTTACGTATCATCCCACGCCTGTCGCAACTCCCCTGGTTGGCCGCCTTGCCCTCTGCCTGTCGCTCCATCGCCCGCCTGCTTGCGTCGCCAGTCTACGCAACGAGGGAATACGAAGACCTATGATTGTGATCAACGCCCACGCCGTCGGCAAATCGTTTGGCGGGCGGCGTATCTTTGCCGACCTCGATATGACCGTTCAGGAGGATGCGCGCATTGGGCTGGTTGGCCCCAACGGCGCCGGAAAGTCTACCCTGCTGCGGCTGCTCGCAGGGATAGACGATGCGACCACTGGCGAGGTGACACGCACACGCGGCCTGCGCTGCGCCTATCTGCCGCAGCATATCGAAGGCGACGAACGCTCGCCGCTGCGCCTGGCGCTAGAGGCGCGGCCAGATCTTGCAGCCATCGAGGCAGACCTGGCCGGATGCGAGGCGGCGCTTGCCGATCCCGCTACCATCGCTGACCTGCGCCGGATGGAGCGTGTGCTCGAACGTCAGGAACACCTGCTACGGCGATTCGAGGAGCTTGGTGGCCCTGGGTTCGAGGGCGAGGCGCGGAGCCATCTGCGCGCGCTTGGGCTGGATGACGACGCGGTGGAGGCGCCGACCGCCTCGCTCAGCGGCGGCCAGCGCAAACTGGCGGCGCTGGCCGTCTGCATTGCTCAACGGCCCGACGTGTTGCTGCTCGACGAGCCAGAAACGCATCTCGACCTGCCGCACCGCGCCCAACTCGAAGCCTTCATACGCGAATTTGCTGGCGCGGTAGTGATTGTTTCGCACGACCGCTACCTGCTCGATGAGACGGTCAGCGAGATCGCTGAACTGGAAAATGGCAAAATCCGCCTGTGGCCGGGGAACTACTCGGCGTATACCCTTGCGCGCGAGCTGGCCTTGCAGCGCCAGGCGCAACTTTACGCCGCGCAACAAAAAGAGATCGCCCGGCTGGAAGAGGCCATCAAGCGGTTCAAGCTCTGGGCAAGCATCGTCGTCAACGAGCGGCATATCAAACAGGCGCGCAACAAACAGCGCCAGATTGACCGCATGGAGAAGGTGGAACGGCCCGTCTTGCAGCGCCGCGCGATGGGCCTGCAATTGCGTAGCGCCAGCCGCAGCGGCCAGAAAATTCTTGAACTATGTCATGCGCGTATCGGCTTCGGTGAGCAGACCGTCCTCCCTGATGTGGAGACATTGATTCTGCGAGGCGAGCGGGTGGGCATCGTCGGGCCGAACGGCGCTGGCAAGAGCGCGCTGCTGAAGGCGCTGACCGGCGAGATCGCGTTGCCCGATGGTGTCCGCTGGATTGGCCCCAGCGTCACGCTTGGCTACTTTGCCCAGGGCCACGAGACGCTCGACCTGGACAAAACGCCGATAGACCTTGTGCGCGAGATCAAGCCGTCGTATGAGAACCAGGCGATGGCGCAACTGGGGCGCTTCCTGTTTACCTATGAGCAGGCGCGCCAGCCCGCGCGCACGCTGAGCGGCGGCGAGCGAAGCCGATTGCAGCTCTTGTTGCTGATGCTTGGCGGCGCGAACTGCCTGGCGCTTGATGAGCCAACCAACCACCTCGATATTGACTCCGCAGAGGCGCTCGAGGCGGCGCTCGAACGCTACGACGGCACGCTGATCGTCGTCTCGCACGACCGCTACTTCCTGGATCGCATCGCGGATCGTATCCTTGAAGTGAGCGGTGGAACTGTGCAAAGCTATGAAGGGGGCTATAGCGAGTGGGCCGAGGCGAAGGCGCGCCGCTACGCCGCAAATGCTGGGAAGAGGTGACGACTGATGCGGGATGGGCAGAATGCGCAGGACAACCTCTTGACACCGGCTACCCCTGAAGATGATCTGCATGACAGCGGTGAGCTTGAGTTCAGCAGCCTGCGTCCTGAGCGATCAGATCAGGCGTCTAAACAGGAGCCGTCTATGCTGGCACGGATCGGGCGTTGGTTGCTGACATGGCGTCGTCCGCTTGGCGCGGGGGTGGCGCTGCTGCTTATCGTGGCGATTGCTGGGGATGTTCTGTTTTCTGCGTATCAACAGGCGACCACCCTGCCGCCTGTCCCGCTCACCGTCGCCGACAGATCGGTGTATTTCGAGTACGGCGCCAGTTGGGGAACATTGCTGGTGAATGGGCAACGTGTTGATATGCAATCGCTGTTTTCCGCAGTGGTACCGATCACTCTTCAGCGGGGGACAAGTCGGATAGACTTTAGCGCGCCGCCCTATCCCCCGTTGCATTGTGTGATCAGCGCGCCGCCTGCGCGAACGGATACCTGCCCGCTGCTTAATGATCTCAGCGTGAACGATCCCATCTCCTCGCCGGATCTGGGGCGCGTTGTCAACCTGGGTGATCTGGTCTCGCGTCTTCCATCCAACCAGTTCAATGCGCTGGTTCAGGCGACGGAGGGCGCGCTGGCTACACTTGCAGCAAAGGGCTTCGGGGGAACGTTTTTCTCATCGGTCACGCTACAAGTCGGCGATCACTATCTTGATGCTCAGGGGAACGTGAAGACGGCAACGGCTCCGATGAAGGCGACGCTCAGCTTTGCGCTTCAGCGTTCCGGTTATCGGCAGGCTGTCAATGACCGCTTCCCATGTAAGATTTTCTGCGACGCCTGGCCGAATCCTGTGGAAGCATGGATGATTATCAACTATATCTATACACCGCTCGATAGAAAAGGGTCGGCCAGCCAGGGCTCGCCGTTTCCGCCGCAGGTAGGAGGGGATGGTTCTTTCCTGATGCCTTTGGATGTCAGTTGGGCCAACGGTTGGCGGGTCTCCATCAGTCAGTATGACGCGATGGGGGCGACGGAGCAGCTTTGTGGCATGGGCGATGAACTGGCGACGCAGGATTTGCCCAGTGGAGGCGCGGTGGCGTTCCAGCAGTACGGTGTGGGCGACGCGCTGGGTTGCGCCTATACCATGTCAATCAGTAGCCAGCAGGTTCAGGGAAGGGCGAATCTCGCGGAGGCGTCTGATGGCCCGGCGATCTTTTTCTTTCGCTGTGGGGTGATGATGGCGGTGAACGCAGCCGCGCAGCAGTTTGCACCCTCGCTGCCGATGGCCTCACCACATGAGACATGGGCGGCGCAGCAACTCATCAACGGGCAAACGTATTCATCAGGCCGATGAGACTTTTCTCATCCGCAACAACCTCTAGCAACCTCTGTAGCCCTGTCGCGTACACGATATACAGAAAGCAAACAACAAATTGGCCAATATTCCTTATCTGATGTGGGAAGAAAGAACAACAGATGGGGAGAACAGACAAACGGTTAAATGATGTTGAGAAAAGCGCGCGGTATACGTCGTATAGGTGAGTAGACGATCAAGCTGGGAGGGCTTTGGATATGCGGAAGAGCAGCGGCTCATCGGCCACAAATGCTCTGACTGCGGCGCCCTTCTTGCGGACGTTTCCGCCCAAGCGGTATACTCTTGCGTAGAGTATCATGGGTTGCAACCGAAGATGTACACCACAGAACAGGTTAAGGTGAACAGCGTGTTGAACAGCGTGCTGAACGACGAACGGATCGCCCGCGCGATTGAACTGCTCGACAACCGCTTCGATCCGGCTATCGAAGAAACCTTCCCGACGCTTGAAGAGCGCATCCTGGCGCAGGCGCTCGAAAACGTGGAGCTGGCGGAACGCCGTCTCCGCGAAATCCAGGATTTGGTGGGCGATCTGGCGGTGGCGTCGAGCCGATAGCAGTGAGCCGGTAGCTGATGGCTGAAGCGGCGCGCGCCGCTGCGCCTGAGCGGCTCAACAACGGTTTGGCCGCCTCTGGCCTTATGAGCCAGCCGCAAAGACAAACTTCCAGCCACCGTGTGGCCACCTTGCTTGCAAGCTATAGCACCCTGCTCCAGGCAGAAAGAGCGTCCCGTAGGAGGTAAACCAGAAGACGGGGGCGCCTGGAGCGGGGTGTTGCGGCGTAAACGTATTGCTGGTGGAAGGTGTGATACCGGGCGCTTCGTCGGTAGGCGGAAAGCTCCACCAGAGCGTATGCCCTGTGCTGAGGTCGGCGCCGGAGATGGTGACGGGGTGATCGAAGTCGCTGCGTACCAGCACGGTGATCAGCACTGGCCAGCCATAGCGTGTGAGTCCCGCGAAAGGCTTCTGGGTGATGTTCATCGTCGCGTGCGCGCCGGTAAAACTGCCCACCCACACCGCGTCTGCGCCTATTGTCCCGCTGAGTGGCGGCTGAGCGGCAGGGGTCGCCAGTGGGGACGGGCATGTCGCAGGTGGCGGATTGAGCGCCA
>Ga0070737_10005469_pt1 | contig 12112 bp, 7 predicted proteins | sample Coa_R1_10_FD_66438 | JGI IMG/M metagenome (GOLD analysis project Ga0070737, IMG submission 66438) | Surface soil microbial communities from Centralia Pennsylvania, which are recovering from an underground coalmine fire - Coalmine... | ecosystem: Environmental > Terrestrial > Soil > Unclassified ... | reverse complement strand
TCGACCCGCTCGACCGCCTTGGAGGGCGGTGGCGCCCCGGCCACGACGAGCCGTACCCGGTCCCGGCCCGGGACGGCCTCGCCCCGGGCGGCGCGGGCGGCGGCCGCGTCGAGCACGGCGGCCACCACGGCCGGCGCCCCGCACAGCAGGGTGACGCCGTGGCGCTCGACCCGCCGGAGGATCTCCTCGCCGTCGATGCGGCGAATCACGATCTGCGGGCAGCCCATGGCCGTCACCGCGTACGGCATCCCCCAGCCGTTGCAATGAAACATGGGCAGGGTGTGCAGGAACACGTCCCGGTCGCTGACCGCCGTGTGCCACCCGAAGGTGGTGGCGTTGACCCAGCAGTTGCGGTGGGTGAGCTGCACGCCTTTGGGCCGGGCCGTCGTGCCCGACGTGTAGTTGATGCTGGCGGTGGCGTCCTCGTCCTCGGCCCACCGGGACGGCTCGTCCCCCGGGCGGGCCTCGGCCCACAACCCGACGTCGGCCTCGCCGTCGAGCACGATGCGGTGCTCGACGGGCACGCCGGCGAGGGCGGCGTCGCTCTCGGGGTCGACGAGCAGCACCGTGGCCCCCGAGTGCCCGATGATGTAGCGGATCTCGTCGGCGTTGAGCCGGTAGTTGACCGGCACCAGCACCCGCCCGTAGCCGCTCACCCCGAAGAAGGCGGCGAGGAAGCGGGCCGCATTGGGGCTCACGATGGCCACCCGGTCGCCGATCCCGACCCCCAGCGCCTCCAACCCGAGGGCCAGGGCCCGGGCCCTGGCCTCGAGCGACGCGTAGGTGACGGTCCCCCACGACCCGGGGGTGTCCGGTTCGTCGACCACCGCCACCCGGTCGCCGTAGATCTCCGCCCCGCGACGGAGAAATCCACCCACGGTCAACGGCACTCGCATGCTGCTGCCTCCCCTCCAGGCGCCCGACGCCGGTGCTGCTCACGGTACTCATCGCGGCGCCGAGGGGCGGGGAAGCGCCAGGTGGAACGGCCGGTGCGGTAGCTTCGAGCATCGTGCGTAGGTTCGGACGGCGACGACGTCAGCGGGTCGCGGCCCAGGTCACCCCCGAGGCCGTAGACCAGCCCGACACCCAACAGCTGCGGGTGCTCATCATCTCCGCGTCCATGGGTGCCGGTCACGACGGCGCGGCGCGGGAGCTGGCGTCCCGTCTGCGGGCCGACGGCCACGAGGCCGAGGTGCGGGACTTCCTCGATGCCATGCCGCTTCGCCTCGGCCGCCTCCTGCGCGTCAGCTACGCCTTCGAGCTCAAGCACCTTCCCTCGGCCTACGACGCCACCTACCGCATCTGGTACCGGCTGCCGTGGCTGTGCCCGCTGATCACCTGGCTCGTCTGCTACTACACGCGCCGGCGGGTCCTCCGGTGGGTGCGGCGCTACGACGCCCAGGTGACCGTGTCGACCTACCCGCTGGCCACCGTGTGCCTCGGGCGGCTCCGCACCATGGGCCGGCTGCGGATCCCGGCCCTCAACTTCATCACCGACTTCGGCGTCCACCCGCTCTGGGTACACCGCGGCATCGACCTCAACCTGGCCGTGCACCGGGGCCCGGCCGACATGGCCAGGCGCCACAGCGGCCGGCCGTCGTTTGCCTGCGGGCCGCTGGTATCGGATCTGTACGACCCCGACTCGGCAGCCGCCCCCGAGGCGCGCATGGCCGCCCGCGACGCCCTCCGCCTGGATCCCGACGACCGGGGTGTCCTGATCGTGGCCGGCTCCTGGGGCGTCGGGCGGGTGGACGAGACCTTCAGGACCGTGGCCCGCACCGGTCGCTACGTCCCGGTGGTGGTCTGCGGCCGCGACGAGACACTCAGGGCCCGGCTGCAGCACCTGGCCGAGGCCGAGCGGCTACGGGCGGTCGTGGTCGGCTGGACGGACCGGATGCCGGAGCTCATGGCCGGCTGCGACGCCCTCATCGAAAACGCCGGCGGGCTGACGTCGCTCGAGGCCATGCGCATCGGCCTGCCCGTCGTCAGCTACGACCCGATCGCCGGCCACGGGCGGGAGAACACCTCGGCCATGGCGTCGGCCGGCATCAGCCGCCTGGCCGGCAACTCCCGCCAGCTCATCGACGTCCTCGACCTGGTCACCAGCAACGGCCCGGCCCGGACCCGCCAGGTCGACGCCGGCCAGGCCATGTTCGTCTCCGACGGCGCCAAGCTGGTCGCCAGCGCCGGACGGCCCGAGGCGGTGGCCGCCCTCGGCCGCCCGAGCCGGGCCCGGGTGGCGTGGGTGTCGGCCAGCCGCACCGCGGTGGGCCTGCTCGCCCTCGCCGGCATCGGCTGGGGCGGGATCACCACCGGCGTCAACATGACCGCCCACGCCGGGGCCGGCGTGGCCCACCCCTCCCCGGGGATCGCCGACGCCTACGTCGGGGTCAGGCTCAGCGCGGCCGAGCTGCGTGACCCGGCGGTGCGCCACGACGTCGAGGGGCTGGGCGCCACGGTGGTGGTCGACATGACGATCGCGGCCCGCTCCGTCCGCCCGCTGCGCCAGCTGGCTGCGGCCGGCGTCGACATCGAGGACGGCGGGCACGGCGGCTGGGTCAACAGCAAGGGCCAACCGGTCAGCCCGGCCCCTTGGACCCGAGCGAGCGGTGACGCCGTGTCCGGCGTGATCCTCTCCGATCTCATCCGGCGACCGGTCGACCTCGAGGTGCCCGGCCGTAAGGTCAACGGGTTCGACATGCTCGACAGCACCACCGACCACGAGACGCTGGTGATCGCCAACGTGACCATCGTCGCCGGCCAGCGCCACCCCAAGCAGCCGGCACCGGTGCTGCTGCCCCGCCAGATCGTGCTGGTCAACGGCATGAACGCCACCCCGGCCCAGCTCCAAGCGAGCCTCGACCGGCTGCAACGCCGCCTCGAGGCGGCCGAGCTGGTGGCGGTGCCCCTCAGCCGCCTTCGGTGACGGGCCGACCCGGCCGGCTGCCCACCTCGGCCGACATCACCGCGGCCGACATCACCGCGACCGACATCCTCGCCGGGGCCGGCATCGCCGCCGGTCTCGCGGCGCTGGCCCACGCCGCCCCGGCCGTCGGCAGCTGGACCCAGCTGCGGCGGGTGGTGGTCCCCGCCTTCTCCGGGGTCGGGTCCCCGGGCCACCTGGCCCTCACCTTCGACGACGGCCCCGACCCGGCCTCCACCCCCGCCTTCCTCGACTGCCTGGACCGCCTGGAGCTGCGGGCCACCTTTTTCCTGCTGGGTGAGCAGGTGAGGCGGTCGCCGGGCCTGGCCAAGGAGCTGGTCGAGCGGGGCCACGAGGCCGGCGTCCACGGCGACCGCCACACCAGCCACCTCCGGCGCCCGGCCGGCTGGGTCAGCCGGGACGTCCGGGCCGCTACCGACATCATCGCCGAGGCGACCGGCGTGGCCCCCGTCTGGTTCCGGCCGCCCTACGGTGCCGTCGCCGCCTCCTCGCTGGTAGCGGCCCGGCGGGCCGGCCTGCGCCTCGTGCTGTGGACCTGCTGGGGTCGGGACTGGCGGGCGGACGCCACCCCCGACTCCATCGTCACCCGGGTCGAGCGGGGCCGCCGGCCCGGGGCGACGGTGCTGCTGCACGACTCGGACATCACGTCGGCGCCGGGCAGCTGGACCCGCACCCTCGCCGCCCTGCCCGAGCTGGCCGAGCGGTGGCGGGCGGCCGGGCTGTCGGTCGGGACGCTGTCCGACCACGGCATCGCCCCTCCCCGACGACTTGCCCCCGGGAGGCGGGGCACGGTCCAATAGGGGGGCGGGCGGCCGACGGCTGCGGTCGCCCGGTGTGAGCCGTCGACCCCCTGCGCGGCCGGTCCCCTGCCCCACGCCAGAGACCCGACCCGAGCCGAGAGGAGCACCAGGACCGTTGTCGCCCACCGCCGGCCCGCTCCGCCGGCAGACGTCGATCGCCCTCTGCCTGCTGGCCCTCGCCGCCCTGACCGCGATCGCGACGGGCTGCGGGCAGGTCTCGGTGCAGGCCTCCGACCACGCCCCGATCACCATCGCCACCGGCCTCTGGCCCCTCCAGCAGGTGGCGGCGGCCATCGGCGGCCGTGACGTCGAGGTCACCGACGTGGTCCCGAGCGACGCCGACCCGCTCCGCTGGCGACCGTCGGCCGCGGCCCGGCAGACGATCGCCCACGCCGACGTGGTCCTCGAGATGGGCCGCGGCTTCCAGCCCGGCTTCGAACGGGCGGCGACCCACAACGCCGAGACCACCGCCCTCACCCCGCCCCTCAAGCTCACCGACCCGTACGTGTGGCTCAGCCCGGCCCGCATGGTCAGCGTGGCCCGGCTCGTCTACACCGCGCTGGCCATGCGGTCCCCCGGCGACCTCCCCGTGCTGCAGCACGGGCTCACCACGCTGGTAACCCGGCTGGAGCAGCTGAGCGCCGACTACACGGCCCGGTTCCACGGCTGCCCCGCCCCCACCGTCGTCACCGTCGATCGGGCCTTCGGCGTGCTGCACCTCCGCTACGGGGTGCACTTGCGGGTCCTCGACCCGGAGGATCCCCAGGGCCCGAGCGCCCGGATGGCTCCGAGCACGGTCGACACCACGGTCCTCCAGACCCAGCTGCGCACCATCCGCCACAGCGGCGCCCGCACCATCTTCAACGAAAGCGGGCTGCCGGCCAGCTACCTGGCTGCGGCCAGCCGGGCGTCGGGGGCCCGGGTCGACACGCTCGACACCATGCTCGGACCACCCACCGGCCGGGAGACCTACCTGGACGCACTCAGGAGCAACCTGCAGCTCCTCACCCGGGGCATGACGTGCGGCGCATGACGTGCGGGGCGTCATGATCCGGCGACGGCCGGGTGGACAGCCGGCCCGAGCCGGGCTCCCTCGGGTCCTAGGATCCGCCCTGCGCCTCGTAGCGGCCACGGTGGCGGTATCCCTGGTGGCGGCGGCGTGCGGGGCGTCTGGAGGCCGCACGAGCGGCGCGCCGACCCTCGACGTGGCCACCGACCTGTGGCCCCTCGCCACCGCCGCCGCCGCCATCGGCCAGGGCAACGTCAAGGTCACCGATGTCGTGCCGGCCGGCCAGGACCCGGCCACCTACCGGCTCGACCGGGCCGAAACGGGCACCGTCGCCCACGCCGGCCTCAGCGTGCGGATGGGCGGCTGGAACGAGCCCGGCTACGCGGCCGCCGCCGCCCGCGCCCGCCACGAGGTGACCCTCCCGGCCGACGGACCCTCCCCCTACGTGTGGCTGAGCCCGCACGCCATGGAAGCGGCCGGCCGGCGCATCGCCGCCGCCCTCGAAGCGGCCGAACCCGCCGCGGCCAAGACCTTTCGCAACGGCCTGGCCAGCTTCGAGGCCGAGCTGTCCTCACTCGACTCGGACTACCAGAGCACGCTGTCGTCCTGCCCCGACCAGACCATCGTGACCGTCAACGACGCCTTCGCCGTGCTCCACCCCTACTACCCGGTGGTCGACCGGGCCATCGCGCCGGCCGGCGTCTCCGGGCTGCCGTCGGCGGCCACCATCGACCGCGAGGTGGCGGCCATCAAGAAGACGGGGGCCAAGAAGATCTACATCGAGACCTGGATCCCCGAGAGCTACATCATCGGCGCCACCACCCGCACCGGCGTCCAGGTCGGCACCCTCGACACCCTCGCCGGGCCGGTGAGCTCGCCGTGGCCCGTGTCGGTCAACGGCAAGAAATACTTCTCGCTCATGGAGGAAAATCTCGGCACCATCTCCTCCGCCCTGCACTGCCCGAACCCCAACGCCACCTGAGATGACGCTTTCCGAGCTGTCCCAGGTCCTGGCCGACGCCGTCGCCATGTGGCCGTCGGCCGGGGCGGTGGCCGTCACCGACGGGAGGGTGACCATCGCCGAGACGGGACCGACCAACGACGTCCGGCCCTGGGCGTCGGTCACCAAGCTCGTCACCGCGCTGGCCACGCTGGTGGCCGTCGAGGAGGGCAGCATCGAGCTCGACGCTCCGGCCGGGCCACCGGGGGCCACCGTCCGCCATCTCCTGGCCCACGCGTCGGGGATCGCCCCCGACGGCGACGCGGTGCTGGCCGGCCCCGGCCGGCGCCGGATCTACTCCAACCGGGGGTTCGAACTGCTCGGCGCGGCCATCGAGCCCGCCACCGGCATGCCGTGGTCCGACTACGTCACCGCCGCCGTCCTCGACCCTCTCGGCATGACCGGCTCCGAGGTGGTCGGCTCCCCCGCCGCCGGTGGCCGCGGCCCGCTCCGTGACCTCGTGCTCCTCGCCCGCGAGCTGCTGGCGCCGCGGCTGGTCAGCCCGGCCACCCTGGCCTCGGCCACTACGGTCGTCTTTCCCGGTCTCGACGGCGTGCTGCCCGGCTACGGCCGCCAGCAGCCCAACGACTGGGGGCTCGGGTTCGAGCTGCGGGACGGCAAGCACCCCCACTGGACGGGCACCACCAACTCCCCCGCCACCTTCGGGCACTACGGCCGGTCCGGGTCGTTCCTCTGGGTCGATCCGGACGCGGGCGTGGCCTGCGTGTGCCTCGGCGGCCAACCCTGGGGCCCGTGGGCCGAGCAGGCCTGGCCGCCCCTGTCCGACGCCGTGCTGGCTCTCATCAGGGAGGGGAAATGAGGCTCGAGTGGTTGACGGGCCGGTTGGGGTAGATCGCACGCCGGTGGTGAGCACCCCGGTCGCCAGCCGGTCCCCGTCGCCCCGACCGTCCTTCCGTGGCCACGGCGCGGGCCGGCCCGGCGCGGGGCGGGACTTCTTTTACGCCTGGGCCATCCCCGCCTCGATCGGGCTCGGCCTCATCTCGATGCTGGTCATGCCCCAGGTGAGCTCGCTCGGCTACGACGCATGGTCGTGGGCGGACTGGGGGCGGGAACTGGCCCACGGGTTCTTCATCGACACCGTCAACGCCTCCTCGAGCATCAAGCCGCTGCCCGTGTACATCTGCGCTCTACTCGTGCCCTTCGGCAACAACCAGCCGTGGGCGTGGCTGGTGATCGCCCGGGCCGGGATGTTCCTCGCCGCCCTCCTCGCCTTCCGGCTCGGTTGCCGCCTGTCGGCGGGCAAGTGGATGGCGGGGCTTTTCGCCGTCGGTGGTGTGGTCACCATCACCGAACTGCTCGGGTACATCTTTATCTCCTCGTACTCCGACGCCCTCGAAGTGTGTTTGGCCCTGTGGGCGCTCGACCTGTTGCGCTCCGGGCGGCGGGTGGGCACCGGCGTGGTGCTCTTCGTCGCCAGCCTCAGCCGAATCGAGATGACCTCATTTTTTGCCATCTACATGGCCTGGTGCGTCTGGCGCTACCCCCACAAGGCTCGCAGCGCCGCCGCCGGCATGATCGGGATCGCCTTCGTGGCCTTCAGCTGGTTCGGGATCGACTACCTGTCCTCGGGGAACCTGTTCCGCTCCGCCTTGCAGGCCCAGCACGGCAACCGGGGGCGGCCCATTTTTCAACCCCAACCCTTCGTCGTGGTGAGCGAAGAAGCCCTCTACGGGGTCTTGTTGCCCGTGACGGTCGCCTTCGCAGCCGAGATCGTCCGCGACCTGGTGGTGCTCGTCGTCCGCCGCCAGGCCCGCTTCACGCTGATCCCGGCGCTCGCGGCACTGTGCTGGGCCGCCGGGGAGGGATTGATGGCCCAGTTGCATCTCGCGACCGGCAGCGCCATCTACCTGTCGACGGGTCTCGGGTTGGAGGCGGTCGTCGGCGGGGTGTTGTTCGGCGATGTGATGGCCTGGGGCTGGGCTCAGCGCCGCTCCGGCCGGGCCGTACTCGCCGGGCTGGCGGTGGTGGCGGTGGTGCTCGGTGTGACCTCGGCCAGCGCCCGCTGGACCGAGACGGGGCCGGTGTGGTGGAACACGGAGGTCAGCTCCTATCGGGGAGCGTTGCCCGTCGCCGCCCAAGACGCCCAGGTGGAGCAGGCGATCAAGGTCGCCGGCGGCCGGTCCAAGGTCCTCGGCTGCGGCCGGATCGTCGAGGCCAGCTCCCTGGCCAATCCGGTCGTGGCCTGGGCGTTGCAAATCCCCCTTGGGCACGTCTCAAACGACGTCAAGGCGGCCGCCGGTGCCGTGTTTATCTCCCCCCCGCCGGTACCGCCTGCCCCCCAGGTCGGCAGGGGGGTCGGGGCGTGGAGCATCGTGGAGCACTGCGTGCCCGGTCCCGGTGCCGGCTGACGCTCCGATACCAAGGGATTTACGCCGCACGGGACAAAGCCCGGGCAGCCTCAGACCGACCGCCGGTACCGACCCCCGACGTCGAAGAGGGCGGCGGTGATCTGGCCCAGGCTGGCGACCCGCACCGCGTCCATCAGGACGTCGAACAGGTTGCCGCCGGCCAAAGCCACGTCGGTCAGCCGGCGCAGCACGGCCGGCCGCTCCAGGCGGTGCTGGTCCTGGAACGATTGCAGCCGGCGCAGCTGGCTCTCCTTCTCCGCTTCGGAGGAGCGGCTGAGGGGCAGGCGGTCGACCGTCGACCCGCCGTCGGGGGCGACAAACGTGTTGACCCCCACGATGGGCAGGCTGCCGTCGTGCTTGCGGGACTCGTAGAGCATCGACTCGTCCTGGATGCGCCCCCGCTGGTAGCCGGTCTCCATGGCCCCGAGCACCCCGCCGCGGGCGTCGAGCCGCTCCAGCTCGGCCAGGACCGCCTCCTCGACCAGATCGGTCAACTCCTCGACCACGAAGCTGCCGGCGAGGGGATTGTCGGTGGCGGCCAGGCCCCACTCGCGGTTGATGATCAGCTGGATGGCCAGGGCCCGCCGGACCGACTCGGCCGACGGGGTGGTCACCGCCTCGTCGTAGGCGTTGGTGTGGAGGCTGTTGGCGTTGTCGTACACCGCGCACAGCGCCTGCAGGGTGGTCCGGATGTCGTTGAACGACATCTCCCGGGCGTGGAGGCTGCGGCCCGACGTCTGGATGTGGTACTTGAGGCGCTGCGAGCGGGCGTTGGCCCCGTAGCGGTCCCGCATGGCGATGGCCCAGATGCGGCGGGCCACCCGTCCGATCACGGTGTATTCGGGGTCCATGCCATTGGAGAAAAAAAACGACAAATTCGGCGCGAAGTCGTCGATGGCCATGCCCCGAGCCAGGTAGGCCTCGACGAAGGTGAAGCCATTGGCCAACGTGAAGGCCAACTGGGTGACCGGGTTGGCCCCGGCTTCGGCGATGTGGTAGCCGCTGATGGACACCGAATAAAAGTGCCGGACCTCGTGGTCGATGAACCACTGCTGCACGTCGCCCATGAGGGCCAGCGAGAAGTCGGTCGAGAAGATGCAGGTGTTTTGCCCCTGGTCCTCTTTGAGGATGTCGGCCTGCACCGTCCCCCGCACGTGGCGCAACACCCAGGCCCGCAACTCCTGGCGTTCCTCCGCCGTCGGCTCCCGGCCCTGCTCGGCCCGGAAGCGCTCGACCCGCTGGTCGATGGCGGCGTTGAAAAACATGGCCAGGATGATCGGCGCCGGCCCGTTGATCGTCATCGACACCGACGTGGACGGATCGCACAGGTCGAATCCGTCGTACAGCGCCTTCATGTCGTCGAGGGTGGCGATGGACACGCCGGCGTTGCCGACCTTGCCGTAGATGTCGGGGCGCCGGTCGGGGTCGAAGCCGTACAGGGTCACCGAGTCAAAGGCTGTCGACAGCCGGGTCGCCGGCTGCCCTTCGGCCAGGAACTTGAACCGCCGGTTGGTGCGGAAGGCGTCGCCCTCCCCGGCGAACATCCGGGTCGGTTCCTCGTCGCGCCGTTTGTGGACGAACACCCCGTTGGTGAAGGGGAAGGCGCCGGGCAGGTTGTCGGCCCGCAGCCAGCGGACGAGCTCCCCGTGGTCGGCCAGGCGGGGAAGCCCGAGGCGCGGCACCCGGGTGCCGGACAGGGTGGTGAACCACTCGGCGCCGTCGGAGGCGGTGTCGTCCGCCCCGTCGGGCTCGACGGGGGGCGGCCGGTGGCGGGCCACCGTGTCGGCCCACCCGTCGATGGCGGCCCGGGTGTCGGCATCGAGATCGGCGTCGGCCGCCTCGGCCAGGCGGGCCACCTCGTCCGCCCCGGGGCCCGGAGTCTCGGCCTCGATCAGGGCGGCCACGTCCCGCAGCTGCTGGCGCCGGCGGGCAGCGGCGGCCAGCTCGGTGCTGGCCCGGTGGTAGCCGCGGACGGTCTCGGCCACCTCGGCCAGGTAGCGCACCCGGGCCGGCGGCACCACCGCCTCCTCCTGCGAGGACACCTTGGTCCGGACGGTGGGCAGGCTCCCGCCGCCGGTGAGCCCGTGCTCGGCCAGCGCGGCTCGGAGGCCCTGGTAGAGGGCGGTGACGCCGTCGTCGTTGAACCGGGACGCCACCGTGCCGTAGACCGGCAGGTCCTCGGGACCGGCCGAGGGGCGCAGGCCGCTGCGGGCCAGGGCCCGGCGGACGTCCCGCAGGGCGTCCGGCCCCCCGCGGCGGTCGAACTTGTTGATGGCCACCACGTCGGCCTCGTCCAGCATCTCGATCTTCTCGAGCTGCGACGGGGCCCCGTACTCGGGGGTCATCACGTAGAGGCACACGTCGGCCAGGGCCGCGATGGCGGCGTCGCCCTGCCCGATGCCCGGAGTCTCGACCACCACCACGTCGGCCCCCCACGCCCGGCAGGCGGCCACCGCGTCGGGCAGCGCGTCGGGCAGCTCGGCCACCGCCCCCCGGGTGGCCAGGGACCGGAAGTAGACCCGCTCGGGGTCGATGGCGTTGACCCGGATCCGGTCGCCGAGGAGGGCGCCTCCGCTGCGTCGGCGGGTCGGGTCGACGGCCAGCACGGCGAGGCTCAGCTTGTCGTCGAAGTCGAGGCGGAAGCGGCGCAGCAGCTCGTCGGTGAGCGACGACTTGCCCGACCCCCCGGTGCCGGTGATGCCGAGCACGGGGGCGGCCCCGGGGCGGGCAGCGGCCTGCCGCAGGGCGTCCAGGCGCTCGGAGCCGAGGGTGCCGTCCTCCAGGCTGGTGATCACCTGGGCCAGGACCCGCTGGTCGCCGGCGAAGACCCGCTCCCAGTCGTCACCGAGCGGCGGGTGGGGCCGATCGCAGGCCTCGATCATGGTGTTGACCATGCGCTCGAGGCCCAGCTCCCGGCCGTCCTCGGGCGAGAAGATCCGGGCCACCCCGTAGGCCTCGAGGGCCTCGATCTCCTCGGCCACGATCACGCCGCCCCCGCCACCGTAGACGGCGACGTCGGGCCGGCCCTCCTCGGCCAGGCGGTCCACCAGGTACCGGAAGTACTCCATGTGGCCACCCTGGTAGGAGCTCACGGCCACCGCGGCGGCATCCTCCTGCACGGCGGCGGCCACCACCTCGTCGACCGAGCGGTTGTGGCCCAGATGGACCACCTCGGCCCCCTGGCGCTGCAGGAGCCGGCGCATGATGTTGATGGCGGCGTCGTGACCGTCGAACAGGCTGGCGGCGGTGACGAACCGGATCGGATGGGTCGGCCGGTGGAGGCCGGCCGGGGCTGGAGGCTCGGGCCGCGTCACGCCTCCGATAATACTTGGACGTCCTACTGTTTGACGTCAGACCGGGATTCGTTCAGGGCGGCCAGCCAGTCGGGCAGGCTGGGCGCCTCGGCCCCGATGCTGGTGTCGTCGCCGTGACCGGTGTGCACGATGGTGGCGCCGGGCAGGGTGAGCAACCGGTTCCGGATGGACTCGACGATGGTCGGGTAGTCCGACCACGAGCGGCCGGTGGCGCCGGGACCACCCTGGAAGAGGGTGTCGCCGCTGAAGACCACGCCGCCCTCGGCCAGGTACAGGCAGACGCCGCCGGGCGAGTGCCCGGGCGTGTGCCGGACCTCGAGGCTGGCGCCGGCGACGGCGAGCCGCTGCCCGTCGGCCAGCTCGACGTCGGGGGCCAGGTCGGGATGGACCCCGTCCCAGAGCATGCGGTCGGCCGGGTGCAGGGCGACCGGCGCGCCGGTGGCGGCGGCCAGGTCGGCGGCCGCGTTGATGTGGTCGTTGTGGCCGTGGGTGGCCACGATCAGCGGCACCCGGCGACCGGCGACGGCGGCCACGATGGCGGCGGCGTCATGGGCAGCGTCGATGACCAGCACCTCCTCCTCGTCGCCGGCCAGCCAGATGTTGTTTTCCACCTCGAAGTCCTGGCCATCCAGGGAAAAGAGGCCGGAGGTGCGGACCCGCTGGATGCGCCAGCCGG
>Ga0070737_10005466_pt1 | contig 12117 bp, 8 predicted proteins | sample Coa_R1_10_FD_66438 | JGI IMG/M metagenome (GOLD analysis project Ga0070737, IMG submission 66438) | Surface soil microbial communities from Centralia Pennsylvania, which are recovering from an underground coalmine fire - Coalmine... | ecosystem: Environmental > Terrestrial > Soil > Unclassified ... | reverse complement strand
CGGCTTCGAGGCGCAGCGTGTTGCGCGCGCCCAGTCCGCAGGGGCGGATGCCGAACTCCTGGCCGGCTTCGAGCAGCGCGTTCCACATCTTCACCGTGGTCGCCTCGTCGGACGGGATGTAGACCTCGAAGCCGTCCTCGCCGGAGTAGCCGGTGCGTGCGATCAGCACGTTGGGAACGCCGGCGACCGTGCCCCAGGTGAACCAGTAATTTTTGATCGCGGCAAGATCGACCTTCGTCAGCTTCGCGAGCGTATCGAGGGCGCGCGGCCCCTGCAGGGCGAGCTGCGAATAATAATTCGAGTAATTGCTTACATGAATGCCGTGGATGCCGGCAACCTGCCTGCGAATCCAGGCGAAGTCCTTGTCGGTGGTGCCGGCGTTGACCACCAGGAGAAAATCGTTGGGGCCGAGCCGATGCACGAGGATGTCGTCGACGAAGGCGCCCTCGGGCGTGAGCAGGGCGGAGTACTGCGCCTGGCCATCGGCGAGTTTTGCGGCGTCGTTCATGGTGATGCGCTGCACGGCGTCGAGAGAGCCCTGGCCGCGGAACTGGATCTCGCCCATGTGCGAAACGTCGAAGAGGCCCACGCCGGTGCGCACGGCCATGTGCTCGGCGATCAGGCCGCCGCCCGGTCCGGGATATTCGACCGGCATGTCCCAGCCGCCAAAGTCGACCATTCTGGCTTTGAGGGCGCGGTGCGTGGCGTTGAGCGCGGTCTTTTTAAGCGGCGCCGGCGACTCTGCGCCGGACGCGGCCGGGGTGGTGGGACTTGAGATGCTCATACGGCTTTTCTCCACTGTTTGTATCTTATCGAGTTGCGGGTTGAGTTGCCGCGCCGGCTCCAGTCGCTGCTGCGCATCCTGCGCACGAGGCCGGACGGCGCGCGAAGAACAGAGGGCATTCGAAACGACAATTCGCGCGCCAGCTCGAGCGGGGCTCATCTGTGTAAACTGTCGGACGGGAGAAAATCTTGTCATCGGCTCTCGTTCAATATGCGGCCGCTGCTCTCAGCGATCGCGGCCGCAAACGTTCCGGTAACGAAGACGCATACGGTATCTCGCTTGAAGACGGCGCATTTGTGGTGTGCGACGGAATGGGCGGGGCTGCGGCCGGAGAAGTAGCCAGCGCGATTGCAGTGGATGAAGTGATGCGGCGGCTGAAGAGCCGGGCCGTCTCCGATCCGCTGCCCGCGGCCGCCGAAGCGGCGATCGAAGCGGCCAACCTGGCCGTCTACACGCGCTCGCAGAGCAGCCGCAAGCTGAGCGGAATGGGCACTACGCTGGTGGCGCTGGTCGTGGAGCAGCAACGCGCATGGGTCCTGAACGTGGGCGACAGCCGCTGCTACCTGCGGCGCGGCGGCGCGCTGCGGCAGATCACGGTGGACCACTCGCTGGTGGAAGAGCAGGTGCGCTCGGGCCGTATAAAGCCTTCCGAGGCGGAGCGCTCGCCGCTGCGCAACGTGATTACCCGCGCTCTGGGCACGCAGAGCTCGGTTACTTCCGATGTGTTTCCGGTCGAGGTCGAGCCCGGCGATCTCTTCCTGCTGTGTTCCGACGGGCTCACGCGCGAGCTGTCGGACCCGATCATCGCATCGCTGCTGGCGCTCGATCTTCCGCTGGACAGGCTGTGTGAGCGGCTGGTGAACGCCGCCAACCGCGCCGGCGGCCACGACAACATCACCTGCCTGCTGGTGCGCGCCGAGGCATGAGGCCTATTCGCTGATCTCGATATGCCGTTTTTCGCCGCGGCGCGCCGGCGCCAGCAGCAGCACCAGCGGAATGCAGGCGATCGACAGTATGGCGAGCAGGCGGAAGTTGTCGGCGTAAGCCAGCATGGCGGCCTGCTGCTGCAGGCTCCGGTAAATGATGCCGAGCGCCGCGTAGTTCGCCGTGGTTGGGTCGGCTCCCGCAACGTGCAGATAACTGCTCAGGCCCTGCGCCGCAGCCATGGCCGCCGGGCTGCCGGGCGCGAGATGCCCGGCAAGATAGGTCTGGTGAATCTGCGAGCGGCGCGCCAGCTGCGCCGTAAGCGCGGCGATGCCCACGCTGCCGCCGATATTGCGCATCAGGTTGTAAATGCCGGCGGCGTTTCCCATCTCCTGCTTCTGCAAAAGGCCCATGGTCATGGTGGTGAGCGGGACAAAGACAAACCCGCCGCCGAAGCCGTTAATAAAGTTGGGAATTGCGACCGAGCTCATGGCGATGCCGAGATTGATGCGGCTGAGCTCGAAGGTGGAATAGCCGAAGATGGCCAGGCCCACCGAGAGCAGCACCCGGCCATCGACGCGGCTGGCCAGCGAGCCCACCAGCAGCATGGCGACGACCGAGCCCAGACCGCGCGGGCTCACCGCCAGGCCGCTGTCGAGCGCCGGATACCCAAGCAGCGTCTGCAGAAACAGGGGCAGCAGGGCGGTAATGCCGTAGAGCACGAAACCATAGAATGTGGTGATCGTGGTGCCGAGGCTGAAATTGCGATTTGCGAGCGCGCGCAGTTGCACAATCGGCTCGCTCGCCCTCAGCTCCTGCCACACGAAGCCGATGAACGCCGCTGCCGAAAGCGCCGTAACCCAGCGGATCCATCTGGCGCCGAACCAGTCGGCCTCCTGACCTTTGTCGAGCACGAGCTGCATGGTTCCTAACCACAGCGCCATCAGGCCGAAGCCGAGATAATCGATAGCTACGCGCACCGTGCGGCGCAGATAGGGCGGGTCCTCGATATAAAGGTTGGCCATGAACAGCGCCATCAGGCCAACGGGCAGGTTGATGTAGAAGATCCAGCGCCAGGTGTAGCTGTCGGTGATCCAGCCGCCAAGCGTGGGACCGATCACGGGCGCAACGACGATGCCTACGCCGTAGGCCGCCATCGCCTTGCCGTGCTGCTCGGGCGGAAAGCTTTCAAGCAGGATGGCCTGCGAGAGCGGCTGCATGCTTCCGCCGCCGGCGCCCTGCAGAATGCGCGCCAGAATGAGCATAGGCATATTGATCGAGAGGCCGCAGAGCATGGACGCGACGGTGAAGATAAGGATGGAAATCATGAGCAGCCGCTTGCGTCCGATGCGGCGCGCGAGCCATCCCGACGCCGGCAGCAGGATGGCGCTCGAAACCAGATAGCTGGTGAGCACCCAGGTCGATTCGTCAGTGGAAGCCGAAAGACTGCCGGCGATGTGCGGCAGCGCGACATTGGCGATTGACGAGTCCAGCACCACCATGAAGGTGGCCAGCATGACGGACATGGCCACCAGCCACGGATTGACGCTCGGCCGCCATTCGGCTGCGCCTGTTGACCTGTTTTGTCTGGCCGCGCTGGCTGTGCTCATCCGGCACGCTCTTCGAGTGGAATACCGCGTCCTGTTCCGGCGGCGCTGGCCGTGCCGATGAGGCTCACGCGTCTTCTGCCTGTTCCCGGCTGCCGGTCTTCGGCAGGCGCGCGTCCTGCGGCCGGTCTTCCCGGGCGCTCTTTCCCGACTGTCTCTTCTCCCGGCGGGTTTTCGCTCTGCCTTCCCGCTCCGCGGTTGCCGGCAAAGGCCAGGCGTGCGCTTCCGGAGTCTGCGGCGTTCTGCGCGCCATGGCAATCGCCATCTCGGCCACCTGCTCCACGATCCACTCGAAATTCGCGCCGCCTACCGAGTGCAGATCGGCGTCGGGCACCGGGTTCATGAAGTCAATGGCATACGGGATTCCGCCTTCGACCGCAAATTCCACCGAGTTCAGATCGTAGCCCAGCGCGCGGCATAGCCTGAGGGCATCCTGCTCGATGCGGCGGAGAAGCATTCGAGCCATGGGGCCGCGGGGCAGTCTGTCGAGATAGCGCTCGGCGTGCGGCCGCCGCGGATCGTAGGCCATGATGCGGACCTTCTTGCGGTTGACGACGTAGCAGCGATAGTATTCGCTGAAATTCACCGCCTTCTGAAACATCATGCAGAGGTCGCGCGACTGGTCGTAGGCGCGGAAGAACTCTTCACGGCCGCGCACTTCATGCACGTCGCGCCAGCCGCCGCCGTTGATCGGCTTTAGGAATCCGTGTTCGCCCACGTGAGCGAACACGCTGTCCCAGTCGAGGGGAAATTCCAGGTTGCGCATGGAGCGGTCCGTTGTTTGGCCGGGGCGCTGTTTGTGCGGCAGGATGACGGTGGGCGGAATCGCCACGCCAAGCTTTCCGGCCAGCCCGCAGTGGAAAAATTTGTCATCGGCTGCGCACCGGAAGGGGTTGTTGACGATTGCGGCGCCCTGAAGCGCGGCATGCCTGAGGAATGCGCGATAGAAGGGGATCTCGTGCGAGATCCGGTCAATGATGACCGAATAGCGCGGAGGCTGGCCGAGCCGGACCGCGCCCACCGAGACAAACTCCGCGGCAACGCCTTCGGGGTGCTTCCGGTTGATGCGCTCCACCAGTGCGCCGGGAAAGCTGTGCTCCATGCCGAACAGCACGCCGATGCGCTTCATGCAGCCGGGACGCCGGCGATGCGGCGCAGTTGCTCAAGATGGTTCAGATCGTGGCCGGCAATGCTTTCGATCGCTGTCTGAAATGTCATCACGCCGCGCTCGGGATGCGTCATAAGCCGGCCCGCGGCCGCGGGCATGGCCGATCGGATCAGCTGCAGATTCCATCCGCGCAGCGCTGCAAATACCTGCATCGCCTGCTCGGCGTCCATCCCCGCGTAGCTGGCCGCCCACTTATCCTGGTCGAACGGCTGGATGGTGGGGTTATCCTCGGCCAGCGCCTGGCGCAGCCTGAAGCCGAAGGCCAGCTCGCAATCGGCAAGGTGACAGGCGATTTCGCTTGCGCTCCATTTGCCGGGCGCGGGCCGCGTCGCCGCTTCTGCCGCGCCGATCCGGTCGAGCATCGCGCGCAGCGCTTCCGGCGTGGAAGCCAGGATGGCCTCGACGGGCCGCCGATCGAGAAATGCTTCGTAGGGATTTTCTTTGCTCATCGCAGCCCTCCTAAGAGGATCTTACGACCGATGGTTCAAATCCCAAAGCGACGGTTCCGGATCGTGAAGCGTCCCGGCCGCTTCAAAATCCCCGGGCCGTATTCTGCGGCCTGGGCATGGGAACAAAATGCGGCGCTTCCCGCTGCGGAGCGGCATTCGAGTACCAGTCGAGCAGCCGCACTTCGATCCCCGTGCCTTTCAGATCGTCGGCGAACCTCTGGATATTCTGGCCGCGATAGTGGTACGGAATCACGATCTTCGGCCTGAACTGTTTCACCGCATCTGCGGCTTCGTCGGGCGTCATGGTGAAGGGCAGGTTCATGGGGATGAAGGCCACGTCGATGTCGCGCAGGGCGCGCATCTCCGGGGTGCCCTCGGTGTCGCCGGCAAAATAAAAATTCTTTCCGCCATAGCTAAGCACGTAGCCGTTGCCGCGCCCCCTGGGGTGGTACGGTTCGCCGCTCGGCATCAGGTGGCGGATGTTGTACATGGGCACTGCCGTGATCTTCCATTGGCGCCATGTGATGGTTTCTCCGTTGCGCAGCGCCCTGGCGCTAGTCACAGTCTGCTGCACAGCCGCGGGAGCAACGATCTGTGTGCGCGCATTGCTGAGGACGGCGATATCGGCCGGGTCCATGTGGTCGGGATGGATGTCGGTGATGAGGATCAGATCGGCGGGTGCAAGGCCGGCGATGTTGGCCGGGTGCGCCGGATCGATATAAATTGTGTCTCCGCCGGCCTGGATGACGGCGGTTGCGTGATAGATGGGCGTGATTTTAACGGGACCTGCGGCAGTGGGAAAGACCTGCACCGCAACCGGCGCAGCGGCTGCGCCGACAACCGGCAAGAGTATCGAGGCAAGGCTTGCGCGGCGCAGCCGCTGCAGGGCGCTGGCGCAGATCATGACAGGCCTCCGTGCGCGGATTGCCGGCGGCGCATGCACGCATGCGGAGGCCGGCAGAAGACTCCGCGCGTTTTGAGCTTCTGAGGGTGAACTATACCAGAATCAGCCGCAAACGGATGCGGCCGTCATGCCGAAGGCGCGCAGCAGCGCTTGAATTTCTTTCCGCTGCCGCAGGGGCAGGGATCGTTGCGCCCGGCTTTGCCCATCGCCGCCTGCGCATCCTGGGCCGCAGCCCAGCGCATCACGTTGGCCGGCGCGCGGTTGGCCGCAAGCTCGGCGGCCATAAAGCGCATATACGGGTCCACGTGGTGGAAAAACATCTTGTAGCCGGCGCAGAGATAATTGAGGCCCGGCTCTCCATCGGGCGTGGTGAGGAACCTGTGCTTGGGGCACTCGCCGTTGCAGGCAAAGCGCACATCGCACTCCCGGCAGTAACGGGGCAGCGAGGTCTCCTTGGCGTCGCCAAACCGCCGCTGCTGCTCGGAATCGACCAGCGACTGCAGAGGCGATTCCATGATGTTGCCCAGCCGGTTTTCGGGATAGACGAAATGGTCGCAGGAGTAAACGTCGCCGCAGTGCTCGATGGCCAGCGCCGCGCCGCACCTGCGCCGGAAGACGCACAGGCCCGGCTCCATGCCTACCCAGCTCTGCAGCGTGATATCGAAAAGCTGCACAAAGACGCTGCCCACGTCCTTGCGCACCCACTCATCGAAGATGCCGCAGAGGAATCGGCCGAACTGCCGCGGCTCGACCGACCACGGCGCCACGCGCGCCGCGCCTGTGAAATCCGGCGAGATGAGTTGCAGCCCGTCGGAAGTGACCTGATGCGCGATGCGCTCCACGATGGGAATGAACTGCATGTAGCCGCTGCCGTTGTCGCGTAGAAAACGGTAAACCTCGAGCGGGTGGCCGGCGTTGGCGCGATGCACGGTCGTCAGCGTGTTGAACTCCACCCCGTTGCGCTTGAGCGTCTCTATTCCGCGCATCACCTTGTCGAAGGTGGGCTGGCCGCCTTTGTCCACGCGGTAGGCGTCGTGCAGCGCGCGCGGACCGTCGATGGATATGCCGATCAGGAAGCTGTTCTCTTTGAACAGCTCGGCCCATGCGTCGTTGAGCAGCACGCCGTTGGTCTGGAAGGCGTTCTCGATGCGCTTGCCGTTCGCGTATTTTTTCTGGATCTCGACCAGCCTGCGGAAATAATCGACGCCGAGCAGCGTAGGCTCGCCGCCCTGCCAGGCGAAATTCACCACCGGCGCGTCATGCGCCTCAATGTACTGGCGAATGTAGGCATCGAGCACCTCCTCGCGCATGGCCCACTTATCCACCTGAGGGTATAGCTGCTCTTTCTCCAGGTAGAAGCAGTATTTGCAATCGAGATTGCAGATAGGCCCGATCGGTTTGGCGAGGACGTGAAAATCCGTGATGCTCATCAGAGCCAATAGTACTCCACCCCGGCGGCGGGGAAAAACGCCGCCGGGGCGGAGGGCCGGTTCAGCCGCGCGTCAGTGCGCCGCCGGATAATCCACTCGCACCGCGGCGATTTCGTATGGATGAATCGTCAGAGCCACGCGATTCCCGTGCAGAGGGAGCGGATCGCCTTCCGGTTTTTCGAGCAGGTTGGTCTCGACGGCGCCCGTTGCTCCGTCCGGCACCTCGAGCGACACCTGCGCCTGCCTGCCGGCCCACTCGTACATGTGGAAGACGAGCGCGTTCGAGTCCTCGGCCTTCTTCATTGCGGTCAGCACCACGTCAGGTGCGGAGACGCTCACGAAGGAGTGCTCGGCAGGCAGCGCGCCGGTGTGCTCTTCCACCTGCGCAGCCGTCAGGCCGTAGTTGTACTCGTAGCCGCGGCGGACCGTCATCGCCTGCTTCCAGTCGCCGGCGTGCGGATACAGCGCGAAGCTGAAGCGCTGCTCGCCGCGGTCGGCGTTGGGATCGGGCGAAGTGGGCGAGCGCAGCAGCGTGAGGCGCAGCAGATTGCCCACCGCGTCATACCCGAACTTGCCCTGGTTGATCAGGCTCAGGCCGTGCCGCCCGTCGCCAAGATCGGCCCAGTTCTGCGCGGGAACCTCGAAGCGCGCCTTCTCCCAACTGTTGTTGCGCGTGGTGGGCCGTTCAATCGTGCCGAAGGGAATTTCGTATGTGGCAAAGGGCGCAGTCGCCGAAAGCGGGAAGGCCGCCTTGAGCAGCACGTGCGTCTCGTGCCAATCCACATCGTTATGGATCTCAACCTCGTCGCTGTTGGCGTCGAGTTCGATCTCCTGCTCGAATGTCGAGCTCTGCCACTTGCGGACCACGCGCACAATGGCGCGGAGCGGCGTCTGCTGAATCAGCTTTACGGAGTCCGCCTGCGGAATCGCGGGCGGATGGTCATACGTGCCCGGATCGATATTCCAGGCGTCGTACTGTTTGGGCAGATCGTGGAAGGCCTGCAGCTGGTTGCCGCAGGAGCCGGACGCAATGCTCTCAAAACCGGACTTCCTGTCGTACAGACTGGTGATGCAGCCGGTCCTGGGATCGACCACCACGCGCAGAGCGGCGTTTTCAAGACGGATGCCGGAAGCGGATTCGGCGGCCTTCAGGTCGCTGGCGAACTCGCGCCTGCCGGCGACGACGTGGAGCACTTCGTAGCCGAGCGAGGGCACATCGTGCGCCTGCACCAGAAGATGAACGGTGCTGGTGCCGGCGTCGCGCGAAAGCAGCTCGGAGGGCAGCACGTTGCCATGCGCATCGAGCACCGAGACTTCGGTTGCATCCGACGGCATCTGCACGTCAACCCGGACCATGCCCGAGCGGCTCCACGCCAGCGGGTTAAAGACCAGCACGGCCGCGCCGCCGTTCACGCGGGTATCAATGCGCTCGGAGATTGTCCGGAGCGATTTCGACGAGATTTCGTTCGTCGCCCAGCGCACCTGGTCGAAGTCCTTCTGCGCGTCGCGATAGATGACGGCAATGCCCGAGCCTGCGGCGAGATCGTGAAAGTCGTTGAATGCAATCTTCTTCCATGCCTCGGTGAGCTCGCCGGAGGGATACGGATTTCCGTCAAGCCAGGCCAGCGACGCAACCTTCTCGGCATTGAGCGTCCACTCCGGCGCCTCGCGCAGATTGCTCTTCATGTTGGCCTGCGTCGTGTACACGCCGCGGTGGTACTCGAGATAAAGTTCGTCCTTCCACGTCGGGATAGAGATCTCGCCGGCGGGCGGCGCAGGCGGATACTGGTAGCCCTGCGCGATGGTGGCGTAGTCCCAGGTCTTCGACTCCGGCGCAATCTCCTTCTCGATGGCCGAGAAATACGACTGCGCGGTGCCGAACTCCATCTTCGGAGCGATCATGCCGGGCTGCATCCAGTGCGTGCCCTGGTCGAGCATGTCGCGGGTTGGACCGCCGCCGTGATCGCCCACGCCGTAAAGGGTCATCATCTCCGGCAGGCCGGGAGCCTTGATGCGCGCATCGGCAAACTCCGCGGAAAAGTGCACAGGATTCAGAATCCGGTCGCCGTATCCATGCGGGAAGTAGGTAAGCACCTTGCTGCCATCCGGCGACTCCCACCAGAAGAGCTTGAGCGGAAGCTGGTTGGTGTCGTTCCAGCTCATCTTCTGCGTCACGAAGTAGTCGATGCCGGATTTTTTGTAAATCTGCGGGAGCTGCCAGTTGTAGCCGAAGCTGTCGGGGTTCCAGCCGATGCGAACATCGACGCCGTAGTGGTCCAGAAACCAGCGCTTGCCGAGAAGGATCGACCGGGCGGTGGATTCGCCATCCGGCAGGTTCAGATCGGGCTCAACCCACATGCCGCCGACCACCTCCCAGCGTCCTTCTCTGATGCGCTGCGCGATTTCATCGTTGATCGGCGGATACTTGTCGGCCATCCAGGCGTTATATTGAGCGGCCGACTGCGTATAGACGTAATCGGGATACTCGTGCATCAACTGCAGCGCCGTGCCGAAGGTGCGGTGCACCACGTCGACGGTTTCGCTGCGCGGCCACAGCCATGCCGCGTCGATGTGCGAGTTGCCGTCCAGATGAATCGTCACCTGCGAGAGCATCGGCCGGAAGCAGCTGAGCGAATCCGTCGCCTGCTCCAGCGAAGCGTCAAAGCGCTTCTGGTCTCCGGCGTCAAGGGCTTTGAAATCGACTTTATCGATGGCCTGGCGCAGCCGCTCCTGGTCGGCAGGGATCTCTTTTGAGATGCTCGGGATCAGGAACGCCACCGAGAGGATTTCATCGTGCAGGTCCTGCGGGTTCGGCCTGCCTGCGGCAAAATCCACTTGCTCCGTTTCGCCCTGGAAGCGCTTGTCGCTTGCCGTGGCCAGCACCTTGACCGCAACCAGCACGCGCTGGCCGGGCCGGGCATTTTGGAACAGCTCGAGTTTTTCGAGATCCGCTCCCAGCGCCACGCGGCGGCCGTCGAAGTAGACAATCTCGTCGATATCGCCGCGCTCGGTCGGGCGCACATCGAACTGGAACCATACATTGACGCCGGTCAGGTCATAGCCATGCAGGTTTGCGGGCACTTCGATCCAGCGCCGGAACCAGACGGCGTCCTTGCCGAACTCCTGCCCGCGCTGCGCAACCGGCCAGGACGAATCGTCGAGGCTCGGGTTTTCGCCGTGGGGCAGGTCGCCGGGGTGCACGCGCCACTGGCCGGCGGGCAGCCGGTCGAACTGGCCGAGACGGTTGAGGGTTTCTCTGGATTGCGGAGGCAGAAACTGTGTCGCCTTCTCGATCGTTTCCATTGACTGCGCCTGCGCAACGCAGGCAAAACACGCGGCCAGCGCCGCGACAAGCCAGACCTGTTTCTTCATTGCCCGAGGTTCCCTTCGCTGCTTTCTGATGGATTGAGTGCCGGTACGTTCTGGCGCTGCAGCAGCTCGCGATCCTGCATGCGCGCGGCCGGGTGTATCGAAATCCGGCAAATTTCCGGGAATCCGGAGACCGGTCTCCCTCCTGCCCGATCGGCAGGCGCGCCAGCATGGCCGGCCGGACTGCGCCCACAGGTCGATTTGCCGTTAGAAATACACTAAATGATTGGAATGCCGGGACGGGGTGCTCAGAACAGCCTGCCGCGAAAGGCGAGGAAAAGCTCCACCAGCAGGATAATGACGACGGTCGCCTCCAGAAGAAACGCCCGGCTGTGATTGAACTGATCGAGCATATAGTGGTAGAGCTCTTCGGCGGTTCTCAGCTTCTGTTCCACCAGATCCCGGTAGTCGGGCACGCCCACTCTGGCCGAAGCCAGCCGGTAGAGCCGCGCGGCGAACATGTCGCTCAGAAACTTGATCGCATTGTCGGCCCGCTCGGTCAGTTCCACAACCTCAAGCAGCACCGTATTCAGGTTGGTAGCCGATCTGGCCAGCCGCCAGCGCGCAAACAGCCTCGAGTCCTTGCCGAAAGAGTCGTAGGCGCCGGCCAGCACCCCGGTGAGCAGTTCGTCATAGTGCCGGAATTCGAGCAATTGCGAATTTGCGTATTCGAGAAGCTGAATTGCGGTCTCGGCTCCCGTCGGCGTGTCGTAGAGAAATGCAGCATTCCATCCAATGACTGAAAGATCGTTGGAGTAGTACGACATTTTCGAGTTCAGCACCTCCGCGCACTCTCCCTCCGAGAGCGTCGCCCTCTCGCCGCGCACCAGTTGCGCAATCTCGGGACCATGCTGCCGGATCAGTTCGGACGGAGACGGAGACCCTGCCGCTTCGCGGATATGAAAGATGAAGTAATCCTCGCTCAGCCAGCGCTGGTAAGGCTTCACCATCGCTCCGGAGACGCGCTGCAGATATTTGCCGACGATCGGCTCAGCGCGGGAGACGAAATCGATGTCCCACACCCAGCGGCTGGCCAGCGGCACGAGCGTGTCCCACCCGCCGGCAACTTCGTGCCGGAACATCAGGCTCACAACGCCGTAATCGAAATACTTGATCTCGCCCTGGAGCTGTTCGCCGCTGTCGAGGATCAGCGGTTCTATCGGTTCGACAACCGGCGGCCGCTGGTAGTGCACATAGGCCGGAGCCACCTGTTTCATGGTCGGCTTGGGCAGCGTCCGGGCGCTCACCGTCTGCTGCAGGCGGTCGAGATGAAACTCCTCGCACACGTCGAACTGAATCAGCACGAGGACGGAACCTGTAAGATCTGCCGGAACCCGGGATGGAGCGGGAGCAGACATCTAACCGTGTATGGTAGCCGATTCACACACGAGGCATTTGCCGAACCGCCTGTCTTTAGCCGGCCGCCCGGGCCGCCGGAGCAGGCTTCAACCCCGCAGCTCCTTCGGCGGCGGCGATCATCGC
>Ga0070737_10005465_pt1 | contig 12117 bp, 8 predicted proteins | sample Coa_R1_10_FD_66438 | JGI IMG/M metagenome (GOLD analysis project Ga0070737, IMG submission 66438) | Surface soil microbial communities from Centralia Pennsylvania, which are recovering from an underground coalmine fire - Coalmine... | ecosystem: Environmental > Terrestrial > Soil > Unclassified ... | reverse complement strand
GTGGCATCACCATGTTTCTGCAGGAAATTCAGGAAGTCTTCGCGCTTGACGAAATTCAACTGGCAGGGCTGCCCCGTCTCGGCGGTGATTTCATAGGGTGTGCCGGAGATGGTGGCGTGCATGCCCAGCACCTCGCCCGGCTGGGCGATCTTCAGGATCAACGTCTTACCTTCGGCGGAGGTGGTGGAGAGCTTCACCCGCCCTTTGCACAACATATAAATGCCGCGTGGCGACTGGCCTTCCACAAACAGCACGGCGCCGGCGGGATAGGCGGCTGAGTATTTGATTTTGTCGAAGGCTTCCAGCGCTGCTTTGGGAAGGGAACAGAAAAAACTGTCGCTCCGTAGCTTGCAAATTAAACAGTTTTCAATCAGCTCAAAGCCGTAAGGTGATCCCACGTGCCCTCCGACGCTTACTTACTATGCTATCACTTCGGGCATAACTCACGTCCCCTCAAAGTTTGGATGCCGGCAGGCAGGTTAGGATGCGGGGTCCTGTCCCGCCGCCGGCAACCTGCCGCCGAGTGACGTACGTCACAGTTAGCCGTAATCTGGGTCACAGACCGCAACGAATCCGGCGAAGGACAATCCCGCCCACAACGGCTGAAAAAGGCGGGAAGCGAGGTCTCATAACTTCGTCCTGCCGGGTCCGGGGGGCGATTTGATGCCGCTCCGCCGGAAGGCCGGAATCCCAAGTTCCGGTCGGCGAACGCCACCCTGCAAGATGAGGACTTGACCACTCTCCTCTACCCCATATCGCTTCCCGCCCACGGTTGTCGCCCGCCCTGTCGGCGCCCAAATCAGGCAGGGTGAGCTGGTAGTGCGACGTGACTTAGGAGGTTGACTAAGGCGGCGATGGGGCGCGTTCTCTTCTCACCGATTCCCGGGTTCTTTCCGTCCGGTTCCTCGGCTGTCGTTCGCGGTAGTTGCGCCCACTCGCTAACCCGGGGAATCCCGGACCACACGGTTAGTCACGGCTCAGTGTCCGCAAAGGAGGACAAAAACAAATGCTCGCAGAAGAGAAAGAAACAGCACTGATGAGTGCTGGCATCTATAAGGAGTGGTGGGGAAACCCGGCGGTCGTGGGACTGATGGGATTCGGTTTAACGACCATGGCGACCGGTCTGCACAACGTGGGATTTTGGGGCGCCGGGCCGACCTTGGCCTTGGCCATCTGTTTCGGGGGCACGGCGCAGTTCATCGCCGGGATTGTGGACCTCCGCAAAGGCAGTATCTTCGGCGGCTCCGCCTTCATGTCTTACGGTGCCTTCTGGTGGTCGGTCTTCCTGCTTCTGTTCGTTCAGCCGCAATTCGGCAAGACCGGCGTTCCCGTGGGTAAGCCCGAGGAACTCGGCTTCTTCCTCATGTGGACCCTGTTTACCTTCGGCTTCTGCATGGCCGTGCATCGCATCGGCAAGGCGCTGGCCGTGCTCTTCTGGTTGCTGTTTCTGGCGTTTGTGCTGCTGGATGGCGTGGTCCTGGGCGTCGTTTCCCCCAAGCTGGCAGGCTGGGAGATCTTTATCACCGGCCTTCTCGCCTGGTACATCGCCACGGCCACGTTGGTGAATACGGTCAGTGGCAAGAAGGTTTGGCCGCTGGCTTAGGGAAATTCTGAGTTAGATCGGCTATTGACGGGACGGCCTTCAGCAGGCCCTGCCGCGCAACGGTTTTGCAGCGTGTTGGGGTAGAGGGCCGTCCGTAAAGGCCGCGGAGCAATGCGGCTTGAGCCGCGGGAGAGGCTTTGTCGCCTAAATGAGGTCTCTGCCGCTGGAAGGTTAGGTAAGAAAGCTGCGGGTGAAAATGTGTCCCGCGTCTTCCGGTCACGCGTTTTATTACGGCCCACGCTCATCGTGACCGGCGCGTAACAGGCTTTGCTGCGCGTCGGAGGGGCGAAGTCCGGCGCCGTTATTTCGCGCGCATGTTGCCGGTCATCGCGGTTCCAGATCAAAAAGGAGTGTCTTCATTATGGATTCCGCAACAAGGACGGCGACCGCGGGGGGTGAAATCGACGAGCACGCCCTTCATGCCATCTCCCATGAACTGATCAGCCCGACGGTGCAGAAGTGGATTGACGAGGGCAAGCGCGATCCCGACGCGCTCTGGGCGCGGGCCGCCGAAGAGTTGCCCTGGTTCAATAAGTGGGAACGAGTGCTGGACTGGACCCCGCCCACCTTCCGGTGGTTCGTCGGCGCCCGCACCAACCTGGCCTACAACGCGCTGGACTATCACGTAAAGCGCGGCCGCGGCGGGCATACCGCTCTCATCTACCTTAACGAGCGCGGCGAGCGCCGCATCTACACCTACGCCCACCTGTTGTACGAAGTCGAGAGAGTGGCCGCCGCGCTGCGTGGCATGGGCATTAACAAAGGCGATCGCCTTACCCTATACATGCCGACCAGCCCCGAGGCCATCATTCTGATGTTGGCCACCGTCCGCATCGGCGCCATCCATTCGATCGTCTTCGCCGGTTTCGGCGCTAAGGCGCTGGGAGACCGCGTTCAGGCCAGCGGCTCGCGCCTAGTGTTTACCGCCGATGTCACCTATCGCAAGGGCAAGGACACGCGCCTGAAAGAGATCGTCGATGAGGCGCTGGACGCCACCGGCGACGCCGTCGAGCACGTCGTCGTTCTCCGGCGCACCGCGAGCGAAACTCCCATGCGAGAAGGTCGCGACATCACGTGGGATGAGTTTCTCTCGCGCGCATCCGGACATAGCGGCAGCTACGTCGAAATGGAGGCCAACGAGCCGGCCTACATCCTCGCCACCTCCGGCACCACCGCGACCCCCAAGCTGGCGATCCACACCCATGGCGGCTATCAGGTCCATATCGTCGCCATGGGCAAGTGGCTCTTCGGCCTGAAGGAATCCGATGTCTGGTGGTCCACCTCCGACATCGGCTGGATCGTCGGTCACAGCTATATCGTCTACGCGCCGCTGATTGCCGGCGCCACCACCATCGCCTTCGAAGGCGCGCTCGATTATCCCACTCCAGAGAGCAATTGGAAGACGCTGATCGAGGAATACCGCGTCACCGGCATCTTTACCTCTCCCACTGCCGTCCGCCTGCTCATGAAATACGGCGACGGACCTTTCGCCGCAGTCGACTACCGCTCGCTGGAACGCGTCTTCTGCGCCGGCGAAGTGCTGAACGCCCCGGCTTGGGAGTGGCTGCAGAAGAAGATCTTCCAGAACCACATACCGGTGATCGATCACATGTGGCAGACCGAAACCAGCGGCCCCATGTTCGGCAATCCTTACGGCTTAGGTATGCTGCCCATCAAGCCGGGCAGCGCCACCATTCCCATGCCCGGCATCGACGCCGAAGTGGTGCTCATGGACGGCACCCCATGCGGTGTCAACGAAAAGGGCATCATGGTCATCAAGCGGCCGTTCCCCGGCTTGACGGCAGCCTTGTGGGGCGAGACGGAGCGTTATGGCCGCGATTACTGGTCCATCATCCCCGGCGTTTATTACACCGGTGATTCGGCGCAGATCGATCAGGACGGCTACGTGTGGTTTGCCGGGCGCGCCGACGAGATCATCAAGATCGCCGGCCATCGCATCGGCACCATCGAAGTCGAGACCGCGCTGCTCGGCCATCCGGCCGTCGCCGAGTCGGGCGTCATTGGCCGGCCCGACGAGCTGCGCGGCGAAGTCATCTCCGCCTTCGTGGTGTTGAAGCAAGGCTTCAGCCCATCGGAGGAGCTGAAGCGAACGCTGCTGGACCAGGTGCGGCACGAACTAGGGCCGGTGGCCGTCATCGGCGAACTGAACTTTGTCGACATGCTGCCCAAAACGCGCAGCGGCAAGATCATGCGCCGCGTGCTGAAGGCCGTGATCCAGGAGAAAAATCCCGGCGACATTACCACCATTGAAGACGAAGGCTCGGTGGAGGAGGCGCGGCACGCCTGGCATCAGATGCGCACGCAGCTCGATGCGCAAGCCAAGCGTTAGGAAGTCGAACGCCCGTGGGCGGAGTTTTGTACCACAGCACGACTTCACAGGCCGCTGGAAAAGTCGCCGTACCAGGAGGCACAGGTAGAGCTGGTCTTGAGGCCAGCGTCTAAGTGCTGTATTTGCTTTACGAGCCGGCTCTAAACCGGCGGCACAGTTGTCCCGGTTTGGACTTTTCAACTGCTCGGAAGTCGTGCCTGCCGCGGAACGAATCAGTCTGACCCTCTCCCGGGCACGAAACTTTCGGGCTTCACCTTAGCAAAAAGGGGCATCGTAGGGCCGTCCCGAAGCAGTACAGTAGTAGCGTCAGATTATGGTCAAATCAAGAAAGAAGGAATGAGGCTATGACTCGAACTCTTACCCAGCAGAATCCCGTGGCCCAGACCAGCGAGGCCCAAATTGCCGTCCATTGGCGGGAGGAAGAATATTATTATCCTTCCGCAAAGTTCATCGGCCAGGCCAATCTGACCGATCCTGCTGTCAACGAGCGCTTCAGCGAGAAGAATTTCCCCGAGTGCTTCCGCGAATACGCTGACATGCTGAGCTGGGACCAGTACTGGCACACCACGCTCGACACCAGCGATCCGCCCTTCTGGAAGTGGTTCGTGGGCGGCAAGCTCAACGCTTCCTATAACTGCATCGACCGTCACCTTGCCAAATATAAAAACAAGGCCGCCATCATTTTTGTTCCCGAACCGGAGACCGAAGCGCCGGTGTATGTCACCTACCGCGAACTCTACGTCCGCGTGAACGAGTTCGCCGCAGTGCTGCGCGACTTCTGCGGCCTGAAGGCGGGCGATCGCGTGACGGTTCACATGCCGATGGTCCCCGAGCTGCCCATTACCATGCTGGCCTGCGCCCGCCTCGGCGTCATCCACTCCGTCGTCTTTGGCGGATTCAGCGGCGAAGCCTGCGGCCTGCGCGCCGCCGATTCCGGCAGCAAGGTCCTCATCACCATGGACGGCTACTACCGCAACGGCAAGCTGCTGGACCACAAAGCCAGCGCTGAGGTTGCCATCGACGTCGCCAAGCAGAACGGCACTGAGCTGGAGAAGGTCCTGGTCTGGCGCCGTCATGCGGGCCAGAGCGCCACCAAATCTGCCTTTGTGGAAGGACGCGATTACTGGGTTGACCAGGTCCTCCCCAACTACAACGGAGTCATCGTGCCTCCTGTCCCCATGGATGCCGAGGCCCCGCTCTTCCTGATGTACACCAGCGGCAGCACCGGCAAGCCCAAGGGCTGCCAGCATCGCACCGGCGGCTATCTTGCTTACGTCACCGGCTGCTCCAAGTACATCCAGGACATTCACCCCGAAGACGTCTACTGGTGCATGGCCGACATCGGCTGGATCACCGGCCATTCCTTCATCGTCTACGGCCCCTTGGCGCTGGCTGCCAGCAGCGTCATCTACGAAGGCGTGCCCACCTATCCCGATGCCGGTCGCCCCTGGCGCATCGCCGAGCGGCTGGATGTCAACATCTTCCACACTTCGCCCACCGCCATTCGCATGTTGCGCAAGGCCGGTCCCGATGAGCCCACCAAGTACAACTACCACTTCAAGCACATGACCACGGTAGGCGAGCCCATCGAGCCCGAGGTGTGGCGCTGGTACTACGACACTGTCGGCAAAGGCGAGGCCGTCATCGTCGATACCTGGTGGCAAACCGAAAACGGCGGCTTCCTTTGCAGCACCAAGCCCGCGCTCGATCCCATGAAGCCCGGCAGCGCCGGTCCCGGCGTGCCCGGCATCTATCCCATCATTCTCGACGAGATGGGCGAGGAAGTTCATGCCGGCTCCGGCAAGGCCGGCAACATCTGCATTCGCAATCCCTGGCCGGGCATTATGCAGACCATCTGGGGCGATCACGAGCGCTTCGTCAACCAGTACTATGCCAAGTACTGCAAGAATCGCGACAGCAAAGATTGGCGCGACTGGCCCTACTTCGCCGCCGACGGCGCCGTGCTCGCCGTCGATGGTTACTTCCGCATCCTGGGACGCGTCGACGATGTCATCAACGTCGCCGGCCACCGCCTCGGCACCAAGGAAATCGAGTCCGCCTGCCTCACCGTCCCCGAAGTTGCCGAGGCCGCCGTCGTGCCGGTGGTGGACGAAATCAAGGGCCGCGTGCCCGAGGTTTACATCGTCCTCCAGCCCGACGTGCTGCCCAACCAGGCGCCGGCGGTCATCGAGAAGGTCAATCATGTCATCGAGACCATGATTGGCAAGATCGCCCGTCCTCGCCGCATCCTGGTCGTTCCCGATATGCCCAAGACGCGCTCCGGCAAACTCATGCGGCGCATTCTGGCCGCCATCTCCAACAACATGGCCATCGGCGACGTCACCACCCTGGCCAATTCCGACGTGGTCGAGAGTGTCCGCGTCATGGTCCAGGGCAAAGAGCCGGTGGAGCTGAAAGAAGGTCCCGAAGACCTCAAGCGCTTCGGCGCCGTGGAGTAACGCGAGCCGGTACTGTAGGACGATTCGCTGCCGGTATGGCAGAGCGGAGCGCGCGATGCGCTCCGCTTTTTATTTTGGCGTGCGGGAAACTCTGATTAAGTTCGGTCTTTGAAGGGGACGGCCTTTGGGCCGTCCGTACAGCCTGCAGGATCATCGCGGCTTTAGCCGCTGAGGGACTTCGCTCCGACTGAATCAGAGTTCTCCTTAGAGCATTTTCAGCTTTGGCAGAGGCTGCATCAGATAGGAGATGTCAGAAGGCTGAACCTGTATACCCAGCCCTCCGGCCTGAGAATTTACCCAGAGGCAAAACTGCCGCTATTCTTCTCCGAACACTTCCGCCGTGAAGGCCTGAAGCTCCGCGCCGCGCTGCCACGCCTCAGGAGGCAAGCCCGCCTTCAGGCAGGTTTGCGCCAGAAAGGTTTGCCGGTCCCAATTCCATTCCACCGGGACTTGTGGCAGGAGAAGTCCGCGGCGGTTACCTTGGCTAATTACCAGGCCATGCTTGCCGATCACGACTTCTTCGGGAGTGATGGGCCGCAGAATGGAAAGTACACTAATCTCTGCCTTGAGGGCCGGGGCCTCGGCCGGCGTCACCGGCTCGAAGCGCGGGTCATCGAAGGCCGCGGCGCACGCCGTTTCCGCCACCGTGCGATACAGAGATTGGGTGGGGAATACGAACCCGATGCAGCCGCGCAGCCGTCCTTCCAGACGCCAGGTGGTGAAGGCCCCACGGCATTCGGCGAGGTGTTCGGTGGGAGCGGTCAGCTCCAGCGAGCGTCGCTCCAGCGTTGCTTCAACGGCCTGGTGCGCCAGCCGCAAGAGCAATTCTCTTTCCTGCGCAGAATACTCCCCGGCTTCGGAACGGGCCGTACCAATCGCGCTTTCAGATGGCGGCGACATCGTTACGCTTCCTTCGCCGGCTTAGCACAAAGGAACGTCTGCGGCGGCGCTTCACCGCCGTCTGATCGATTTGTCTCCAGAAGGCAAAGAAATAATCGGCAGCCGACCATAGCGACAGCCCGACCATCACCCAGATGGAAACCAGCGCGATCGGCCGTATAGGAATGCCCGGTAGCCACCAAACGTATGCCCAGTGATGCTCCACGATGGCCGCTACCACGGAGAAGATCTGCACAAACATTTTCAGTTTGCCCAGATCGCTGGCCTGGATGGTAAAGCCTTCCGAAGCGGCAATGCCGCGCAACCCGCTGACCAGGAACTCGCGCCCGATGATGATCACCGCCATCCACGCCGGCACGATACGCGGATTGAACTGCACCAGGGTGACGAACGCCGCGGCAATCAGCAATTTGTCGGCGACCGGATCGAGCAGCATGCCCAGGGTCGTTACCTGCGCCCGCCGCCGCGCCAGATAGCCGTCAATGGCGTCGGTCAGCGAGGCGGCGATGAAAACCAACGACGCCAGCAGCTCGCGTTCCCCGTGGGCCGAGCTGAAGCGGCTGCTGGACAAAATCCAGATCAGCACCGGGATGCTGAAGATGCGGGTAAGCGTGATATAGGTTGGGAGGTTCACAGACGCCGCACGCGGCAACCTCGGGGACGGGTGGCCGCTATCACAGCCGATTATGCGCTACGGATTCGATGGAAAGCAATCGCAGAAAAATACCCGGCCCGCACCTCAGCGCATACGCTTTTCGCACCGGCCGAAGCGCTACTCGTCGTGATGCACTTCAATCTCATCCAGCATGCTGGGCGCCTCGTATTGCTCCCAATAGCTGTAGCCCACCGGAATGCCCTTGGCCCAGTCCAGCGCGCCCATCCACACCCGCAACGGAGTGCGCAGCCCGCTGCGAAACGATTTCCTGCAGCGCACGGCCGTGGTGACCAGCATGTAAAACAGGATGGCCGGGGAAGCCACCGCCAGCACGAGCAGTCGTAAGTAGAAATAAAGCTGTGACATGATGACCCTGCCGGGACGTTCCCACGTGCTCTAACTGCTTGGACGCTATTATGCCCCAACAAGAGGTGCGCCGCGGCGGGAGCAGAAAAATATTTTTGGCCAAAAAGCGGGGCCGCTCCGGGTTTGGGAGCGGCCCAATATGACGGCTACGGCCTTCGATCAGGCGTAAATCCCGCGCTGCCGGATGGTATAAGCGACGCGGTCAATCGCCAGCATATAGGCGGCGATGCGGTTATTGACGTGGTGGGTTTCGGCGTAGCGCACCACGTCCTCAAACGAGGAGACCATGATGTGCTCCAGTTGCTCGTTCACCACCGATTCCTTCCAGAAGTAGCCTTGCCGGTCCTGCACCCACTCGAAGTAAGACGCGGTGACGCCGCCGGCGTTGGCCAGAATATCGGGCATGACGAAAACGTGCTTGTCGGCGAGAATCTCGTCCGCCGCAGCCGTCGTCGGGCCATTGGCGCCCTCGACCAGAATCTTGGCCTTGACATTATCGGCGTTGGCGGAAGTGATGACGTTCTCCGTCGCGGCCGGAATCAGGATCTCGCAATCGGTGACCAGCAACTCTTCCGTCGGCCGACGTTCCGCCTCTTTGAATCCGTGGATCGTGCCCTCTTTCTGGCGATGTTCCCACAAAGCGGGCAGGTCGATCCCCTTCGGGTTGTACAGCCCGCCGTCCCATTCGCCGATGCCGACAATCTTGTAGCCGGCGTTGTGCATGAGCAGGGCCGCATTGGAGCCCACATTGCCGAATCCCTGGATGATGACGCGCGTCTTCTCGCGCGGCATGCCGAGCTTTTTGGTGGACTCGTCGCAGATGATCATCACGCCGCGGCCCGTGGCCTCGCGCCGCCCGCGCGATCCGCCCATGTTCAGCGGCTTGCCGGTAACAACTGCCGTCACCGTCTGGCGCATGTGCATCGAGTAGGTGTCCATCATCCACGCCATCACCTGCTCGTTGGTGTTCACGTCAGGCGCGGGAACATCTTTCTCCGGGCCGATGAACTCGATCAGCTCCGCCGTATAGCGGCGGGTCAGGCGCTCCAGCTCGCCGCGCGACATGTTTTTGGGATCGCAAATGATGCCGCCTTTGGCGCCGCCGAAGGGAATGTTGACCACCGCGCACTTCCAGGTCATCCAGCTCGCCAGCGCCCGCACTTCGTCCAGTGTCACGTCGGGCGCGTAGCGCACCCCGCCTTTGGCTGGGCCGCGCGCGATCGAGTGTTGCACCCGGTAGCCGGTGAATACCTCCAGTTGACCGTTGTCCATGGCAACGGGAATGTGGACGATGATTTCACGATTGGGTTGCTGCAGAACGCGCCACAAGCCCTCATCAAGCTGCAGCTTCTCGGCAGCGATCTTGAAGCGCGCCGCCTGCTGTTCCCAGGGATTACTTTCTTTTTCCAGCACATGTGTGGTAGCCATAGATTCTCCGATATAATTGCGGACCCTTTGCGAACGCGTGCAACGCACCAGTAGGGGCTGCTTACCAAATGGGTCAAACCTTCCAAGTATATGCAGGCGTTTGGCCGGGTCGCAAGTGAGCGTCGATTTAGGCCGTTCGACGTGAATCAGCGGCGTTTTTCTTGCCTTTCAAAAGCCGCACGATCGCTAGGATTGTATTCCAGTTGCGTGTAGTGGCCGGCACGCCAAACAGCTTGTCGATCTGCCCCAGATAGCCAATTGTCTTCATGTGGCGCCGATACATTCCGAATACAAATTGCTTTTGGGACGCGATCACTCGCACCAACCAGTCTCCGTCGGAAGGAAACGTGACCGGCAGGGTAGTGCGGGGGCTTCCAGTTCTCGCCAGGATGCTCACGAATCGAACGATATCCGGGGGTGACGGCTCGGTTCCAAACGGGCCCTCCCTCACCAGACGGACAAGATCGCGACCGTCGCAGAGCACAACTTCCGCCTCGAATGGCAGCTTTCGGAGCAGTTCCGCGCGGAACTTTGCTCGCGGCCCAGGTTTTCGAACGATAAACGTTCCGGCAGCACCGACGTTGACGACATCGTAAAGGCCCAGTTCCTTTGCGAGGATGCTGGGCCGAAACGTCCTGTGTCCGCCAACGTTGATGCCTCGCAGAAAAACGACAAGCGCCATAGCTGTTCCTCACTAGCTACGTCCTTGCCGGTGGACGATACCGAACCAGCGTGATTGGTCAAAGCGAACTTATAGGCGCTTCTTTGACTACCCTGCTGCCTCATTCTCCCCCGAAGCGGAAGCGCAGGCCGCTGCGGAAGTTCAGCCCCAGCGCCGGATATCCCAGTACTACGTTGTAATGCTGGTTGAAGGCGTTGTCGACGTTGGTATAGGCGGTGACGTGATGGTTCACAGCATACCATCCGCCGAGATCGACCGTGGCATATCCGGCGGCGTAATAAATCGGCGGGATGTAGCCATAGAGGAAGTCGGAGTCGGGACGCGGGCCAACCGCAGTCACTCCGGTCGTCGCTCCCCAGCGCCGTTTCGTGTAGGTGAGCAAAAGGTTGCCCATCTGCTTGGGACGCCGCAGCAGCGGCGCTCCGACGCCGTAAATGCGGGGATCGCAACCGTTGGCCAGCGAACACGGCGGCGCCTGCAGGATCTCTGTCGAGGTGTACGTGTAGGAGGCGACCAGCGAGAGATCGTTGCGGATCTGCCCGCTCAACACCAACTCCGCGCCCTGCGCCACGGACTTGTTGAAGTTCACATACTGGCTGGTGAAGGTGAGGTCGTTGAACAGGTACTCGATCTGGTCGAGAAATAGATTGTGGTAATAGAGCGCGGAGAGCGATAGCCGCCGCCGAAACAACGACTGCTCGATGCCTGCCTCGACGGCGTGATTCTGCTCCGGCCTCAGGTTCGGATTCGGCAGTACGGGAAACTCTCCGGAGATGCCGAAAGACTCCTCGAAGCTGGGCTCCACGATACCCTCTGCGTAGCCGGCGCGCAGCCGCGTGCCGCTGAAGATCTCATTGCCGCGAAATACCAAAACCGACGCCGAGGCGCGCGGCGACACATTGTTGCCGAAGCTCTCGTTGTTGACGTAGCCCAGCCCAGCCAGAACTGACAACCGCTTCCACACGATCGTCTCCTGCCCGAAGAGATAGTTGTTGCGGCGCAGGCCGTGGGTGAGGCTGAGCGTGGGGACGTCGGTTACCGAGTTGCTGGTGATGTAGCCGTTCTCATCCTCAAAGTCGTAGCCCAGGGTGGTCTGCGCCCAAGCGCGCGGCGTCCAGATCCCTTGGTACATAAAGCCGGCAACGTTGTACTTGGTCAGATTGCTGAAGGCCGTGTCGAAGGGCCGGTTAGGATCGTTGACCGGGTTGTCATTAAACGCGACGTGATGATACTCGTAGCCTTCAAACGAGTGTTGCCACGAGCCGGGGCCGCTGACCAAAATTGTGCCGCTGGAGAGAAAGTTGTTCTGGTGAGCGTACTGATTGGGATCGGGCGGCAGCAGCGCCGCGCCATTGAACCACCAGTTCGAAGACACGCCGGTCCAACTGTTGTAGTGGCGCATCCGCAGGCGAAACGTGACGCGGTCCGACAGCTTCACGCCCACGTTGCCGCCCTCCAGCGAATTCGAATACTGATTGTTGATGCCCTGGCCGTTGGTGTTGAACTGATCGCCAAACAGGTTGTAGTCGAAGATGCTGCGCGCTCCCGCCAGCGAGGCGTAGCCATGGGCGGTGGAGAAGTTGCCGCCGTCGGCGCCGAATTGCAGCTCGGGCGTGCGCGTGCTGCCGGTCGCCGTCCAAAGCTGCACCAGGCTGGTCATGGCGTCGGTGCCAT
>Ga0070737_10005464_pt1 | contig 12118 bp, 10 predicted proteins | sample Coa_R1_10_FD_66438 | JGI IMG/M metagenome (GOLD analysis project Ga0070737, IMG submission 66438) | Surface soil microbial communities from Centralia Pennsylvania, which are recovering from an underground coalmine fire - Coalmine... | ecosystem: Environmental > Terrestrial > Soil > Unclassified... | reverse complement strand
GTGTAAACGGCGGCGACCCCCATCTCCCGCAGCTTGGCCGCGTCGGCTGGGGGGATGATCCCGCCGACGACCACCGGCGCCTCCACTCCTGCTTCGCCGAGCCGGTCGAGCACCGCGGCGACGAGGTCGAGGTGGCTGCCCGAGAGCACCGACAGACCGACCACGTCGACGTCCTCGTCGCGCGCGGCGGCGGCGATCTGCTCGGGGGTCTGGCGGATCCCCTCGTAGACCACCTCGAAGCCGGCGTCGCGGGCCGCCAGGGCCACCTGCTCCGCCCCGTTGCTGTGGCCGTCGAGCCCCGGCTTGGCGACCAGCAGCCGCGGAGGTGACCCGTCGCGGGCCGCCGCGGCCTTAACCCGCTCGCGCGCCGCGGACAGCCCCCCGCCTCCCGGCGCGCCCGCGGCCAGCGACGCCGCGCCCAGGCCGGTCGGTGCCCGGTACTCCCCCCAGACCTCCCTCAAGGCGCCGGCCCACTCGCCGGTCGTCCCCCCCGCTTGGGCGAGGGCGATGGTCGCCGGCATGATGTTGGCGGACCCCTCGGCGGCGGCCCTGAGGGCGGCGAGGGCCTCGGAGACGGCGTGGGGGGAGCGGGCCGCCCTCCACCGGCGCACGTCGTCGACCAGCGCCTCCTCGACGGCGGGGTCGACGGTCAGTACCGAGCCCTCCCCGCCGAGCGGCGACGGCTCGCTGGAGGTGAAGCGGTTGACTCCGACCACGACCAGCGACCCGTCCTCCACCCGCCGGGCCCGTTCAGCCTGGCTGGCGACCAGCCTGGACTTCATCGTGGGGATCGCCTGGAACGCCCCGCCGAGGGCGAGGATGTCGTCCAGCTCGGCCTGGGCGGCCTCCACCAGGGAGGCAGTCAGGGCCTCGACCACCCGCGACCCCTCGAAGAGGTCGGGGTACTCCAGCAGGTCCGTTTCGTAGGCGAGCACCTGCTGGATGCGCAGGGACCACTGCTGGTCCCACGGCTGGGGCAGGCCGAGCGCCTCGTTCCACGCCGGGAGCTGGATCGCCCGGGCCCGCGCGTCGCGCGAAAGCGTCACGGCGAGGGCTTCGAGGACGATGCGCGCCACGTTGTTCTCCGGCTGCTGCTCGGTGAGGCCCAGCGAGTTGACCTGCACGCCGTAGCGGAACCGTCGCAGCTTCGGGTCGGCGACCCCCCAGCGCTCCCGGCACAGGCGGTCCCACATCACGGTGAACGCCCGCATCTTGGCGGTCTCTTCGACGAAACGGATCCCCGCGTTGCAGAAGAACGAGATCCGCCCCACCACGGCCGGAAGCTCGGCCTCGTCCAGCTGCCCCGAGTCGCGCACCGCGTCCACCACCGCTATGGCGGTCGACAGGGCGTAGGCCAGCTCCTGCACCGGGGTGGCGCCAGCTTCTTGCAGGTGGTAGCTGCTCACGTTGATCGGGTTCCAGCGGGGCACGTTGCGCACCGTCCACGCGATCAGGTCCACCGTCAGGCGCAGGCTCGGCAGGGGAGGGAAGATGTAGGTTCCCCGGGAGAGGTACTCCTTGACGATGTCGTTCTGCACGGTGCCCGACAGGGCGCGCCGCTCGACGCCGGTGCGGTCGGCCTCGGCCACGTAGAGACCCAGGAGCCAGGCGGCGGTGGAGTTGATGGTCATCGAGGTGTTCATCTGCCCGAGGGGGATGCCCTCCATCAGCTCGGCCATGTGGCCCCGGTGCACGACGGGCACGCCCACCTTGCCCACCTCCCCCCGGGCGAGCGGGGCGTCGGGGTCGTAGCCGGTCTGAGTCGGCAGGTCGAAGGCGACCGACAGGCCCGTCTGCCCTTTGGCCAGGTTGTCCCGGTAGAGGCGGTTGGAGTCGCGTGCCGTCGAGTGGCCTGAGTAGGTCCGCATGACCCACGGCGGGTCGGGGCGGGGCAGCCTGGTTTCCATGGTTTCCCCATTCTCCCCGCCCGCCGCCCTCCGGGCCAGCGCTCTGCCTCGCCGGCTATTACAGTGAGGCTCTCGCAGCGGAGAAGGGGACCGCCCATCGGGGGCCGCTGGGCGGGTGCTCGACGCTGTCCTGCGCCCGCCCAGCCGGTGTGTGCCGTGCCCGGCGGGTAGTCGGGCTACGGTTGGAACCCGATGGGACCTCTCGCCCTGGTGGGCGGCGCCGAGTGGACGGAGGGCTGCACCTTCGACCAGGACCTGTGGGAAGCGGCCGGGCGGCCCGAGGTGGTCGTCCTTCCGACGGCGGCCGCCTACGAGCACCCCGAGCGGGCAGTCGACTCCGCCCGGGCGTGGTTCGGCGGTTTCGGGGCGAAGGCCGAGGGGCTGATGGTCCTCAGCCGGTCGGACGCGATGTCCGAGGAGGCGGCCGCGACGGTCCGCAGGGCCGGCTTCGTCTACCTCGGCGGCGGGTCGCCGATGCACCTGCGCTCGGTGCTGAAGGACTCGGCGGTGTGGGATGGTCTGGTTGACGCGTGGGAGGGCGGGGCGGTGGTGGCGGGGTCCTCGGCGGGGGCGATGGTCCTCGGGGACCCGATGGTGGATCCCCGGGGCGGCGCGTTGACCCTCGGACTCGGACTGCTCCGCGGCGTCGCCGTGCTCCCCCACTACGACACCTGGTCGGAGGAGAAGGCGGCCCGCACCGTGCAGCTGGCCACCGGCCATGTCCGCATCGCCGCGGTCGGCGAGCGGACGGCTCTGATACGCGATCCCGAGGGTCGCTGGCGCAAGGAGGGCGCCGGCGAGGCCGCCGTCTACGTCGATGCCACCCCCGCCGGCCTCGACGCCCTCCCCTAGGCGGCGGCCGCCGGGGCGAGGGACGGGAACAGCGACCGCAGGGCGGAGGCCATTTCCGCCCTCACCGGCGCGCTCGAGATGACCACGTCGACCATCGTCAGCGACGTGTGCGTGTGGCCCCGGGCGCGAAGGTGGGTGACGGGCACTCCCGCCGCTGCCAGGGCCGCCGCGTAGGCGTCGCCCTCGTCGCGCAGAGGGTCGAACTCGGCGGTCACCACCACCGCCGGGGGCAGGCCCTCGAGCGACGCGGCCCGCAGCGGCGACGCCAGGGGGTCGGTGCGAGACGGCGGGTCGCAGTAGTGGTCCCAGAACCACTCCATGAGGGCCCTGGTGAGGACGTAGCCCTCGGCGTTCTCCTCGTAGGACGGCCTGGAGAAGTCGCAGTCCACCACCGGGCAGAGCAGCAGTTGGCCGCGCAAGGGTACCCCGGCGCGCTGGGCGGCCACGGCGGCCAGGTTCCCGCCTGCGCTCCACCCGGCGACAGCCACCTCCCCGGGGACCGTGCCCAGCTCGACGGCGTTGTCCGCCGCCCAGCGCACCGCCGCCACCGCGTCCTCGGCGGCGGCGGGGAAGCGCCACTCGGGGGCGTGGCGGTAGTTGACCGAGAGGACGGCTGCGTCGGAGCGCGTGCACAGGTCCCGGCAGAAAGGCTCGTCGGACACATGCGAGCCGAGCACCCACCCGCCGCCGTGGAAGTAGACGACCAGCGGGTGCGGCCCGGGCGACTCCGGGCGGTACAGGCGGTACTCGAGCGGCACGTCGAGGGGTACCAGGCCGTCCTCCTCGGAGCCGACCGCCGGACCGGGAGGCCGGATCGCCGCCGACTGGTCCATGAAGGCTCTCGCCTCAGCCGGCGACAGCGTCTCGAGGGCCGGCAGGTTCATGGCCTCCATCGCCTCGAGCACTAGCGACACGTCCGGCTGCAGCCGGCGGATGACGCCGTCGTTGCACCGCTCCCCGCCGGGCCCGGTGAGCTTGAAACCCAGGTAGCCCCGGGCGCGCGCCTCGTCGCAGGCCGCCCGGTAACGGTCCACCCCGCCGATGTAGGGGTAGAGCACCCTCGGCTTGCCTGGAACGTTGGCGCCCATGTACCACGAGTTGGCCAGCGGATGGAGGGTGATGTTGGCGCAGTCGGCGTTGTGGCGGTGCCAGCCCTCCTCGGCGAGGGGGGTCGGCTCTATCGTGTCGTAGCCGTCCCGCCTCATGTCGTCGAGGGCGTCGCAGATCCAGTCGACGTGCTGCTCTATGGAAACGACCATGTTGGAGAACACCGAGGGGCTCTCCGGTCCGGTGACCATGAAGAAGTTGGGGAAGCCGGTCGTGGTGAGCCCCAGGTAGGTGGCCGGCCCCTCGGCCCACTTGTCCTTCAGGGTGATCCCGTCGCGGCCTTTTATGTCGACAGACACCAGGGGGCCGGTCATCGCGTCGAAACCGGTGGCGTAGACGATCGCGTCGAACTCGAAGGTCTCGGCGGCGGTGTCGATACCCGTCTCGGTGATCGTCTTGATCGGCGTCTTGCGCAGGTCTACCAGGCGCACGTGCGGAAGGTTGAAAGTGGCGAAGTAGTCGGTGTCCAGGCACGGCCGCTTCGTCCCGAAGGGGTGGTCCTTCGGGCAGAGCGCCTCCGCCGTCTCAGGGTCGTGGACGATCGAGCGGATCTTCTCGCGGATCATCTCCGACACCAGCTCGTTCGACGCCGGGTTGACCAGCTGGTCGGCGAAGACGTTGAGGATGGCGAAAAGCTCGCCCTTCTGCCAGGCCTCCTCGAAGCGTCGCCGGCGGACCTCCTCGGGGGCGGCGGTGCCGATCACGTCGGTCGGCTCGATCGGCACGCCGCCGCGCGACCACCTCGCCGCCTGCCGGTAGGCGTCGCGGTCGGCGGCGAAGCGGGCGACGCGCTCGGGGTCCTCCGGGCCGTTCCAGGCGGGGCAGGAGAAGTTCGGGGTGCGCTGGAAGACGGTCAGCTGCGCCGCCTCCCGGGCGATCAACGGTATGCACTGGATGCCCGACGACCCTGTCCCGATCACCGCCACGCGTTTGCCGGTGAAGTCCACCTTCTCGTGCGGCCAGCGCCCGGTGAAGTACACCTCCCCGCCGAAACGGTCCACCCCTTCGATGTCGGGCTTCTTCGGCAGCGACAGGCACCCGGTGGCCGCCACGTAGAAGCGGCAGGTCACCTCGTCGCCGGCCGAGGTGCGCAGACGCCAGCCGCGCATCTCCTCGTCCCAGGCCGCAGACTCGATCTTCGTGCCGAACTGGATGTCGCGGCGAAGGTCGTACTTGTCGGCCACGTGGCCCAGGTAGGCGAGGATCTCGGGCTGGGTGGCGTACTTCTCCGACCAGGTCCACTCCTTCTCGAGCTCGGGGTCGAACGAGTAGGAGTAGTCAGTGGTGGGGATGTCGCAGCGGGCGCCGGGGTAGCGGTTCCAGTACCACGTGCCGCCGACGTCGAGAGCCTCGTCGAACACCCGCACGCTGAAGCCCAGTCGGCGCAGCCGGTAGATCAGGTACAGCCCCGAGAACCCTGCGCCTGCCGTCACCACGTCGAAGTCCATGAATCCTCCCCCGGTTCGATCTTCGGGTTGCCCCTCCAACCTAGCGGTACCTTTGGCCGGCGTGCTTCCATGGGACAAAGAGATGGCCGGGAGGCTGGACCGCCTCACCATCACCTCCGACGCGCTGGCCGCCAACCCGCTCGGCGACCCGGTCGAGAGGCCGCTGTGGGTCTACGTGCCCCCCGGCTACGAGGCGGGTGAGAGGCGCTACCCCACGGTCTACGTCCTGCAGGGCTACACCGGCTTCGTCACCAGATGGGCCAACCGAAGCGCCTACCTGCCCACCTACCCCGAGGCTGCCGACGACCTCTTCGCCTCCGGCAAGGCGCCGCCGTGCATCGTCGTGTTCGTCGACGCCTGGACGGCCTACGGCGGCTCTCAGTTCGTCGACTCCCCGGGTACCGGCGCCTACCACACCTACCTCTGCGACGAGGTGGTCCCCTTCGTCGACGCCCGGTACCGGACGCTCGCCGCCGCCGGGCACCGGGCGCTGCAGGGCCATTCCAGCGGCGGCTTCGGCGCGATGGTCACGCCCATGCTGCGCCCCGATCTCTTCGGGGCGCTCGCCAGCCACGCCGGGGACGCCCTCTACGAAGTGCTCTACCTGCCCGAGTTCGCCAAGTCGGTCCGGGCGCTGCGCCGCTACGAGGGCTCGATCTTCTCCTGGTGGGACGACTTCAGGTCCCGCGTCCCGTTCTCCCGGCCGGAGGACCACACGCTCCTCATGGTCCTCGGCGTGGCCGCCTGCTTCTCCGCGGATGGCGACGGCACGCCTCTGCTGCCCTTTGACCCGACGAACGGCAGGCTCGTCGACGACGTGTGGGAGCGATGGCTCGCCTGGGATCCGGTCAGGATGGCCGCCTCCAGGGCGCCCGAGCTGGGCGGGCTGCGGGCGGTGTGGCTCGACGGCGGGACGTCCGACGAGTGGTACCTGGACGTGGGCGCCGCGGCGGTGCGCGACGCCTTCCAGGCGGCCGGCGTCACGGAGCTGCGCTTCGAGCTGTTCGACGGCCGCCACGGCGGCGTGGAATGGCGCTATCCGCTGGCGCTCGCCTACCTTGCCGAGAGGCTCTCACCCTGAGCGGTCACGACTCGATTATCAGCCCGCTCACGTACCAGCGGGACCCGTCGGGAGACAGCTGCACCTGGTAGATGCTCCCCGAGCCGTAGGCGTAGGGGCCCCAGGTGCAGATGAGGGGCTGGAAGGCGTCGTCGCACCCACGGTCGTTGAGCGGCTGGCCGGCGTAGCGGGTGGCGTAGAGGGTGGCGAGGGCTTGGGGGACGGCGACCGACGCCGATTGCGCCCGGTCGGCGTGGATCCAGCCCTCCATGAAGACCGACGACGCCTGCTCGGGGCTCGGCTGCGGATCGGGGGGCAGCGGGGTCGTCGTGGTGGTCGGTGCCGCCGTTGAAGCCGGTGCCGTCTTCGCCGGCGTGCTCGTAGCCGGCGCGGCGCTGCGATGGGCGCTGGAGCAGCCGGCCAGCCCGACGGCGAGCAGGGCGGCCAGTCCCGCCGCCCCCTGCCTTCGCCGCGCCTTCACAGCGTCGCGCTCCGCCCGCCGGTCAGTCGCCGGTCTCGGTGATGGTGACCGACTCGATGTTGACGAGGCGCTCCGGTTTGCCCGAGCGGCTGCCGAGGCGGTCGATCGCTGCCACGACGTCCATGCCAGAGACGACCTTGCCGAAAAGGGAGTACTGCGGTGGCAGGCGCATCCCGTCGGGGCCGCTGATGATGAAGAACTGGCTGCCGTTGGTGTCGGGGCCGGCGTTGGCCATAGCCAGCGAACCGAGCTCGTAGCGGCCGGCCTTGGGTAGCTCGTCGGCGAAGCGGTAGCCGGGGCCGCCCGTCCCAGTCCCGGTCGGGTCGCCGCCTTGCAGGACGAACCCGGGTATCACCCGGTGGAACACGACCCCCTCGTAATAGTGGTAGCGGGAGAGGAACACGAAGTTGTTGACGGTGAGCGGCGCCGAGGCCGCGTCGAGGGCGATCCTCATGGTGCCCATCGAGGTGACCATCTCGGCGCTGTAGCGCATCGACGGGTCGATGCACATGGGGGGCGGCTCGTCGAAGCGCCGCATCTTGGGGCTGGAGCCGTCAGGGTTGGGACAGGGCGTGGGCATGGATCAGCTTTCGTTAACGGTTATGGACTTGACCAGAACCAGCTTGGACGGGGCGCCGCCGAGGCCGTTGTTCTCGTTCACGTTCAGGGCCAGGATCTTCTGGAGGACGTCGAGCCCGCTGGTCACGTGGGCGAAGACCACGTAGTTGCCCTGGCTGTTCAGGTTCGAGCAGGCGCTGGTGACGCAGAAGAAGAACTGCGCGCCGGCGCTGTTGGGCGCGCTGGTCCTCGCCATCACCAGGTCCCCCGGGGCGTAGGTGTAGCCGGAGCCCTCGTCGGGGATCGTGTAGCCGGGGCCGGGGTCCGAGGCGCTCTGGGTGTGAGGCGAGCCGCCCTGGATGATCCCTATCGACGTGTCGGTGCGGAACAGGGCGGTGCCGTCGTAGTAGTGGTAGGCGGCGAGGACGATGAAGTTGTTCGCCGTCACCGGCGTCTTGGTCGTGTCGAAGGACACGACGACGGTTCCCATCGTCGTGTCGATCGACGCCGTGTAGGTCTTCCCCGGCGTGAGGCAGTTGGGCGGCGCCTTGGCGAACTTGGTGACGTGCGGGTTCGGCCCCGGGATCTTCGGGCAGGGGGTGGTCCCCGTGATCGTCGTGCCGCCGGTCACCGGCGGCGCCGTCGGGGGGGTGGCAGACGTCGTTGTGGCGGTAGTGGTCGCCGAAGCGGTGGACGCCCGGTGCTTGGGCTTGCTGCTACCCCCGCCGCTGGTGAGGAAGATGCCGATCACCGCAAGTACCACGATGCCCACGACCGCCGGGATGACCCGGGTGTTGCGGCGCCGGCGGCGCTGGGCCCGTTGCAGCTCGGCCATGCGGGCCGCCCGGCCAGCTCGTTGTCGGGCTCTCTTCTCGGAAGGCACGGCGGAACAACGTAGCTTCCGGCGGGGCCGCCGTAGCCTCGGGGCGCGCCGCCCTGTCGTGAGGGGCGGTGGTTGGGCAGGGCCCCCGCGGGTACTGTCCCAGCAGCGACGAACCATTACGAGGAGAGACCCCAGCCCATGAACGGCTCCGATTCCGAGCGGATGATCGCCGAGATCGAGACGTTCCTGCGGACCGGGTCGGCTCCACCAGCGGCGCCCGAGCCGCCAGCCAGGATGCCAGGGTGGGGTCAGCCCGGGGGGTTCCGGCGTCCGCTCGGGGTCCAAGACGCGGGCGAAGACTGGTGGGAGGAACCTGCTCCCGGTCCCCGGCGTAGGCCGCGTGCATCGAAGGCGCTCGGGTTAGGGCGGTCCGGCCCCTCAGCGGGTGAGTCCGCCCGTAGTGCGGGCGGCAGGCCCGGCGCCGGCGGTCACCGGGAGGGGTCGCCTAAAGGCATCCCCCGGTGGACCTCTGTTCGGGTGGCGGTCGTCGTTTGCATGCTGGCCGGCATCTTGGTGCTCCCGGTCCTCTACTCCGACCATCTGAGCGGCACGGCCTCGACGGTCGGCCCGTTTGCGCCGGTCGACGCCCCCTCGGGCTACACGTTCCTCCGGCTCGACCCGTCGGGGACGCCTGTCCGGTGGAACCCGTGCTCCACCTTGTACTACGAGACCAACCTCGCCGGGGCGCCCCCCTACGTGGCCGTGGACCTGCAGCTCGCGGTGGAGAAGGTCAGCCAGGCGACCGGGCTGCTCTTCGCCGACGAGGGGTCCACGACTGCCTCCCCGCCGGCGTACGGCACCCTGGGAGCGGTGCCCGACGTGCGTGTCGGCGCCTCGGGTGCGTCCACGGCTGGCACCGGCGCCTCGCCGTCGGGTGCTTCCTCGGTCGGGACAGGAGCCTCGTCGCCGGGCGTCGGCGACGGGCCGGTCCTCGTCGACTGGGACCCTGCCCGCCCGCCGGCGTCGCCGTCGACGACGGGCGCCTACGCCAAGACGGTGCCCGTCGCCGCGGTGGACCGGATCACGGGCGAAGCCGTCTACGTGACCGGATCCGTGGTGATCGGCTCGGCAGCGGCACGGCTTGCCCCCGGATTTGGACCGCACAGCCTCGGCGTCCTGCTGCTCCACGAGCTCGGCCGCCTCGTCGGCCTCGGGCCGGTGGCCGCTGGCGGGGAGATCATGAACCCTCACGTCCTGTCCAGCCAGACCGACTCGTTCGGCGCCGGCGACCTCGCCGGTTTGAAAAGGCTGGGCGTATCCGCCGGGTGCCTCACCGTACCGGCTGGCGCCATGCTGGACCCGACCTCCTGAGCCTCCCGACTGTCGGACGCGCTCCGCCGTGTCGTTCTCCGACGCTGGCGTCGAGGCCGCACGGTAGTCACATTGTGACTACCGTGCTACGGTCCTTCTCGTGACGATCGAGACCCTGAACCTGCCGCTCTGTCGCCGGCTTCTACGCGCTGCGCTGGCGTTTGCCGCCATCTCTGTGGGTGTCGCCGCGTGCTCCAGCTCCTCGACGGGCCCCGCGGCCTCGGCACCGAAGACACGCGGAGGGGTCGCCACCGGGAGCGGACCGGTGGACGTGCTGTACGCGGGCTCGCTCGTCGACCTGATGCAGCGCCAGGTCGAACCCGCCTTCCACAAGGCGACCGGGTACACGGTTCAGGGAGTTCCCGGCGGAGCGCAGGAGCTGGCCAACCAGATCAAGGGCAAGGTACGGGTGGCGGACGTCTTCGTCAGCGCCAGCCCGTCGGTCGACGCCACTTTGGAGGGCCCGGCCAACGGCGACTGGCTGTCGTGGTACGTGACGTTCGCCCGGTCCCCGCTGGTGCTCGGCTACAACCCTTCCAGCCGGTTCGCCGCCGATCTGCGAAGCGAGCCCTGGTACGACGTGGTCACCAAGCCGGGGTTCCTGCTCGGGCGTACCGATCCGGCGGTCGACCCGAAGGGCAGGCTGGCGGTGGAGGCCCTGGAGAGCACGGCGAGCGCCGAGCATGTTCCCGCCCTTGCTGCGCTGGCCCGCTCGAGCTCCGGCGTCTACCCGGAGGAGACGCTCGTCGGTCGCCTCCAGGCCGGCCAGCTCGACGCCGGGTTCTTCTATTCGAGCGAAGCCAAGGCGGCGTCGATCCCCACGGTGCCGTTGAGCGGGGTGGATCTCGCGGCGACCTACACGATCGCTGTCGTCGACCGCGCTCCGGATCGGGCGGCTGCCCAGGCTTTCGTCACCTATCTGCTAACGGCCGGCGCCGTTTTCCTCGACCGTGACGGCTTCGAGGTGCTCCACCCGCTCCAAGTGTCGGGCACGCACGTCCCCGGGTGGGTGAAGACGCTCGTCGGGTAGCCCGAAGCGGGCGCACGGCCCGCAGCGACGGCAGGGGGAGAGCCGGAGGGGCCCGCCCCTTCTGGTGGCAGCGCGGCCAGCCCACCAGCCCGTCGAGCAAGCAGCAACCCGTCAAGCAAGCAGCAACCCGTCGAGAAAACGCAGGGCCGCCCTCCCCGACTCGAGCCTCCAAGCGGAGAGAACTCGGTCGAAGCCGGCGGCGGCGCGGTGCTTTTCGGCGAGCGACTCGACGATCGGCGCGAGCAGGTCCCGCTGCGCCCGGACGAGCTCTCTGTGGTCGGCGCTGCGCCTGTGCAGCAGCGCCAGCTTCGCCATGAGCTCGGTGCGGATGTCGCGTATGTGGGCAACCGGCCGTTCGAGCCAGTCCGCTGCAGCCATTTCCCCGGCGGGGGTGGCGTGCAGCAGAGTGCGCCGAGGCCCCTGCCGGCTCTGCTCGGTGCCCGCCGCCTCGACGAGGCCCGCCGCCAGCAACCGGTCAACCGACCGGTAGACGGCGGGGTGGGGGACTCGGTAAGTACGGCCCAGGTCGCCGCCGGGTTGCAGCAGCCGCGCGACCGAGAACCCGTAGGTGGGTGTTTCGGCGATGACGGCCAGGACTATCCATTCCTGCAGGGACAGGGGCGGCGGATCAGGCTTTTGCGACGATGACCTCTGTCGCCTTGATGAGGGCTGTGACACGGTCCCCGCCGATCGGCCGGAGGGTGTACTCAGAGTCTCCGGTGAGGGCCGACACCGCTCGGCCCCCCGCTGTCCAGCCGGCCAACATCCCGGAGGCGGCGGTGGGTTCCCGGCCCAGGGGTTCGTGTCGGCTCACGAGCGGTGTGCGTCCCGGGCGTTCATCCACGCGGCGAGGAGCACCACCAGCAGGATGATCACGACCATGCCCGCCGTCACGTAGAGGGTGTCCCACGGCGCGTTGTCTGCGGGCGGCTTCGGGTAGTACGCAACCACGGCGATCAAGGATGCGGCGATCACTGCATCGACTTTACCCGGCTGCCGCGTGTCTGGCTCAAGAAGCGCCGCTTCTCGGCGGCCGTGCGGCCGACGGCGGTGGCGAAGGTCATCGCCGTCTTCGGGAGCGTCTTCAAGAAGCTGGGGTCTAGGAAACCTCCCGCCTGGTCGTCGAAGATGCCGTGGGCGCCCTGGTCGGCGGCGTCGTCGGCCGGTTTGTGAAGGTTGACGGGACGGTCGGGCGAAACCGGCTGGTCGGTGAGCTGGGTGTCCCAGGCGCCGATCGCCGCGTACTGGTTGGCCAGGCCGGGGAACAACTTGCCGGCCGACACCAGGAGCTTGTTCCAGGAGCCGATGATCTTGTCCCGCCGCCCGTCCAGGGCCGCGGCGACGATGAAGCGGGCGCACAGCTCGGGTTGGTAGATGGGCGGCACCGGCTGGGGATGGCGGTCCAGGGTTGTCTCGCACCAGTTGAACTGGGGGGTGTTGACCGCCGGCAAGTGGACCATCGACATGCGCACCCCGCTGCC
>Ga0070737_10005463_pt1 | contig 12122 bp, 15 predicted proteins | sample Coa_R1_10_FD_66438 | JGI IMG/M metagenome (GOLD analysis project Ga0070737, IMG submission 66438) | Surface soil microbial communities from Centralia Pennsylvania, which are recovering from an underground coalmine fire - Coalmine... | ecosystem: Environmental > Terrestrial > Soil > Unclassified... | reverse complement strand
TGCCCTGGTATTAATCCAGGCAGGATTATTGTTCCCATGGCGTCGGCGCTCAACACGGCGGCCTGCCAAGCACCCGCTGCGGCGGGTGCTTGCGCGTGGTGTTTTACCGTGCAGGGTCGCTAGGTCCGAGTGTGTACGAGTCGTCCGGTCAAGCAGTTCGCGAATGCTCAATGCCACCCACGCCTTAGTCCGTCACCACGCATTGGTTGTTGTGCAGTGACGCCGTGGTGGGGGCCAACCGTTTGTTTGCGACAATGGTGTACCGGTCAGGACGAAACTTCGCCGTCATACGGGCATACGTCAGGTGCGACGCCGGCCACATCGCGGTGACCTTTCCTTCCTCGTTGGTGTACCAACCGGGGCAGTTATCGGTGAAAACGGTTCTGTCCAGCTTTTTTTGGAGCCACACATGAAACTTTTGATAAGTGTCAGCGCTGACATCGAGCCACTTGACGTCATGGGAATCCTTGTACTCCAAGGCTTGGCGGATGTATCGGGCTTGGCGCTCGAGCATGAACACGATCGTGTTGGTGATGCTGTTGGTGTTGGGCCCGAAAAGCATGAACATGTTGGGAAAGTTGGGTGCACTGATACCGAGGTAGGCCTCGGCCCCGTGGCGCCATTGCTCATGTAGGTCGATGCCGTCACGACCGATGACTTTGATGGGGCTGAGGAATTCGCTTGCTCGAAACCCGGTACACCAGATCACCACTTCGGCGTCGATGCTGCGGCCGTCCGCAGTGACGACACCCGTCGGTGTTACCCGTTGCACCGCCGAGCCGACCAAGTGGACGTCCTCGCGGCCGAGCGTTGGATACCAGTCGTTAGACAACAGCAGCCGGTTGCAGAGCAGTCGATAGTGGGGTGTCGCCGCAGCAATCTCCTCGGGATCGCTCATGTGGCGCTTGATGTTTCGGATAAACCACCATTGGTAGAACTTGCGGATCGGCTCCGCGGGCCGGGTGACGAGTGGATAGCGTGACTCGTAGGCGAGAAACAGCACGACGTGATGCAGGGTGCGCAGCAGTCCGGAACGCTTCATCAGCGTCGTCTGCAATCTGCCGGGCCTGCGCCGGCTTTTCCACATCACCCAGTTGGGCGACCGCTGCACCACGGTCAAATCAGCGGTGATGTCCGCGATTGCTGGCACGATCTGGATCGCGCTAGCACCGCTACCTACCACCACCACCTTCTTGTCGGTCAGATCGACGTCGTGACGCCATTGCGCGGAGTGGAAAGAATCGCCAGCGAAGGTATCGATGCCCTCCACGTCGGGCAGGCGTGGCCGACTGAGCTGACCGGTGGCCATGATGATTGCGTCCACCTGCGCCTGTTCTCCCGTATTGGTGGTCACCAGCCAGTGTCCAGTCGACTCGTCAAACACCGCCGATGTGACTTCGGTATTAAACCGGATGTGGTCAATAATCCCGAACTCGTGTGCGACTTCGTCGAGATACCGGTGGATTTCCTCTTGCTTGCCGAAAAGCCTCGACCAATCGGGCTTAAGAGCGAAAGAGAAGGAATAAATCGGCGAGGGCACATCACATTCAGCGCCAGGATAGGTGTTTTCGCGCCACACGCCGCCGACCGAATCCGCCCTCTCGAAAATCGTGAAATTATCAAATCCCGATCGCTTGAGTTCGATTGCAGCGGCGAGGCCGCCGAATCCACACCCGACAATCGCGATGCGGGTCCGTCGTCTTTTCACGAAACCACCAGCAGTTCGCCGTAGCCCTTCTCCGCAAGGTAAGCGCGGTACCTGGCGAACGCAGGGTCAAGCGCTGGCAAAAGGTTCATCATCTTCGCCACCTGCCCGGCAACTTTGATTTTGCGTTTGGTGATCGCGGTAGTGATTTTGAGTTTGCCCATCCAGAACAGGTGCCCGTCGTCGGCCTTCATGGTTAGCTGAACGTCGGGCTTGACATCGGAAAGACCCTCCGTGATCTGGATCGGATCTTGGGTGCAATCGACGAGGATCGATGCGTCCGGATCTATGTAGTTGATTCGAAAAACCGTCTTGGATTGGACGAACTTGGGTCCCAGCTGTGGGTCGGCCGCCATGTCTCTCATGAATCCGGTGAACACGTCATACAGCTGTTCGGCGGAACTGAAGAATGCCAAAGATTTAGCTCCTTTAAATCAGGTGAGTTGCTGTTAGTGGTCAAAATTCATGTAGTGACCGTGCGGTGTCCATCCAATCTGGAACGGAAGTTCAATGCGCGCAATGGGCCCGCTAGCGAAATCTTCTGTATCGAAAATCTGATATTCAGAGGTATTTTCCATAAAATGTGAGATTGGTACAATAAGGTAGCCGTCACCTTCTGCCGAGTCCACGGAGCGAGGAGCAAATGTGGGTTCAAACAACACCGCCGATTGCTCTGTGGTATCGATCGTAAAACTTTCCTCGGCGCCGGTGTGTACATTTCGCCGCATTACGGTGTCGAGCGACCACAAGTTCTCGCCAGCGGTGAGGAAGCCCCATTGGTAGTTCTTGCCATAGAAGCGCTCATCGACTTTGGGGAATTCGACCGCGCGGTCGTCGAGGCGTTCACTCTTGATCTTCCCGCTGGTTAAATCGATAGTCCAACGTCCAGTTACACCGGACCCGAACGGCACGAAATCCACGCCGAATTCGACTTGGTCTTCGAAGGGAAAGGGTGGTCGGTCAAAGATCGGCCCATCGAGAATCAGCATGTCGCCGACGTGGTTAGCCGACATCGTGTGCATAATATATTCTTCGTTGAAATCGGCGGTGATCCATTTAATAGGAGCATTGATGTCGTTACGTGGAATAAGCGCCAGCATGGTGGGCAGGCTCGGATCCCAGCCGAACACTGACAGCCCCCGATCGATACGGTCCTGACCCACAATGAACGGCTGGAATGGCAGCACGACATAGTTTTCGGTCAGCCACATGTCGTGTGCGTTTTGGGCGTAAGGAGCATCGTCGATGTCGCGGGATTCCACGTGGCCGTCCGGGTGGACCCAATGCAGCGTCACGTAGGGTTCGGTATCGCGGTATGCCCAGCCGTACAGGATGCCGGTTTCGGTGTCCCACTTGGGATGAGCGGTGAACGCGTTATCGCCATAGCATGCTGGAGGGGTCATCCCAGGGGAGAGCTTGGTAGACCACGGCACGATGCCGCGGGTGTCAAGGGTGATCGGGTCAATTGCGATTGGCGGAATTCCTTGCTCGCCGGATCCCAGGATTTCCCCGGCGAACGGGAACACGTTGACGATCGGGCTACCGCCGGGCACGCCTTCGGTGTATTGATTGGTAATCACCCGGCCCAACCCATAACCGCGCCAGTCGGTGTACACACCGTCGGTCCACTCAAATAACCCGACGCCGTGCTTGTCCTCTAGCAGGTATTTAGGGGTCCTGACCCACTTGTTGGTGAAGTCGGCCTTGCCGTCGTGGAAGACCAATCCTTGCACCATCGCGTCGGTGGCGGCGAAGCCATTGAAGCCTTGCCGGGTGGGGCGTTTCCACGTGGGGCCGATCCGGTAGAACCCGCCGTGCAACTCACGGGGAATCTGCCCCTCCGCGACCACGCAATCTTCCACGCGGGCCTCGAAGCGCATCGGCTTTAGCGGACCGAACAGACGAATGTCGTCGGGAATCGCGGTGACCATCGACCCACCCTCCTGGTGTCTGGCTGGGATCATCGTTACTCTAAGCGGCCCCGCCTCCGCTTGTCAAATATTCGTATTCGAATGAAGAGTTATCGACGCAAAAATGAATTACAACTAATAGCAGCTAAGTGTTGCAGACTTTTCATCGATGTTCCATGACGGCTATGCCTGCGAGCAGTGTCTCGGCCACGGGGTCTGGACGGCGCCAATCTGCGCGCACGCGCGGACCTACACGCTCAGGCAGCGGGAAGGTCGGCGATGGGGGGCAGGCCAGCCCGCGGGCGACGTAGGCGTTGAAGGCCGCGCAGTGCCGATAGACTATTTCGGTGGATTTCCACTGCGATGGGCTGTGAAATGACCAAACGCGATTCAGGAGCTGACCGGGTGCGGTTGCGGCCGCCGGCTACCCAGGGAGCCTCTGCGGGCGCCAAGCTCTTGCCCCGAGACAACATGGTGCTGCCCGAGGTAAGCCTGGATGACATCGACCGCGTTTTAATCGAATATCTGCTACAGGACGGCAAGATGAGCAACCGCGTCTTGGCCGCCCACGCCGGGATCAGCGAATCGGCGGTGAGCATTAGGCTGCGCAAGCTGGTGGCTAGCGGCGCGATCATTTTTACTGCGCTCATCGACTGGGAAGAAGCCGGCTTCGACTGGTTTGTCATCGCACGTATCAAGACCCAAGCCCGCTCGCCGCGCGACGTCGCGACGGATGTGAGCCAGATTGAACAGTGCGAGGCGGTGGCGGTGTGTTTAGGAAGCCACGACGTCATCGCCTACTTCTTGGTCAAGGATCGCGTCGAGCTGCACCAACTGACCAACGACGACCTGCCCGCCATCCGCGGGATCTCCGAAATGAGCATCGATCTGGCAACCGAAACCTGGGTCACCGAAAACGGGCGCCGACTGTTTTTGGCCCGCGCGGCCCCGCCTATCAGGCTGCCGGCCCCCAAGGTCGAGTTAGATGACCTCGACATCGCGATCCTGCAGGACTTGATCGACGATGGGCGACAATCCAGCCGTAAAATCGCCCGCTCCCACGATGTGTCGGAAGGAACCATCCGCACTCGACTGGCCCGGCTTACCCAGGCGGGACTGGTCCGGGTAGTGGCGATGGTCGAGCCAGTGGCTTTGGGGTTGGCCGGCGTCATCGCGTGCGTCTCACTACGGGCGAACCGCGCGAGTCTCAGCTCTATTAAGAAAGAACTCGCCACGATGCCTGAGCTGGTATTCATGGCAGTCTGCGTCGGTAGCGCCGACCTCAACCTCACCTTAACCGCGGCCGACCCCCAGCAAGCGATCGAGTTGATCGCCACCCAAATTCAGACCATTGAAGGCGTCTTGGCCACCGACACCATCGTCATGGTCGACGTGATCCGCTTTAGCCCCTACATGAAACGACTCAAAACACCCGACGAGTAAGCGGGATCCGCATACTGTCCGACGGGGGGCACGATGCCTGCCGGCCAGCGCCCGGATCGGCGACTCATTCGCATGGCCGCCCATTCGGTCTCGTAGTCAGCACGATGCTCCCGGTCCAGCCGGCTCTTCATGAGCCGCTGGCCTACACGGGGACGACCTTTTCTCGGCTGCGCCTGGTGACGGCGGCTGTCAAGCCTGCCGACTTGACACAGCTCTCAATGAGTTACAAGAGCCGTTGCGCCGGGGATTAGGGGGTCGGTCTTGTCAACGTTGACTTCTTGGCTGTCGGACACCCCATCGCCATCGGTGTCAGGGTTTTTCGGGTCGGTGCCATAAAGTTGGACTTCGTCGCCGTCCGACAGACCATCGTGATCGGTGTCTGGATCGAGCGGATTGGTGTTTTCGAACCAAGGGAGGACTTCGATCTCGTCGCGGAGTCCGTCGCCGTCGGTGTCAGCTTTAGTCGGGTCAGTGTGGTATTTGTGTACCTCGTCGTAGTCCGACAAGCTGTCGAGGTCGGAGTTCTTAGAGTTCGGGTTCGACTTGAGGACGAGCACTTCGAGCCCGTCGTCCAACCCATCACCGTCGGAGTCCTTGTTGAACGGATCGGTTTTCGACACGTCCCGCTCGAACTGATCGCTAAGGCCGTCGCCGTCCGAATCAATTGACGGGGATGGGTCGGCGGCGGCTGGCACCGGAATCGAGACCGCCATTGAGACGATCGCTCCGACGGCGAAAAGCGCTGCGGACCACCGTCTGACGACAGCGCATTGGACATGGTCGGGCATCGCGAATCCTTCGGCGTGGTAGTGGTTGCTCAGGCGGGCGGGTCGGAGACTCGGTAGGCCAGTTGTGGGCAGTACTCGTTGACGGACAGCACGAGGAGTTCGTGCGCCTTGCCTTCCCCCGGCTGGGGGTCTCGGCCCGGCGGTGGGATGGACGCGGGTTCGAGGTTGAGGTACCGTGCGATGTGCTGCTCTACGTCTTGCGGGAGCCTACGTAAGTTGGGGTACCCGTATGCATCCCGGCGGCCCGGCCCGCCAGCGAATCTCTCGAGCTCGCCATTCTGAAGAAAGCGACATGCGGACAGCGCCGTTCTGATCAGAACGTCGTCGGATTGCGGTAACCCGAGAGCACGAGCGCCGGCGAGGAAGCTTGCCTCATCTGCTTGCGCTGCTGGCGCCGTCGCAAGGAGCATTGCGAACATCGTTCCAATTATGGCGCAGCCTAAATGTCTTGCGGGATTTAGCATCTCGGTTTCTCCTCTCGCGTCAGGTGCTGTCATTTGGCGAACATGGACCGGTTCACCGCGGGCACAGATATACGAGCGCGAGTTGGGTGATGACGGGAGGCAGCATGTTCGATTCGTATCCGACCCTCCCGTTATCACGCATGAAGCACGCCTGCCTGCCCTGATCCAGCAGCTCTCCATCACTGTTGAATGCGACCATCGGATCGGGAGCGCGCGGGAGCAGCCGGCGCGCTTGATCGAGGAACTGCATCTCGGCAGGAGTAGGTGGGGTTAGTGGGTCAGCGGGCGCTACCGGCGCACTGAACAGCAATGCCGGGCCAACCAGCAGCAGTCCCGTCGTCAGCATCTTGAGTGTGGTCAACGCTCTCTCCTGTTGTGTTGCGCCATCAGCCGTGCATGGTCCTCAGGCGGGTGGAGGACCCGGTCGCGCGCCATTGGGATGCTGGATCGCTGGCACGCGAGCCGGGTCTGTCGGGGCCGTCTTGGATAACGGAGCGTTAGGTGGCTGCGCCCTTGCCGAGTCCGGTAGCGGTTTGGACTTCGGCGGGGCTGTGGTGGCCGCGCCTGTTGATCGAGTTCGTCCAATACCTGTTCGAGCGTGGCGGAGACTTTCGGGTTGATGTCCGCTTTGATCGGTGAACGATCGCTCGTCGTCGGTCCGGCACCAGGGTTGGCTTTTGCCTTGTCGAGGGCCGGCGCGGTGGGCGCTGGAATGCGCAGCGTTTCCCGCCCGGCAGGACGCAGCGTCTCCCGCTGGGCACGACGGAACGGGTTGTGTGCATTGTGAAGAGGGGGAGGCGCCTCTGTACCGAGCCAGGTGAGAACCAAGCCAAACGTGACGGCGGCACTAAACGCAGGAGTTTGCGCTCCGCGGATCATTATTTGCCACGCTGGTGCGTCAGGGGCAATCTCCCCACCCGCGAGCTTCGGAGAGCGATCCGGCCGCAAGGTAAGCGAAACCCGCCGCCGCAACGCCGGTGCATTACGAGATGCTTTCGTAATCAGCGACGTGTCGGCTTGCCTGTGCGCAGTATGACGCGACCCACTGCTGTGATGAGCTACTTCGCCGTTTAGTGCGGCGTGCTTCCTAGGCATCGCGTGAGTTCGTCGCTGACGTTCACGGCGGTCGCGAGCCATCACGGCGGGCTCAGAAACGTTTTGGTGGGCGTGATGAAGAACCGGTAAGGGCCATGCGCACAGTAGGTGCTGTTATCCGTCATGGTGGCGCACCTCGTTCCGTTGTATTCCACGTAGCTGCGTGGCGGCAGCATTCGCTCCGCCCGCCCAGGGGGGAACTGAAAACTCAGCAGGGGGTCATAGCGGGTCACGATGTTCCCGGTAACCCAACCGATGTGGGTGTCTCCCTGCGGTGCACCCGGAATACTCCCCGCGCAGCCAAAGCCGCCTCGATCCCAGATGCCGCAGTTCAGCCCCAAAGGGGTGGAGAACCATACGCCTTCATTGCTCGCGGTGAAGAATTCACTGGGCTGCTGTCGCTGGTAGGACTGCAGAATGGGGCCGGCGTCGGGAAATGGAGTGGACTTAGGAGGTATCGGCAAGTCAGCCTCTGGCTTGTTCCCACGCAGATCGCCCGCGGGAGGGGGAAGGGGATCAGCGGATACCGGCGCGCCAGCGACATTGTCGACGTCGTCGTCCGGCTGTGCTTGCCCGGCGGGCGCGGCACCGACCGTCAACCCGATGAGACACGCAGTCGTCGCCAACCACCGGCAGACCCCCGCGCGCATACTGACCATTGCCAACCTCGCGTCCTCGTTTCTAATTGACACGGCCCGGATCCACTCCTGGCACCAATCCCGATGCCGGTTCAGGAAATAACGGACTCCGGTCATACGTCGAGTCGGTGTCCGGCGAGTGCGGCGCGCTGCCGTAGCATGTCGCATTACCAACGTCGATAGTGTTTTCGCAGATGACCTTGCCGCGGAAAGAAATGCGCACCGTCACCAATTGACCCTGCAGAACTCGGCCGACGGTCGCCGCCGTCCTGAAATTTGGCCGCCAGTCGGCGCGTACCTCGGCGCCCGCGTCTTCCGGGCTGAACACGTTGGCCACGGGAACCGTGATCTGCCAGGGCAGCGGCACCGCGGGTATTAAGTGCTTTCCCGATAGATCGCGGTATTCGATCCCATCCACCTGGTCCACGAAGCTCGAAAAGACCTCATAGGTCACCGTGTCTTCGGCGTGAGCGACAGGGGCCGACACGATCGCCGCAACGCCCACGATTACCGAAGCCCCCGTGGTGTGGAGTCGATTCATGAGCACCCTCCATGCAGAATCGGAACGCCGCGCCGCGTATGCATCAGGCGGCCAAGACGATCGCGGTGAGGACGTAGTTAGTGGTTCGATTCCTGATTACGCTGGCGCCGTAATCGGTGTAGGAGCAATCGGGGATTTCGAGATAGCCTTCAAGCAACAGAGCTTTTATCGCGTCAGCAGTGGTGCGGGCTGCGCCTTGCAACAGACGGGCCTTCTTACCGCCATAGCCGCGGTCCTTCAACAGTGGAAGGGGGTCGTCCACCGGCGCGACGCGTCCAGTGTGATCGAGCCACGCAGCGGTTGATCGATTCACGTCTTCAGCGGTGCGTTCAACCAACGGGTCAGGCCGCAAGGGCCCACAGGACGCTGAGCGCACCGAGCCCACCGCGGCCCTAAGGCTGTCGGCGGAATCTGCGACCGCTGGCGGGGCCAACAACATGTTCGCGGCCAGGAATGGCAGCACCGTGGCTGCTGCTGAAATCCCCTGAAGGCGGCGGTGCGACAAGGAATAGGTAACCCTCCTGGGGAAGGCAGGCCGAGCATCCGCGCCCATCGTCGTTTTCCTGCTAGTCGCACACATGAGAGCGAAAGATGTCGCTGCCATGGCGTTTCGCCTTTTGGACCGACGGTCCCGTGAACCAGTCTGGCTGGTGGGCCTTGATGCCGTTGCTAACGTTGACTAGTTGCTCGTAGAGCTTGAAGAACTGCTCGCCCTCGTAGATGGGAAAGTAGTTGTCTCCGAAACTGTTTTGAGCGATGGTCAGCGCATGAACGCGGGGGTCCAGGAAGGCCAAGGACTTATCGATGTTTCCGGTGACGATGTCGACTTGTTGTTGAATGTCGCCCTGGTTGTAGTCGAAATCTTTACCGTAGGAATCGATTCGGTTGAACTGGATCCTGTCGATTTGGTCTCTCAGGGTGGCGTATTGACGGTTGTACCATTGGCACATTTCGGCCATGGCGGTGATATCCGCCGGTGTGACGCGGTCTCGGGTTTGGTCGTAGGGAAACGGGAATTTTGGCTTCCAGTTGGACGGCGTCGGCGTGAATGCCGGAAACGCGTACAGCAGATCGCTATCGGAGGGGGGTGCGGCCGGGTCCGGGTCGGCGTTCGACGTCGGCGGGAGGAAGATTGCCAGCGCCGATAGAACCGTCACCCCAGCAGTGGTCGCGGCCCCGCGGAGACGCGATCGGATTCGTGCCGTCCGATTCACCGCTCGCACGAACCGTATTCGCCTTTCCTGCAAGGTTATTGAGCCCTTCAAACCGAGCCCCGGCACTGGCTGGGTAACAGTCCTGACACTCATAACTGCCTCATTTTCCCGACGATTCGCAGATTTACTTCGGTCCGACGACCGCGCCAACTCCGCCGACATCTGTGATCAGCCAGTTGTTATTGCTGTCGATCGTCAGGCTGTATGTCGCTGTTGATTGCAGCGGTTCGGGGGATTGCACGGTCTTGGTCTGAACGCTGACAAAGCAATCGACGACGAAAAGTCCGCCACTTCTCGAACGAACCTTGGCTACGAGCGGTTGTGCGGTCGAACTCCATTCCAGGGGGACCAGGACCTGTTCCATGGAGTTTGCTGCGTCGCTCAACTTATGGTTGAGTTCCGGGCTGGTCCCGGCCACGAGTTTGACCTTCCACGCCTGGAGATCTTTAACGTCTATCGTCGCGGCGTTGACCGAATAATCGAGCGCCACCTTCTCGGCCCGGGCATCGTTCGCCGATTCGCGAGCCCGTGCGTTCAGCTGGCCTCGCGCTCCAATGTAGAGCCAAGCCAACGTGCCCACCGCGCCGGCGAGGATAGCGATCACCGCCGCGACCGCCAAGCTACGAACACTGAGCGAGATCGAACGGTGCACTCGCGGTGACCGTGGGTGGGTGGCCGCGTCGTCCGCCCGTGCGTCGGCCGAACCCTCAGGCTTCGTGCAGGCCGGTTTTTCAAGCCGCAGGTCGGCCGATTCCGCGGATTCCGGAGTGGTCGGGTCCGTTTCGGCCGGAGCCGATTCCAGAGTCGCACTCCTTCTTAGCTTCATGGCCATCCCTTCCATAGATTGCATGTCACGGCGGTGCATTTCTTGATTTCAGTTCGCCCTAAGGCACGACGCGAAGCGTCATGATTCCGTCGGGTGGCACCGCTGCCAGCACGCGGTCCAAGATCTGAGCGGTGTCGAAGTTTGACAGCGCGGCGGCGATCGCGTTCAGTTTCGGCAGGAACGCCTCACCCAGCACTTTGAGGTCCGGGCCTCGATCGTCCAGGAACAGTTGAATTCGTCTGACGAGTTTGTTGAGGTTGGCAACATTAGATACCCCATCTCCGTAGACGAAGTTCACTGCTTGCTTGTCGATATCTTGAACCCACACACCCAATTCCGTGACGCGGGGCGTCAGTCCGGTTAAGACAGGGGCGACGTATTCGGCGTGTTTTAGCAGTGTCTGAATATTGTCGAGCACTGCACGCCCGCTGCCACGGAAGTCCGCGATGGTGTTTCTCAATAGGGTGCTGGCACGCGATATGTTGGGCAGGACCGCGACTGGGTCCGGCAGTGCGGCGTTGGCCTCGGCGACAATGCGTTTGAGTGCCGGTGGATTGAGCTGGTTGAGAACTCGGACGACGCTGGTGGTCAGGTCGGAAATCGACGGGGGCGTGGTGACGGCTTTGGCCGCGATGCGCTGTCCGTCGTGCAGCATCGGTCCGCCGGCACTGTGCGGTGTCAGACTGATGTAGGACTCCCCGAGCGCCGAGAGATTCTCGAGCCGTATTTGACTGTCGAGCGGAATTTGGTAGCGGCCCTCAATGTAAAAGTCGATGGTTGCGGCCTGGATGGTTGTGCCGATTTTGGTGACTTTGCCGATCGGCACCCCGCGCAGCAGCACGTTGGATCCGACTTCGAGACCATTGATGTCGGCGACCTCCATGGACAGGTTGGTGCGCCCGGAAGGCGGTTTGACTCGGATTCCGAGTGCTGCGAAGTAGCCAAGGACAAACACGATGATGGCGGTAAATGCGGCAAACGATATGACGTCTCGCGCCCTCATGGCATCGCCCCGAGGATCCGTAACACGTTTTGCACATTGCCCGACAGTTCGCGCCCATCAGGCCCGACTATCGAGGTGATGTTGATCGCGGGATACTTGTCTTCTGGTAGGAAGAAATTAGTGAATAGTTTTCGGTACTTCGGTATCTCCTCTTCGAAGGCGATTTTGGAACGCTGAAAAAGTGCGGCGAAGGTATTGCCCAGCGAATTAAGTAAAGGAACAAGCCAATATCCGCCGAGGGCGATGCTGCCGACCCCGGGTAGAAGAGTGGCTAAATACCGGTAGAAATGCACACTGCGTGCGATGGCCAGCTGCCCCCTGGGCGACAAGTAGTCCCGCAATTGCGGAATTCGGGCATTTAAGACCTGAGCCGTTCCGGACACGCCGTTAAGGAGTTGGTCGACCCGATCGATGTTGTCGGACAGGTCCGTGAGGTCGTTGACGACCCGGGACGTGAGCCTGCGTACTTCACCGGATCGCGGTGTCAGGCGATTG
>Ga0070737_10005462_pt1 | contig 12122 bp, 9 predicted proteins | sample Coa_R1_10_FD_66438 | JGI IMG/M metagenome (GOLD analysis project Ga0070737, IMG submission 66438) | Surface soil microbial communities from Centralia Pennsylvania, which are recovering from an underground coalmine fire - Coalmine... | ecosystem: Environmental > Terrestrial > Soil > Unclassified ... | reverse complement strand
CGTATCGACAACGGCAATCATCTCTTGCTCTCGGGCAATCGCGCGGCGATGCGTTACGTCGGCATGATCGGTGCGCGTGCGACTTTGACCGGCCCCGAAAAGGCGCTCTATCCGTTTCTCGATCGCGTCACCGGCGAGCGTTGGGCGCTGCAGCCGAATGCCGGAATGATTCCCTGGTGGATCTTCATCACCGAACGCCGCGTCGCGGGCACGCATTCCTGGCAATATCTCGCGGCGCGCCGGCTCCTCGCGAAAGCCGAGGGCGTCGTCACCGATCGCGTGCGAACGACAGCGACACTTTACCGGCGCCTCTGGCAGCCGCTCGCCGTGGCGGCGCTCAATACGGAGCCCGAAGCCGGCTCGGCCGCGCTCTTTGCGACCATCGTCCGCGAGACGTTGGGTGCCGGCGGCCGCGCCTGCGTGCCGCTGTTACCGCGCGAGGGCCTGTCGGAGACGCTGATCGATCCCGCGCTTTTGCATCTTCGCAACAAAGGCGCGGATATCCGCATCGGCGCGCGGCTGCGCGGGCTCGGCTTCGCCGATGGCCGCGTCGCCGCGCTCGATCTCGACAGCGGCAACGAAGCCGTTGCGGCAGAGGAAGCGGTCGTGCTCGCCGTGCCGGCGCCGGTCGCGGCGCGGCTGGTGCCCGACCTCACCGTGCCGGACGAATTCCGCGCCATCGTCAATGCGCATTATCGGCTGGCGATGCGCGGCAACGCGCCCTGGCTCGTCGGCGTTATCGGCGGCACGGCGGAATGGGTGTTCCGCAAGCGCGAGGTGCTGTCGGTGACCGTGAGCGCGGCTGATCGTCTCATCGATACGCCCGCCGAGGAGCTGGCGCCGCTTTTGTGGCGAGACGTCGCCGCCGCCTACAATTTGCCGAGCGAGCCGATGCCGCCTTGCCAGATCGTCAAGGAGAAGCGCGCGACCTTTGCGGCAACACCGGCGCAGGAGGAGCGGCGGCCGGGCGCGGTCACGCGCTGGCCCAATCTAGTCCTTGCCGGCGATTGGACTGCGACAAGCCTACCGGCGACCATCGAGGGCGCGATTCGCTCAGGATTTTCTGCCGCCGATGCTCTTCTGGGACGGGCAGGCATCGGCTAAATTGCTGCAATGCCCGATAGTTACAACGCATCGCTCGATCTGGCCGTCGAGCGTGCCACGGCGGCGCTGATCGCTCTTCAAAAGCCCGACGGCCATTGGTGCTTCGAGCTCGAGGCCGATGCGACGATCCCCTCTGAATACATCCTGCTGCAGCATTATCTCGGCGAGATCGACGACGCGCTCAACGCCGAGATCGCGAAGTTCATTCGCAGCCTTCAGGGCGAGCATGGCGGCTGGCCGCTCTTCAAGGGCGGCGATCTCGATCTCTCCTGCAGCGTCAAGGCCTATTTTTCCCTGAAGGCGGCGGGCGACAGTCCCGACGCGCCGCATATGGCGAAGGCCCGGCAAGCGATCCTTGCTGCGGGCGGCGCGGCGCATGCGAATGTCTTTACGCGTATCCAGCTCGCGCTCTTTGGCGAGCTGCCGTGGAAAGCCGTGCCGGTGATGCCGGTCGAGATCATGCTTTTGCCGCGCTGGTTCCCGTTCCACCTGACCAAGGTCTCGTATTGGTCGCGCACGGTCATCGTGCCGCTGCTGGTGCTGATGGCGAAGAAGCCGCGCGCGCGCAATCCGCGCGGTATCTCGGTGCACGAGCTCTTCGCGCCGGGTACCCAGGCCAAGCCGCCGCGTGCCAGGGGCTCGGTCTGGGCGACGGTGTTCAATCTCGTCGACGACGTGCTGCGCGCGTTCGAGCTTCATATGCCCAAACGCGCGCATCGCCGCGCGATCGATGCGGCGGTTGCGTTCGTCTCCGAGCGCCTCAACGGCGAGGACGGGCTGGGCGGCATCTATCCGGCAATGGCGAACGCGGTCATGATGTTCGACTGCCTGGGCATTCCGCCCAGCGATCCGCGCGCCGCCATCGCGCGTGCCGCGCTGAAGAAGCTCGTTGTTAACAAGCCCGGCCGCGTTTATGTGCAGCCCTGCCTGTCGCCCGTTTGGGACACCGGGCTTGCGGCGCATGCGCTGATGGAAGCCGGCGGCGAGACCGCGATGCAGGCGGCGCGCCGCGGTCTCGACTGGCTCGTCCCGCGTCAAGTGCTCGATCTTGCCGGCGATTGGGCCGCGATCCGTCCCGGCGTGCGCCCGGGCGGCTGGGCGTTCCAATACGCCAATCCCTACTATCCCGATCTCGACGATACCGCGATGGTGGCGCTGGCCTTCGATCGCTACGACCGCGCACACTATCGCGCGGCGATCGATCGCGCGGCGGAATGGCTGATGGGCTTGCAGAGCCGCAATTACGGCTGGGCATCCTTCGATGCCGACAACACCTATTACTATCTCAATTACATTCCTTTCGCAGATCACGGCGCGCTGCTCGATCCGCCGACCGCCGACGTCTCGGCGCGTTGCATCGGCTTGTTCGGCCAGATCGGCGGTTACGAGGAAGTGTTGGCCGCCGGCGTCGGCTATCTGCGGCGCGAGCAGGAAGGCGACGGCTCGTGGTTCGGGCGCTGGGGCACGAATTACATCTACGGCACCTGGTCGGCGCTGATCGCGCTCAATGCCGCCGGGGTCGCGAAATCCGACCTCATGATCCGCAACGCCGTCGCTTGGCTCTTGTCGAAACAGCGCGCCGATGGCGGTTGGGGCGAGGATGGCCGCTCTTATTGGGCGGATCAGCCGCGCGGCGAGTGCTGCACGAGCACGGCCTCGCAAACCGCGTGGGCATTGCTCGCGCTCATGGCGGCGGGCGAGAGCAAGCATCCGGCCGTGGCGCGGGGCATTGCCTATCTGCTGGCGAATCAGAAATCGCACGGGCTCTGGGACGAGGAAGAGTTCACCGCCGTCGGCTTTCCGCGCGTGTTCTATCTGCGCTACCACGGCTATCGCGCTTATTTCCCGCTCTGGGCGCTGGCGCGTTATCGCAATCTCGCCAACAGCAATCACGCCGCTTATCCTTACGGCATGTGATGAAGGCCCCATCAATGACGGTGGGGGCGATCACGGGACTTGAAGCCGAGGCGCGTATAGCGCGCCGCGCCGGCCTCGCCGCCAAGGCCAGCGGCGGCGTCCCATCGCAAACGCGCGCGATCGCCGAAGCGTTGTTGCACGATGGCGACGAAGCGTTGTTGAGCTTCGGCATTGCCGGTGCGTTGGCGTCGCGATTGGCTCCGGGCGCGCTGCTGTTGCCGCAGGCGGTCGTCACGGAAGACGGAACGCGCTATCCCGTCGACGCCGGCCGCCATGCGGCCGCGCTCCGTGCCTTGCGTGCTGCGGGCGTCGCGGTGGAAGAGGGTGATCTCCTCGGCGCGACCGCGGCGGCGTCATCACCCGCACGCAAGGCCGAACTGGCGCGCGTGACCCGGGCCATCGCGGTCGATCTCGAAAGCCACGTTGTTGCGCAGGTCGCGGCTGGCGCCGGCAAGCCGTTCCTGGTGCTGCGCGCCGTCGCCGATAGCGCGTCGCGCGCGCTGCCGGCGGCCGCTGTCAACGGGCTCGCGCCCAATGGCAAGCCCGCGCTGGGCCGGGTGCTCGCATCGCTCGCGCGCGATCCGCGGCAGATATCGGCGTTGATCCATCTTGCGGCCGATACGCGCCGTGCGCTCGATGCGCTACGCTCGGCGCTAAGGATACTATCGCTTTAGGGAGGACGCGCGATGAAGATCGTCCAGTTCAAGCAGCCGGGACCGGCTTCGGTGCTCGACTACGTCGAGGTCCCGACGCCCGAGCCGCAAGCCGGCGAGGTGCTGGTGAAGGCGCAAGCCATTGGCGTCGGCATGCCCGACGTGATGATCCGCCGCGGCGTCTACAACTGGATGCCACCCTTGCCGGCCGCGCCCGGCACCGAAATGAGCGGCATCGTCGAGAAGGTCGGGCCGGGCGTGACGCGCTTCAAGCCGGGCCAGCGCGTCGTCGTCTCGGCACGCGACCGGGCGCATCGCGGCGGCTGCTACGCCGAATACAATGCGACGCCCGAAATCTCGGTCTATCCGCTGCCGGATGGCGCCGATATGGATCAGGCGGCTGCGCTAGCCAATTATCAGGTCGCTTATCACCTGCTTTACGACTGCATCAACTTCAAGAAAGGCCAAAGCGTGCTGGTGCAAGGTGCGGCCGGCGGCACCGGAAGCGCGCTCGTCGACCTCGCGCTCGGCGCCGGGCTGAAAGTGATCGGCCTGTGCGGGGGTCCGGCAAAGATCGATTTCGTCAAAAGCTTCGGCGTTGAGCACGTAATCGATCGGAAGCGCGACAATGTCGGCGAGGCGGTCAAGGCCGCAACGCAAGGCAAAGGCGTGGACTACATCATGGATTTCGCCGGCGGGCCCGAATTCACCAAGAATTTCGCGATGCTCGCACCCTACGGCGTCGTCGTCAGTTACGGTCAGCTTGCCGGCAAGCCGAAGGACGATGTTTACGCGGCGCTGCGGGAACACGGCGGCAAGAATCTCGGCCTGCGCGCCTTCTCCATGCATGTCTACGATCATTGGCGCGAACCGCAGCAGGCGGGGATGCGGTGGCTTATCGAGCGGCTTGGACGTGGGGAGATTAAGCCGCGTATCTACGCTAAACTGCCGCTCGCCGAGGCGCGCCGCGCACACGAGCTGTTCGAGAGCGGACAAGTGATGGGAAAGCTGTTGTTGACGCCATAGGCGGAGCGCACCGCTTGTCGGCAGCGGCGGCAGCGATTTATGCTGGCGAAAACTGACCTTGTCGGGACGCTTTCATGGTCGGGCAAAAGTTCCCTATCCGCTTTCTGCTCGTCGCGCTGATCCTCGCGATGACGTACCAGCGAGCGCTCGCGCAGGCGCAAGCGCCCGCGACTTTTGTCGCGCCGCCGCGCTCGATCGACGACATCACGGCCATCCTCGATCAGCAAAAGCCCGATCCTGCCAAAGTGACGGCGCTGACGCAAAAGGCCGATGCCCAAGAGCCGTCCAGCTTGAGCGACAAGGATCGGGTCCAGTTCTACGCCGATCGCGGCGATGCCGCGATTTTGCTCGGTCGGGACCAGCAGGCGCTCGCCGATATGCAGAAAGCGCTCGATCTTGTGAGCGCGCAGAAAGCTCCCGATCTGCGCACCTATGTCGAGCGGCTGAGCGCTCTCGCGCGTGCCGAAATGCAGAGCGGCAATCCGGTCAAGGCGACCGAGCTCTTCGAGAAAGAAATCACCTACGCGCAAAGCAATCAAGCGCTGGGCATGCTATTCACGCCCTATGCGTCGCTGGCCCGGTACAGCGCCGAAGCGGGCGATTTCGCGGCGGCGCAAGCCTGGCTCGACAAGATCGACGCGCTTTATCGCCAGTCCAACAATTTCAAGAACGGCCGCGACTTTCTAAATTTTTACGCCGGCGCGACCAATGTCGCCCATGCCTTTGTTCTTCAAGCGCAAGGCAAGCTGCAGCAGGCCGAGCCCTATTTTCGCCAGGCTGCCGCTCAGTATGCGCAGGCCGAGAACGATACGAAGGGTGAAAAATTTCCCGGGCCGGGCTCGTTGCTCGATGCGAGTTATGCCTATACCGAGCCGCTTGCAAACGTGCTGTGGCACGAGGGCAAGCTGATCGAGGCTGAAGTCGCTGCGCGTCAGGCGCTGCTCGGCATGTTAAGCCTGCATGGGCGATACGCGGTCCAAACGGTCGGCGCGGTGACGGCGCTCGCCGCCGTGATTCTCCAGCAGGGCCGCTATCCCGAAGCCGAAAGGCTCTTCCGTATTGCGTTGAATACGGGCGCCCAACTGGGCCTGGCCGATACGTCGACGGTTCTCAATAAAACGCGGATCGGGCTGGCCGCCGCGCTGGTCGCGCAAGACAAGCCGACCGACGCGCTCCAACTTTACGATCAGATACAAAAGGCCTACGCCGACGATCCCGTTCATTTCAACGCGATCTTCGGCGCGAGCGGCCTCTATTACCCGATGGCTGCGCTCGCGGCTAACCGGCCTGCCGACGCGCTGCGCATGGCGAAGCAACTCGTCGATGAGCGCACGCAGAAGCTGGGGCCCAATGATTTTTCGACGCTCGGCGCCCTCGGCATGCTCGCTGCGGCGCAAGCGGCGACGGGCGACGTCGCCGGCGCGCGCGATTCCTTCGCGAAATCGATCCCCGGTCTGATCGCCGGCCTCTCGCGCGCCGGGAGCAACGATTCGGGTCAGACACTGACCGACCGGACCACGTCGTTCATTATCGAAGCCGATCTCAGCATCATGGCAAAAAGCGGCGATCCAACCGCCGCAATCGACGCCTTTCGTATCGCCGACGCGGTGCGCGGTCAGGCGGTGCAAAAAGCCGTGGCGGCGGCGGCGGCGCGCGCGACGGTCAGCGATCCGACGCTGGCGGATGCGATCCGGCACGAGCAAGACACGGAACGCCAGGCGCAGGGTCTTAACGCGGTGCTCGCCAGCGATCTCGCTTTGCCGCCGGATCAGCGCGACCAGCCAACGATAGACAAGCTGCGCAGCGACATCGATCGGCTGCAAAAATCCGCGGCGGAGCTTCAGTCCGACATCGTCAAGAAGTTTCCGGAATACGCAAACCTGATTAACCCGCCGCCGGCGACGGTCGCGGATGTCCAGAAGGCTTTGAAGCCGGGTGAAGCGCTATTCTCGGCCTTTGTCGGCCAAGAGCACGTCTATGTCTGGGCGGTGCCGAAGCAGGGGACAGTATCGTTTGCCGTCTCGCCCCTCACACCGAGCGACCTCAACAAAGCCGTAGCCGCGCTGCGCAAGACGCTCGACCCCGACGCGGCGACAGCGGGCGAGATCCCGGCCTTCGATGTGGCGACCGCGTACAAGCTTTATGCGGGTCTGCTCGAGCCGGTGAAGGGGGGCTGGCAGGGCGCGGGCAATCTGTTGGTGGTGGCGAATGGCGCGCTGGGACAGATACCCTTCGCCCTCCTCGCGACGCAGAACGTGAAGCCGGCGCCCGATCAAAACGGTCAGCCGCTCTTCTTCGGCTACAAAGCGGTGCCCTGGTTGATCCGGCAGGTCGCGGTCACCGATCTGCCGTCGGTCACCTCGCTGACGACCCTGCGCGCCACGCCCGCGGCCAAGGGCGATCGCAAGCCGTTTATCGGTTTCGGCGATCCTTGGTTTTCGAAGAAGGAAGAAGCCGAAGCGATCGCGCAGCAGGGCACGCAGCTCGCGATGCAGGTCGCGGGCGGCGGAGTGGTCGCGATGCGCAAGGCGCCGGTGCATTTGCGCAGCGTACCGAAGACCGAAGGCGTCAATGTCGCCGAGCTGGGCGAGTTGCCGCGTCTGCCCGATACGGCCGACGAAGTGAAGGAAGTCGCCGAGACCTTGAAGGCCGATCCGACGAAGGATGTTTATCTCGGCGCGCAAGCGAACGAACAGGTGGTGCGGAGCGTCGATCTCAACGACCGCCGCGTGATCATGTTCGCGACCCACGGTCTCGTTCCGGGCGATCTTGATGGGTTGACGGAGCCGGCACTGGCCTTAAGTGCACCCGATGTCGCGAAGGTACCGGGCGACGGCCTCCTCACGGTCAGTAAGATACTCGGGCTGCGCCTCAATGCGGATTGGGTTGTGCTCTCGGCGTGCAACACTGCGGCAGGTGAAGGCGCCGGAGCGGAAGCGGTATCGGGGCTTGGCCTCGCTTTCTTCTACGCTGGCACGCGCGCGCTTCTGGTCTCGAACTGGCCCGTGGAGACGACGTCGGCGCGGATCTTGACCACGGACATGTTTAAGCGCGAAGCCGCAACACCGGGCATCGCGCGCGCCGAAGCACTGCGCCAGGCGATGCTGTCGCTGATCGATGGGCCGGGCTACAGCGACCCGGCAAGCGGAAAGCCGGTCTATTCCTACGCGCATCCGCTCTTCTGGGCGCCGTTCACCCTCGTCGGCGACGGCGGCAGCGGCTGAGCTCCAGCCGTTATTTCTTCTTGTTCAGCTCGGGATCTTCGCCGTGGCTATGGCTTTTGCCGAGCTCTTCGGCCTCACGGAGCGCATCGCCCTCTTTGCCTTCGAGCTCCTCCTCGGCCTCGTGCGCCTTTTCGTCGACCTTGCCGCTTTCGGCCGTGCGGCGCACGTGCTCGTCGTATTCGCGCGCTGAGCGATAATCGCCTTCGCCTTGGTTGGCGCCCTTATCGCTTGCGTGCTCGCCTTTCGCCTTATCGTCCATAACTCATTTCCTTGCTTAGTCGCCCGTGATCGCATGGCCGAGCAGCCCGCCGCCAACCGCGCCTGCGGCGGTTGTCGCGGCCTTGCCCGAGCCGTGTCCGAATTGGTTGCCTGCATACGCGCCGGCCCCCGCACCGACCAAGGTGCCGCAGGCGGCAAGCAGCGTCAGCATAGCGCAGGCCAAGATGAGTCGCATTGCTGTGCCTCCGTTACTCTTTCAAAGAACAACGGTGTCCAGCGTGAGTTCCGGCATTTTGCGTGGCGGGACAAAGCAAAAGGCGCGGGACGTGACTCCCGCGCCTTTGAGACCGATCATCGATGCGCGGGTCAGTGCCCGGCTTTGACGTCCGCGATATCTTTCTTGAATTCCGTCAGGACCTTCTGGCCGTCCGGCACCGTTTTCGTCCACTGATCGATCACGGGCGCGATCTTCTTTTGCCAGCCGGCAAGCTGCGCCGCGGCCGGGGTGACGAAGGTCTGGTTCGGCATCGCCTTCACGGCGGCGCGTTGCGTATTTCCTTCATCGACCATCGTTTGGCCGAACGCGCGGCTCAGCGCCTCGCCTGAATTGTCGTCGATGATTTTCTTCGCGGCCGGTGGCAGCGAATTGTATTTCGCCCGCGACATGAAGATCATGCCGGCGGCGCCGCCGAACGCGGCATCGACGTGATAATGCGTCACCTCGAAAAGCTTCCATGGATTGAAAGCGACCCACGCGATCATCGTCCCGTCGGCGGTGCCGCGCTGGATGGCGGGATACATGTCGGTCAGCGGCAGCGACAGCGGTGCGCCGCCCAGTGCCGTGAGCGCGTCGCCCACGACCTTGTTCGGCACGATCAGCTTTTCCCCGTTAAAATTGTCGAGTGTCCGTAGCGGCTTGGCGAAATGGAACGCCGAGGGCGGCAACGTCACCAGCATAATCGGCACGACCTGGTCGTACTCCGCCGCGATCGTGCCCTTCTGATAAAGCCGCCAGAACGCGACCGAGGAGGCCACCGCATCGTCGGTGATCAAGGGCAGGGCAACGACATTCGAGCGCGGAAACTTGCCGCCTACCGCGGCCTGGATCTCCCAGCCGACTTGGACGACATCGCTCAACACGCGATCGTAGACGTTCTCGAAGGTCGCCATGGCGGGGCCGGGGCGCACATCGATCGAGAGCACGCCTTTGCCCTCGGCGTTGACTTTCTGCGCCCAAGGCCCGACGACCTTTGCATCGATCACCGAGCCCGGCGGAACGACATCGGCGAAGAGCAGCTTGGTCTCTTGCGCTTGCGCCGGCATGGTGTAGAAAAACGCGCATATACCCGCTGCGGCGAGCATCGCAGTTACCAGACGTTTCATGGTTTCCCCCTTTACTCGGCCGCCGCAACGCGCGGCGGCTTTCGCCAACTACTCAGCCGCTTCGTTGTTACTCGGCAGCTTCGCTATCAACCTTTTGGTTCTTGATCCGATCGAGCGCCTGCTCGACATGACGCGAGAACACGTACTCGGCCGGCCGCTGCTTATCGAGCGAAATCTCCGGCGCCATCTCGCCCTCGGTCTTGATGCCGCGCAGCGCAACGCCCAGCGCCTTCAAGGGATGCTTGGTCGCGTCCATCACCGCGGTCGCCTCATAGCCGCTATGGACCATACAATCGGCGCATTTCTCGTAATGGCCGGTGCCGTAGGCGTCCCAGTCGGTCGTCTCCATCAGCTCCTTGAAGGTCTTGGTGTAGCCTTCGCCGAGGAGATAGCAGGGCCGCTGCCAACCGAAATAGGTGCGCGTCGGGTTGCCCCAGGGCGTGCAGTGATAGGTCTGGTTGCCGGCGAGGAAGTCGAGAAACAGGCCTGACTGCGAGAACGACCACTGGGTGCCGTTCTTGGCGCGGAAGATGCCGCGGAACAGCTCCTTGGTCTTGCGCCGGTTGAGGAAATGCGCCTGATCGGGTGCACGCTCATAGGCATAGCCGGGCGAGACGGTGATGCCGTCGAGGCCCATCTGCATGACCGTATCGAAGAAGCGCGCGACGCGCTCGGGCTCGGCGCCGTCGAAGAGGGTGCAGTTGATGTTGCAGCGGAAACCTTTCGACTTGGCGAGCTTGATCGCCTCGACCGCGCGCTCGTAAACGCCCTCCTGGCAGACGGAATGATCGTGCATCTCCTTGTCACCGTCGAGATGGATCGACCAGACGAAATAGGGATTCGGCTTGAACCGATCGATCTTCTTCTCGAGCAGGAGCGCGTTGGTGCAAAGATAAACGAACTTCTTGCGCGCGATGATGCCTTCGACGATCTCTTCGATTTCGCGATGAAGGAGCGGCTCGCCGCCGGCGATCGAGACAACCGGCGCGCCGCATTCATCTACCGCTTCGAGACATTGCGCGACGCTGAGGCGCTGATTGAGGATCGGATCCGGATAGTCGATCTTGCCGCAGCCCGCGCAAGCGAGATTGCAGCGGAACAGCGGCTCGAGCATCAGCACGAGCGGATAGCGCTCGACACCCATCAGGCGTTGCTTCGCCACATAGGCGCCGACGCGGATCATTTGATGTAACGGAACGGCCACAGCAGAATTCCCTTTGCTATCGGCGGGCTTTTATTCGACCGGATCGGCGAGCTTTGCCGGCATGCGGAAGCGCACATTCTCGGTAATGCCGGGCAAGGTCTCGAGTTCGACCGCCTCGATACTGGCTAGGCGATCGATCACGGCCTGGACAAGATCCTCGGGCGCCGAGGCGCCGGCGGTGATGCCGACGGAACGTGCGCCCTTGAGCCAGACGGGATCGAGCGCGCTGGCGTCGGCGATGAGATAGGCGGGAACGCCTTGCTCGACGGCGATCTCCTTGAGGCGGTTCGAATTCGAGCTGTTGGCGGCGCCGACCACCAGCACGACATCGACCCGCATCGCGAGCTCGCGCGCGGCGCGCTGGCGGTTTTGCGTCGCGTAGCAGATGTCTTTGGTGTCCGGCCCGACGATCGTCGGAAACCGCGCGCGCAGCGCGTCGATCACCGCTTTGGTGTCGTCGACCGAGAGCGTCGTCTGCGTAATGTACGCAAGCTTGCTGGGATCGCCGACTTTGAGGTGCGCGACTTCCTCGGCCTTGGAGATGAGATGCACCTTGCCGGTGATCCGACCCATCGTGCCTTCGATCTCGGGATGCCCGGCATGGCCGATCAGCACGATCTCGCGATCCTGATTGGCGTAGCGCTGGCCTTCGCTGTGGACCTTCGAGACGAGCGGGCAGGTCGCGTCGATCACCGGCAGGTCGCGCGATTCGGCTTCTTCCTCGACAGCGCTGGCGACGCCGTGGGCGCTGAAAATCGTCACGCTTCCCGGTGGGATCTCGGCGAGGTCGTCGACGAAATGGGCGCCCTTCGCGCGCAGCCGCTCGACGACGTGCCGGTTATGCACGATCTCGTGGCGGACGTAGATCGGGGGGCCGTATTTCTCGATCGCGCGCTCGACGATTTCGATCGCGCGCTCGACACCGGCGCAAAACCCCCGCGGTTGGGCCAAGACGACCCGCATTTCACAACCTCTCTCTCGAGCGCCGGGCAGCGCCCCGCGATCCTTTTGTGCTGCGGCGCATTATACGCAGAAGTGCGCCTGCCACCAGGGCCGTATTTTCACGAATGTGGCAGAATTTCGGCAGTGCGTATAATCTTGCGTCGCAAAGTTAAATTGGTAAGCTGACGGGTCAGGGACAAATCCTTGTCCGCCGTTTTAGGCTGGATCGAAGCAAACAGGGCTGGGCAGTATAAAGGATTGCTCGTTGGCACAAGATCGCGAGGGATTGGCGTCGGATGCGGGCCAGCGCATCAGCAACCGCACGCCGCTGCTTGATCAGGTAAAGATTCCAGCGGACCTCCGCAAGCTGCCGGAGGCTGATTTGCCGCAGCTGGCGGAAGAGCTTCGGCAAGAGCTCATCGATGCCGTCTCGGTGACGGGTGGCCATTT